>Ga0224508_10001353_pt1 | contig 22101 bp, 21 predicted proteins | sample SF_Jan12_sed_USG_4_FD_170157 | JGI IMG/M metagenome (GOLD analysis project Ga0224508, IMG submission 170157) | Sediment microbial communities from San Francisco Bay, California, United States - SF_Jan12_sed_USGS_21 | ecosystem: Environmental > Aquatic > Marine > Sediment | place: USA... | reverse complement strand
CGATCGAGATTCGCTCGGGTGGAAGCAGGAACGCCTGTCGCTGCAGGTACGCGACTCGTTCCCGATCGCCGTCCTCGAGGTGTCGGACTGTGGTCACGCTCGACTCCGTGGGCGTTCGCTTTCTAGGGATCGTGAAGGATCACACATTACGGGTGAATTCGGGCCACACACCAGACGATTCCGTCGTGCTGGCGGCCCGGCGGGAGGCTCACGTGCCGAGGCGGGCCCGCCTCGGCACGGCCGGAACCGGAGAGGGAGCGGAGCTTGGCCATTCCTGGACCAGTCACGGAAGCACACCGGCTCGACGAGGGGGCGCTCGCCGCTCACCTCGTCGAGCGGGGGTTTCCCGACTTCCGCGGCGGCGTCGCGGTGCAGCAGTACCAGGGCGGGCAATCGAATCCGACCTATCTTCTCGAGACGCCCCACCGTCGCTATGTGCTCCGCAAGAAACCCCCGGGCCGACTCCTGCCGTCCGCGCACCTCGTTGAGCGCGAGTACCGGGTGATGAAGGCGCTGGGTTCGACGGACGTTCCAGTCCCCGAGATGCTCCACCTGTGCGAGGATGAACGCGTCATCGGGCAGGTTTTCTTCTTGATGGAGCACGTCGCGGGGCGCGTGCCGACCGCACCCGGCCTGCCCGAAGTGGAGAGTCCGGACGAGCGCGCCGCCATCTACGATGCGATGAACGACACGCTCGCCCGCCTGCACTCCGTCGACTACGGGGCCATCGGACTGTCCGACTTCGGCAAGCCGACCGACTACGTGGCCCGCCAGATCGCCCGGTGGACGAAGCAATACGAGGCGGCGAAACACGAGTCGATCCCCGCGATGGAGCGTCTCATCACCTGGCTTCCCGAGAACCTTCCGCCGGGTGACGAGACGACGATCGCGCATGGGGACTTCAGGCTCGACAACCTGATCCTGCATCCCACGGAGCCGAGAGTCCTCGCGATCCTCGACTGGGAGCTGTCGACGCTGGGACACCCGCTCGCGGATGTCGCCTTCAACTGCATGACGTACCACCTGCCCGAAGGACCGTTGTGGAAGGGACTGGGCGAGATCGACTGTGAGGTGCTCGGGATCCCATCCGAGGAGGACTACGTGGCGGCGTACTGCCGGCGGACGGGACGCGACGGAATTCCGGACTGGGAATTCTTCATGGCGTTCGGTCTCTTCCGCCTGGCGTCGATCTGCCAGGGGGTTTACGCCCGTGCGCTGCAGGGCAACGCGAGTTCCGAGAACGCGCTCGAGGTCGGCGAGAAGGCGCCGATGCTCGCGGAGGCCGGCTGGGCGTTCGCGAGGACCGGCCGTTAGCTCACGAGGCCGCGCGAACGCTCGTCGTCAGGGCGGGCGTTCGCGTCCAGATCAACCTGTAGCGTCCCGGAGCGGCTCACGGTTCTCGCCGGAGTTCCTGTTTCGCGAGGCTCTCGAGGTGCACCTCGTCGGGGCCATCGGCGAGCCGGAGGGTCCTCGCGTGCGCATAGGCCTCGGCCAACCAGAAGTCGGGGCTGACTCCAGCGGCGCCATGCACCTGGATCGCCTGATCGAGGACGCGACAGGCGATCCGCGGCGCCGCGATCTTGATCATCGCGATTTCGCGGCGAGCCGCCTTGTTACCGACCGTGTCCATCTTGTGCGCCGCGTGCAGAGTGAGGAGGCGGGCCTGGTCGATCGCGATCCGGCACTCGGCGATCGCGTGGCGCAGCGCGCCCTTCTCGGCGAGCGGGCCGCCGAACGCCACGCGGGTCTTCGCCCGCTTCCTCATGTCCTCGAGGGCCCGTTCCGCCAGTCCGATGACCCGCATGCAGTGGTGGATGCGGCCGGGCCCGAGACGGCCCTGCGCGATCTCGAAGCCGCGCCCTTCGCCGAGTAGAACGTTCTCGGCCGGCACGCGGACACCGTCGAAGCGCAACTCGGCATGACCGCGAGGAGCGCTGTCGTAGCCGAACACCGAAAGCGTCCGAACGACCTCGATCCCCGGCGTATCCATGGGCACGAGAATCATGGACTGCTGGAGGTGCCTGGCCGCGTCCGGGTCGGTCTTGCCCATGAAGATCGCGATCTCGCACTCCGCGCGAGGGGCCTGAGTCGCCCACCATTTGCGGCCGTCGATCACGTATTCGTCGTCCTCACGGCGGATCGACGAGCGGATGTTCGTCGCATCGGACGAGGCCACATCCGGCTCGGTCATCGCGAAGCAGGAGCGGATGTCGCCCGTGAGCAACGGTGTCAGCCAGCGCTCCTTCTGCGCCTCGGCTCCGTAGCGGGCGAGCACCTCCATGTTCCCTGTGTCGGGCGCGTTGCAGTTGAAGACCTCGGGGGCCCAGGGGACCCGGCCCATCACCTCGCAGATCGGGGCATACTCGAGGTTGGACAGGCCGGCCCCGTACTCGGGCTCGGGAAGGAAGAGGTTCCACAGACCCGCGGCCTTCGCCAGCTCCTTCAGCCGGGCGACACTGGGAGGAGTCTCGAACCGGCTGCTTCCTTCATCCAGCTCGCGGTGAAAATCTCCCTGCGCCGGATACACCTGCTCGTCCATGAACGCGGCAACGCGCGCGCGGAGGTCGTCGGAACGCTCGGAGATGGGAAGATGGTCGGTCATGGCGAACCAACTTCCGCTTGGTCAGGCCTCACAGCAACGGCGGAAATGGGGTCTGGTGGTCATCAACAGCGGGTCCGACCTGCTCCGGATCACCGCTTTCGGCTTCATCCTGGCCTACTGGACGTAGCCTCCCGGCCCGGACCGCCGCGCCTGGACCATGGGGTGGGGCCGGGCAGATCGGTCCGCTCAGGTGATCAGCGCGTGGGCGCCGATCGATTCGACCAGGTGATCTCTCAGCGCGGCGTCGAGCGCGGCGGGCGTCCAGTCGACCTGGGAATGGGCGTCGTGGTGGATCCTCGGGACGTCCAGGATGCGAATCCGGCGTCCGGCCGAGTGGAACACCTGGCCGGTCGCCGGACAGTCGGCCTCGGCGAGCCAGGCCACGAGGTTCGCTACGTGTTCGGGCGCGAACGGGTCGTGTTCGCCGGGCGCGGGGGTGCCCAGTAGCTCGTCGGCCCCCGCCATCGCGCCGGTCATTCGCGTGCGCGCCGACGGGGACAGCGCGTTAGAGCGGATCCCGTACCCCGCCCCCTCGATCGCGAGCACCTTGCAGAGCCCGACGATACCCATCTTGGCGGCGCCGTAGTTCGCCTGCCCGAAGTTGCCACAAAGACCCGAGGACGAGGTCGTATGGACGATCGACGCGGCCCGCCCCCTCCCGGCCTTCGACTCGGTTCGCCAGTACCGGAACGCGTGGTGACTGGGTGCCGCGTGACCCTTGAGGTGGACATGGATGACCGCGTCCCACTCCCCTTCGGACATGTTCGCGAACGCTCGATCGCGGAGGATTCCGGCGTTGTTCACGAGGACGTCCAGTCCGCCGAACGAATCGATCGCGAGCTCGATGAGCTCCCGGGCCGCGGCCCAGTCCGCGACGTCGTGGTGGCTCGCGATGGCCGCACCGCCAGCCGCTCGGATCTCTTCGCATACCGACTGCGCGGGGCCGGCGTCGGTTCCCTCACCGCCTGGCCCGCTGCCGAGGTCGTTGACGACGACCCTCGCTCCCCCGGCCCCGAGCGCGAGGGCGTGCGCGCGTCCGAGACCGCGGCCCGCCCCCGTGACGATCGCGATTCGCCCCGCGAGGCGGCTCAACGATCGACCCGATACAGGCGCGTGGCGATCCAGAGTCCCGGTACCACTGCCGCGGCCATCAGCAGCCAGGTCTGCCAGGGGAGTCCCAGCATCATCGTCGTCCCTCTCTTTCGGTCGTGATCTGACGGTCGTAGAAGCCGATCCATTCGAGCGTCGCCTGCAGTTTGGCAGCCTGGTGACTGGGTCGCGACCGGATGCCGTGCGGCTCGCCCGGTACTCGAACGAGCAGGGACTCCACGCCGACGATGCGGAGGGCGCGGAAATACGCGATCGCCTCCTGCACCGGCGTGATGTAGTCCTCATCGCCGACGACGATCAGGGTCGGAGTGTCGACCCGGTCGACAACGGACAGCAATGACTTCGATTCGTACTCCTCGGGCGCCTCCCAGGGATACGCCTCGTGATGATACCGCAACATCTCGGGCGAATACCCGGCCGTCATCCAGTACGTCGCCCAGTTCACAACGGGGTACCAGACGGCCGCGGCCCGAAACCGGTCGGTGTTGGAGATCGCCCAGCCGGCCAGGTGTCCACCCATGCTCCCGCCGACCACGTACAGACGGTCGGGGTCTACCCACCCCCGCTCGATCAGGGCATCCGCACCGGAGAGCAGGTCGAGGTGCTCGACTTCGGAGTGGCTGCGGTGCACCAGATTCCCGAACTCCGCTCCGTAGCTCGAGCTGCCCCGGTAGTTGGGATAAAGGACGATGTAACCGGCCGCGGCGAACACCTGCTTCTCGAGATCGAATCGCGGCCCGTAGTGGGAACCCCGTCCGCCGTGCACCTCGACGATCAGCGGGTAACGTCGGGTCGGCTCGAAGTCGGGCGGAAGGACGACCCAGCCCTGGATGTCGAGCCCATCGTGGGATGAGGAATACCGGATCGACTCGACACGGCCGAGAGGGATCGGGCGCGCCGATCGGTCCGTGGTGACCAGTCGCGTGGGTCCGAGGCCCCCGCCGACCCCGATCTCGCCGGCGAGATCGGGATGAGTCACCGTGACCGCGAACCGCTCGTACTCCGGCATGTTCGAAACCGTGACCTGTGCCGTTCCACCCGATGCCCGTCCTCCGGTACCGAGGCTGTCGGCGACGACACTGAATCCGCCGAGGAGGTCGAACCGCGCGAGCCGGGTGAGGCCGGACTCTTCGATCAGCGCGAAGACGCCGGTCCCGTCGGCCGACCACGCGGGCCCGCTAACGTCACCGTCGAAGAGTGTGGACAGGACCCGTCGCTCGCCGACGCCCGATGTAGATGCCAGATACAGTCGTCGCGGCTGGTACCACTGTCGCTGGTCATCGAAGCCTGTGTAGGCGATCCACTGCCCGTCGGGCGAAACGACCGGCTCGTCGTCCGGTCCGTCACGATTCGTGAGCGTCTGGACGGCCCCGGTGGCCAGCACGACCTGGACGACCTCGGTGTCGAGCGGGTCCCGCCACGGCTCCTCGTTCACGTTCGCGGAGAAGATCACGCTCGCCCCGTCAGGGGAGTAGTTGAAGGAAGATCCCGGAGCCCAGGCCCCGACCTCGAAGCCGCTCCGCGTCACACGACGCGGTGCGCCGGACGTGGTTGGGACGACGAAGAGCTGCGTGTTGCCGTCGGGTGCGAACTCGACGCCGTCGACCTGTGACACCACGCGCCCGATGACCCGGGCGGGCTCGGCCCAGACCTCGCCCGGGGGACGCTCCGGAAGTGCCGCCATCCGCGATTCCGGGTGTTCCACGACGAGCATGTACGCGAGCTCATCGCCGCGCGGGGACCAGGCGAGGGCCTGGGGACGAAGCGTCGTGGTGACGAGCGTGCGAGGCTGGTGGGTCCCGAGCGACTGGATGCGTATCCGCCAGAGCCCCTCGCTCGAGCCTATCCACGCGACGCGGGTTCCATCCGGCGAAAATCGGGGGAGCAGCTTGATCTCGCGGCCCTGCGTCATCGGGCGATCGGCGCCGAGCTCGAGGTCGACGATGTGGATGTTGGACACCGCCCGGTCCGTCTCGCGGTCCGCCGTATGGCGCACGTACGCGAGCGTGCGGCCGTCCGGAGAGATCCGCGGATCGTCGGCGTACTCGAGCTCGAACACGGAGCTCGGCCCGAGCCGATCCTCCTGAGCCGCGACCGGCGATCCGGTCGACAGGACCGTGCAGGCGAGCACCAGCCCGAACGCGGGACGGATGCGTTCTCTCAGACGCCCGATGGCCAGCGGCGGGACGTCAGCCGTCGACTCGCTCGCAGGCTGCCGTGAATCGCGAGAGCCCCTCGTCGATCTCGTCCGCGGTGACGAGGAGCGAAGGCCCGATGCGCATGACGTGTCCATAGAGACCCCCTCGGCCGACGAGGAGGCCTTCCTCCTTCGCGGCTTCCGTGAGTCGCCCGGCCCGGTCGGCGTCCGGGGCCTTGCCCGCGCGATCCTCGACGAGCTCCACACCCTGCATGAGGCCCATCCCCCGAACCTCGCCGATCCATGGGAAGCGGTCCCGAAGCCGCTCGAGGCCGGTTCGGAGCTGCTCGCCGCGCTCCCGGGCTCTCACAGGCACGTCCTCCGCCTTCATGACGCCCAGCGTCGCGTTGACCGCGGCCATCGAAACCGGGTTGCCGCCGAAGGTCGAAATCGACGGACCTTGCCACGCTTCGGCGATCTCGGGACGCGTGATGGTCGCGCCGACAGGGAAGCCGTTCGCGATACCCTTGGCCATGCAGATGATGTCCGGCTCCACGCCCCAGTGCTCGATGCCGAACCACTTGCCGCCCGTGCGCCCGAATCCGGCCTGGACCTCATCGATGATCATGAGGCCTCCGAACCCGCGGATCACTTCCGCCGCTCGCTGGAAGTAGTCCCGCGGCGGGACGATGTAGCCGCCCACGCCCTGGATGGTCTCCGCAAAGAACGCCGCGGGCTTCCCCCCGGTCGTCGTCTCGATGACCTCCACGAGATCATCAATGAAGAAGTCGGTCGTCTGCTCTTCGCCGACGGGTGAGCGAAACGGGTAGGGAGAGCGGGCGTGCACGACGCCGGTGACTCCACCGAGAGGCAGTCTCCAGCCTCCGTGAGCCGTCATATGGCTCGTGAGCATGCTGCGCCCGGAGTAGCCGAGCCGCAGGGCGACGATCTCGTGACGTCCGGTGTAGAGCCTCGCGGCGGCAATCGCCGACTCGACCGCTTCGGTGCCGCTGTTCGTAAAGCACGAGACCGAGAGATCGCCCGGGGCGATCCCCGCCAGCGCCACGGCCGCCTCCACCTGCGGCTCCGTGACGTACAGCGTCGACGTGTGCCCGAGCTTCGCCATCTGAGCGGTGACGGCCGACTGCACGGCCGGGTGACAGTGACCGATCGAGGTCGTGAGGATACCCGCGAAGAGATCGAGGTACTCCACCCCCTCGACGTCCCGGACTCGTACGCCCTCAGCCTCGGCGAGCACGAGCGGCTCGGCGTAATAGGGGCGCACCCATGGGAACAGGTGCTCGCGGTGGGCGGCGGTCGTATCCGCGGCGCTTCGGACGGCGTCCGCTCCTTCCGTCGAGATGTCTGTGGCCTGCCCGGTGTGGTCGGTTTCGGTGGGTCCCGGGGTCTCCGGAACCGTCTGGACCTCGCTCACGGCTGATCTCCTCCATGCTTCCCGATGATTCCGGCTGCGGTTCCGAGCGTATTCGGTCGCGCGCCGGCCGCACCGAGCCTCCCTCCCGACCGGGGTGATCGGGGCGCTTCAGTGCCCGGGAATTCTAGCCGTTGTGCGCGGGTTCAGGCCATGGGCCGGCTCGGCGGTTCAGTCGTCCCAGCGGTAGAAGCCCTCGCCCGTCTTCTGACCCAGCTTCCCCTCTTCCACCATCCGCTCCAGAAGAGAAGGGGGTTCGAACTGCGGCGATCCCAACTCACGGTGCAGGTATCTCGCGATGTCCAGTCGGACGTCGAGTCCCACCAGATCGCCCAGCCGCAACGGTCCCATCGGGTGCCGATATCCCAGCCGCATGGCGGTGTCGATGTCCTCGGCGCTGGCGACGCCCTCTTCGAGCATGCGGATGGCCTCCAGCCCTAGTACGACGCCGAGCCGGGAAGACGCAAACCCTGGGGAGTCCTTGACGACGATCGGCGTCTTGCCCATCCGCTCGCCGATCTCTCTCGCGCGCCCGACACTCTGGTCGTCGGTCCGCTTGCCCTGGACGATCTCGAGCAGCGCCATGATGTGGACGGGGTTGAAGAAGTGCATGCCGACCACGCGCTCCGGATCCGGCACCGCTTCCGCGATTCGGCTGATCGCCAACGAGGAAGTGTTGGTTCCGAGCAGCGTGTTCGGTCCGGCCGCCTCCGCACACTCCCGAAGCAGTTGTTGCTTGAGCTCTAGTCTTTCGGGGGCGGCCTCGATCACGGCATCGCTGCCCGCTGCGGCTTCGCCGAGATCGGTGTGAGTCGTCAGGAGAGCGAGTGCGGCGTCGCGGATCTCCGCCGTCACCTTCCCTCGTGCGATGCCCTTCTCGAGGTTCGCGGAAATTCGGGCGGCCCCCGCGGCGAGGGCGCCCTCGTCGACGTCGAACAGCCGGGTCTCGTACCCGGCCATCGCGGCGACCTGAGCGATCCCGTGACCCATGGTGCCCGCGCCGAGGACCGTGATGACCCGGTCACTCACCGAGCACGTCTTCCCAATTGATGTCCGGCTCGGTTCGATCGAGCGGGCGCCTGCGGACGATCTCGATGGCCTCGAAGCCCAGTTCCTCGGAAACGGCGTTCGCCATCATGTTGTCGGCGCCCGTGTAGAGGCGGACCTCCTCGATCTCCCACTCTCTCGCCCACTCGAAGGCCGCTTGGAGAAGCCGACGGAGGTTCCCCTGCCGGCGCGCATCGGGTCGCACGAAGGGCGTCTGAATGCGCACGTAGCGCGGCGGGTCGAAGTAGGGGTCGTTCTCCTCGAGAAAGCAGCTGATCATCCCATCGAGGCCGCCGCCGCTCTCGATCACGAAGACGGTCGAGGTCGCTTCCTCGATGAGGGAGTGGAAGACTCGTCGGCGCGTGGGCAGCGCGTCGTGGCGCAGCTGCCGATACGCCGGATTCAGCGCGTGCGCGCGCATGTACTGCGCCCACATGGCGACCAGCTGGTCGAGGTCCTCGGCGGTCGCGTGCCGGATCTTATCGAAAGCGTTCATTCGCTGCCCTTCCCGAATTCTGCGGGCCGTTTCGCCACGAACGCCCTGACTCCTTCGAGGGCGTCGGCCGATCCAAAGCAGTCGCGCTGGGCCGCCGTCTCGAAGTCGAGCATCTCGTCGACCGTCGAGCTCAGACTGCGTTGGACGGCTTCCTTGGCGTATCGAAGCGCGAGGGCCGGCTTGGCGGCGAGACGTGCCGCCCACTCACGAGTCACGTCCATCAGCTCGTCGTGGGGTACCACCCGATTCAGCAGACCGATTCGCTCGGCCTCCTGCGCCGGGACCATCTCGGCAAAGAAGAACAGCTCGGCCGCCTTCGCCGGCCCGACGAGCCGCGGGACGTGATACGAGCCGCCCCAGTCCGGCGCGAGCCCGATCCGGTTGAATGTCTGGCCGATGGACGCACGGTCCGAGGCGAGCCGCAGGTCGCAGGCGAGCGCCAGGTTCGCGCCACCACCTGCGGCCGCTCCGTTGATTGCCGCGATCACCGGCTTTGGCATCGTGCGGACGGCCGTGACCACACGCCGGCCCGCTTCGACGAGAGCCGTCGCCTCGTCGAGGTTGCCGGACTCGATCAGGCGGGTGAGGTACTTGACGTCCGCGCCGGCGCAGAACGCCCGTCCGGCGCCGGTGACGATCACGGCCCGCACCGACTCGTCGGCGCCGAGTGAGTCGAGCGCAGCAGTGAGCTCGTCCCGCATCCTCCCGACGAACGAGTTGAGCTTGTCGGGCCGGTTGAGCGTGAGTGTGGCCACGCCGGCATCGACTTGGACCAGAACGTGGCGTTGGGCGTCGGCCTCGGCCTGCCCCGTCGCCTCGTCAGACATGGACGATCGTCGCGATCCCCTGACCGACACCGATACACATGGTGACCAGGCCAGTCCCGCCCCTCCGTCGGCGCAGCTCGTGCACGAGCTGCGTCAACAGCTTGGCTCCCGTTCCCCCGAGCGGGTGCCCCAGCGCGATCGCGCCTCCATTCACGTTCACCTTCGCCGGGTCGAGGCCGAGCTCCCGAATGCAGGGGATCGCCTGCGCCGCGAACGCTTCGTTCAGCTCGATCAGGTCGAGGTCGTCGACCGTGAGTCCCGCCCGCTCGAGCGCCTTCCGGGTAGCGGGAACCGGACCGATGCCCATGCGCGAAGGGTCGACGCCCGCCACCGCGGACACCCCGAGCCGCCCGATCGGATCGAGTCCGAGCTCGTCCGCCGCGCGCCGGCTCGTGATGAGAAGGGCGGCTGCGCCGTCGTTGATACCCGAGGCACTTCCGGCCGTGACAGTTCCGTCGGATCTGAAGACGGGACGCAGCTTCGCGAGCTGCTCGGGGGTCACTTCGGGGCGGGGATGCTCGTCGGTATCCACGATGATCGGATCCGCCTTCCTCTGCGGTACCGAGACCGGAGCGATTTCGTCAGCGAAGCGTCCCTCGGCTAGCGCGACTCCCGCGCGACGTTGGCTTTCGAGAGCGAACGCGTCCTGCTCTTCTCGCGTCACGCCGTGAGACTCGGCCACGATTTCGGCCGTCTCGCCGAGAGAGACCGTCCACCGATCCCGCATGAGCGGGTTCGTGAAGCGCCAGCCGACCGTGGTGTCCGCCACCGGCGGCGGCACCCTCGAGAACCCGCCCGGCGGCTTCAGCATGACCCAGGGCGCCCGCGACATGCTCTCGACACCGCCCGCGATGAACACATCGCCTTCGCCCGCCCGGATCGCGTGCCCAGCCGAGACAGCCGCCTGCAGGCCGGAACCACAGAGCCGGTTCACCGTCTGTCCCGCCACTTCCACGGGCAGGCCGGCCAGCAGGCCCGCCATTCGGGCGACGTTGCGGTTGTCCTCCCCCGCCTGGTTCGTACAGCCGGCGATGACGTCCTCGACGCGGTCGGGCGGAATGCCCGTGCGCGTAACGAGCGCCGAGATGACGTGGGCGAGCAGGTCGTCAGGGCGGACGGACGACAGGGCGCCTCCGTGTCGGCCCACGGGAGTGCGCACTGCGTCGATGATGACGGGGTCGCGGTCGCTCATCAGCACCTCGTGCGACACGCGGGGGCGGTTCGCCCACCCCCGCATGCGCGCCATCGGGTTACTTCCCGGAGAATTCCGGAGCCCGGCGGTCGATGTATGCCGACAGCCCCTCCTTCGCGTCCTCGCCCTGGAAGAGCAGCTGCTGTAGCTCGCGCTCGATGGCCAGACCCTCGGAGAAGGGGACCTCGACGCCGCTGCAGACCGCGCGCTTGATGCGACCGACGGCGCGGGAAGCCTTCGCAGGCGGAACGAACTGCTTCGCATACTCCATGACCGCCTCGAAGTACTCCTCTTCCTCACCCTCGTAGATCTTGTTCACCAGCCCGAGCTCGAGCGCCTCATCGAAGTCGAACGTGCGGCCCTCGACCATGAGCTCGATGGCCTTCGACTTCCCGAGCATGCGCCCGAGCCGCTGGGTGCCCCCGGTGCCGGGGAGGACGCCGAGGTTCACCTCCGGTAGACCGATCTTCCCGCCCTCGGCGCGGGCGATTCGGAGATCGCACGCCATGGCGATCTCGAGACCCCCGCCGACGGTGTGGCCGTTGAGTGCCGCGATCACGAGCTTGGGCGTCTGCTCGAGGCGGGTCAGCGTCTCGTTCGCATGCAGACAGAAGAAGTACTTGAAGTAGGGGTCCGACGTCTGGAGCATGTTGATGTTCGCCCCGGCGGAGAAGAACTTCGCCCCCTCGCCGCGGATGACGATGACGTGGACGTTCTCATCGAAACGGGCCTGGAGGATCGCTTCGTCCAGGTCGCGCATCATCTCGTGCGTGTAGGTGTTCGCAGGCGGGTCGTCCATGGTGAATACGGCGACGCCGTCCTGCACCTCGTAACGAACAAGCTTGTCAGCCATTGATTCTTTTCCTCCTGGGGATGGGGCGGCCAAAGTATCGCGGGAACGGTGATGGTCCAAGGTCCTGACGGGCCGGCCGGAGACGCCCGGACCGAGGGTTCGCCCGCGGGGCGGGCAGACCCTGCCGATCGGACGGCGGGGCCCCCGGCTCAAGCGCTCACGTCAGGCGGACTCGCCCGGGCGGCCGCCGGACTCGGCGCTTCCGATCGTGAGTTCCAGGGGGTGCTGGACCGGTGGGGCGCGCCGCCGCTATGGGACCGCGAGCCCAGCTTCGCCACCCTCGTGCACATCATCCTGGAACAGCAGGTATCGCTCGCCTCCGCCGCAGCCGCCCTGCGGCGTCTCCAGGACGCGATCGGGCACCCTGAGCCGGAAAGTTTCCTCGCCCTCGACGACGACCGGCTCCTGCGGATCGGCTTCAGCAGGCAGAAGCGGGTTTACGCCCGGGACGTCGCATCCCGGTTACTCGACGGGCGGCTGGATCTCACAGTGCTGACCGAACTGTCGGATTCCGAAGTCCGCGACCGTCTCATGGAGGTGAAGGGGATCGGACGCTGGACGGCGGACGTGTACCTCCTCATGGTTCTTTTGAGGCCGGACATCTGGCCGGTGGGTGACCGGGCCCTGGTCGTCGCGTTGCGAGAGCTCAAGGGCCTGGGGACGGATCCGGACGCCGACGGGATGCGGAATCTCGCGGACGCCTGGCGGCCCTGGCGATCCGTGGCCGCGCGGATCCTGTGGCACTTCTACCTGAACGAGGTTCGCCCGGCGGCGGCGCCGTGAAGGGTACGCGGCGCTCGTCGAGCTCTTGCCCGGCCAGCTCCCCTGGGCCTGACGAGGCCGGGCAACGTGGCGCAGCGAGCGGGTGTCCTTCCCCTGACCCCTACGACGGATGAGTGCTTGAGAAAGCCCGATCGAGGAAGACGAAGGTCAGCATGCTGAGACGCACCGGCCTGACGGTGCTCGCGGCGACGGTTCTCGTCGACATGATCGGGTTCGGGATCGTCCTGCCGCTTCTTCCGTTTTACGCGGAGGAGTTCGGCGCCACCCCTCTGGACGTGACCCTGATCATCGCGTCCTTCTCGGCCATGCAGCTCGTCGCGGCCCCGATCTGGGGCAGGTTCTCGGATCGGATGGGGCGGCGACGCCTGCTGATCGGCGGGCTCTTCGCTTCGGCCATCTCGTATCTCCTCTTCGCCGTGGCCGACTCGCTGACTTTGGTCCTGCTCTCGCGGGTCGCGGCCGGCGCCGCCGGCGGAAACATCTCGGTCGCCCAGGCCTACGTCGCGGACTCCACGGAAGGATCGGAGCGGGCTCGGGGCATGGGGCTCATCGGCGCCGCCTCCGGATTGGGGATCATGATCGGACCAGCGATCGGCGGGTTCTTCAGCCAATGGGGGCTCGGAGCGCCCGGGTACGTCGCCGCCGGCCTTTGCGCCCTGAACGCGATCGCCGCGATCGCGCTGCTCCCCGAATCGGTACACTTCACGGACAAGGGGCGTCGCGAAGCGGCGGCGGCCCACGAAGCCGCGAGCTTCGGCGGTTGGCTGCGGACCCTGACGAGGTTCCCGCTCCGGGTCCTTCTGTCGGTCTATTTCCTCACAATCACCTCCTTCACGGCCATGACCGCGGTCCTGGCGCTCTACCTCGAGCGCGTCTTCCAGATGGACGCCTCGGACATGGGTCTCGTGTTCACCGCCGCCGGCGCGGTCACGGTCGTGGTGCGCGGCATCGTCGTCGGCCGGCTCGTAAAGCGGCTCGGCGAGGCGGTGACCGTGAGGTTCGGATCGGTCGTGCTCGGCGTCGGTCTGGGGGCGGTCGTTCTGATCCCGAACAAGTGGTGGCTGGCCGCGGTGATTCCGTTGTGGGCGTTCGGCACGGGCATCCTGTTTCCATCTCTCGCCAGCCTGGTGTCGCAGGCCACCGATCGAAACTCGCAGGGGTCGATCCTCGGCGGCAGCCAGCTCGCAGGCGGGTTGGGTCGCGTTCTCGGCCCCGTGTGGGCGGGTCTTCTGTTTCAGCAGGTCGCGATCGGGAGCCCGTTTCTGATGGCGGCGGGGCTGAGCGTGCTCGCGTTCGGGATGTCCCTCCGCATCCCCGGTCCCGCGGACTCGGCGATCGACGCCAGGGAGGCCTGGGCCGGCCGGATGGGCGTCCCCGACCCCCCGGACGCCGCCGACCCCGCGACCTGACTTGGGCCCGCCGCGTACGTTCCCCGAGGCGGCCCAGTTCGTCTCGACGTCGCTGAAGGGTGAGGTGTCCGCCGCCCTGATCCGTCCCCCGGACGCGCGCGCTCTCCTCGTCTACGCGCACGGAGCCGGCGCCGGAATGCACCACGCGTTCATGCGCGAGACGGCGCAGCGGCTCGCCGCCCGCGGGATCGCGACGCTTCGGTACCAGTTTCCTTACACGGAGGCGGGGCGGAGGGCCCCGGACCGCCCCAGGGTGCTCGTGGATACGGTACGGGCCGCGGTCGCGCGGGCTGCCGAGCTCACTCCCGACCTCCCAGTCATCGCGGGCGGGAAGTCGATGGGAGGGCGGATGAGCTCGACCGCCCGCGCCGAGGGCGCGATCCCGTCGGCTCGGGGGCTCGCCTTCTTCGGTTTTCCTCTCCACGCGCCCAACCGTCCGTCGTCGGATCGAGCGGCCCACCTGGCCGACGTGGATGTGCCTGCGCTCTTCCTACAGGGAACGAGGGACGCCCTCGCCGACCTGACCCTGCTGAAGCCCGTCATCGAGTCGATGGGAAGCGCCACGCTCCACATCGTCGACGGCGCGGACCATTCGTTCCACGTCCTCAAGCGGAGCGGCCGCAAAGACGACGAGGTGCTGGATGAGCTCGCGAACACGGTGTCGACCTGGGTCGACCGGGTGTTGTCAGACTGATCGGGAGGGAATACCCGGCCCCCAGGGGGGTAGTACTCTCGTCCCGGCGAGCCGCCGGATAGACGTGGTACTTCGCGAGGCTTCTAGGTACGTTTCGAACATGTCTACAACCACGCTGCAACGGCCCCGGAAGGGGCTCTCGTCGGTCGCGGTGGCCGGTTTGTCCTTCGCGCTGCTCGCGTCCCTGTCGGCCGGTGGCCCCGGACGGGCGGACGCGCAGGACGCCGCCGACACGGTGGTACGTGTACCCATAACCGGTACGATCGAGCTGGGCCTCGCTCCCTTCGTTGCGCGATCGCTGACCGAGGCGGAGGCGGCCGGCGCATCCGCGGTGATCCTCGACCTGGACACGCCGGGCGGACGCGTCGACGCGGCCTGGAAGATCATCGACGATGTTCGGGAAGCCGACATTCCCGTCTACGCCTATGTGAACCGTCGCGCTCTCTCGGCGGGAGCGATGATCGCGCTCGCCGCGGACCGTCTCTACATGCGCCCGGGCTCGACGATCGGGGCGGCCACTCCCGTCGTCGGAGACGGGCAGAAGGCGTCCGAGAAGATGGTCAGCGCCATGCGGTCCGAGTTCCGCGCACTGGCGGAGCAGCGAGGGTTCGACCCGCGGCTCGCCGAAGCGATGGTCGACGAGTCGGTCGAGGTAGAGGGCGTGGTGGACGCCGGGAAGCTCCTCACGCTCACGACCGACGAGGCGATCGAGCTGGGTGTGGCCCACGCGGAGGTGGAGGACCTGGCCGACCTGCTGAATCTGGTCGAGCTCCCGGCCGCAGCGACCGTCGATTCGACCCCGAACTGGGCCGAGGCGATCGTGCGGTTCCTGACGAACCCCGCGGTGGCTCCGATGCTACTGAGCCTCGGCTTCCTCGGGCTGCTGATCGAGATCAGGACACCGACCTTCGGCGTGGCAGGAGCCATCGGACTCGGGGCGCTCGCGGCGTTCTTCGGGGCCCACCACCTGGTCCACCTGGCCGGCATGGAGGAGATCATCCTCTTCGCGGCGGGGGTGGTTCTGGTCGCGGTCGAGGTCTTCGTCATCCCCGGCACCGGAATCGTCGGGTTCCTGGGAGGCGGCGCGATCATCACCGGCGCCGCGCTCGGGATGGTCGGACAGGTCCCGAGTGCCGGCGACATCGTGAACGCGGCCGGGCTCGTCGCCCTGTCGCTCATACTCGTTGCTGTCGCCGGGTGGGCGCTGCTCCGATACTTGCCGAGCAGCCGGCGTCTATCCGGCGTCTTCCTGAGGGATTCGACGAGCCGGGATACGGGATACCTGTCCGCGCCTGAGAGGGAAGACCTGGTGGGGGCGACCGGCATCGCGGTCACGGATCTGCGACCGGCCGGCACCGCCGTGGTGGGCGAGGAGCGAATCGACGTAGTGACCGAGGGTCCGTGGATCTCGGCCGACACTCCGATCGAGATCCTCAGGGCCGAGAGCTATCGCCATATCGTGAGGCCGCTCGAAGTCGCCGACGGAGAGTCCGTGATTCCGGACCAGGAAGGCATCGAGGGCCACGACGACCAGAAGTCCGACTGATTCTTCACGCGTTGCGACGGCTGTGCCGGCTCATCCGGTCGCGAGCCGCTCCGCGCGTTCACCGTGAGACGAGGTAGCTATGGAAGGCCTGGCAGCCGGAAGCATCGTGTTTCTGTTCCTTGGGTTGCTGCTGCTGTTCACGCTCATGTGGGCCGTGCCCATTCGGCTGTGGATCACGGCTCTGGCGTCGGGCGTTCGTGTCGGGCTCGCGAGCCTGGTCGGGATGCGGCTTCGCAAGGTCCATCCGCCGAGCATCATCCACCCCATGATCGCCGCCGCGAAGGCGGGGCTGCCGCTCCAGACGAACGAGCTCGAATCGCATTACCTCGCGGGGGGCGACGTCGGCCGCGTGGTCAACGCGCTGATCTCGGCCGACAAGGCGAACATCGAACTGCCGTTCCGCCAGGCCGCCGCGATCGATTTGGCCGGCCGGGATGTGTTCGACGCCGTTCAGGTATCGGTGAATCCGAAAGTCATCCAGACGCCCAAGGTCGCAGCGATGGCCAAGGACGGGATCCAGCTCATCGCGACGGCTCGCGTCACCGTCCGCGCGAACATCAACCGGCTCGTCGGTGGCGCGGGCGAGGAGACGATCCTCGCTCGCGTTGGCGAGGGCATCGTATCGACCATCGGGTCAGCCGAGTCGCACAAGGCCGTGCTCGAGAACCCGGACAACATCTCGAAGACCGTGCTCGCGAAGGGTCTCGACAGCGGGACGGCGTTCGAGATCCTCTCCATCGATATCGCCGACGTCGATGTCGGCAAGAACATCGGCGCCGAGCTCCAGACCGATCAGGCCGAAGCGGACAAGCGGATCGCCCAGGCGAAGGCCGAAGAGCGTCGAGCCATGGCCGTGGCGGCAGAGCAGGAAAACCGGTCGACGGTCGAGGAGATGCGGGCCGCGCTCGTGAAGGCCGAGGCCGAAGTGCCGCAGGCCATCGCCGATGCGTTCCGCACTGGCAATCTGGGGATAATGGATTATATGAGATACCGTAACATCCAGAGTGACACCGAGATGCGAAAGGCGATCGCTGCTCCAGAAGGTGGCGCACCGAGACCCGGGGAGGCGGACTGACCGGGCGGGGGGCGTGAGCCATGGGTGAAGGCCTCGAGGTCCTCCTCTGGCTTGGGATCATGGGGTTCATCGCGCTGCGATCCGCGATGCAGCGTCAGCGGAAACGCGGGAGTCGGTCGGAGGGCTCCACGCCCTCCGAGGGCAGCCTGGCGGATCTCCTCTCGGGCGACCCCACGGACGACCGCCCGCAGCCGGACCAACGGCGGGGGACCGGCACCGAGGTGACCCGCCGGGGTCCCGCCGCCCCGTCGAGGAGCGAGGACGCTGGCGCGCGTGCCACGAGCGGTGAGAAGCGCGGGGGGCTTCTCTCGCGCTGGTCGGAGCTCGCGGCCGAGTTCGAGCGACAGGTACAGGAGCAGCAGGCGTCCGCCCGTGAGGCGGCCCGGCCCGCGAGCTCGGAAGAGCCGGAGCGGCTGGTCGTCGTCCCGGGTCGTCGCGTGTACCCGACGGAGGCCGGGTCGGACGAGGCTCGAAGTAGAGAGTCTCATTGGAGCGACTGGCAGTCGGATCCGCAGAGCCACGGGCTTCATTCTGACGTCTCAGCAGGCGGCGCGCGCGAATCGCATGTGCCCCATCAGAGGGGGAGCGCGACTCCCGCGAAAGGGCTTTCCGGACGCCGGGAACGTCGGTCCGGCGCGGGTCTGGCCCGGCTGGAGTCCCTCCATCCGCTGAAGCGGGCCATCATCCTCTCCGAGCTGCTCGGACCGCCGCCGGGTCTCGAAGGCGTGGCCCCGGCGGAGCGGCGCCTCGGACCGATCGGCCGTCCCGGGGCCGCAAGCCCTCTACGAGAGGCGAGCCAGGCCGACGACCCGGACTGAAACCCGACGCGCGTCCCCGGCTTGCATTCGGCCGGTCAGGACCCGCTGGCGGGATCCGCCCCGGGCGAACGGCCTCGCTTCACCGGTCATCCAGGAAGGGCGACTTCGGTTTCGGCGGTCGCTCATAGTCGTCGAACAGACCGCCACTCTTTTCGGACCCTCCGAGGAGCCCACCGTCGCCACGCCCACGAGACTCGCCACCATCCGTGGGCGTCGCATCCTCGAGGACGACGTGAAGCTCCTCCTCGCTCAACTCGAAGGGGTCCGTCTGGTGCCCAGGAGCCTCCCCTTTTCGCGGCGCCTCCGGGTTTCCGTGCACGGGACGAAACTCCCAGTTCCCGTGGGTTCGGTCTCGAATCTCCCATCGCTGCCCCGACCGATCCGTGAATCGTCGGTAACTCACGTGCGCTGCTCCCTCAGAAGTAGAATCCCGGTTCCGCCGATCGCTATGGCCGCGAACGCGAACCACTGGATCGCATAGGATAGATGGGGCCCGGACCCCGGCTCGCTCGGCCGCGGCTGGTCGAGCGTGGCCGCCCGAGGCTGGCCCGCATCGGCCCGGATAACGTACGGCAGGAGCCCGTACGGCAGGTGCTCCGCGACGACCTCCGGATCCGCCCCCGCCAGGATCAGGCGTTCGCCCCCGCCCATGTCCAGGCTTATCGGTTGACCCGCGCGTCCGGGCGCGGGCGGGACCACTGTCCCGCTCAGCGTGACGCTGCCCTCATCGTCCCAGTCCGGCGGCCAGCCCGAGGGCAAGTCCGGACGCATCGCATCGGCCGCGGGGAGCCACCCTCTTATGACGAGGACGGCCGCGTCGCCGACCATCAGCGGGGTCAGCGACTCCACTCCCGGGCGGCCGTCCAGCGTTCGGCCCCGGAGCACGATCTCACGCTCTCGGTCGTATCGTCCGGAGACGCGAACCCGACGCCAAGTCATGCCGCTCGTGTCGGGTGGGACCGACCCCGGTCGGGTCCAGTCCAGGGCGGCCAGGACGGATCGTTCGGCTACCGCCGCGTTCCGGTCCAGACGCTCCGCGCGTCGGGACAGCTGCCACAGACCCAGCCGAACGAAGAGACCGGCCAGGCCGACGGCGACGAGCAAGAGGATCAGCGAGCGGGCGGGTAGCTTCATGGCGGGAACATAGCGGCGGCCGCCCATCCCGGCCTCGCCGCGCCACGATCGAGAGCGCATTTTCCGTGTGGCGACACCCATGGCCATGTGCCCGTCCCAGGAACCGGAGTCCCGCGACGATGATCTTCCGTAGTCCCCATCCCGAAGTCGAAATCCCGGATCAGTCCTTCAGCGAGTACCTCTTCCCGGACCTGGAGAAACGGCGGGACAGGGCTGCCCTGATCGAGGGCGGCACGGGTCGAACGGTCACCTACGGCGAGCTCGTCGATCTGTCGACGGCCGTCGCGCTCGGACTGATCGCCAGAGGAATCGAGCCCGGCGACGTCGTCGCCATCTGCAGCCCGAACGTCCCCGAGTACGCGATCGCGTTTCATGGGATTGCCATGTGCGGCGCCTGCAGCACGACGCTCAACCCGCTTCAGACCGTCGAGGAGATCTCACACCAGATCGCCGATTCCGGCGCCCGGCTCTTCGTGACGATTCCGCCGTTGCTCGAGAAGGCCCTCGCCGTCGCCGGACGCACCGAGATCGAAGACGTGTTCGTCTTCGGCGACGTCGAGGAGGGACAGGACGCGACCAACTTCAGCGAGCTCGTCGACGCGGGCCACCGCGCCCGGCAGACGGCCGCGGCGGTGGGAGGACACGACCCGCTCGAGACCCTCGGGGACCTCGTGGCGGATTCCGCCGAGACGGTCGTCACGCTGCCATACTCGAGCGGAACGACAGGCAAGCCCAAGGGCGTGATGCTCACACATCGCAACCTCGTGGCAAACATCGAGCAGTATCTGCTCGCGGACCCCGTGGAAGAGGACGAAGTCGTCATCGCCGTGCTGCCGTTTTTCCACATCTATGGCATGGTCGTCGTAATGAGCGCGTGCCTGCGCGCGGGTGCGACCCTGGTAACGCTGCCGCGTTTCGACCTCGAGCAGTTTCTCGGCACGATCCAGGAGCACCGGGTCACGCGCGCGTACCTCGTGCCGCCCATCATCCTCGCTCTCGCGAAGCACCCGTTGATCGACGACTACGACCTCTCATCGCTGGAGTACGTCACGTCGGGCGCCGCGCCACTCGGCGCGGAAGTCGCGCTCAGCTGTCAGAACCGGCTGGGGGTCCGGGTGAGTCAGGGGTACGGGCTGACCGAGGCCTCTCCCGTGACGCACCTGCGCCCTCTCACCGACCCCGGCACGGAACGGATCGGGACCGTCGGCCCCTGCCTCTCGAACACGGAAGTCTGCGTGGTCGATCTGGACAGCGGCGCGCGACTCGGCCCCGGCGGGGAAGGCGAGGTGTGGATCCGTGGCCCGCAGATCATGAAGGGGTATCTCAACAACCCGGAGGCTACCGCGGCCACTGTCGATCGTGACGGATGGCTCCACACCGGGGATGTGGGGTGCGTGGATGAGGACGGGTTTCTGACCATCGTCGACCGGGCCAAGGAGCTGATCAAATACAAGGGCTATCAGGTTCCGCCCGCCGAGCTCGAGGACCTGCTCCTCTCGCACCCCAGCGTGGCGGACGCGGCCGTGATCCCGAGCCCCGACGAGGAGAGCGGAGAAGTCCCCAAGGCGTTCGTGGTCTCTTCCGGCGAGGTGACGGAAGATGAGATCATGGCTTTCGTGGCCGAGCGGGTAGCTCCCTACAAGAAGATCCGCCTGGTGGAATTCATCGACGAAGTCCCCAAGTCGCCGTCCGGAAAGATCTTACGTCGCATATTGGTTCAGCGAGAGCGCGAGGCGGCGGCCGCCCGAAGAGGCTGATCCGGGGGCCGCTCGGACTCGACAATTCGACGGCCCCTCCGGTAACCTCTCACGATGACTGATCCAAACCTGCAGGACACGTATGCGCCGAACAGCATCTGCTTCGGCTGCGGCCCCGCCAACCCCGAAGGGCTGCACGTCAAGAGCGTCCCCGATGGCGATTCGGTGGTATCGAGCTGGACTCCCGGACCGAACCACGAAGCGTTCCCGGGGGTGCTCAACGGCGGGATCATCGGGACCCTGCTGGATTGCCACTGCAACTGGGCCGCGGTGCACGCCCTGATGCTGGATCGCGGAGTCGAGACGCCGGTGGTGACGGTGACGGCCAGCTACGAGATCAAGCTGAGGAAGCCGACGCCCACGGATCGACCGGTGACCCTGTTCGCGCGGGCCGTAGAGGTGGACGGGGACCGCGTCATCGTCGCCGGCGAGCTCAGGTCGGGAGATGAGGTGACGGCCACCTGCACAGGGCTCTTCGTCGCCGTGCGCGAGGGGCACCCGGCGCACGACGCGTGGGAGGCGGAACGCTGATCCGCGGTCCCGGGCCTAGGGGGTTCGCACCCCGGGGACGTCCCGAGGCTCGTCGTCCCACCACCAGAGCGGCCCGAACGGTCGCTCGCGCGGATAGACCTCATCGAGCGTGGCTCCGTCGAACAGCCGTCCGTTCATCATGACCTGATCGATCGCATTCGTGTTTCGAATGTCATCGAGCGGATTCGCGTCGAGAATCACGAGGTCGGCGAGCTTCCCGCCCTCGATCGTGCCGATGTCCTGATCGAGCCCGATCGCTTCCGCGCCGAAGATCGTGGCCACGCGGAGCGCGTCGTGCTCATCCAGCCCCCCCGCCTGTATGGCCCACAGCTCCCAGTGGTAGCCCAGACCCTGTAGCTGCCCGTGGCTTCCGACGCCCGCCTTGCCGCCGGCCTCGACCAGGTCGCGGACGAACTGGCCATGGCGCGAGAAGACGTGCTGGTCGGTCCGGAACCACTGCGGCCGGCGCAGCGTCCGGGCATCGACCTGGTCGTGGGGCACGAACCGACGGAGCTTGGCGTCGTCGTGCGGATTCTCACGGCTATAGAAGTAGTTCTCGGCCCAGGGGCCACCGTACGAGACGAGCAGAGTCGGGGTGTACACCCTTCCCGTTTCCACGAAGAGCTTCACGTAGTCCTCGTAGACGGGGAAGATCGGG
>Ga0224508_10001351_pt1 | contig 22110 bp, 19 predicted proteins | sample SF_Jan12_sed_USG_4_FD_170157 | JGI IMG/M metagenome (GOLD analysis project Ga0224508, IMG submission 170157) | Sediment microbial communities from San Francisco Bay, California, United States - SF_Jan12_sed_USGS_21 | ecosystem: Environmental > Aquatic > Marine > Sediment | place: USA... | reverse complement strand
TATGAAGGTGATCCACCTAGAGGATACCGGCGTGGTACCACTGCCAGAACAGTCCGGCAACTACGCGGCACGCTACTTCGAAGGCAAGTTTCGCGAGGCACCTAAGCCACTGGAGATCGTTCAACCCGAAGGCCCAAGTTTTGCCGTTGATGGTTACAGTGTTGAATGGTTGGGGTGGTCGTTTCGCATCGGATTTACCGCTCGGGAAGGTTTAGTGTTACATCGGATTGGTTATACCGATCCGGCGCAAGACAGCCGTCTGCGATCCGTCATCCACCGCGCTTCAGTCTCGGAGATGGTTGTGCCTTATGGAGATCCGGACATCAGCTACGCACGCCGCAACGCCTTCGATGTAGGCGAGTACGGTATAGGCTTATTCGCCAATTCCCTAGAGCTTGGCTGCGATTGCCTGGGTCTGATCCGTTATTTTGATGCGTACATGGCAACCGGCCGCGGCGAGGTCATGGAGATCCGCAACGCAGTCTGCATGCATGAGGAAGACTACGGTATCCTGTGGAAGCATTCAGACTGGCGTACTGGAGATGTGGAAGTACGTCGCTCGCGTCGACTAGTGGTGTCGTTCATTACCACTGTCGGCGATTATGAATATGGTTTTTTCTGGTATTTTTATTTGGACGGCACTATTCAGCTCGAGATCAAGCTGACCGGTATCGTCAATACCGGCGCGCTCGCGCATGGCGAAACCCGCAAGTATGGTACTGAGATTGCGCCGCGTTTGTACGCGCCAATTCACCAGCATGTGTTTAATGTGCGTTTAGACATGGCGGTCGATGGTCCCAACAACTCGGTGTATGAGGTCAACACCCGGACCGAGCCGATGGGTCCAAACAACCCATTAGGAAACGCCTATTACGCGGAGGAGACACTACTTAAGAGCGAGCAAGAGGCGACCCGCAACATGTGCTTAGAAAGTGCGCGTTATTGGAAGATCGTTAATCCCAACGTCGTTAACAGTCTGGGTCAGCCAGTGGGCTACAAGTTGTTACCGGATGTGAACGCGTTTCCCTTTTCCGATCCGCAATCCAGCATCCGCCGTCGGGCCGGATTTATGAATCATCATTTCTGGGCTACACCCTACAATTCGCGCGAGCGCTATGCCGCCGGCGACTACCCCAATCAAAGCGACCCGCGAATGGACCATGGTCTGCCCGCTTATATCAAGGACGATCGCTCGATCGACAACACTAGCTTGACCGTTTGGCACAGTCTCAATAGTCATCACGTGGTACGCCCCGAAGACTGGCCGGTCATGCCAGTGACAACCATTGGTTTTCATCTCAAACCTGTGGGTTTCTTCGATCGCAACCCGGCCATCGACTTGCCGCCAACGCCATCCAAAGGCAGTAAGAATGCGGGCGATTCGTGTTGTCACTGAGGATAGATCGTTCAAGCTAATGGACAGTCTTCGTCGCCGCTGTCTAAATGGTTTGCTGAAGATTGCAGGCCTGCCACTGATCGGTGCAATGTCAGTGCTGCCAAGCGCGCGCGCCAGTGAGAAAGCCACGATCCAGCAACCCACTGCAAACGACGCCAAGCATTTTATGGCACGTGCTTACGACATGCGGCGTTTAGCCATCGAAACTGGAGATCAGGCATTCGGTGCCGTAATCGTCAAGGATAGTCACATTGTCGGCCAAGCGCCGAGCCGGGTGATCGTCAATCACGATCCCACAGCCCACGCCGAAGTGGAGGCAATAAGAGATGCCGCCGATCGTTTGGGGAGTAGTGATCTCAGTGGCTGCACCATGTATTCATCGTCCAAGCCATGTCCGATGTGTGAGGCGGCCGCCTACTGGGGCCGTCTAGAAAAATTATTCTACGGAGCCGATCTCGTCGACGGTGGTCCCCCGCATCTTTCAAGGTGTTGATCCTAAGATAGTGTTGCACATGGTTGGCCGTCTGCCTATCTGGGTGTGATCTTGCAGCGGCAACGCAAGATGTGCGAGGTGTGTTGCGAGTGGATCCCATAAGGTGGTTGCTGCCGCTCGCGGCAATGGTGCTAGTGTTTATGACAAGCGCGCAATCCGATACGGATCTTGACCAACAATTAATTCTCGCGTCCGAGCAAGGGGATATCGGCGCGGTTCAGCGCTTACTCGATCAAGCCATAAGTGTGCATGTCCGTGACGCCCAAGGTCGCACAGGGTTGCTTGCGGCGACCCAAGGTAATCACATCGAAGTCGCGAAGTTATTGATAGAAGCCGGTGCAGACGTCAACGCGCAGAGCGATATCAAGGACAGCCCATATCTGCTGGCCGGGGCTAGAGGATATCTGAACATTCTACGCATGACCCTGGACCATGGGGCTGATCTTAACAGCACCAATCGTTACGGTGGGACTGCGTTGATTCCGGCGTGCGAACGGGGTCATGTAGAGACGGTTCGCGAACTGCTCAATACCAATATCGATGTAAATCATGTGAACAACCTGGGGTGGACTGCATTGTTGGAGACCGTCATTCTCGGTGACGGTGGTCCGCGTCATGTTGAAATTGTGCGTATGTTGATTAAGGCGGGCGCAAACCTGAATCTGGCGGACCGTGACGGTGTCACTCCTTTACAACATGCCAAGCAGCGTCACTTCAAGGAAATGGTGGGACTGCTAATACAAGCAGCTGCACCGTAAAAATATCGAGCCACTTGTTTGCCTGATTCTGCGCAGAAGATTGCGACTTCCAACCCGACCCTTCGCAGCAACGACTTTTCTCATATGAGATTCGTTTGCACTGCAGCACTTTGCAGCAAATGGACAAGGCATTCTGGCCGGTTTTGCCATCTATTTTGTGCCATCGTGATCGACTGGATCATGCAGGGCAATTTTCAACGTCCCGACGCTACTTGAAGGACTCTAAGCTCCGATGGGGCGTAAATCACAACGATCTCGAACGGCTTTGTAACCCGCCCGCATTGGTTGATGCTGGCTAGATCCCGCTAACCGGAGAGGGCGTTTTGTGATAACGCCAGGGGGGATAGGGAAGACACCTACAAAGATCTGGCATAGCTGTCCTCCTTGTCTATACTTTTAATGGGCCAACAAAAGCCAGATACAAGCGTCTAGAGCTAACTTAAGATGACGGCGGTATTGCAACAAAACGACCAGAGCGTCGGCGAGGCGCGGTTGCTTGTGGCAGCTGATATTCTGGTCAAATCTTCTAACACTTTGGATTGGGTGCCGGCGGAGTTGCGGGATATCTCCAGGGTAGGGGCGCGCCTGGTGGTTGAGGAATACCTCGGCGGTGTTGGCGATGCAATGGAGCTGCGTTTACGTTCCAGAGGCATCGACGAAGTTACGGTGGGCGCCAATATCGTGGCAGTGAGTTTGCAACAACAGGGGAGTCTGCTCGACGTAGCGTTCAGATTCAGTGATACCATCGCGCAGACTGAACTGGACGGTGTGCTCGCTGAGCTCTTGAGTCACGGCGGGGGAGGCAGGCGGGTGCACGTTCGTGTGGCTTATCGAATGGAGATCCAGTATGGCGATCAAGCCGAGCTACGGGCAATTTTGGAGGATATTTCTAAGGGTGGGTTTTTAATGCTGACCGTGCATGCTGCGCCTGAGGTAGGTCAGTCGGTTCGCGTCGTCATTCCAAGTCCATACGGACCAGATGATCTCCGTCTAAAGGCACGTGTGGTTCGACATGAGGGCATCTCCACGGACGACGGGCCAGCCACATTGGTAGGCCTGCAATTCGAGGACATTGGCGCTGACAGACAGGAAAAAATCAGTGTACTCATAGACACACTGCTATTTCTCCGATCCGAGCCCAATTAGCCTGATCGACGCTGGTTGCGAAGGTGATTGACGATATGGCGAAATAGGTCGGACCAATCTTCTCGAATCCTGATGTGCTCCCTGGCCGTAATACGCCTCATTTTTGCTGGGGACGAGAACGTGCAGATTCCATAAGGGCTCGAGGTCAATTGAACCTCATGACAAGCCGGATGTATGCCTGCAACTAACTTTTTGCCTGACTCAACAATCATCTTGCAAGCCGAGGCGGGTCCATGTATGCGGAGCACGTCTGATGTCAGCCAAACTCCTTGGCGCAAGCGCGCGGGGGCGCGACTAAAGAGGGGATTCTCCGCATTGTAGACTTTGTTACATCGCTATACAGTTTGTTGGAGTGAATCGTGGGCGGTACTTGGTGGGCGGAAACGAACTGTTACGACGAGACCGGGACCCTTGGGTTGTGCGCCCAATTGGATTTCTGCTCCGTGGAGTACCGCGACACGTTTTGCTATTGAAAGCCCCAGCCCCGTCCCATCCACATCGCTGGTATTCTCGCCGCGATAGAACCGATCAAACACTCGGTGTCGCTGCGACTCTTCGATCCCAGGGCCATTGTCCGAGATAGACAGAACAACAGCATCTACTTCCTTGGTTATCCTTAACTGAACACTCCCGCTTGGATCGTTATAGCGAATTGCGTTGTCTAGCAGATTGCGAATCAAGAATTTCAGTGCTGCAGGACTACCCAACATTAGCCCGCGGTCGCTCTCTTCAAAACTAATATTCACTTTCCGATCTAAAGCAAGTCATTTCACGTATGGGTCGGATGGAAGGAATCGAAATCGGATCTAAGGGTTCTTTGATCGTTTCGCAAGACAAGCCCGATGGACAATTACTGCGAATAGATTTGTCCGGCCAGATCACTACTCTGGCGGCGAAACTCAAGAACCCTGAAGGTGTCGCCGTGGATGGCGATGGGTCAATTTATGTTGCTGAGACCGGGTTAGGACGGATACTCCGAGTATCTCAAGGCGTGAAGAATGTGGTTGTGGATGGATTGATCAAGCCGGATCAAATCGAATTCGGACCTGACGGAGCTCTCTGGATTACAGAGGACCGCAATCCGGGACGATTGTTGCGTTATGCCGATAACACGCTTGAGGTCATCGCGCTCTCGTTGAACGATCCTCAGGGAATTGCTTTTGATGGAACGGGCAAGGTTTATGTTGCAGAGCAAGGCAAGCGCCGAATTCTCGTGTTTGAAAGGCTATAGCGATTGCCTGCTGGTGGTATCATCCATTGGCACCCTCGGAACAAATATTAGCTCGATCGTCTCCCGTTGCGGGGTGTTGCTGTATATCGCGCTAGTAACTACCTGGAGACATGGTGCGTGAACCCCTGGTGCTGGAGTGGTCAAAATAGGTGTTGACGAGCCGGTGAAGGGATGGAAATTAGACAATTAAGCCTCCGGTCTCCATTGCAAAGAGTATCTCATAGTTATAGTTTGTCCTAATTCATGGAAACGTACGTCATCCGAAGAAAGACTGGAAACGACGGCCCTTGTTCCCGATCCGGGCGACGAATAGATAACCATCACCACAAGGCGCATTGTTTGTGTAAATGATGAATGCATCTTTTCTCGATCAAGGGACTATTGACAAAATTAATAGTTCTATTGACACCGCGACCGGTTTGCCGAATCACGCATACACGAGTCAAAGGTTCTTTGAACTGGAAAGACAACAGATATTTTCCAGAACTTGGGCTTGTATCGGACACGCTTGTGCGCTTCCTCAGGCGAATGACGTTAAGCCAATTCGTTTTATGGGGATGCCACTCATAATGGTGCGAAACGAGAGTGGCGATGTAAATGTCTTTCATAACGTTTGTTCGCATCGTGGCAACGAACTCGTTTGGGAACCGTGCTCGGGCAGAAAAGTGATCACATGTCCGTATCATGCGTGGAGTTATGATTTAAACGGAAACCTGAAAGCCACGCCGCATATTGGTGGTCATGGCGTGCATCAAGTCGATGGTTTCGAAAAGGAAAAGAAAGGATTAAAGCAAGTTCGCTCGGCACATTGGATGGATTTGGTTTTCATCAATATCTCGGAGAATCAAATCGATTTTGATGACTACATCAAACCGCTAGACGAGCGGATCTTCAAACTAACATCGCCCAAGGGATTCACCGCACTCAAGCCGGCGGCAACCCATGGAGCGGTGGAGTTGATGCTGAACGCAAACTGGAAGCTATTGGTGGAGAATAATCTGGAAAGCTACCATTTGCCCTGGGTTCATCCGGACCTGAATGCAATTTCAAAACTGGAAGATCATTATCATTTTTATGGTGGCGATCTCTATGCCGGTCAGGGAAGCAAGACATATAGTGCGGACAGATATGATGACATCGAGCTCGTAAGGTTTCCCAAGTGGGCGAATCAAGTCGCTGAGTATCCTACCCTGTTCCCAAACGTGTTGCTCGGTTTTCAAATTGATCATTTTTGGTCAATGGTCATTCAACCCATCGCGCCGGACAAAACACGAGAAAACTTACATGTTTATTATCTTGGTGAAAGCGCGAGTGGTGATGGCTACGAAAAGACACGCAAGTCTCGGCTCGATGCATGGACAAAGGTGTTTACTGAGGATATCGGTGTCGTAGAGGGTATGCAGCGGGGGCGACGGTCACCCGCATTTACCGGCGGTACATTCTCGCCGGTGATGGACAATCCGACGCATCATTTCAACAAGTGGATCACCAGGATGTTGTCCGACGCTACCAAGGATACTTGTTCAACGGGAGACACCTGATTAAAAATAACAATGTCTGTCTAGACTAATTGACGATCAGCTCACAACAAATGCAAGAACTGCGCGCTTATCGCCTTGGTCGGGTACGTGAGCAATTAGTCGCCGGTGATTTTGCCGGTGTCGTGTTATTTGATCCAGTGAATATTCGTTACGCCACGGTTTCTAGCGATATGCAGATATGGACCTTGGACAATCCTTCCCGTTACGCGTTTGTCGCTGCGGACCGGTCTGTTTTTTAAATGTCATCAGCTCTCGTTCAAAATAGCGGAGAAGATCTTCAGTGAATAGTCATGCCAGAGTCGTCGTTGTCGGGGGTGGTTGTGTTGGTGTCAATCTTTTGTATAGCTTCACAAGACGTGGTTGGACTGATGTCGTTTTGTTGGAACGCACAGAGCTGACCGCCGGTTCGACCTGGCATGCTGCTGGCTTAATCCCGTTATACAGTTTTAGCTACAGCTTTGGCCGCATGATTGCTCGCACCATCGAGATCTACGAAGGTTTGGAAGCGGAAACAGGTCAGGCGGTGGGCTGGCACAAATGTGGGCAACTGCGTGTCGCCAACTCGCGAGATCGCATGGATGAATATCTTAACTATATGAGTATCGCCGAAACCCAGGGCATCCATGCGGAGATAGTTTCTCCTGAGAAAGTCAGGGAGCTGTGGCCGCTGCTGACTGAGAACAAAAATTTATTGGGCGGCCTTTACCACCCCGACGATGGCCACATCGCACCAGCCGATGTCACCCAATCGCTGGCAAAAGGCGCGCGCGACAATGGCGCGAAAATTCACCGCAATACGGAAGTTGTCGGATTCGAACGATTGCCCAATGGCGAGTGGAAAGTCAAAACCCATAACGGCGATATCGTTTGTGAGTATGTGGTTACCGCGACGGGTAACTATGTGCAACAAACCGCACGCATGATTGGACTGCACATTCCGGCTTTTCCTTTGTTGCATCAATATTGGGTGACCGAGCCGGTACCCGAGGTAGAGAAGCGCCAAGCAGATGGGTTACCAGAGATGCCGGTGCTGCGTGATGAAACCATCAACGGTTATGTGCGTGAGGAACGCAACGGATTAATGTTTGGCCCCTATGAGCGGCCAGACGAGCTGGAGCATTTTGCGCGAGAAGGCGTGCCCGAGTGGTTTGGTGCTGATCTGTTGCCGGAAAACCTTGATGCGGTGGAAGTGAATTGGGAAGCGGTAACCCGGCTCGTTCCAATACTCGGTGAGGTCGGGATAAAGAACAACGTACGTGGTCCCATTTGCGTGTCACCTGACAATTTGCCTTTGGTCGGTCCTGCCAAAGGACTAAACAATTTTTGGTTGGCCGAGGGATTTTCTGGAGGTATTTTAATGGGCGGCGGTGTTGGCGAGCAGTTGGTTAACTGGATTATCGATGGCGAGCCCGAATTCGATTTGTCCGAAATCGACTCGCGCCGTTTTGGCGACTATGCCAACAAAAAATGGACGGGTATTAAGAATAAGGAAGTCTTTGGCCACAACTTTGGCGTGCATTATCCTGGTTACGAGTGGCCTGCGGGTCGTCCGGCTAAAACTGCCCCGTGTTTTGATCGTTTGACGCAAAAAGGCGCGGTATGGGGGGCGGTATATGGTTGGGAAACACCATTATGGTATGCGCCTACAGGTGTTGAGCCAAAAGACATCTACAGCTATCGAGAGTTCAATTACTTTCCCCATGTCGGCGAGGAAGTCAAAACTGTGCGTAACGGCGTTGGGTTTTTTGAGATGACATCCATGGGTAAGTATGAGATATCGGGTATTGGCACCGAGGCATGGCTAAATTCCATTTTGGGTAATCGCGTGCCGAACAAAGTCGGCGGTATTGCCTTATGTCATCTTTTGACCGCGCGTGGTGGAGTGCGCGCAGAATTCACGGTCACACGTCTGGCGGAGAATGTTTTCTATTTGATTGGAACACCGCGCGGTGAACAGCATGATTTCGATTGCCTGACGAAGCTAGCGCCCGCGGATGGCAGTATCGCATTGCGTAACGTCACGCTGGAACACGGTTGCTTTGCAATTGTGGGTCCCTTAGCGCGAGAAGTGTTGCAGCCTATTACCGAGGCTGATTTATCCAATGAAAGCTTTCCGTGGTTGACAGCGCAGACCACAACAGTTGGTTTGGCCTCGGATGTACGCATGCTACGTGTCAACTATGAAGGTGAATTGGGTTGGGAGCTTTATCATCCTATCTGCTACCAATTGCCTTTGTACGATGCGATGTTCTCGGTGGGTGAAGCCCATGGACTTCGGTTAGCAGGGAATCGCGCCATCGAGTCCATGCGTTTAGATAAATCATACCGGGCGATGTATCGGGATCTGAACGTTGAGTACACGGCCTTGGAGGCTGGTTTGGATCGATTTATTCGTTTCGATAAGGAAGCAGATTTTATCGGTCGTGACGTGTTACTAAAACAGCGCGAACAGGGCTTAAACCGAAAGATGGTTACATTGAAGGTCGAAACCCAGGACGCCGATGCTTACATGAATGAAGGCGTATACAAAAACGATAAGTTGGTCGGTCGTGTCACATCCGGTGCCCACTCACATCACTGTAGTCATTGCATTTCAATGGCCTATGTCAATTTAGATGTAGCAGCGCCGGGATCTGAATTGGAAATTCCACTACTAGGCGAACGGCAGCGGGCGACGGTGATTGAGGACTCCCCCTATGATCCCGATAACAAAAGGCCACGCATGTAATGTCTGTCACTACGGATTTCGATATCAAAAGACGTGGCGGGAGCGCATCTCGACGGGCGAAGCGTCAAAACGCGCCTATCGTTCATAAACCCACGCTCGTGCGGAGTATTCCAGTCTATGAAATTCTGAACGACGAAGGCGTGGAACAAGTCCATGACCTGGCGATGCGTATTGTTGAGGACGTCGGTATCGAATTTCGCGACCCTGAATCCGTTGGGTATTGGCGCACGACCGACGCGGAAATCGATGGCGAAAGGATTCGCGTGTCGCGGGAAACTTTATTGCAGTTGGTCGGGAAAGCGCCGAGCGAATTCACTCATCATGCGCGTAATCCCGAGCGCAGCGTGCGTGTCGGCGGCCGTAATATGGTTTTTTCGCCATCTTATGGCCCACCGTTTATTCGCGATCTGGAAAACGAACGCCGCCATGCTACGCTGGAAGATTTAAACAATCTGCAAAGGATAAATCACATGGCACCCGCCGTTCACATTGCCGGTGGTCCAATCGTGGAACCGGTAGATGTGCCCGCACCTTATCGTCACCTGTACATGACTTATAGCGGTCTTAAATACTCGGACAAACCCATCGTGGGCAATGTCACCGCGCGGGAACGTGCCGAAGATACTGTGGAGATGATGAAAATTGTTTTTGGTGATGAGTTTGCGACCAATCAAACTGTCACCACGTCTTTGATCAATAGTAACTCGCCACTGGTATGGGACAAAACCATGCTTGATGCAGTGAAGGTCTACGCGGCTAACAATCAGGCCATTATGTGTTCTCCGTTTTCCATGGCGGGCGCCAGTACGCCAGCCAGCAACGTCGGAACCATGGCGATTGTTACGGCGGAGGCATTGATGTGTGTCGCATTAACGCAAATTATTCGTGTCGGCTCGCCCGTGTTGTTCGGCGTGCCGGCCATGACAGTCTCCTTAAAAACCGGCGCTCCGGTGCATGGTTGCCCCGATTCCGCGCTCGTACAATTGCTGGCCGGTCAAATGGCAAAGCGTTACCAATTGCCCCATCGCGGAATCGTCAACTGCGCCACATCCAAATCCGCGGACATACACGCGGGTTATGACTCCATGTGGGGATTATTCTCAGCGGTGTTGGCCGGTGCACATTGGATCACCATGGCCGGTGGTATGTTGGAGGGTACTTTGGGTCTAAGTTATGCGAAAACCGTTCTGGATTGCGATCAAGTCAATGCTTTTTATCACTTCGCACAGGGTTATCAATTGGACGATGTTGAAGAGATCTTTGAAACAATCAAAGAAGTCGGCCCGGGCAATCATTTCCTCGGCGCCGCTCATACACGGCGCAGCAAATTATTCGAACACGAATTGCAAAGCAACATAACCTATGAACAGTGGTTCGCGGAAGGTAGTAAAACCGCCGAGCAAGCGGGGCTGGAGGAAGCAAAAAGACGATTACAACGTTACGAATTGCCGCCGATGGATCCCGCCCTCGACCAGGCTTTGCTCGAATTTATCAGCAGACGTGAAGGCGAAATTTCCCCGGTCGCGATTTGAGCTTGGAATTCACATATAAGTGTCACTGCGAGCGAAGTACTCTAACGATGTTTTATTTCGTAAATCTGATATCGCTTGATCTGAATTATTCCAGCCGAGCGCGAGGAAATACCGAATAACTAGCTTTTCGGACATGGAAACCGTATAGTACAGGCCTCCCTGAATGGGACCTTGCGTTTCTAACCCTCCTGAACGGTTTGATTACCCTCCCTGGTTGGCAACGTGCGGCGGCCCGCGAGCTTAACAGTCAGCGCCGCCAACGAGTAAACCAGACGATGTATTTACCTTCGGCGTAACTCCATCCACGTTGGTTTGTTTATTTATTTAACAGTCTGCCTGTAATCAGGTGGATGGTGTACACATTTATGTCATTTGAACAATTAGGACTCGATCCCAGACTACTCAAGGCCGTCAAAGGCAGCGGGTTTCAACAACCCACTGATATTCAACGCCAGGCCATCCCGTTGGCGCTGGCCGGCAAAGACCTGATGGCTTCTGCGCAAACGGGCACGGGCAAAACCGCGGCGTTCGTACTGCCCAGCCTGCAAAGGCTGCTGAAACCGGCGACGAAACGAGGTGTGGGCCCCCGAGTCCTGGTATTGACGCCGACCCGGGAACTCGCGCTACAGATCAGCGACGCCGTCGCTCAATTCGGGCGATTTTGCAGGCTCACAACCGGCAATCTGGTGGGCGGCATGCCCTACCCGCCGCAAATTCGCATGCTGAGAGAACCACTGGACCTGTTGGTGGCGACCCCAGGGCGGTTGCTCGATCATATGAGCCAGGGACGTGTTAATTTCTCGCGATTGGAAGTCCTTATTCTGGATGAGGCAGACCGCATGTTGGACATGGGCTTCATCCAGCCCGTAAAGACCATCGCGGCGGCGCTTCCCGCTGCTCGCCAAACGCTCTTGTTTTCGGCCACCCTGGAAGGTCAGGTGTTGAATATCGCAAAGGTTCTGATGAAAAACCCCGAACGCGTTCAACTCGCGGCCAACCGCGACCGTCACGCTGGGATTACCCAACACATCTACCAAGCGGACGACGCGGGCCACAAGCGCAAATTACTCGCCCACCACCTGGTGCAAGACGAACTGACCCAGGCGCTGGTCTTCACCGCGACCAAACGCGGGGCGCAGCGCATGGCCAAGGTGTTGGAGGCCCAGGGTCACGCGACGGCCGCGCTGCACGGGGACATGAGCCAGTCGGCGCGCAAACGTACCGTCGAGCGCATGCGCCGCGGCAAGATCCGGGTGCTGGTCGCCACTGATGTGGCCGCTCGCGGCCTAGACATTCGCAGCATTAGCCACGTCATCAACTTCGATCTGCCTACGGTCGCGGAAGATTATATCCACCGAATTGGGCGCACCGGTCGTGCGCAGGCGTCGGGCACGGCCATCTCGCTGGTGGCGCCGGACGATCGATCAAAACTGAATCAGATCGAACGCCTCACCGGGCGTAGGTTGGAGCGCGGAGTCGTTGTTGGCCTGGAGCCTAACTTCCGCACGTCTCCAAACGAGCGGGGGTCAAAACGCAAACCGATGTCGGGACCCAAACCTAGTTCACGTTCCGGCGCACATAACGCCAAAAAGGCTACGTCGGGCTTCAAGCATCGAAACGGTAACCCGCGTAAAAAGGAAAGCCCGCGCGGCCGTCCATCGGCCGGCAGGTCGGATGCCAACACGAATGCGCAACCGGTACTGGGTTGACGACCACGTAATGAGGATATAACTTGCCTATCTCGAGGAATTCAGGCAGCGAATAGAGACAACAATGGCACGTAAAACCAATTACTCATTCGAACGCAATCAGCGCGCCAAGGCCAAGGCCGCGAAGCGCGAAGCTAAACGCAAGGCCAAGCTCGCCACGAAAGAAGAAAACAAGGACCCGGTGGCGGATGATGTCGCCGAGGACTCCTCGCAGGACGCCACGGCGCCGAGCAAGCCCCCAGCGAACGACCACTAAACCCGCGACGTTGTCCCGGCAACTCGTGGCGAAGGGCATGCCGCTGGTGGCCGTTCCGCTCTTAGAATTTCGCCCGTCCGGATCTGTGAGAGCCCCAGTGGAGTAATCCCTGGGGCGACCCGACAACTCATCGTCATTCCCGCCCCCGATCGGAGCCTGTCCTGGCGAAAGTGGGGATCGATGGCAGGCTCCAGCAGGAATCCAGTAGTCTCCCGACGTCATTCCCACGAAAGTGGGAATCCAGTGTTGATATGTACAATCGGAGACATCGTTTACATTGTAAACCGGAGACATGGTTTACACATGTGATCGATTAGGCCGGATGATTCTACCTAATCTCGGGTCCAGGATAGCTAATGGCATCTTGGCAAAATACAGCTGCCAAAGGTCATGGTCCACAGGCTTAAGACCCACGTATTCGCCGATCAGCCGCATTCCAGCCGTCCGCATAGTGCCGCAAAGCCGACATTCGTAGCACGCTCCGGATTATTTGACCGTTCCCCAGCAGTCGGTAAATCGTTTGCGCTTCACATGTGCCTCCCGCGGGTAAGATTAAATGAGATCCTCACATAACGCATGGCTACATTTATGGGGGAAACGTCAAAATCTTCGACTGGTCAACTCTGCCACCCCGCCGAACCTTGTTTGATGGATGCGTCAATCCGAGATCTTAATGAAGATCCGCCTGTGTATCATTGTTCGGTTTACCTACATGCACTGGAGCGCCGGTTGATCCTCAATGCGTCCGGGTAAAAGCAAAAACATAGAGCGTCATCTCCTGCCCAAAGGGGCGGCACACCTGAGCAGATGCTGTCCTAAGTGCTCCCAACCTGAAGTCTATTGGATCGCGGGCTTTAAGGGAGAGCAGTGGTACCCCATGCTCCACCCGGACATAGAAGAGCACAATTACATGTGCCGAGCCTGCGGTTATATCTGGATAGAGGGCGCAGGAGCGTAGCTGCCCGGATGAGGAGGGATTCGCCAGCTTTGCGCACCTTTGTAGGCCTCCGCGGATAATCGCGCACTGAATTGAGCTGGTTGCGGCGGTGACGCAACAGGTCTTAGTAATTTACAGTACTAGCTCGATTATGACAGGCGTTTCGTTCTCACCTGAGAAATACGATTCAACGCTGGAGCGAAAAATGCCAAGCTCGATCCCGAGGTAGCTACCGTTGATAGACTGCATCTTTTCGAGTCCATCCAATGCCATACGCGTTGCAGTGTCGTGAAATCCCTGGAACCATTTAAGGTGAGCGACCGCAATCTGGATAAGACCCTGAATGAATAGCCCTGTCTCGGTGCGTCTTCCGGCTGCCACCCACACCGTCTCTAAGGCTTCATGCGCCTCCCACCAAAAGCCGTGATTGAATAAGTCGATACCGTATAAATACTCGTCGCAGGAATTCCAATCCTCAGGGTCGAATGAGGCCAGCTGTTCTGGTTGTTTGTTGTAGGAGTGACCCTCCGGGTCTCGGGTAGGGTGTGGAGCTTTCCCCGGGACGAAACGGTAACTCGGAAACGGTCGGCTGGTGTAACGATGTAGCATCGTTGCTGAAGGTGGGCTGATCATCGCTGTAATGTTATTTCAGGTACCAATAAGAGGGTAGCGTCTGCAACCGTGGATCGTCCACCGGTCCCCCGACCGTAAAGTGATACAAACTCTGCCAGCTATGGTCACGGATCCCAAGCACGTCGTGCATGCCATCATCGAAGAAGCACCCAATGCCGGTGGATTGAATCCCGGCCGCTTCGGCTTCCAGATAAAGTATTTGTCCGATCAGTCCAGTCTCCCAGAACAAACGCGGATAGAACGATGCGCCATGTTGCTTAAGGGCGGCATCGAATTCCGCCAACATACCGAGTGCAAACGCGCCATCTGCCGCGATATCCTGATGGCAACAGATGAGGCGCGCGGCATCGCGGGTATCGCCTGCACTCAGCACATACAGGCCGAGGGAGGCCGGACAACCTTTGGGTTTCTCCCAATGGAAATCCCCTCGTAATGCTCTACGTAACGACTGTTCGTGACTGATATCGCGCACCAGTAGATACAACCCAGGCGCTAAACCGTCCACGCGATGGATGAACAGCGCGAGCGATACACGTGGTCGCCATGATAATACTTGCGTAATACTTTCGCTTATGGGCGGAGTGACATGATCCATCATTCGATAAAATGTCTCGTTACTAATGCTGGTGCGACCGTCCATCGCAAGCGCACTGCGACGTTTGCGGATAATCTTGCGTGCCGATACTTGTCTGTCTTCGTTAAATTCGTGCCTGATCTGGAACTCAATACTGGGATCGTGCGTCGCACTCGATGAATAGTCACTTTCGAAACGACACGCTTCGGCAACAACGTCTATGATCGGCCATTCATTGTGATAGCCACTTAAGGTATTCGGATTGCCATCAAACTCTGCTTCGCTAAGTCGCTCAAGAAGCGAGAGAGGCAGGTTTATGTCTAGTGTTTTACCCGAATCGCTTTGATCAGCAGGAGAGACAACCAGCACGCAGTCTGGATGCTCCGCCTCGATACCCTCCTGAAGGTGGAGCCCTAGTAACGCTGCCAGATCATCATCCGATACGGAATTGATCAGCCGGACCTTCCATCCAAGGGTAGTAGCTGCGAACGTGAGGGTACCGATTGCATGGCCGACATCGTGATGACAGTAACGAAAGGCGCGCTCTCCGTATTTCCACGACTCGCGCCAGTAGATCGATACGAGCGCAACTAACAACGAGCCGGTCGGCAGGGTTCGGCTGATTGCATTCCATTCCTTCTTGGTGAGGATAAGACGGCGCTCCAGCGCATGTTCGTAAGCCGAATAGTGATACACGGCTGAATCTTCGTATAGCTCCTCGATTGGCCCAACAATCAAGTAAGCTTCGGTGGGGTGCAGATCGCCGCTTGAAGGGTTGACGCGCAATGACCAGCGATTTCCACCGGCTTGTTTCCATGCGGAAATCGCGAGGCTCTCATAGAACAAACGACTTATTGAATCCCGGCTCACCGGTGCAGACGGTCTTTGTTTCCTATTGAATAGTGAGTCGTATGTTGGGATTTCTGTCGCGGCCGGATGATCAAGAGCTAGTGTTAATGTGTCGTCATAACGCCGAAAAGGATTGGGCTGGCTGTCCCAATCCATATAGCCTAGTGAATGCGCATACTGGTGAAATTGATGTTTAGATCGGTCGTGATATGCATAAACTGGATCCGGACCAGCGGAGCCACCCGTTGGCTTGCGCATCCTTGCGGAATCAGTCGGTTGTTTTCTGGTGCGCATTTATTTCAACTTACCATACATTGAAGCCGTTCTGGACCCTGAGAGATTGCGCCCTGGTAAGTGATGATAGACCGGGTGCCCTATGGGTAGAGATGAGATCCTGCTCGAAGGAGGCACAGCCCTTGGTCGCCATGGGACAGACCTGACGCCGGCCTTTGCGATTTGGATTGAGTGAAGGCTAAATGGCTTATAGTTAGGCGTAGTGTACTCCCAAGTGCCCGAACCGTATCATGGCAACAAACAAGGATCGGTGGATTGACGAATTCGATGCCTTATCGATCTTTCCCACGTTTGTGTGGAAGTTTCAATGGACGTCCGATTTCTACGAGAGGATAAACACTAGAATTCGTCGGTCCCTTGACGGAATGAACCCGCGGTTGACTGAGCTTGCGCCTGGCGAAGCATGGCAGTCGGATCAACAGCTACACAAACTCGAGGAATATGGTGAATTTGTTTCATGCGTGTTGAGTTCAGCCAGAACAATCCTGAAATTTGTAAAAGTTGACTATGAAGCAGTGGAGGTGACCGGCTGCTGGGCCAATGTAAGTGCTAAAGGAGCATCACATGCTATTCACACGCACCCAAACAATTTTCTGAGCGGCGTGTACTATGTTCAAACATGGCCAGGGGCAGATACGGTAAATTGTCATGATCCGCGGTCCCAAACCAGTGTTCTGAGACCGCCAGTGACAGAACTCGCGGGCCAGAACACCGACCAGGTCGTCGTGAAGGTGAGAAACGGAACCCTTTTAATGTTTCCATCCTATCTTCCGCACTCCGTTTCTCCAAGCGAGAGCGACGAGCTGAGAATAAGTGTCAGTTTCAACGTCATGTTCTCTCTGTTTACGGAAAACCTGAGTGGACCCATGTGGGGCGCGCAAGAAATATAGCCGCCTACCCTTTATTTGGAGCTAAAAACATGAAGTGTCTTCATCGGGCTGATCTTTACGGCTGGTCCCAATTCAATGAAGATCGCAACATCGACTTCCACAGCGTCCTGTGGGTGCGACCTGACGGCAATGTGGCGGTCGATCCGTTGCCGCTCTCTGCACATGATCAAGAGCATCTACAGCAGGTGGGCGGTGCTGCGTGGATCGTCGTGACCAACTCGGATCATGTTCGGGATGCCGAGGAGCTCGCTCAGAAGACGCGTGCAAAGCTGGCAGGACCTTCCGCAGGGGCAGCCAATTTTCCGATCAGATGTGATCGTTGGCTCGAAGACGGAGAAGAGGTCGTGCCGGGGCTGAAGGTCTTTGAATTGGAAGGATCGAAGACAGCTGGGGAGTTGGCTCTATTGCTTGAGGGATCGACATTGATTGTGGGCGATTTGGTTCGCGTCCATGAAGGTGGCCGACTGTGTGTTCTTCCTGATGCGAAGCTGTTTAATAAGGCAAAGGCCATTGCCTCGATCCAGAGGCTTGTTGACGCAGGTAAAATCGACGCTGTACTTACAGGCGACGGCTGGCCGATTTTTAGAGACGGGAATATTGCGCTTGTGGAACTACTCTCAAAACTTGGATGCGAGGCCAGCCGTTGACGTCTGCCCGGCTGCTGACGTGATCCCGCCAGAGTGCGGCAGAGCTGACATCATTTACTGTGGAACTCAGGTCAGTGCGGTAGTCTTCGGCGCAACCAGGCTTTCGAAATCTTTGTAGGACATTCTGACCAGTTCGGTGTGCGAACCTGCACTGAAAGCGATCTCCTCATCCTCCGTCAGTTGTTCGGCTACATATACATCCATGTCGTAGAGATTCCCAAACGGCGGCATGGCACCCCTTTCACAGTCAGGAAAGAGGTTTTCTAATTCGGTTTCGGTCGCGAGTTCAACGTGGGATGCTGACACTGACACTTTCAAATGGCCCAGATGTACACGGTAGGAAGCGGGCAAAACTACCATAGCGAACTTGTCATCGATCCTTACAATCACCGTTTTTGCCAGCTCCTTCCCCGGAATATGTGCCGATTCGGCAATTGTCTGAGCGCTGTAAGCCGCTGAGTGGCTTATAGAAACATACTTAACGTCATGGCTGTCAAGAAACTTTTTGAGCTTTTTAGCGGGCATCGCGATTTCCTCCGTACGGCTCAATGCGCAAAACGCTTTCGATGCCGTGGGATAGGAATCATAAAACCCGTGTTTCTGATGGCCAAGCAGCCAAGCATGATAGGTTAAGATCTTACAGTTAAGTAAGCGCCAGATAGACTGCACCCGATATCCATAATGACACTGCCTAACACACCCGATGACGTCTTCCTCGAGCCGGGGCAGATCGCGGACACCGTATATTACTTGACGCAACAGCCGCCAAATGAGCTCCACCTCCACCCATTTGGCGAGAAATGGTAATGCCGCGCGACCTCGCCGACCTGCAGGCCGAAGTCATCGCGCGTGGTTATGCGCATGACTTTAGTGGTGCTGGACGGTCGTTGCAGATCAAGGGAACAAATGAGTCGCTCGCGTTGGATGAATTGCGGGTCGTCGAGACCATAACCTTTGACGCAGGCACTGACCCTGGCGATGACACCACGATGTATCTGATCGAATCGAGCCGTGGTCAGAAAGGATTTTTGATACTGCCAGACAGCTTTCATGTCGACCCACAAAAAGCCGCTTTTATCGATGCGGTACTCGCCAACAGCCGTGTGAGCGCGTGAGGTACTACGGTCTCCCAACTACTCGAATGTCCAGAACTGCTGCTGACTAGTGATCGATGGTCGCTTGTCGACCTATCGTGTTGGAAGTGCGCCAGGGAAGCTTGGAGGAGAGGGAAGTCATGTGATGGATGACGAGACGGAAATCTTCTATTGGGACCCGGCAGGTGAGAATCCTGCGCGGCAAAGGTTGGCGACCAGCCGGAACCGAGTGTTGCGTGGTATGAGGGTGACCTTAACTGCGAAGCGTACACAGGGTGTTGCCAGGCCGTGTTATTGAGCTTCGAAAGGAATATGAATCGGAGGCCGACACTGTTTTCAAAGTGGAAGGCAGGACAACTTGCGTTGTATAGCCTGATGTGAGTTGCTCCGCGGAGTCTAAGAGCAGGGCATGGTAGACAAGAGGGTCTTCCAGGAACCTGGGAGGTCTCTCACTTTCCGCTGTTAATAAACGGTGCAGGCACCGTTTCAGAAATAGTCCAGGCCTACGGAGCGTGCGATGCCGATAGGAGCGAATGGCGCACGGGATCAGTGGTACGAGGACTATAAGGTACTCGGACGAGGTGAGAGAAGTCGGAGTCTTTTTATAGTACCGATGAAGCAGGCGAACGCATCCCGAGCGGAGCCTGTGGAGGGAAGGAGAAGATCGGGTCAAGTTGCTTGAGGAGGGACCGATGGTTGGAACACAGAAACCACAGGCCATCTCAACGCGCTTCGCTAACACCGCAAAGACACGCTCGGCATCTTCCTTGCGTGCAAGGCGACAGGCATCATGACTGCAGCGGTAATCGATGATGTGTTGTCGTTGGTTGGCGTCGCTATCTTAATACCGATCATTCTCGTGAGTTCTACAGGTGACGGTGGCGGTTCAGTCAGTCTTTTGTGTGGATTATCGCCAAGGTGCTTATCTTTTTTGCCATCACCTTGTTTATGGGTCTGATCGCATTTCCTGATCGAAGTCCCAAGGAATTACCCGCGAATCCCAATTTGTATCAGATTATTGATCACAAGTTCAGCCGCGCAATGGCGGCCATCGGTGCGCGTAAGTTCTTGATGCTTCATCGCGGTGAGTTCACCCCCCTAGTTATGCTCTTCATGGCAATGCTATTAGGGGTGATCGCGTATTGGTTGGGGTTTCACCCGGCAATCGGGGCCTACTTTGCCGGCTTGTTTCTGCACGCCGATTACTTTGTTTATACCAAAATAAAAAGGGTCACCAATGAAGAAGGTGAAATTGTTGAACAGGAAGAAAAAGACGATTTATTCAAACAAACGAATCATGTGATCGAACATATTGCGTTTACAATTTTCGGTCCAATCTTCTTTGTTAACTTGGGCGGTAAACTTGAGTTTGATATGAGTGTCCTATTGGACGCCCTGCGTGCTGTAATAGTTCTTTATTTGGCTGTGGTTGTATTTCAAGTATCGTCAGCCGGAATGGCGGCCCGATATACGGGTCGATACAAATGGCATGAAAGCGTGATGATTGGTCTCGGTATGCTTGGACGGGCGGAGTTGGCCTTCATCGTCATCAATATTGCTTTTGTCCAAAACAAGTTGATCGACACAACACAGTTCTATACCCTGATGCTCACGGCATTCTTACTGAATATCACTGTTCCAATTAGTCTAAAGTGGTGGAAACATTACTACCTGGGTTTTAAGCAATTTGATTTGCTGGGAATTAAACTTTCTCGTCCGGAGCCCGCGCCCATTCCAAAAGACATGTCTGAGCACCCTGAGATGATGGAGGAAGAAAAAAGACGGTATATGAAGGACAGTATTGATTGATATTCCCATGTTGGTGGCTAGATCTTCAATGCATGCTATATGCGGTCTGTAAACAAAGGGAGTATGATGCTTTCGGTGACTCACCGCGAAACGGTTGTTCCAACACCCGGATATAAATCTCCCGTCTTATTAGCGCGACGCAGTAGAAATATTTATACGACTGCGATATTGTTATAGGGCATTCGAGACAGGAGAAAGCAGGTGAAAGGACAAAACCCTTTTCTCTATGACTTACTCTATGAGATCTCTAAAAACCCCCTCGCTCTACCGCGCGTGCAAGAACTATCTATCAGCAGTATCTTTAAAGCGACACTGGAAAAGAAGTGAAATACTCAATGTCGTAGTCTAAATCTAAAGTCACGCATTAGCCATTGACGAATTTAGTTCATTGTTAGAAGAACCAACAGTAACACTAGAATTCATATTAGTTAGGAGGAGCGAATGAATATTGTAATGGTCGTATCTTTAATCATGTGCGCGGCTATCGCGATCTGGGGCGTTGCCAGCCCGGATTCCATGACCGGTGCGGCACAAGGACTGATCAATTACTCACTGACTGCACTGGATTGGTTCTTTTTATTACTGTGCACATTTTTCTTTTTTTTCATGGTGGCGATAGGCTTCTCCAAATATGGAAATATCAAGCTCGGCGCTGATGATGATGAACCAGAATTCAGCACCGGTTCTTGGGTGGCCATGCTGTTTGCAGCTGGTATGGGTTCCGGATTGTTATTCTGGGGTGTCGCCGAACCCATTTATCATTTTATGGGTCCTCCAGGAATGGAAGGTGAAACACCGCAAGCCGCAAGGCAAGCGTTTGTCATCACCAATTTTCACTGGGGATTGCATGCCTGGTCGATATACGGATGCTGTGCCCTGGTCATCGCCTACTTTACATTCAGACATAATCTGCCCTCGATGATCTCGACTCCAATATTAGTGGGTTTCAAAAATGTGTTTAGTAAATCCACTTTGAGCGGGTTAGGTAAAACGTCAGACATCCTCGCCATTATCGCGGTTATTTTTGGTCTTGCCGGCTCATTAGCCATGGGAACTCTTATGGTTCGATCAGGGATGAATTCAGTATTCGGCACGGAAAACTCAGTCACCATGAGCATGATCATCGTTGCGGTAATGACTGCGAGTTTCCTGATTTCGGCCTCTACCGGCGTGGATAAAGGTATCAAGATTTTAAGCAACATCAATATGATCCTTGCCATCCTGATTCTGCTGGTGGTGCTGTTTGGCGGCCCGACAGCCTATCTGTTTCAGGTGTTTGTTAATTCAATTGGCGATTACCTAATTCAGTTTATCCCAATGTCATTCAAAATTTTCAGTTACCAGCCCCCTGCTTCATGGAACTGGTTTCATGGCTGGACACTGACCTATTTAATTTGGTGGCTGGCCTGGGGACCGTTTGTGGGTATTTTTATCGCCCGCATTAGCCGCGGTCGTACTATCCGTGAGTTCGTGATTTTTGTTGTCGGTGTGCCGACAATTGTTTCTATGCTTTGGTTTGCCGCTTTCGGTGGGGCCGCGATCCATATTGAGATGTTCGGGAGCGGTGGTTTGTCCGAGAAAGTATTTGCTGAT
>Ga0224508_10001350_pt1 | contig 22110 bp, 21 predicted proteins | sample SF_Jan12_sed_USG_4_FD_170157 | JGI IMG/M metagenome (GOLD analysis project Ga0224508, IMG submission 170157) | Sediment microbial communities from San Francisco Bay, California, United States - SF_Jan12_sed_USGS_21 | ecosystem: Environmental > Aquatic > Marine > Sediment | place: USA... | reverse complement strand
GTTCGGTATAAGTTGGCGCGCTGTGCGATCGGTCAAGGGGAGATTGTCGTCGGATATGTTTTCGCACCGTTGACTATCACCCGTCTGCATTTGCCGATTTGTCGCGGGAATATTTGGTGCCGATTAGGTGCCCACATCCGGCCATTAGCTTCCGGGTGGCACTCCCCAGCGCGTAAACTTTCCGATAAATTGGCGACAGTTGAAGCGCTGCATTGGTCACCGCTGCCGAAAAACGGAGAGAGAGAGATTCCATGACGGAACAATATGTGAAGGACAAGGTTATCCTGGTTACCGGGGGCGGCGGCGGCATCGGCGCCGAGATTGCGAAACTGGCGGCCGCCGAAGGCGCAAAGGTGGTGATCAATGATCTTGGCGGGTCGGTGGACGGCGAGGGCGCGGATGGCGGGCGCGCGCAGCAGATCGCCGACGAAATCGGCGCGAATGGCGGCGAAGCGGTTGCAAATGGTGGCAGCATCGCCGAATGGGACGATGCGCAGGCGATGGTGCAACAGGCGGTCGATACCTTTGGCCGGATCGACGGCGTGATCAACGTCGCCGGCATCCTGCGGGACCGTATCTTCCATAAGATGACCCGTGATGATTGGGATTCGGTGCTCGGTGTACATCTCACCGGCTACTTCAACGTCTCTCGCTCGGCAGCCGAACATTTTCGCAAACAGTCCTCCGGTTCGTTCGTGCACTTCACGTCCAATTCGGGGTTGATCGGCAATATCGGGCAGGCGAACTACGCGGCGGCGAAGATGGGCATCGTCGGGCTTTCCAAGTCGATCGCCCTCGACATGGCGCGCTACCGGGTGCGGTCCAATATTATTTCACCGTCCGCCTTCACCCGGATGACGGAGACGATTCCGACCAACGACCCGACCAAGGCCGCCCATGTGGAGCGTCAGAAAGCGATGTTGCCGGAAAAGATCGCGCCGCTCTGCGTCTATCTCATGTCCGATCATGCCGAGGACATTACCGCACAAGTATTCTACTGCCGGGCCAACGAAATCATGTTGATGAGCCAGACACGGCCGATGCGGTCGGTTCACCGTGACGGCGGCTGGAGCTGCCAAACCCTTCACGAACACGGCATTCCCGCGCTCAAGCCGAGTTTCTACGAACTTGAGCGGTCGCGGCAGGTGTTCACCTGGGATCCGGTATAAGCGTTGCGTCCTCCCGAAGTCCAATCGCGCCGAATATGCGGCGGTTAACAAAGTCGCAGGAAAATTTGGGCAAAGTGGGCCCTCATCCCGGAATTCAGTTCGGAGATAGGGACGGGCTATGGAAATCACTCTTGCGCGGGGCAGGGTCGCCGGGCCGGTGGCGTTGTTCGTCGTGGCGGCGCTCGCCGTTTTTGGCGCGGCCTATGCGGCCGGTCTGATCACCACGCTCGGCTACGAGAAAAAGACCCTGACCTTTTCCGGTTATGGGACCGGGACCAATTCCGGCGGAGGGGTGGGCCTGAAGCACATGGTTTTTTTCGAGGGGCAGACGTTTTTTACTCGCTACGATGCTGCTGTTCGCGCGGGGTCATTGCGGATTGGTATTCTCGAAACCTTCGGGCCGATCGGCGACAAGCCGCACTTTGTAAAGGCTATTGAGCTGAGCGGCCGCGGCGAGGTCACCTACCGGATACCGAAAACCAGCGTGTATTCCGTCTACTTCGAAGGATCGCCGTCGGGCCGGGGATACGATCTCTCCTACACCGTGCGATGGCGCGCGCGCTAACGCTCACGCAACCCGGACGGTCGCCATCATGCCGGCTTTTTGATGCTCCAGAATGTGGCAGTGGAACATCCAATCGCCGGGATTGTCGGCGACGAAGGCGACGTCGACCCGGTCGCGGGGATGCAGCAGCACCGTGTCGAGCCAGGGCTGGTTTTTCTCCGGTTTGCCGTTGCGGCTCAGGACGCGGAAGGAATGACCATGCAGGTGCATCGGGTGGTCCCAAGCGGTTTCGTTGCGCAGGGTCAAGATTTGGCTCCTGCCGTGCTGAAAGGTGAGGAGCGGTTCGATCCGGCGCATATCCTCGGGCATGGCGACGCCGTTGAGCGCCCAGAACAGGCCACGTCCGGCAAGCGCGCGCATTCCCATCGGCCCGCCGCCCATCATCCCGCCCATCATCCCGCCCATTCGTCCGCCCATCATCCCTCCCATGGCGCCGCCCTCCAGGACGACTTCATGCCGGGCAGCTTCCCTGAGCTTCGGTTCGGGCAGGGGATTCGCCGGCAGCGCAATCGGCGTGTCGGGCGGTCCACTGCGAAGGGGCTTTTCCGATCCATACGCGATGTCGACCAGTCGATAGGGCTGCCGGCGATAGTATCGATCCGATACGGTAAAGCGTGATCCGGGCGGCTGGGTCATGTCGAGGATAAGGTCGGCGCGCTGTGCCGGGGCTAGAACTACGGTGCCGTCATCTGCTGCATGGGGGGGTACGGGCTGACCATCGAGTGCGATGATCTTCGGCGCATGCCCGTCGAACCGCAGCGCAAAGAATCGCGCATTGGCGACATTGACCAGTCGCAGCCGGATGCGTTCGCCGCCGCGCACGGATATGTGTCCGGGCAGGCGGCCATTGATCGTCACCGTATTGCCGATTCTGCCATTGTGACTCAAATCGTGCGGGTTTCCGAAGCCGCCGGCAATCGCGGCGGATTTGTCGAGCAGCCAATCGTCCAGGACCCAAACAAGGTCGCGGTCCACCGCAATCGGGTTCCGTTCCTCGACCACGAGCGGGCCTGCGAGGCCGCGTGCCACCTGCTCGCTGCTGTTTGAATGCGGGTGGTACCAAAAAGTACCGGCATCCGGCAGTGTGAAGTCATAGAGGAAACTGTTCTTCGGTGCGATCGGGTCCTGCGTGACAAACGGCACGCCGTCCATCGCATTGGGCATGCGAACGCCGTGGAAATGCACGGTCGTCGGTTCCGCAAGACGGTTGTGCACGCGAACGCGCAGCCGGTCGCCCTGCCGCTTGCGAATGAGCGGCCCCGGCACCACGCCGTTATAGGTCCATGCCATCGTATCGGGATAGTCGCCGCCGACGATTTTTGTCTTCGCCGGCGCGGCGTTCAAAGTGAATTCCACGGAATCGCGGGTCGCCGCGACCGCCGGACCGGCGACGAACGCCGTTCCGGCGGCAATGCCGGCCGCGATGAAATCACGTCTGGTAAATCGTTCGGTCATGCGAGCTGCCAATTTTGCTGGTTGCCGGCGCGCGCTAAGCCGCCGTCATCGCCTCATTCCACTACATAGGGATTCCAGTGACTGTAAGGTCAATATCTCTTGGCGAATTTCCATGCGAACAGCGAAAACCCCCTCGCTGAAAACCGCACAAAGGATTGGCGAGGCTTTTTGCGAGAGGGTGGTATCCGACCTCCGCCGCCGCGGTCACGGTGAGCAGAGCACGGCAGTTTTCGCCTTGAAGTGTTCGGCGCGCTTTCCCGACAGCACCGAATATTTCCATCTAAACCCTTGGAGGACGGGCGTTCAAATACAATGAAGGAGGGGTCTTAGACGCTTGGAGTACGCCGAGTTGGCCGATATTCGGCATTATTGTGCAACCGAGGCCCGTAGCGTGAAGATTGTTGGCAATTTGGCGCCGAATGAGCAGAGCCCCCCGCGTAATGCGGAGGGCTCAACCAACAGGGAAGATTTGGCCGGAATGTTCTCCGGGTGGGCTACTTCCGCGGTTTGGTCGACTGACGCAGGCACTGCGCCTTCAGCTTCATGTCCTTGATCTTCTCGCACTTGGTGGCGGTCTTGTCGTCAGCGGCCGTGGCGGGGCTGGCAATCGGACCGGCGATAAAGGCGGAGAGGATGAGGACCGGAAGAATTCGACGAATCATTAGAGACTCCTTAGGTTTGAGTGGGTTCGGGGAGGGTGCACGTCAAGCAGTGCGCGGCTTAAAGATCCGAGCAGTGGGTATTCTGCTTGCCATGCGGATAGGGTGATCCGGTTCCCCGCCTTTCCGGAGCCCTGACACGGGTTTTGAGGCTGGCGAGTTGGGCTCGCTGCAGCTCTTCCTTCGTAAGATCGATTCGAATGACTTTGACTTGGGCGCCTTCGACGGAAACGACTTCGGCACGGTGCGGGGCGACCAATACCGGGCCGCCATCCATTTCCGGCGTATCGCGTATCGCGACGAGGACTTTCTTAACCTGACCGTTATCGTCGACGACCAGGTCGTCGACTTGGCCGATGTTGTCGCCGCCGAGCGTCAGCACATGGCTGCCGACGATGCGGTGCGACGAATAATACCGTTCGGCCTGGTTCGCCCACATCGCCTGGTGCGGACCGGACCGCGCAAACAAATGGTCTCGGTTATTGGGCGCACGCAAATCGAAGGTTCTTGAGCGGGTTGCTTCAGCCTGATTTGGCGACGCGTTGGGAGCTGGAATCCAGAGTGCTGCGAGGCCGGCACCGAGTATCAAGACCCATGCCGCCGAGCGGTATCCGGATTTGCGAAGTTCGCTTCGGGATAATGTCATCGCTAGATACCTCGATCTCTTTATTGTGCGCCGCACGCCTTGTTCGCGGCGCGTTGCGTGTCCGTGTGAGTGACGTTCCTGATGACATAGACGGTCCACGAACGGGATTATTCCCGGCCGTTTTGGCGAATGATTTCGCAATCCCGGAATTCCGCGCTTGTGCCGGAGTTCGGCAAACTAATTCCATTGAATTGCCGCAATTCAGTCTGAATTCGACAGCCTTCAGGGAATAAAACCGGATTAATTAAGTCTGTATAGGCATGGATCATGCGTCGCAGGATCGTTCGACATGAACGTGACAAAAATCAGCACCGCGAGGACCCGGCATGCCGGCCGACGCGGTTGCGTCGACGCACGGTCGGGAGGGGGCACGGCGACGGAGTCCAATTCGGAATTCGTCGACAATTTTTGGGCAGACCCGTTTTACGACGATGTCGCGGATCGGGGTTTGTCCCAATGGGGCCGTTTGTTCGAGGTCTCGGCAGGAGCGGTGACGCAGTGGATGCTGCGTCATCTTCGAATTTTCAAAACGCTCACGCCGAACCTGGAGGAAACAACTGTGCCCGAATCCGGCCCTGCGCTCTCTCACTACATTCTGTCTCTGCGGCGCTACGCCATAGCCCTTGTCGGCAATCGTGAGGATGCGGACGATCTTGTTCAGGAGTGCCTTGCCCGTGCCCTGGCGCGGACGGTCGCCTGGAACCGAGTTCGGAATGTGCGGGCTTATCTGTTTACGATCCTGCACAACCTCTATGTAGACCGCGCCGGCAGCCGCAAGAACGCGGGAATCGTGGTGCCGATCGAAACCGCGGAAGCACAGCTCAGTACGCCGGCCTGTCAGGAACACGGCCTTCGATTGCGAGACTTGGAGCGCGCGCTGCGCCTGCTGCCGGAAGAGTTTCGCCAAGTCGTCCTGCTCGTCGGCATGGAGGGAATGAGCTACCGGGATGCGGCGACGGCGCTTGGTGTTCCGGTGGGCACGGTTATGTCTCGCCTTTCGCGCGGCCGTGAAACTCTGCGCGAATTGATGGCGAGCGATACGCAACAAAAGCTGCGGATGGTCAAATGAACAACATCGAAAATTCTGTGGGACGGCCCGTATCCGAGGGCGATCTGCATGCCTACGTGGACGGGCAGATCGATCCGGCGCGTCAGGCGAAGGTTGAAGCGTATCTTGCGGCGCACCCCGATGACGTGGCCCGGCTGCATGAATATGAATCCCAGAATTTCGGTCTGCACGTCCTCTTCGGGGGCACGGAGTTGTACCCGGATGCGGAAATCGATCGTCTGAGTGAACAATTCGCGCAGGCGATGCGGCGGCAAGGTCTCCTGCTTGAAATGAAACGCATGGCGGCCGGGTTACTCCTGCTCGTCGGCGTGTTGGGCGTCGGTTGGCTGGCGCACGACAATTACACGCGGTCCGACGATCCGTTCCTTGCCTTCACGCGGCAAGCGGTCGGGGCGCACACATTGTTCGCCGGCCGGAATTCGACGCGTCATCTGGTCGCCGATACCAATGAATCCACCGTGGTTTCCTGGTTATCGCAGCGGCTGACAGGCGTTCCTGTCCGTGCGCCGGATTTGAACCGGCTCGGATTTAGTCTTGCGATGGAGCGGATTTTGCCGTCGGCCAATGGCCCTGCCGCGCAGTTGCTGTACGAGCATGAGGAAATGGACGCGCCGGTCACTTTGTTTATCGGAAAGAACGGCGATGCGCGGCAAGCCGCGTTTACATATGTCCAAAACGACGACGTCTCGATTTTCTACTGGCAGAACGGTTCTTTCGCATACAGTTTGGCGGGACGGATTGAACGGAAAAAGTTGTTGGCCCTGGCCGAGGCTGTCAGTGAGCAATTGAACGCGCCACCACCGCTTCCGAAACGTTATGTCCGGCGTCCGTCGCCCGACCAGACAGTTGGGGCGATTGTTCCGCCGTCCGATAAGCCGGTTACGACGGCGACCGTCGCCACGCCGGTGCTGGTGCCCGCTATCCCGGAGGCGGGATCGGTCCGGCCGCCGGCGAAAGAGGCAATGCCGGTCGCCGCTCCGGCGGCAGCGAGCGAGCCAAAAGATCCTGCAGCAGTGTCAGAGCCCAGCGCACTCGAAAAACCGGCGCTGCCGCCCGTGGGGGAAGTCGAGAAACCGAAGAATACGTGAGCCGGCCCGTTACACCATTTCTTGTTCAAATAGACTCAAGTGAAATGGTCTATCTCTATGTCTTCACGCAAATACGGCGTCGCGAACCGGTTCGGTTCTCTCGGGATTTGCTCTAGAGACGGGCCGTCGGTGGCCGGTTGGTCGGATCCAGCGCATGAATTGTCGAGGCGCTGGCCTTGTTGAACAGTCGGTACATTCCGCGCCCGGCGGCTTTGGCCTGATAAAGAGCCTGGTCTGCGCAATTCATCAACATCATGGGCTGCCGGCCGTCGGCGGGAAAGATCGCCAGGCCGATGCTCGCGGAGACCTGTAATGGGCTTCCGTGATTGTCGAAACTCTCTTCGAAGACATGGGTCAGTTTCGCTCCGATATTTTCCGCACCCGCCGCCGATGTCACATGGGGCGCGATTATCGCGAATTCGTCGCCGCCGATCCGGGCGACGAAATCAGTCTCCCGCATCAAATCCGTTAGGCGTTTGCCCGCGGCGCGCAAGATTTCATCGCCGATCGTGTGGCCGTAGCGTTCGTTGAGATGCTTGAAATTGTCGAGATTTATCAGCGCGAGCACGAGCAGCCGGCCGGTACGGTTCGATTGCGCGATTGCGCTGCAAATTTCCTTTTCGAACAAAGTACGGTTTGGCAGCCGGGTCAGACCGTCGTAATGGCCGAGATCGCGCAGTTTCGTCATGTATGTCTGGCGGGCGATCGCATGCCTGAAGGCGAAATCCAGACTGTCGCCATCCAACTGATCTTCGGTGATGCATTCGGCGGCGCCGTTGCCCAATACGCGGAGAATCAGGTCGCGCTCGTATTCGGGGATGACAATGATGACCGCTGCCGTCGAATTGTGATTGGAGACCATATCCAACAAGACGGATTCGCCGTCTCCGTCCGGCAGGCGATGGAATAGCAGAATGCAGTCGAAGGTGCCGCTGTGGAATGCCTCCAAGGCGGCCTGCCGGCTGTCGACCTCGACGATGGCGGTTGATAGATCCGACGCTAGGATAATCTTTCGAATTTCGGTGCGTTGTCTTTCATCCGGCACCACCAAAAGCACGCGAACAGTCATCGGCAAGTCCCCAAGACCGCGGCCGGAATACTGCAACGCCACCCTATGTGCGCCTCGTCCGCGACTAATCTCTAGTGTTGGTTAAAGCGCTGAATAAATGGTTAAAAATAGGTTGTATTTGTTTTGATTCTAATATGTTTTAGGTTGCTGTTTCCGGTGGTTATCGTATCCGGACCGGCTCAGCCGAGGCCGAATAATCGGGCCGCCGTCGCACCGAGAATTAAATTTTTGTCGGCTTCGGGAATGTCGGCATCCTGGATCACGCGGGTCGGCGCCGGGTCGCCAATCGGGAATGGATAATCCGAACCCAGCATGATCCGTCCGGCGCCGAATTTATCGCACATGAAGCGCAAAGCGTCGGTCTGGAACACGATGCTGTCGAAATAACACTGGCGCAGCCCTTCTTCCGGGTCGGCATACTGGCCGGGATGGGCGTCAAAGTTTCGCACCAGGCGTCCGATGACGAAGGGCAGCCCGCCGCCGCCCGTGCTCAGAACGACTTTGGCGCCGCTGTATTTAACGAAATGGCCGGAAAACAGCAGGCGGGCGCAGGCGGTGGTCATGTCGTTGAGCCGGGCGACCGCATTCACCATGTCGTAATCGAGCACCCGCTTGTCCAGCGTGTCGAAGACCGGATGAATGATAATGACCGCGCCGCGCTCCGACGCCGTTTCCCAGAACGGATCGAGATCGGGATCGTCGAGATTGCCGCCTTCGCCTTTCGGCTGCGCGGCGATCATGGTGCCCGGCATGCCCATGTCCAGCGCTTCGCGCAGCACTTCGGCCGCCAGTTTACCGTCTTGCATGGGAACGCTGGCCAGCGGCGTCAGTCCGGGCTGATTTTCGGTCGCGCGCAGAAGGTGCTCGTTGATCATGCGGCTCCAGGCGGCGCCTTCCGCGCCCGCGATTTCGTAGCCGAACATGTCGAGCCAGCCGCCGCATATCTGATGGTCGATACCGCGTTCCGCCATCCAGGCCAGGCGCTCCTCGGCGTCGCGCAGCTTGGGCATGACCGGCCGTGTCGGGGACCGGCCGGCAAACGCCAGTTGGTATTTGCCGTCCTGCTGCAGCAATTCGACGGACGGAAACGCCCCCATTGACGACTGAAGCGCGTCGAACATGGCCTGCGGGGCGTAATGGGCATGAATATCGATAATCATGTGTGATCTTTCAGCAGGTCGCTCAGTATACCGAGCTTGACGGGAAGGGCGCTCACCTCGAGCCCGATCGGCAACAGCGCGTCGTTCACGGCGCTGGCGATCGCGGCGGCGGAACCCATATAGCCGGCCTCTCCGGCGCCTTTCTGGCCGAGGGTGGTGAGCGGCGACGGCGTGCAGTGTTCGGCCATCTTGATTTCGGGGATTTCATGCGCCGACGGCAGCAGGTAGTCCATGAAGGTTCCGGTCAGGTGCTGACCGGTCGCGTCGTATTCGAATTTCTCATACAGCGCCGCGCCGATGCCGTGGGCAATGCCGCCCAGCAGCATGCCCTTGACGATGCTCGGGCTGATGACGGTGCCGCAGTCATGCGCAATGGCATAGTCGTGGATCCGCACCTTGCCCGTGCCACGGTCGATCTCGAGCAGCGGAATGTGCGCCTCGAAGGAAAAACAGGGATACATCTGCACCCGTCCGTCCTCGGTCGGCATCACCCCGCCATTCGGGACCTGCAGCGTGTGACTGGCCTGTAACCCCGGCTCCATGCCGGGCGGCATGAGATGGTATTGACGGTGGCAGATGCGAACCAACGCCTGCCAATCGAGGCCGGTCGACGGGTCGTCCGCGGCATGAACCGATTTATCCGCATAAACCAGTGTGGCTTCGGGCCGATTAAGAGAATGCGCCGCGATTGTGATGAGCCGGTCGCGCACTGTTTCGGCCGCCCGGTGCGCCGCGCCGCCCAGCATGATCGCCATGCGGCTTGCCACCGGGCTGTTGCCCGGCAGGCTCGATAGGGAGTCGGAATGCACGACGCGGATTTCCGCGGGGTCGATGTGCAGCACTTCGCCGACAACGGTGGCGGCCAATGTCTGATGCCCCTGTCCGGCAGTGGACGTGCAGATCAAAACGGTAACGTCGCCGAGCCGGTCCACTTTGACGGTGCAGGATTCCATCCAGGTGGTGGTGTCGTTGCTCGGGTTGAACAGCGGTTCGAACGCCGCGTTGCCGCCGCCGGGCTCCAGGCAGGCCGAGATGCCGATACCGGCAAGGCCGCCGCGGTCGCGGATGGCGTCCCGCCGGACGATCAGGCCTTCATAGTCGATCAGGTCGGCAACCTTCTGCTGCACCGTATGATAGTCGCCGCTGTCATAGGCGGTGCCGCTCGGGATGGTATAGGGGAATTCGTCGGCGCGTATGAAGTTGCGGCGGCGCAGCTCGATCCGGTCGAGATCGAGGAAGCGCGCGACCTTGTCGACCGCCGTCTCGATCGCGAAGTTGGTCGGCGCTTGCCCGAAGCCGCGCACCGCCACCTGCGCGGTCTTGTTGGTGCACACGGAAATCGCTTCATAGGCGACGCTGCCGATGCGGTAGGGGCCGACGATCGAGCCGACCGGCTTGCCCAGTTGCAGTGGCGCGCGGCCGGGATAGGCGCCGCAATCGTCCAGCGCCCGAATTTTCATGGACGTGATCGTGCCGTCGCCGTTGAAGGCGACCTCCATGTCGAATATTCGATCCGGGCCGTGGGCATCTCCGCCGGACATGTTGTCGAGCCGGTCTTCAATCAGCCGGACGGGGAAGCCTAGTTCGCGCGCGAGATAGCCGGCCAGAATCGCATGTTTCAGGCCGCGCTTGACGCCGTAGCTGCCGCCCACGTCAACATCCTGGTGGACGCGTACCTGGTTGCCCGCCAGGCGCAGCGACTCGGCGATCTGGTCGGAATATTTCGGCATCTGTATCGAGGCCCAGATATCCAACAGGCCGTCGCCCGGTTGCCATTGAGCGACCACGCCAAAGGTCTCGATCGGGACTGTGGAATTGCGCCCCCACTTGACGCGGAAGGAAAGGCTATTGTCGGCGGCCGCAAAATCATCCTCGACCGCGCCCCAGACAAATTTGCGATGGAACAGGATATTGCTGCCATGGTCCGGGTGGACCAGGCGATCGGCGGCCTCGAACGCTTCTTCCGGATCGACCACCGCGGGCCGTTCCTCGTAACGAACCGCGACCAGTTCGGCGGCGTCCTCGGCGATGTGCCGGCTGTCCGCGACCACCGCCGCAACCCACTCGCCGGCATAGCACACCGCTTCATGGGCCAGCGGATACCAGCGAATATTGGGCGCCGGGACGCCGTGCTGTATCGACTCGGTCGCGGCCTGCAATTGCGCGCCGGTCAGCACGGCATGCACGCCGTCGAGGGCAAGCGCCGTGTCTGCGTCGATCGACAGAATGCGGGCGCTCGCGTGCGGGCTCGCCACCAGCGCCACATGCTTCATGTCCGGAAGGTTGATGTCGGCGACATAGCGGCCCTGACCGGCAATGAAACGGCGGTCTTCCTTGGTCCGGCGGTGACGGCTCACATAGCGGTAGGGTTGGTCGGGCCCGCTCATGGCCGGTCGCCCGGATTGGTGCGCTGATTGAGCCGGTCGGCTGCGAGGCGAATGGCTTCGACGATCTGGCCGTAACCGGTGCAGCGGCACAGATTGCCGCTGATCGCGTCGCGTATCTCGTCATCGTCCGGGTCGTTGTTGCGGTGGAGCAGCGCTTGCGCGGCGATCAGCATGCCGGGTGTGCAATAGCCGCATTGCAGGGCATGGGTCTCCCAAAAACAATCCTGCAGGACGCTCAGCTCGCCGGCCTCATCGGCGAGACCTTCCACGGTGGTGATGTCGTGTCCCTCCGCCTGCACCGCGAAAATCAGGCAGGATCGCACCGGCGCGCCGTCGAACATGACCGTGCATGCGCCGCAGATACCGTGTTCGCACCCCATATGCGTCCCGGTGAGGCGCAGCGTATCGCGCAGGAAATCCAGCAGCGTGACCCGGGGTTCGGCAATCCCTTCGCTGGTCGCTCCGTTGACGCGAAGCCGGATGTTTCGTTCAGCCATGCGTTTGGCCTCCCGCAACGGCCGGCCCGGCGGCATCCAGGATCGCCCGCTCGATGAGCGTTCGCGCCATATGCCGTCGGCCGGCCGCGCTGGCATGCAGGTCGGATGGCGGGTCGATCAGGGCGCCGGCCAGCGCGGCGGCGTCGCGCGCCGTATTTTGGTCGATGGCGGCGCCAACCAAAGCGTTTTCGACCGCCGCAAGCCGCAGCGGCATGGGCGTCGTGTTGGCGACGGCGACCGCGGCGCGGCGGCAGACACCGTCATCGTCGAGCAGGAGCTGAGCCGCCGCCGCGACCACCGCGAAATCGCCGGCCCGCGGGCTAACCTCGTGGAAACCGACGCCGACCCGCCCGGCTTCGGTCCAGCGCGGGAAGCGGATGGCGGTCAGGCATTCGTCTTCTTCCAATGTGGTCGTCATCGGCCCGTCGAGGAAGTCGTCGGTGGCTGCGCTGCGTTCGCCATCGGCGCGCGCCAGGGTCAACTCGGCCTGCAGCGTGACCGCGACAAGAACGATTTCCGCCGACGGATCCGCATGCGCCAGGCTGCCGCCGACGGTGCCGCGGTTGCGCGTCTGGTCATGCCCGACGAAAGGCAAGGCCTTGGCGAGCAACGGCAGGTGCTGCCGGATGACTTCCGAGGCCTCGGCATCGGCCTGCCGGGTGCAGGCGCCGATTGCGACACAATCGTCTTCCAGCGTGATGTTCTGCAAATCCTGTACGTCATTGATGTCGACCAACAATGCCGGCCGCACCAGCCGCATCGCCATCATCGGCACCAAGGATTGACCGCCGGCGATGATCTTGGCGTCGGTGCTTCCGGAAAGTTGGCGCAGCAGTCCCGGCAAGTCGCGCGGGCGGGTGTAGTCGAAGGCGGCTGCCTTCATGCGGAGAGGCTCCCCGAGGCGGATTGATGCATTGCGGCTCGACCGCGGTTCTATCGCATTCGTAACCCCTATCTATAATAACGATGGTAGCGTTACAATTTGGTCGTGCGTGTGGGCGCTTTATTGGGCTGTGCGAGGCCGAAGAAGATGGTCGATCTGAATAGTATTCGTGAACCGGGAAGGCGGGCGCCGGCGGTGCCGCGCGAGCCGGTCCTCGATCCCGCGTGCTGGACGGCCGAGGAAATGCGCGCCGGTGCAGCCTATCTTTTCCATTTAACGCCGACGCATGTGGACGAACTCGCCGCGGCGATTGTTTCGGTGGAAGATGCAGCAGTGCCGATCATGGATATTTCGCGGAATGGGTTTCCCCTGCCGTCATTGGGCGGGGATCTTTCCGATTTGCGGCGGGAGATCCTGGACGGCCGCGGTTTCGTGCAGATACGGGGTTTCCCGGTGGACCGGTTCGATGCGGCGCAATGCGCCATCGCCTTCTGGGGGCTGTCGATGTATCTCGGCGAGTCGGTGGCCTCGCAAAATGCCAAGGGCCATGTACTCGGCCATATTTGCGATATCGGCCAAACGGTCGCCAATCCGAACCAGCGCGGGCCGTATTCGCACGATACGATTCCGTTCCATGTCGATTGCTGCGACATCGTCGGGCTGATGTGCCTGCATCCATCCAAATCGGGCGGGGAAAGCAGCCTCAGCAGCTCGGTCGCGGTATATAACGCGGTCGTCGAACGGCGCCCGGACCTCCTGGGCGCGCTGCTCGAACCCTATTACCGGGACCGGCGCGGCGAGGTGCCGCCGGGCATGCCGCCGTGGTACAAAATCCCCGTTTTCAATTTTAACGAAGGATATCTCAGCACGAATATCGAGCCGACCTATATGGGGTCGGCCGACCGGCACGATGGCGTGCCGCCGATGACCCCGCAACAACGCGAGGCGCTGACCCTGGTGCAGGACCTCGCCGCGGAATTGCGGCTGGACATCGCCTTCGAACGCGGCGACATGCAGTTCCTGAACAACCATGTGATCATGCATTCGCGGCGGGCCTTCGAAGATCATGCGGAGCAATCGGGCCGCCGCCATCTGCTGCGGATTTGGCTGCTGAACAAGGGCTGCCGGCCGTTGCCCGAGGCGTATTTTGCGCGCCACGGCGACCCGGCTGTTGTAGCGTGGCCCGGCGGTATCGTCGGTCCGGATACGGTGCTCAATGCGCCGTTGAAGGCCTTCGATACTTGACCGGCTGCATGGGTGGAATTAAGTAGGTTTTTCAGCATGAAGTTTATTTGCGACGCCGCCGATAAGAAGACCTGGTTCCGTATCGAGACCGAGGCGGAGGCCGAACAGGAATCTCAATTGATGGATCATGCGGTCAAAAAACACTTCCTGATCGAGCAGGAGAAAGCCGCCGGCACCTATACGCCGACGTCACCGATCTTCATCGAACAGAATATCGGCCTCAAGGCCCATATTCAGCGTGAGATGGCGCTTTTCCTGACGCTGCGGGACGCGGAAGGCGGCGGTCTGGCCACGGCGATGTTGCCGCCCGGCGGCAAGGACAATCCCGATTTCCGCATCGTCATTGTCGGTGTGGCCAACCGCGATCCCTATCCCGACCACGAGGCGGCGATCCGCGACCTGGGCGCGCATTTCGGCCTGACGCTCGACCGCGAGCGGTGCTTTCCCTACAACCGGTAAGGCTTGGCCGTCGTTCCATGCGGTGTCACTTCTGGCCGGAGGATAGAACCGGCAGGTAGCGCCGCCGGGTCATGGTTCGGAACCGCATCGCCAGCAGCAATGCCGCGCTGCCAAGCCCGAAAATAAAGCCGAGCCAGAGACCCGCGCCTTCCATATCCCCGGCAAAGGCGAACCAGAGGCCGCTCAGCCCGCCGACGCCCCAATAACACATGGCGGCAAAGACCATCGGGATGGCGGTATCGTTCAATCCGCGCAACGCGCCGGCCGCCACCGCCTGAATACCGTCCACCGCCTGAAAAAAGGCGGCGTAGAGCAGGAATGAGGTCGCCAGCGCTAAAACGGCGGCGCTGTCGGCGCGCGCGTGATCGAGGAAGATCGAGGCGAAGGCCGATGGGATGGCGAGCACCACCACGGTCATCACGCACATGAAGGCGAGGGTCAAGGCGATCGCCATCCAGCCGGCCCTGTAGGCGGCGGCTGCGTCGCCCCGGCCGGCTGCCTGTCCCACCCGCACCGTTGCGGCCTGGGCCATTCCCATGGGCACCATGAAGGTGACATGCGGCAGTTGGATCGCGATCATATGCGCGGCGACGACAACGGTGCCGAAATGGCCGGCCACGAAGACGGCGCTGATAAAGAATCCCGCCTCGAGCAGCATCGTGCCGGCGATCGGCAGTCCGATCTGGAAGATGCGGCGAAACTGATACCAGTCCGACCGCCAGAACCGGCGAAGAATTGCATAGCGGGCGAATGGTTTGTGAATGGCGGCGATCGCCAGGAGCACCAGAAACAGCGCCGCATTGACTGCCGACGTGGCGATGCCGGCGCCAACCAGTTCCAGCCGGGGAAAACCGAAATTCCCGAAGATCAGCGCGTAGTCCAGGAAGGCGTTTATGGGCACGCCGGCCATCATGACCCAAAGCGCCACCGCCGGGCGGTTTAGCGCCGAGACGAAATTCCGTAGCACGGCGAACCCGATTACCGACGGCAGGCACCATTTCAGCGTGCTCATATACGCGTCCGCATAGCCCAGGCTTTCCGGCGGCTGGCCGAGCGCCGCCAGCAGCTCGACCGTATAGTCGAAAAGGATGAGCGTCGGGGCGGTGAGGGCGATCGCGACCCAGAGACCCTGGCGTATCACGCGGCGCAGGGTACGGGGCTTGCGGGCGCCATAGGCTTGCGCGGCCAACGCCGCGGTCGCGGTAACCACACCGATATAGGCGACATAGGCGAGGAAAAAGACCATCAGGCTCAACGACGCACCGGCAAGCGCATCGGCGCCGAGCCGGCCGATCATCGCCGTGTCGGTAATCAGCATGGATACCCAGGCGAACTGGGTCAGCACGATTGGCGTGGCAAGTTGCGCCATTTCACGCAGCTCGATGCGCCAAAGGGCCAAGGTCTCTCCGCTTTTCAGCGCGCGGCTCGCGCCGTTTCTCCGCATCGTCTCAATCCGTATCAGAAAATTTCGTTCCAAAATCAAAAAGGGCGGATCCGAAATCCGCCCTTTGGCCATCGCCGATATAATCGGTGCTCGCTAAGGTCGGTTTCCATCACTCCGAATAACGCCGGCCGCGCCGAACGGCCGCGACCAGAGTCCCGGCAGCGGACGCATTGCCGCGCGGCGTGTGAGTGTCATGTGGAACGGCTCGCTCATGGCGCCGGTTATAGCGCCATGAGCCGGAGAAGAGAAGCGGCGAATATGACCATGGTGGAGACGGCGATGGGTCCAAAATTTTCCTAGACCATTTCTTGTTTAAATTGACTCAGGTGAAATGGTCTATCTCTTTGATTTTACGCAAATGCGTCGTCGCGAACCGTTTCGGTTCGCTCGGAATTTGCTCTAATCGTCGCCGGAGGCCGCGGCGTCCCAATTGAATTTCAAGGGTTTTTTGTCGAGGAACCGCTGCACCGCCTCGTGATGGTATTCGGAATTATGCGCCACCGATTGCGCAAAACATTCCATCTCGCCAAGCGCGCGAAAATCCAGGTTGAGCGATTGGTTCAGGATGTTCTTCGACAGGCCGATTGCCTGCCGCGACGCGTCCTTGAAGCGCGCGGCGAGGTCCATCGCCGCATTCATTAGGGTCTCGGTCTCGTGGATCGAATAGACGATGCCCAGCTCCTTCGCTTCTTCCGCATCGATTGAACGGGCGGAAAACACCAACTCCTTGGCCTTTTGCAATCCGACGATGCGCGGCAGCAGGAAGAAACCGCCGACGTCCGGCACCAGGCCGATCCGGCCGAACACCTGGCAGAGCCGGGCGCGCGGCGAGGCGAGGATGAAATCCGCCGTCAAGGCAAGATTGAAGCCGGCGCCGTAGGCCGGCCCGTCGACCGCGGCGATCAAGGGCAGCTCGAGGCTCACCAGTTCGTGCAACCAGACATAGATATTCTGAATGCGCCGCCGGCTCTTATAGGGGTCGGATTTTTCCGAAATGCCGCTCAAATCGCCGCCGGCGCAAAAGGCGCCGCCCGCGCCGGTGAGGACCGCCGCCGTCAGCGACTCGTCGTTTCGCATCGTCATCACGACTTGCGAAAGTTCCTCGCGCATCGGGATGTCGAGCGCGTTGCGTTTTTCCGGCCGGTTCATGGTGACCACCGCGACCGTGTCTCGGACTTCATATGTCAGTGTGTCATAGCCCATTGTTGCTTCTCCCCTGTGCGAGCGTGGTTCTATTGGCGCTTTGTGTTCCGGGGAAAATACGCAATTGGCCGGTGTCGTACAAATCGGCGCTGGCCTGTGCCGTTGGGGCCGGGGTTTAGATCGGTGTTAACGGGGCGTGCGGAGTGGCATCCGGTGTCACGATGCCGCCGCGGTCGCCGATCTCGATGCTGCCCCAACGTTGCGCATAGCAGGGCGGCAAAGGGCGTCCGTCGGGCGGACACAGCCATAGTCGCAAGAGATGACGCTTTCTGTCCGGCTCGGACCAGTCTTCGTAGTCGGTCCGGTCGTGCAGGATTTGATGGTTGTGCAGGAACTGCATGTCGCCCGGCTCGAAATCCATGTCCAGTCGATTTTCGTCGTCTTCCGCCATGCGATCGAACAGGTCCAGCGCGGCGGTCTGTTGCGCGCTGAGCTGGGGCACATCGTCGAAGCGCTGTGCCGATTCGATGTAACGCCGCACATAGTACGTGGTCAGGAAGCCGCCGTTCCAGTTGAAGACGGGCGTCGTGAAATAGGGCTTCATCCCGGCCGGCACTTCGCCGCGGCGGTCGACGTTGAAGGTTTTGAACATTTCGCGTGTCAGCGCCGGGTCCGCCGCCAGCATTTCGTTGTAGACGGTGACCGAACTGACCAGGCTGCTGAGCCCGCCGCGCTTCGCCTTGTGCAGACAGAGCAAACCGACGATGTCGCAGGAATCCGTGTGAAAATTTTGACGCCTGCTGGTCTGATAGACGCGCACATTAGGGTCGTCCACGTCATAGCCCAGATCGCGGACATGGCCGAGCAGGTGCCCCTTGCTGTTTTGCGAGACCGCCTTGCCGAGGTGAAGGCCAATGCCCCAATACGCCGTCGCGGCGGCAGCCGGCTCCATGCGGTCGACCGGAAGGCCGCGCATCAGAACGAAGCCCCGGCCGTTCAGGATTTCGGCACGCATCGCCAGAAGTTTCGGGCCGAGGCCGGGCAGCGGGAAATCCTCGCGCCGCAGCGTCTCGATTTCCCGAGCCCGCACGCCGGCGAGGGCGGTTTCTATCTCCGCGATCTCAACCGCCGAGAGGGTATAGATCCAATCCTGCGTGCGGCGCATCTCCGCGCCGCGCCATGCGGACGGCCCGGTGATCGGGCCGGGCGGCAGTGCGGTCATCGTAGGTGCCGTTGCGCTTTCATGGGTCCGTTCTGCGCTGCGTGCCATGGCGTCAGATGATCTCCTGCGTTCTGAAGTCGTCGACATCCGTCTGCGAATAGCCGAGCCAGCCGCCGAAGATCTCGTCATTATGCGCGCCGAGATCGGCACTCGGCTCGATCGGCATCAGCGGGCTGTCGTGGAACCGTAACGGGCTGTTCTGCACGGCGATGCGGCCGACGACCGGGTGGTCGATCCATTGCAGCATGCCGCGTTCGTGCAGGTGCTCGTCGTGCACGACCTCGTCCAAATCGCGCACCGGCGCGCAGGGAAAATCGTTCTTTCGTGAAATGTCGAGCAGTTCGTCCTTCGTGAGGGTGCGGGTCCAGCTTTCGACCAGCGTATTCACCTCTTCCAGGATTTCCGCGCGGGCGCTGTTGGTGGCGTAGCGCGGATCGTCCTTGAGCTCCGACCGCCCCATGACCCTTAAAAGATTGTAGAAATGGTTGTCGTTGGTGCAGTTGATGGCGGCATAGCCGTCGTTCGTCGGGTACACGTTGTAGGGTGAAATGGAGAGCCCGCCGTGCTGATTGCCGGTACGCGGTGGTGTCTTGCCGCCCATGCTGTAATACATGCCGAGGTTGGAACAGAGCGAGGCGTAGATGGCTTCCTGCATCGACACTTCGACCATCCGTCCTTCGCCGGTCCGCTCGCGCTCGAACAGGGCGGTCATGATCGCCGCGTAGAGATGCACGCCGCCGGAGAAATCGCATACCGCCGCCCCCGCCTTGAGCGGCGGGCTGTCCGGGAAGCCGGTTACGCTCATCACGCCGGACGACGCCTGAACGGTGAGATCCATCGCAAGGTCGTCCCGGCGCGGACCGCTCCGGCCATAGCCGCTGGAGCAGCCATAGATCAGCCGAGGGTTGGTCGCGCGCAGCACATCCCAGCCGAGCTGCATGTTCTCCATCGCATCGGGGGCGAAGTTCTCCAGCACCACGTCCGCTTTCTTGACCATCTCCAGGAACAATTCGCGCCCGCGCGGCGCCTTCAGGTTGAGCGTCACGCAATGTTTGTTGGAATTGAGCAGGGCGAACGGCACGGAATGCGCCTTGTGGCCGCCCCGGTGGCGCAAGTGTTCGCCGGTCCGGGGTTCGATCTTGATGACATGGGCGCCGGCCATGGCCAGCATGAAACCCGCATAGGGGCCGTTGTAGATATGGCCCATGTCGAGGACGGTAACGCCGTCAAGCGGGTAGGGTCTGTCGGACATACAGCTTAATTCCTTCCTGACTGATGGCGCAGCAGATGCCGTGCGATCACCATGCGATGAACTTCGGACGGCCCTTCGCCGATCCGCTTGATGCGGAGCTCCCGGTACCATCGTTCGAGCGGCAGCTCGTTGGAGACGCCGAGGCTGCCGAAAATCTGTACGCAGCGGTCGACCACGCGGCCCGCCGTTTCGGTGGCGTACAGCTTGGTCATCGAGGCATCGACCTTGATGTCCTGGCCGCTGTCGCCGCGCGCCGCCGCCTGGTAGGTCAATAGGCGCGCCGCGCGCAGCTCCACCTCGGAATCGGCGATCATCCATTGCACCGCCTGCTTGTCGGCGAGCTTGCTGCGGAAGGTTTCGCGCTGGTTGGCCCAATCGATCGCCATGCGCAACGCCGCCTGTGCGATGCCGATGACGTTTGCCGAATAGGGCAGCCGTCCGTTGACCAGCCAGTGTTCGGCCAGCGCGAAACCCTGACCTTCTTCGCCGATGCGGTGCTCGACCGGGATCTCATAATCGTCCAGCACGATTTCATAGGGGTAGTAGGAGCGGATCACCGGAATAGGCCGCACGGTGAGGCCGGGCCGGTCGGTCTCGATGATGAAGCAGGTGATGCCGTCGCGCCCGTCTTCCATCTCCGTCCGTGCGAACAGTACGCCCCAGCGCGCTTGCCCGGCGCCGGTGATGTACATTTTCGTGCCGTTCAGGATATAGCGGTCGCCCTTGCGGACGGCGCGCGTCTGGATCGACCGTCGGGGATCGGAGCCGCCGGCGGCTTCGGTGATCGCGACGAAGGGTTTTTCGCCGGTCGCGACGGCGGGGATGCCAAATTTCTCGATCTGTTCCGGCGTGCCCTTGAAAATGACGTTGGGTGGATCGGCGCCGATCGCGCCGCAGGCCGGCACATAGGCCCCCATGCGGCATTGCGCCGCTTCCTCGGCGACCACGACCTGGCCCAGCAGGTTCAAGCCGGCGCCGCCGAATTCCTCGGGCGTGCGCATGCACCAGATGCCGAGTTCGCGCGCCTTTTTCTGTAGCGGTTCAAGCAAGTTTTGCGGCAGTTCGAAGGCATCATGCTCGACCGCATCCTCGGCCGGACGGACATCGTTCTCCATGAAACGGCGGACCGTTTCCTGCAGCAGGCGCAGCTCTTCGGACAATTCCCAACTATCGTTTGGCGTCATTGCCACAGTCCCACAATCCCACAGTCCCAAAGTCCCACAAATCTAGCCAGCGTCTCCGGAATTTCTCGCGGCCATTCCAACCGTCTGTGCCAGCCTGGCAGGCGCCGCGACTTCGACCGGTATATTTTGGAAGGATCGGGCTCGTCGAGCTAGGCGCCGGTGAAATGGGCCTTCAATTTATGCACCGCCGCTTCCGCCGCGTCCAGTACCGGGCACTCCACACGGGCCTGCACCAGGGGCCGGGTCGGGCCCATGGAAAATTGCCCGAGCAGGATGGCGTCGCTGGGCGCGGATTGTTCCGCTTGTTCGACGACGAGCCGGTCGTGGCCCGCCTGATCGCCCTGTTGCAGCCGCTCGATAGCGCCGGAGGTGTGATGCGACTCGAAACTTAGGTCCTGCCCAGCCGCTTCGGCGCGCCGGGTCAATTCGGCACCGAGCATTCGGTTGGTGCCCGGGTCGGTCGCCAGCAATGTAAACCGATCGCCGAGAGTGAGAGCCTGGTCGATCAGCGCGTCGAAGGAGGTCAGCACCGGTATGTCGAATTCATCGCGCGCGGCGACGACGGCGGGCCCGAACAGCGATCCGGTCACCAGGATGGCGTCGGCGCCGCACCCCGCGCTGTAGCGCAGCAATTGGGCGATCCGGTCGAAATGCGCCGGCGTCAGCGACCGATCTTCGGCGAGGTCGATATAAAGGGATTGATCATAAACGCTGGCGGCTTGCGCTTCCGGCCAATGTTCACGAAGCGCGGATTCGACCGCGACAATCGCGGGAATGACCGAGTGAATGAGTCCGATGCGCATTGTCGTCATGCGGTTTCATAATGCGCTGACGCATAGTTGTCCACGAGACTGGAAGTCATTCAAATCTCAGAATGTCGTCGCCATGGGGCCGATTTGCGGGTATAGCTTGCGCCACGCAGCGGCTGGCGGCCGCATTTCCGAAACAAAACAGGGTCCCCTAAACGATGGCTGATCAGGTTCGCGCATCCCATATTCTTCTCATGTACGCCGGTTCCGAACGCTCGACCGCGACGCGGTCGCAGGATGAGGCGCTGGAGCAAATCAAACAGCTCCAAACCAAATTGCAGGACGGCGGCGAATTTGCCGACCTGGCGCGCGAGAATTCCGACTGTCCGTCGGGCCGCGAAGGGGGCGATCTCGGCTGGTTCGGCCCGGGCATGATGGTGCCGGAGTTCGATCAGGCCACGTTCGGCATGGAAGTCGGCGCCGTTAGCGACGTTGTCACCACGGCCTTCGGCTATCATTTGATCCACCGGACGGGTTAGCGCAAATCCCGAGCGAACCGAAAGGGTTCGTGACGATGTATTTGCTTGAAAACAAAGAGACAGGCCATTTCACTTGAGTCAAATTAAACGAGAAATGGTCTAGGGTCTGTGGACAATTACCTTGCGGCGATGATAGCCGCGACGAGATTTAAGTTAGCGGCATAGCTTGTATCTGTCTTGTCATATCGGGTTGCGATGCCCCTGAACTCCTTGATTTTGGCGAAGT
>Ga0224508_10001349_pt1 | contig 22118 bp, 22 predicted proteins | sample SF_Jan12_sed_USG_4_FD_170157 | JGI IMG/M metagenome (GOLD analysis project Ga0224508, IMG submission 170157) | Sediment microbial communities from San Francisco Bay, California, United States - SF_Jan12_sed_USGS_21 | ecosystem: Environmental > Aquatic > Marine > Sediment | place: USA... | reverse complement strand
CGGCTGTTCCGTACTGGCAACAGCGTCGATGGAATAATAAGGATCGACCAACCAGCAGTCTGTTAACAATTGTTACGTCGAGAGCCGCTCACAGGGTCCGACTGCAGGTCGCCGGTGCGCCCGATTTGCAAACAATTGTCAACATTTCCCGACCGCTAATGCAAATATCGTGTTCGTCGTTACACTTCCAGCCGCGAATAAATCAGCTGCCAATGCGAGGGCACAATGAGCTATAAAATTCAGAAAATTGAAGGCATCGGTCCGGCGAACGCGGACAAACTAGCTGCTGCCGGTATCGATAATACCAAAGCACTGTTGCAACTATGCTGCACCAGTAAGGGACGCAGAGAGGTTGCCGAAAAGACCGGTGTTGCCGAGTCGAAACTTCTGAAGTGGGCGAACATGGCCGATCTCATGCGCATTTCCGGTATCGGTTCCGAGTTCTCGGAGCTGCTGGAGGCGGCAGGCGTCGACACTGTCAAGGAACTGCGCACGCGTAACGTTGACAACCTGGCCGCCAAGATGTCGGAAATCAACACCCGGAAAAAGCTGACTCGCCTGGTTCCGTCGGCGAAGACAATCGGCAAATGGGTTGATCAGGCGGCACAGCTCGAACCGATGATCAGCCACTGAATCAGTCCCATCGGATCGCGGTGTCGGAATAACGATCGACACCGCACTTTGACCGCTAACGAACGTGGGCTGTGCTCTGATCAGTATACGGCCCCTTCAGCGAAGCGAACACAAAAGCTGCATAACCAAAGGAAAGACAGTGAGCCCGAAAGGTATCCTAGTCGCTGGCCTGTGCCTGTTTGCGTGTCTCTATGCTGCAGTCTTATTAATGCGGACGGACGCCATAGAGAACGATCTGGCGGAGCGCGCCACGCAAGTGTTGACCGAAAACGGCTTTGACACAGTCAGGGTTGAAGTTGACGGACGTGATGTAACACTGGCGGGCGCGGCCCGCGAATCAAAAGTCGCCGACGCGCTTGGACTGGTAGCGACTGTTTGGGGTGTGCGCGTCGTCGCCAGCGACATCGACACGGTCGCGGCAGAGCAGGCGTACCAGGCTGAGCAAGCGCGTGCAGAAGCAACGAGAGTGGCGGAACAGGCACGGATAGAGGCGCGCAAGGCGGAGGCGGCCCGTTTAGCGGAACAAGCAAGACATGCCGAAGCAGCCAGATCGGCGGAACAGGCACGGTTGCAAGGGGCGCGTAAGTCCGAAGCGGTCCATTTGGCTTCACAAGCCCGGCTCGCGCACGAGACAACCACTGCAACGCGCCAGGTGACGGCACGACTTGTCCACACCAAACAGGTTGCGGAACAAACGCTCGAATCTCCGCAAGCCGCCGCGCCCGTCGCGCAATCCGCGAGCGAGAACTGCCACACGTCGATACGCGAGTTTCTCGCTGGTAAGACGATCGAGTTCAATACGGGTAGTGCAGGTATTTCTTCGGATGACGTCAAACTGCTCGACGCAATGTCTGCCTCTGTTCGGGAGTGTCCGCAAGTGCAAATAGAAATAATCGGACACACGGATGCCAGAGGCGAACCACAAGCAAATCTGGATCTCAGCTGGCGTCGCGCCGAGGCCGCTGTTACGGCGCTCGCGCGAGCAGGTGTGACACGCGGTAGTTTGAGTGCCACCGGTTACGGTTCCGCAGCGCCTTTAGCAAGCAACGCTACCGCCGAGGGTCGCGCTCGAAATCGGCGTATCGAATTTCACGTCAAACAATAGGGTTTATGACGATGGGCTATCTGGCGATACAGATTCTGATATTTCTCATCCTGTCGATCATTCTTGGTTTCCTTATCGGTTGGTGGCTGAAAAGTCTGCTTTTTCGCGCCGCTGCGGCCGATGACGTGGCGCTTGCCCATGGCGGACGCGCAAGCATAGTGAACGACCCCAAAGCGCAACAAACCGAATTGGAGAAATTGCGTGAAGAAGCCGTCCTGGCGCGGAATACACTGGCTGTCCGCAATACCGAAATTGCAGAGCTGCGAGAGGAGTGGGCGAACACTTGGACGCAGTCACACGAAGCAGCTACTCTACATACGCAGTCGTCGGCTGATCCGACTGAACCGCCCGATGACCTGAAGATGATAAGTGGTATCGGCGCCAAGCTCGAAGCTGCGTTGCATGAACATGGCATACGTCATTTTCGACAGATTGCCGAATTTACGCCGGAAAACGTGGCCTGGGTGAACAAGCATCTGCGCTTCAAGGGTCGCATCGAGCGTGAGCGTTGGATTGAGCAGGCACGGCAACTAGCCGATGGTGGCGATACTGAATTCAGTGCACGTTACAAGGCCACCTAGCCGGTTCGAAAGTAATTCACTACAGACAAACCGAAGGTAACGGAGAAAGCTAATGTTAAAAGAGTTTAAAGAATTTGCCATGCGCGGCAACGTGGTTGATATGGCAGTCGGCATAATCATCGGCGGCGCGTTTGGACTGATTGTCAAATCGCTGGTGGCAGATGTGTTGATGCCTCCAATCGGCCTGCTGTTGGGCAATGTTGATTTCAGTAATCTTTTTCTGACCGTGAAAGAGGGAGCCACGATGGGTCCCTACGCATCGCTGGCGATCGCCAAAGAGGCAGGTGCGGTCACGATCAATTACGGTTTGTTCATCAACACCGTCATCAGTTTCGTGATCGTGGCGTTTGCAGTGTATCTGTTGATTAGACAGCTGAATAAACTGAAGAAGGAAGATGAAGCACCGCCGGCTGAGCCAACCACTAAAGATTGCGGGTTCTGCTTTTCACAAATTGCCATTAAAGCGACGCGCTGCCCGCACTGTACGTCGCAACTCGAAAGTTAATCATCAAGGAGATCTCTGTGAATGTTTTGAAAGATATTGTCGGTGGCGGCCGGGCGGGCGATCTGCTCTCTGTGCTGACCAAGTCGGGTTTTTCCGCTGAGCAGGCCGAACGATTTCTTCCCGTCGCCAGTGAAAGCATTGCGCACGCCGCTTCGGACTCGGATCTCGGCGGCGGTGAGGCGGGCGATTTGATCAACACGCTGTCGCAAAAGATCGATACTCAGGAAATCTCCAGCAGACTGGGCATGGATAGCGACATGGTGTCTAATGGTTTAACCGCGTTGTTGCCTCATGTGCTGAAGCTTCTGCAAGGTGGGGCAGTCACGTCATTGATGAGCAGCGGCGGGTTACGTGGTCTGCTCGGTGGTCTGGCGGGTGGTAAAAACTAGCGCATAGTTGCTCTACCTGCAGACGCTTGTCGATGCTTTTCCTGCAAGAGCATCATCAACATTACCCAGCCAAGTGGCTGGGTTTTTTTGCACTGCGGTAGGTGGTCGCGTTTGACGGATTACACACTGCGCGCAGTGTCGTTGCGAATTCAAGCGTCTGGGCAAGGGCTGGGGAATCTGAGCTGTAGAATGAAGCTGAGCGCGCGAATGGCGAAACGTTCGTCGCATGCCTTTGTGCCACTGATTTGACCTAGCAGTCGGGGCACTGTAATTGCCAGTGAGGTCGCGATCAACTCTTCTTCGATACTGTACCGTTTACTCAAGCCCGTGATGCTGACGTGTTCCAGCAGCGCGGTCATCGGATCGAAACAGGCATCAGCGCGGCGTGCGTCCGTCAGCGTTCTCCACAGCGCTTCGTAGATACCACGCACCACAACCGTAAGTGTATGCTCTAAGCGCGCTCTGGGGACGCCTCCACGGCGCAGCGCTGCGGCCATATTGGATCGTCGGGCCGTGGTGGCCTCCCGGGGCGATGTCATCGTTGCGACTTCCACGACTCCGGTTATTGAAACAGCGAGCGCAGGTTGTCGATGATTTCCTGCAGCCAGGTCTTGTTTGCCACTATGTCACCGATATCACGGTCCAGGTCGAAAAAGCCGTCCGGCAACGGTGCGCTCGCCGGCATGCTGCTGGCGCTTTCCGCGCGTCCAAACTCGCCTTGATTCAAGCGTAGTTCGCCGGCATCGTTTTGCAAAACCACCGCCCCGTCTGCAACACCTACGGATGCGCCAGTCAGCTCTCCGCAATTGTCAACGCAAAAGCGGGCCACGTATTCGGTACCGCGAATGCCTATGGTGGCGGTGGCGGTCTGCAACCGATAAAGACTGCCAAGTCGCTTGCCGATCAACCCGCTCACGGCGCGAACCCCGCCCTTGAGCAGATTAACCAGCAGGCGACCCGGATTATTCGCCGTCGGTTGCTGATACTCCTCGACGAGAAACAACGTCGACGGGCCGAGATCGAATTGTGATCCATCATCCAAACGAAGACGAGCACTGGAGGCCGTCGCAGTGATTATTCGATCGTCGATATACAGAGGTGCCTCTGCGGCAATGGTGGTCAATTGCGTGCCGCGCTGAATCTCTGTTGCGCCTTTTAGAACACGCAATGTGCCGACCGGCAGGGGCTCCGGCTCCGGCTCCGGCTCCGGTTGCGGATCGGGCTCGGGCGGCGGATCGGGCTCGGGCGGCGGATCGGGGCGCGCCAGTGGAAGCACGATGACGAGATCGGGGATCAAACGATTGGGATCCCGGTTGCGGAACGCGTGGCGGTTGTTACGAACAGTGGTGTCGATCAGGGCTTGAAGCTCGGCGTTCGAGCTTGGAGCGCCGTGAATTTTAAGAAGCTGGATAAGAGTGTCTCCAGGTCTTGTCAACACCTCGATTTGTGCGTTCACCGGCCAACTGAAAAAAGCAATCAGTGTGGCTGTCGCCGCCCACCAATGTTTGGGATCAAAAGTTCTTGGCGCCGCGTTGAGCATCAGTCGTAACTCAATTGAACGCGCGATGCACTAACCGTTTGTCGTTCCGGGAAACGCTCGTCGGATCGCGGACAGAGTACGGGATAGGTAGGGTGGCGATTGACGCGTTGGAAAATATACAGGTCACTATTTTGCACAGTCGGGGTCACTTAACTGGTGCTGTTTCGCGGTTAGCGTTATTGCTGCATCAATCATAGTTGGAGTCGCAGAAAATATTTGTAAACAATCGTTATTTCATTATCGGTCGAGTTGGTCGCTGCGCAGGGCGCGCGCCGCATCAGCCTGCAGCTGGCACAAATGCAAATATCTGTGAACCTTTGCACCGCCACTGCTCATCTCATTTTATCACTGGCTAGACTTCGCTGTCCGACGTAACACTTGCCAAGTGGGTACTACCATGATGAGTTATAAGATCGAAGAAATTGAGGGGATTGGCCCGGCTAACGCAAGAAAGCTTGCGGCAGCGGGGATTCACAGCACCGCGATGTTGTTACGGTTGTGCCGCACCAGTAAGGGGCGCAAAAACACAGCAGAGAAAACCGGGGTTCCGGAGACGCAACTGCTGAAGTGGGCGAATCTCGCCGATCTGATGCGCATCTCCGGCATAGGTGGTGAATTTTCTGAATTGCTCGCAGCGGCAGGCGTCGACACGGTGAAAGAATTACGCACACGAAACGTCGAAAACCTTGCGGCCAACATGTTGCAGGTAAACGCGGAAAAAAAGCTGACCCGCATCGTTCCTTCAGCGAAAACCATCAGCAAGTGGGTTGACCAGGCGGGGCAATTGAAGCCAATGATTTCGCGCTGAGCGTGCGGGGCGCCCTAGGGTTTTGGCGCGCCCGGCGGGATTCGAGCCCGGGCCTGGTAGGACTCGAACCTACGATCAAGGGATTATGAGGTTTAATAAAATCAATAACTAACTAGTTCTTGTCCAGAAATACCAAAACTATACGAGCAGTCCCCTCTCCCCTCGGGGAGAGGGTTAGGGTGAGGGGGAATTAAATCATAGGCTTATCACCCCTCACCCTGGCCCTCTCCCTCAAGGGAGAGGGAATTCTTCGTTCAGAATTTCGCATTCTGGACAGACACTAACTAATTTTATTAGATCAGGTCTAATTCGGTGCAATCAGGGAAAATCGTGTTGATTCAGCAGCTTAGGTAAGTTTCGCGCAGGGGACGGAAATTCCGGAGTGTAACGTGAGTGTTGCCGGAGAATTCCTTGCTGCCTGTGCGTTCAGCGCACCCGTTATCGGAAAGCATCGCGGCCTGTCCACTAAGTCCCCCTCCTCCGAGCACCATATCCTTGTAAGGAAACTACCTTCTTTAAATCGCGCTTAGCCATCAGAAGGAAAGTTTGCCTTCCTTACGGGACAGCCATGATGTACCTGCTTCGAACCGCTCTCAGGATCTTCGGGATTAAGAAAGGGCCCGTCGATGGGACGTAAACCGTAGGCGCGGGACCGCCTAAGCTTCAAGCCGATTCAGAAAGCTCTAACTCTCGCTCCAACAGCTGGCCCAGATCTGTCAGCAGCTGCTTTTCCTTGGCATCTAACACGCGCGGGGAATAATCGATGAGGCACAAAGTGCCTATGCGGTGGCGTCTTTGGACGGTGAGCGGCATGCCCGCATAGAACCGCACGTAGGGGGGACCACTTACGAGCGGATTGTCGGCGAAATCGGGATGCGCGCGTGCGTCCGTGACCTCGAATATTTCCGCACCAAGAATTGCATGCGCGCAAAAAGCCTGGTCTCGCGGTGTTTCTTGCGCATCGAGCCCATGCGCCGACTTGAACCACTGTCGGTCGCGGTCTACAAGCGACACAAGCACCGTGGGCACCCTGAACACTGCGGCCGCTAGTCGCGTGTAGCGATCGAAACGTTCCTCTGCGGGCGTATCAAGAATGTCCAGACCACGAAGTGCTGCAAGGCGCTCGTTCTCGTCCGTTGGAACAACAGCACGACGCCATCGGCAAGCCGTGCGCAGCAGCGACGCGCGCAACCGCGTGCGCGCGTATTGCGCGGTAATAGGTGTTTCAACCCAATCGACACCTGCTCGGTCAACCACCCGTGAGCCATCGTCCATTGCGGCGACGAGACCAATCAGGGTCGGTCGCATCGCGTCATGTGTGAACGCCTCGTGGAGCGAACGAACGCCCGCGGCGCAGTCTGGCGTAAATGCTGTTTGCTCGAAGATGATGACGGCTGGGGAATCCTCACGCGCACGCTTCACAGTGTCCCTGAGATTCGAGGTCTCGAGAAGCGTCAGCTTGTCCTCGGCGGCAGCCTGTCGAAATACTTCTATGTTATCCGGATGTCGCGCACACAAGACAACGCTCTGCGCCTCGATCTTACAGTCTGGAGCCTGCCGAGCCGAGCGCTGGTCGCGTCGCGTTGGCGAGTGGCGGGCTCGGGGTCCCAGTTCCATCGACATGCCCTCGGCGGCACCAACGACATCAACACCGGACGAGCTAGTTTCACAACGTGCCTTGGCAAGGTCAACGAGGCGGTCTACGCCCGCGTCATCCCGCATCGGGTCATGGTGGAACAACACGAGGCGTCCGATACCTTTATCGCGGGTCCGGTCGACGACATATTCCACGGTGCTGTGGCCCCAGCCGATATGTTGTGGGTACTCCTCCGCGGTGTACTGGGCGTCGTGGATAACGAGATCTGCACCCTCAAGAAAGGCCGCATGCGCATCATCGTCAATCGTCGACGGCGATTCGGCTTCGCCAACGGCAAGCTCGCGGGAATGTGGCTCATGATCAGTGGCATAGACGACAACGACTCCATCGGCTTCCAGCCGGTAGCCGAGTGTTACTGCCGGATGATTCAAATAGCGCGCCTGGACGCGGACATCGCCAAGCTCGAAAGTCCCTTCAACCAGTTCCCGATAGTGCAAACGCGCGTCGAGACCCGTGAGATCAAGCGGAAAATACGTGTAGTTCATCTGCCTTGCCAACGTCTCTTGCAGAGACGAGCCCAGGCCTCTGGGGCCGTACACATCCCACTCGCTCGATGCCAGGCGCAACGGTGCGAAAAAGGGGAATCCTTGTATGTGATCCCAATGCGTGTGGGTGATCAGGAGGTGGCCTCGATCGGCTGATTCACCCGCGACCAGCGCTTTCCCCAGGGCATGAGCACCGGTCCCACAGTCGAGCACGATCACCGTACCATCGGCGGCTCTAAGCTCCACGCAGGAGGTGTTGCCACCGTAGCGCAACGTGCTATGACCAGGCTTTGCGATCGAACCCCGAGTTCCCCAGAAGCGGACGCGCACTTTTCAGTCTCCGGTCAGGATGTAAGCCTTGTAGCAGGCTCAGAGTCCACTGTTGACGATTATAGACGCCAAAATACACGCACAAAAAAAAGGGTTAGCTTTTGCAATTCTTTGCAAACACTCCACAAATCTTAAGCGCACCGAAGCCCTTTGTGGCGATGAGGCACGGGCATGGTGGGAAGCTTCGACGATTTTTGCGTCCATGCCAGCGGCGGGCACGCAGCGTCTGTCAGAGTCGGAGAAAAAGCTGACGTGTTCGCCACCGCGTCGTCCTTCTCCGAAGCCGACTTTGCGGACTCGCTGGAAGGGCAACGGAACTAAAAAGGTGCTGCGCTGCAATAGGTGGTAGTCGATCAGGTCGCAGCGGCTCTGCTTACGGTCCAGGGTATGTATTTCCATATCAACGGTTCGTACAAGGCCCACCGCAGACAACTTTCATCGAGAAGCGCAGAGATTCCCCGCACTTTCACTGGCTCGCCGCTACGCGTGCCGCGAGTTCATGACTGTTCCTGACGCAGTCGTTCATCGCGATCCCGCGGTAAGCGTTACAATGTAGATATAGTCCGGGGTACCGTGCCAGACGCTCGAAGATTGCTGCGACGCGCGCTGTGTGGCCGAGCGCATAGCTCGGTATCCCGCGCGGCCAGCGCTTGACGAATACCGCATCGGGTGATTCGTCGATGTCCATCGTTGTGCGCAGTCCTGCGCGTGCGGTGGCGATCAGCTCGGGCTCGTCCTGGTTCACCAGCTCGGGATTGCGCTGGCCACCGATCATGACGCGTACGCACTTGCAGTCGACTGGCGCGCGAGCCGCGAAGATGCTGCTGTCCCAGAGCACCCCGAGGATGGGGAGTCCGGCGGAGGTGGTCGTCAACAGGCCGAACCCGTCGAGCGGGTGAGCCAGGTTCCGATAGCCAAAGCCGACGATGGCGATCGGCGTGTATTCGATAGCGCCGAGCCCGGCGGAGAGTTCCGCATCGGTGGCTGCGAGCATGGCCGAGGCGGCGTGGGCGGGCGCGCTGACAATGACACGATCGGCACGGTTGTCTCTGCACTCGGTTTCCACGTGCCAGCTGGTGTGGTTGCGCCGTAACGCCACGACGCGCTCGCCCAGGCGCCAGTCGGCGTCGATCGTCGTTCGCAGGTGATCGACGAACGCGCCGACGCCACCGCGAAAACTCACGAGGGTGCCGCCGGGCCCGGCGTGCGTGCGTCGTCTTGCCAGCATGCCACGGAGTAGGCCGCCGTATTCCCGCTCGAGTGCCGTCACCTGTGGGAAGGTTGCGCCCACAGAGACACGATCTGGTGTGGTGGCGTATATGCCGGCGACCATAGCGTCGAGCAGCACGTCGGTGAAGCCCTTGCCGAGCCGCCGGTAGCCGAACTCCTGCAAGGTCTCGTCGACCCCGTCGCGGCGACGGGGCACCAGCAACTCGCCAGCCACACGCAGCTTGTGCGGCAGCGTCAGGAGGCGGGTGGCCAGGAACTGCGGGGGTGACTCGGGCAACGGGTGTAGCCCGTCGGTGTAGATGAACCGCTTGCGCGCGAGATCGGAACTTGGCAGCAACAACCCGCTTGCGCCACTCGCGCGAACGAGGTCCAGCCCGTCCGGCTTGTTCGTCAGGAACCCGTTTGCGCCGGCCTCGAACAAGAAACCGTCGACGTTGACCGTGGTCATGGTCCCGCCGGGTCGCTCCCGACGATCGAAGACTAATAACTCCCAGTCTGGCCGCGTCTGTTGCAGATAGAACGCGCAGGCCAGGCCGCTGATACCCGCACCGACGATCGCGACTCTCACCGGAGCAATCTTCGGTCACAGCGACCACCCGCTTCTTGATCTGTGTCGTCATTGCGGAGCCCTGGACGTTGGACTCGTTCTGCCGGCGGTCTGTGTGGATAATTCAGCAATTTAATTCACAGTCTCCGCTCCGTGCTTGAGCGATTTTTCCCACCACTGAAGTCGCAATCCTAGGAGTTAGTGAGACTGGTCGTTGCAATTTGATCGACGCGCTCAGAACGTCGAAAAATATTACGTTCCAACCAGTCGTGCTATCCGCTTTTACGCTCGTACTAATCAGCGCCCTTCCTTGTATTCACTCCGTAATACCGGAATTTGATGCATATCAAACTGCGAGCTCATATCCACCACAAAAGCACAACTCGCGGAGGAAGGATTGCACTCGGATTCAACGAAAATGCGGTTTTCGGCCAAAAGCTGTTCGAGCGCACATTATTCTTTGAGAACAACATTGAAGCATATCGCCAGAAAGCATTGCCGAGCTGTCCATGGCAGCGGCAAGATCAACACGCTGCGTCAAGAGAACTACACCAAGATCAGTTGCGAAAAGAAAAAACAAGGTAATAAAACGGTGAACGTAACGGCAGAGGGAACTCTGACTTGGTTATGTTCCTGATAGACTTCCAACAAGGCCCACACAAAAGCACGCATCGGAAGATTATCCGGGCAGTTTCAACGGTGCTTAGGGAGCAGCAGCTATCGCTGTCGAACTGTGAACGGCGAGCAACGCCCGGAGTGCCTGGAGCGCGTTTTTCCGGCGCTGAAAGCGATGCGCCGCACGCGGGTTTACAGAGCAAGGTCAAGGCGGTGCTTGTCGCGCTGGTTGGTGAGGCGGCAATACTGGCAGTCTTGAGAAATCCTCTAAGTCATTGATTTATTGGTGGGCCTGGTAGGACTCGAACCTACGACCAAGGGATTATGAGTCCCCTGCTCTAACCAACTGAGCTACAGGCCCGGCGGATCGGTCTGCGGAGTGGGTATCGTTTCCCCGTCATCCTGACCCTCTCCCTCAAGGGAGAGGGGAAACAGATCTTATTCACCGTCCTGTCTCCGTGAGAGGGGAAAGAGGTGCGTTATTCGCCGTCCAGGTAGCTGCGCAGATGCTCCGAACGCGTCGGGTGGCGCAGTTTACGCAACGCTTTCGCCTCTATCTGGCGAATGCGCTCGCGGGTCACGTCGAACTGTTTGCCGACTTCCTCCAGCGTGTGGTCGGTATTCATGTCGATGCCGAAGCGCATGCGCAATACTTTCGCTTCGCGCGGCGTCAGACTGGACAGTACCTCATGCGTGGTTTCACCCAGGCCGACACCGGTGGCCGCTTCCAGCGGCGAGATCACCGCGCCGTCTTCGATGAAGTCGCCCAGGTGCGAATCTTCGTCGTCGCCGATCGGCGTTTCCATGGAAATCGGTTCTTTAGCGATTTTCAGCACTTTACGCACTTTGTCTTCGGGCATGTCCATGCGTTCCGCCAGTTCCTCAGGCGTTGCTTCACGTCCCATTTCCTGCAGCATCTGGCGCGAAATGCGGTTCAGCTTGTTGATCGTCTCGATCATGTGCACCGGAATACGGATGGTGCGTGCCTGGTCGGCGATGGAGCGGGTGATCGCCTGGCGGATCCACCAGGTCGCGTACGTCGAGAACTTGTACCCGCGCCGGTATTCGAACTTGTCCACCGCTTTCATGAGACCGATGTTGCCCTCCTGAATCAGATCCAGGAACTGCAGCCCGCGGTTGGTGTACTTCTTGGCAATCGAGATCACCAGGCGCAGGTTGGCTTCGACCATTTCCTTCTTGGCACGCCGTGCCTTGGCTTCACCGATGGACATGCGCCGGTTGATGTCCTTGATCTCGTTGATGCTCAAGCCCGTATCCTGCTCGATGAGAATCAGGCGCGCCTGATTGCGCCGGATTTCGTCCGCGAACCCCTTCAACGCCTTGGCGTAGGGCTCTTTGGCCTTGAGGTGCTGATCCAGCCATTCCGTGTTGGTCTCGTTTTCCGGGAATGTCTTGATGAACGTCTTGCGCGGCATGCCGCATTCTTTCACGCAGATCGCCATGATCTGGCGCTCCAGGCGGCGGATGCGGTCGATCAGCGCGCGCAGGTTGCGCGTCACGGCGTCGACGAACGCCGGCACCAGCTTGATTTCGTGAAACAGGTCGGACATGGTCTGGCGGGTTTTCTTGAGCGCCGGCGTTTGTTTGCCCTTGGCAAGCCCCGTCACGGTTTTATCGTATTGCTTGCGCAGCTGTTTCATGTGCGCGCGAACTTCATCCGGGTCGGGTCCGGTATCGACCTCTTCTTCTTCTTCTTCTTCGTTCGCTTTGGGCGCACTGCTGTCCTCGTCGGTGATCTGCACCGGCGTGGCGATCACGTCCTCGGCGTTGGGATCGATGAACCCGGTGAGCAGTTCGCTCATGCGTGCATCGCCTGCGTCGATCCTGGCGTACAACTCCAGCACCGTGCCGATCGTGGCGGGGTAGCTGGAGAGCGCGCTCAGCGCCTGGTTCAAGCCGTCCTCGATACGCTTGGCAATTTCAATTTCACCTTCGCGGGTGAGCAGTTCAACCGTGCCCATTTCGCGCATGTACATGCGCACCGGGTCCGTGGTGCGGCCGAACTCGCCGTCCACGGACGCCAATGCCGCGGCTGCTTCTTCAGCGGCGTCCTCGTCGGTTTCCACGGACTGATCGGATAGAATAAGCGTGTCGGTATCCGGGGCGATCTCATGCACCGAGATGCCCATGTCATTAATCATGCTGATGATGTCTTCGACCCGCTCAGGATCGACGATGCCATCAGGCAGATGGTCGTTGACTTCAGAGTACGTCAGGTACCCTTGCTCCTTGCCTTTGGCAATGAGCTCTTTAATGCGAGATTGCTGTTCTTTATCCATCAATGAGGTCAGAGTGGTCTTGGCGCAAGTAAAAGGATCAGTTTAGCATATGCGTGAGCCCAACTAGATTTGCCACACAAATTCGCGTCTCGCCGGCGCGGTGCGATTAGCGCATGAGCATGAGGCCGAATGAGTTTTTGGACCTGTCCGTGGCGAATTCACAGTCACGCTGCTACAGGCAGCTGATAGAGTCCGCCACAGTGTGATTCCCAACGATATCCGTGAACGCCGACCCGCTGCCTTATGCAACCGTCGCTGACTTCATTCGGCGAACAGCACCCGGTACTTGCGCCGAACCAAGTACTGGTGGAGTTTGAGCAGGGTGGACGTCTTTACAGCCACCGCAACTTCGGAAATTCGGCCAGGCCGAACAAACAACGTGCAGATTCCCAGCAAGCACCGCTCCACAGGTGAGAGATTCGGGGCGCGCCGCCGGATCCGACTGAGAACCAGCAACTGCTGTTTGATGAGCAGATTCTCCGCTACCAGTCCGCGCACCCCGCCAGGTCCAAGCAACCGGGCGAGCACCGCGACAAAGTGAATCATCAACAGCAGCAAACCTTTCATCGCGGTTCAGCATAAGCTCCCAGCGCCCTGCCCAACAAGACTCACAACCCTCTGATTATTATGGCAGCCTAGGAATTCGCCACCCTCAGGTCACAGCTGTGCCGCACTACCCGAGACTCTGAGCTGGCCACCGCTGATTGTCGACGACGGTGAAGAAGTCCAGAAGCGCCCGGTTGAAGAAGTCGGGCTCCTCGGTGTTGACCGCGTGGCCAGTGCGGGGAATGACCCACAGGCCGGCTCGCGGGATACGCCGCTTGAGAAACAAAGCCGGTTCCAGGGCCGGGTCGTCTTCGTCGCCAGCGACGATAAGTGCGGGAACGTCGAGCGCTGCCAGATCAGCCTCCAACTCGAAGACGCGCGGTCGCGAAGGCTGGACCCCCTTTAAAGTCAGCGAGGCACCCATTGGGTCGAGTGCCTTCAACCCCGCTTCGAAATCGGCCCAGCCTCGTGGATCCTTGATCTTGAAGGGCATGCGGGTCGGACCGCGGGCGTATGTATCGGCGGTTCCCGCAGCATCGCGCATAAGGGCTTCGGCCATCTCGGCGTTGGCGCGCAGCCAATCCTCGCGTTGCTCGGGAACCGAACCATAGCCGCAGCCGCACACGACCATGGATCGGGCCCGGTGCGGATGACGCAGCGTGAAGCCGAGCACGGTGGAACTGCCCATGGAGAGTCCGACCAGATGGGCTCGTTCAACGCCTAGGCCATCGAGCACGGCGCGAAAATCATCGATGAAAATGTCCTGGCTGTACGCGGATACGTCGGCCGGCACGTCCGATGGTGGGTATCCTCGCGCGTTGAAGGAGACGCAGCGATAGAAGCGCGACAGGTAACGGACCTGGGGTTCCCAACTGCGGTGGTCGCCACCGAACTCGTGGACGAAGATCACGGGGACGCCAGCGCCAGTCTGTTCGTAAAATAGCCGAGTTTCCCCGTTAACGGCGTAGGCCATGGTCGTCTCCCCGCGTCACGGCAATTGCGGATTCAAGCGCGATCACCTCGGTGTCACTGTCCGAGCCGTTGTCCCAGCGAAACATCACGAACTCGCCGGGTGCGCCGAGTGCCGTGCGGGGCGCGTGCCAGACGTCGGCGCCGTAATTCACCGCCTGGGATCCGGTGGCGATGAACGCGCTAAGCCCTCCAAGGTCGGGCTCGCCGCCGGGCATCGAGGGACAGACAACAACCAGATGCGAGGTTCCGCTCAAAGGCACGAAGACCTGGTTCGAGTAAGGGTGGCGCTCCAGGGTGCGAATGACGATAGCGCCGTATTCCACAGGTACCCGCATGAAGGTCAGGTTGGGCCGCGCGTCCTCGCGCGGATTCTGAAAGCGAGCGGCGAACTCGTGGCGTTCGGGGCCATTTCCCAAGCCCATTAGCACATCGCCGAAAGGATTAAACCCGTCCCGGGTCAGGGGCCGGGCCTCGATGTTCATCGGCCTACCTCACCGTCGGAGACTTCCCCGATCGGCGCCGGGGTTCCAATGGCTTCGAACGGCGTTTTGCACATGACCGCCTATGCCGTGTCTTCGAGATAGTCGATCGCCGCCTGAACACCGCCCTTCTCGCGCGGCACGCCGGCCAGGCCAAGACCCATCTCGACGCCGGCCAGCGTGCCGGCGAGCATAGGGTCGCTGAAATTTCCCAGGTGACCAATCCTAAAGACCCGTCCCTTGAGCTTGGCAAGACCGTTGCCTAGCGACATGTTGAAACGATCGAGCACGATCTCGCGAAAGCGGTCAGCGTCGTGGCCTTCGGGCAGACGCACGGCGGTCAGACTGTTGGAATACTCGCGGTTGTCCTCGCACTGCAACTCGAGTGCCCAGGCGCGGACGGCACGACGGGTGGCCTCGGCATGGCGCGCGTGACGGGCGAAAACGGCGTCGAGCCCCTCCTCGAATAGCATATCGATCGCTTCGCGAAGGCCGTAAAAAAGGTTGGTCGGCGGAGTGTAGGGGAAATAACCGTCCTCGTTAAGCGACAGCATGTCCTCCCAGTGCCAATAGGCGAAAGGCCGACCCACCGATTTGGCCCGTTCGCGCGCCCGTTTACTGATCGCGTTGAAACCGAGGCCGGGCGGCAGCATGAGGCCCTTCTGCGAACAGCCGACGGTGACATCGACGCCCCATTCATCATGGCGAAAGTCGATCGAGGCCAGGGACGATATGGTGTCGACTAGCAGCAGTGCCGGATGCCCAGCGCGGTCCATGGCTTGGCGTAGATCGGCGATACGTGAGGCGACGCCGGTCGATGTCTCGTTGTGCACCACGCAGACAGCAGCGATTTGGTAATCTTTGTCCTCGGCCAATTTCAGCTCGAGCAAATCGGGATCTGCCCCCCGGCGCCAGTCGCCGGGGATGAAGTCGACGACGAGATCCAAGCGTTCGGCCATCTTCCGCCAGCCGGTGGCAAAATGACCGGTTTCGAACATCAGCACCCGCTCCCCCGGCGACAGAGTATTGGCTAGTGCAGCCTCCCAGGCACCGGTGCCGGAGGACGGGTAGATGACCACCGGTTCGTTCGTCTTGAAGACCTTGCGGACGTCCCTCAGCAGGCCACGGGCGAGTTCACCGAACTCGGGACCACGATGGTCAATGGTCGGTGCCGCCATCGCTCTGAGCACCCGGTCGGGCACGTTGGTCGGACCCGGTATCTGGAGAAAATGGTTCCCCGCCGCACGGCTGTTTCGCATGTCCGAATCTCCTTTACCATTCGCTGGGTGATCCAGTGCCGGTTTAATTTTAAAATGTTAATTAATTATACATAATAAAATATTATATACTTTTTTTCATGCACAAGAGTTACGACACACAAATGGTCTCGTCCGAGAATCGTAAGGCAGTAGATGCCGGGAGTCGGCACGAAGTTGGACTAGACTGTGCCTACAGCGTGTTCGATGCGGGCGGTGGGTTACCCCTGTCAGTCGATTGCCAGGCTCTGTCCCACCCGCTGGCCTGTTTCCCGAACATGCTCGAACAACAGGCGCCCGGCCGCCTCGCTGTCCCGCCTGGCCAGGGCAGCGAGTATTTGCGCGTGTTCCTCCACGCCCCGATCCCAGTGGTCCTGTGACTGAATGGCGACGTAACGAGCCCGCTGGGCCTGCGCCATCAGTCCGGCGTACACGGTTGACAGAACCGAGTTGCCGGCGATGTCGATGATTCCCGAGTGGAATTCCGAGTTAAGGCGGAAGTACTCGACCCGTTCGCCGGCATCGTAGTGTCGAAGCATCTGCTGTTGGATCTTTTCCAACCGCCGGATGTCCTTGTCCGTCGCCTTTTCAGCGGCGGCCTTGGCACCGTGGAAATCGAGCCAGCTGATCACTTCAAACAGTTCCTCCACGCCTTGACGGGTGATCTGTGTGGTTCTCGAGCTGCGGTTCGGCAGAAGTTCCACCAAGCCCTCCGAAGCCAGCACCCTTAGCGCTTCCCGAAGGGGCGTGCGAGAAACACCGAACGATTCACAAAGCGCCTTTTCGTCCACCCGCCCGCCGGGTGCGATTCGGGTTTCGACGATCATCTCGCGAAGGGAATTAGCAAGTTGCGAATGCAGGGTTGAGCGGTTGATAGTGAACGGCGTGGCGTCGGAAGTCCGGTTCGGCATAGGCTGGTCAAACATGTCGGTTAAACGCTTCGTTAAGCTAGCAGAGATCCGCTAAATTGAATACCTGAGTGGCCGGTATTATGGCAGATTCATTATACACGATTAAATATATTTAATAATTTATTCAATTTCGTAATATTTTGTCGTATGCTGCTTCTCAGTTAGCAGTTTGCGTCTCGAGGTTCGTTGCCTGGAAGGGTCGCAAAACAAGCGTTGCAAAAGGTTCAATAAACGTGCGCTGGCAACTCACTGCACTCGAGTCCTGGCGGCAAACGGCTAGCGGTATTCATCGATCAACCATGACGGAGGATTCGACTTATGAAAGCTAGAAAGGCGATGACGGTTGTGGCGTCGGCGATCGTGTTGGGCGTCTTGGCCCTCCCCGTGTCCGCCCAAACCATGACTCTCAAAGTGCTGGGCCAGCCCCTTGCGACGGGCCTGATCCAGAAGAACCAGGAGCAACCATTCTTCGAGAATTTCAGCGAGCGCACCGGACTCGACATCAAGGCCGATTACCGGCCGATTGACGTTACCGGGCTCAAATCCGAAGAGACACTGCGCGTCCTGAAGAACGGCCTGTTCGATATCGTCTCGATTCGCACCGCCCAGGCGGCGCGGGACGAGCCGTTCCTGCTCGGCCAGGACCTGGTGGGCCTCAATCCCGACTACAAGATGGCCCGTCGGGTCTATGAACGTTACAAAACCTACTTTGACGAACGTTTAGGTGAGCGCTTCAATGCCAAGCTTCTCGGTCTGTGGCCATTCGGCCCGCAGGTACTATTCTGCAAGACCGAGATCACCGGCCTGAAGGACATCAAGGGCAAGAAAGTCCGCGTCTACGACCAGAGCCTGGCACAGTTCGTCGAAAGCCTCGGCGCCGTTCCGGTCGCTATCGGCTTCTCCGAGGCCCAGCAGGCGTTGGCCCGCGGCGTGGTCGAATGTGCAATCACTGGCGCAAGCTCGGCTAACTCGGCCGGCTGGCCCGAGGTCACCGAGTACTTCATGCCGATCGGCTTCCAGGTCGGATTCAACGGCTATGCCATCAATCTGGACACCTGGAACAAGCTCAATGCGACCCAACAGAAGAAACTGCAGTCAAGCATCGACGGCCTGAACGCGGACATCTGGGCGTATTCGGAAGAGCTGTTCAACGATGCTCTGCGTTGCAACGTCGGTGAGGAGCCCTGCACGACGGTCACCAAGTACAACCTGAAGAACGTCCCGGTGACCAGTGCCGACCTCAAGATGGTATCTGACGCTGTCGCCAAGATCTCGTTCCCGGCGTGGTCGGCAGTTTGCGAAAAGAGCATGGCCGGCTGTTCCAGCAAGTGGAAATCGATTCTCGGCCCCTTGGTCGGGATCAACTAGGGAACCCGATCCTCCTCCCTTGGGGTTTTCGGGCCCGGCGCACGCGACGTGCGGCATCGGGTCCGACAACCCCCTTCCTTACGAGCCAGTCGGGAAGCCAGCAAGGAGACTGGAATGCAAACAATCGCGGTGATCCTTGCGCAAATGTTCGGGTACATGTGCCTGGCGCTCTCCTTTCTGGTCAGCGCCGAGACCATCATGCGAAAGGTGTTCGACATGTCGCTGCAAGGCGCAGACGAACTCGGCGGCTACACCCTGGCCATCAGTTCGTCCCTGGCATTTTCAGTGGCGCTTATCGGGCGCAACCACATGCGCATCGATCTGGTGCACTTCCGTCTGCCGGCGATCGCCCAGGCATTGCTCAATTGGCTGGCCATCGTTTCTATCGCCGCGTTCGCCGGACTGCTGTCGTGGACCACGTACGGCATTCTCGCCGACACCGTGGCCTATCACAGTACGGCACCGACCCCTTGGGCGACACCGCTGGTCTATCCGCAAAGTCTTTGGTACATGGGGCTCACCATTTTCGCAGTGGTCGGCATCCTGTTCGCGCTTCGCGCCACCCTGCTTCTAGTCCAGGGAAAACTCATCATCCTGAACCATGACTTCGGCCCGAAGGCGGCCAAAGACGAGGTTGCAGAGGAAATTGAGGCAGCGAAAAGCCGGGTCGACCACGAGGTCGACCAGCCCGACGATTGAGAACACGGAGCGAATGCCATGGGGATTGTGGAAGTCGTTATCGCATTTTTCTGCGGGCTGGGACTACTGTTGAGCGGTATGCCCATCGGCGCTGTGATGCTCGGGCTCGGCGTCTTCGGCGGGGTAGCGGCGTTCGGTGCCCCGTTCATCAATTCGATCGGCAATGTGGTGTGGGGCGTCCAGAACGAAAATATCCTGACCGCCGTTCCCTTGTTCGTACTTATGGGTGAGTTGTTGTTGCGTTCTGGTATCGCGGACCGCATGTACGGCGCGCTGTCGATCTGGCTCGGCAGGCTACCCGGCGGCCTAATGCACACCAACATCGGCTGTTGTTCTTTATTCGCAGCAACCACCGGTTCGTCGCTGGCCACTGCCGCGACCGTCGGCACCGTAGCCCTGCCGGCACTGAATGAACTAGGTTACAGCAAGTCCCAATCGCTGGGATCACTGGCCGCCGGTGGAACGCTTGGAATCCTCATTCCACCAAGCATTGCCTTGCTGATCTACGGCAGCCTGACCAACAACTCGATCAGCCAATTGTTCGTGGCCGGCGTCATTCCCGGCATCCTGCTCACCGGTTGCTTCATGATTTATATCGCCACTGCCCACCTGATAAGCGGCAACGGCAAGCGAGACACCCGAGTTCCCACATGGCGGGAGCGATGGCGGTCGCTCGGCGCTCTGATCCCGCCGGTGGTCATCTTCGTCATCGTCATGGGCAGCATTTATTTTGGTATTGCGACGCCGACTGAGTCCGCCGCTCTTGGCGTGGTTACCGCACTCGCCTTCGCCGCCATAGAGCGCAAGTTGAGCTTCGCCATGTTGCATACCGCCTTCCTGCACACCGCCCGGCTCACCGGCATGATTCTGCTGATCATCGTCGGCGCCTTCGTGCTCAACCTGGCGCTGAGTCTGCTTGGCGTGGCACAGATCATGACCCAGTGGGTGATCTCTTTCGATCTGTCGCTGGTATCGTTGCTGCTGGTAATGATCGGTTTCTACCTGATCCTTGGTTGCTTCCTCGAAGTGCTATCCATCCAGGTGGCGACCATTCCCATCGCCTATCCCATCGTCACCACTGTCGGCGGCGATCCCATCTGGTTTGGCATCTTTATCGTCCTGATGAGCGAGATCGCCATGATTACACCGCCGGTCGGCATGAACCTGTACGTCGTCCAGGGCGTGCGGCCGGACAATGGGCCGATCTCAGAGGTCATGCGCGGCACGCTTCCATTCGTGGTCATCATGCTGGCTTTCACGGTGCTGATGATCGCCGTTCCTGAAATCGCCCTGTGGCTACCCGAAAATATGATTGGAAGGTGACGGGAATGATCCACACAGCCGAACCCGGAGCAGATCAAGTTATTCCCCGGCGCCTGCTGGTTGCGGTCGGGGGCAACGCGATCCATCCGGCCGGTATCAAGGGAACCGGCGAGGAACAGGTGCTGACCGCGGCGAGGGCGGGGCGCGCGCTGCTGCCGCTCCTCGAGATGGACAACCAGCTGATCATCACTCACGGCAACGGCCCCGGTATCGGCAAAGTGCTGATGCGCCAGGCGCTGGCCCGCCACCGGGTAGTGCCGATGCCAATGGACATCTGCGTGGCCAACAGTCAAGGCGGGATAGCCTACCTCCTCATGCAGGCCTTCGAGAACGCGCTTCGAGAGATCGGCAACCCGCGCCACGTGGTTTGCCTGCTCACCCAGGTCGAAGTGGACCCCAATGACCCGGCATTCGACGAGCCTACGAAGCCGATCGGCTACTTTTTTTCGGCAGACGAGGCGCACGGACTTGCCGGCGAGATGGGTTGGGTCATGCGGGAGGATGCTGGGCGCGGCTGGCGTCAGGTGGTAGCGTCGCCGAAACCCCGCCACATCGTCGACATCTCGCTGATCGACGCCGTCGCCCAACGCGGTTCGGTCGTCATCGCAGCCGGCGGCGGCGGCATCCCGGTCGTCCGTGCAACCAACGGTGTCCGTCGTGGCATTGAGGCAGTGATCGACAAGGATCTGACCTCGGCGCTTATGGCGAACGTGCTCGGCATCGAGGACATGCTGATCCTCACCGGTGTACGCAACGTGGCTATCAACTACGGCAAATCCGATCAGCGTGAGCTGGACACCGTCACTGTGTCTGATATCCGCCACTATCTGGCGAACGGGCAGTTTCCGGCCGGCAGCATGGGTCCCAAAGTGGAAGCGGCAATCAAATTTATCGAGAGTGGTGGTACACGTGCCGTAATTGCCCATCTCGACGATGGCCTCGCAGCGCTCCGCGGCGAGGCGGGAACCAGCGTGGTGCCCGATGCAGCCTGATTGCAATTCGCTATCTGTTACGGGTAGCCCGTCCGTTGGAGATTACGGCCCGGCGATACTGTGCGCACAAGTGCTCGACGTCGGGCGGCCAGCCCACGACCTGCTCACAAGGAGTCGACGCTGGAGAGTGATAGCCCGCTTCCGTCGATCCTTGTATTGCCGTGACGGCGGCGGAAACATCGTCTGCCTCGGCGGCATCTCCATCGGCCGGGGGCCCTTGAACGTCCGATGTGTGCTGCCCTTCCCCTCGGATTGGCGGACCTTCGGACTGGACGTCGGTGCGGTCGTCGAAGTCAATGGCCACATCCTGCGCATCGGCAGGCGGATACGCATCGACCTTGCCGACCAGCTGGCCCGGCTCGTCCTCCCCGAGGCGCGACAGGCAACCAGCGCCATCAGCTACGCCCGCCTCGCCTGCGCGGCACGCGGGCTGGGAAGTGAGGTGTTGCATCAAACCCTTGCTGCCCTCACTGCGTGGGACCCAATCGAAGTCGGGCCGTACCTGGAAGGCATCGGGCGCATGGGGGCGACCTCGGGATGGGATGCTCTGTCCGGTACCTTGCTGCCGCTCCGCTTGTATCTCAACGCCCGAACCCCGGTCCTACCAGTCCGCGGCTGCCCCCCGAGACTACAACGTTTACGAGGAGAAATCCGTGCCCATCCGTAGTGAAATCCTACGCTCGTTCTACCAGGATTCCGTGGTCCTGATGCGTGTTGCCGTTCAGATCAAGAAGCAAGACGGTGTGCGCGAGGCGGCCGCCTTCATGGGCACCGGGACTAACAGGGCGCTCCTCGCCCAGACAGGGCTCGAGACACCGGAAAGCGGCACGGCAACCCCAGAGGATCT
>Ga0224508_10001348_pt1 | contig 22121 bp, 22 predicted proteins | sample SF_Jan12_sed_USG_4_FD_170157 | JGI IMG/M metagenome (GOLD analysis project Ga0224508, IMG submission 170157) | Sediment microbial communities from San Francisco Bay, California, United States - SF_Jan12_sed_USGS_21 | ecosystem: Environmental > Aquatic > Marine > Sediment | place: USA... | reverse complement strand
GAGCTCCGCGGCATCCGGGGGATCCTCGCCGACAGGATGACCGTGTCCCGCCGCACCATTCCCGACGCCAGCTGCGGCTTGGCCGTCGATGCATCGCGGCTGCTCGCCATTCGCTCCCGGCTCCAGGACGACGAACCCGATCGATCCGCCGACGTCACGCCCTTCACGATGATCCTGGCGGCAACGGTGCAGGCACTCCACCGGTGGCCGATGCTCAACGCCACCCTCGACGAGGCGAATCGCACCATCCACCTGCTCGACGACATCCACCTCGGCATCGCCACTGCCACCGAGCACGGATTGATGGTTCCGGTGCTGCACGACGCCCACCGCTGCTCACTCGCCGACATGGCCGCCGAGACGCGCCGGCTGGCTGCCGGGGCCCGAGACCGATCGCTGGCCCCGAGCGAGCTCATGGGAAGCACGTTCACGGTCAGCAACTTCGGCGCGTTCGGTGTCGACGACGGTGTTCCGGTCATAAACCACCCCGAGGCCGCCATCCTCGGCATCGGCGCCATCGCTCCCCGCCCATGGGTGGCCAACGACGCGCTGTCGGTGCGATCAGCCGTCACCCTTACGGTGGCCTTCGATCATCGTGTGTGCGACGGTGCCGAAGCCGCGGGTTTCCTGCGGACGCTGGGCGACCTGATCGAGAATGCCGAGCTCGACCTCGACTCGCCGCTGCTGGCCCGCTGACGGCAGGCAAGGCCGAGAGCCCGAGGACACCGGCCGGAGAAGCAGGTTGTCGATCGGTTGTAGCCTTCGGAGGTGACCGAGGACCTCCAGGCCGCCCGACAGGCAACCCGGCAGCCGAGCGACGCGGCGCGCGAGAAGCTCGAAGGTCAACACAAGCTCTACGTGCGTGATCGCATCGCCGCTCTGATCGACGACGGCACCTTCGTCGAGGATGCTCAGCTCGCGAACGCCACGGCATCCGGGCTGCCGGCCGACGGGGTCGTGACCGGGCGGGGCCTCGTCGAGGGGCGACCGGCGATCGTCGTCGCCAACGACACGACCGTGAAGGCCGGCTCGTGGGGGGCGCGAACGGTCGAGAAGATCGTCCGCGCCACCGAGTCGGCGCTGGCCCACGACCTCCCCGTCTTCTGGCTCATCGACTCGGCCGGTGCGCGAATCACCGATCAGGTCGAGCTGTTCCCGGGCCGCCGCGGTGCAGGAAGGATCTTCCACAATCAGGTGAAGCTGTCGGGCCGGGTCCCACAGATCTGTTGCCTCTTCGGGCCGTCGGCTGCGGGCGGTGCATACATCCCGGCCTTCTGCGACGTCGTCTTCATGGTCGAGGGCAACGCATCCATGTACCTCGGTTCACCCCGCATGGCCGAGATGGTCATCGGCGAAACCGTGACCCTGGAAGAGATGGGCGGCGCACGGATGCACGCCTCGGTCTCGGGCTGTGGCGACAACCTCGTCCGCGACGATGCCGAGGCGATCGATCTCGCCCGGTGGTGGTTCTCGTATCTCCCGACATCGTGGCGCGAGTCACCGCCTGCGGTCGACCCCCGGCCGCCGACGCGGGCCTTCACCGACGATCTCCTTCCCGACATCGACACGCAGGGATACGACATCCGCTCGATCATCGGGGCCATCGTCGATGCCGACAGCTTCTTCGAGCTGAAGCCGCTCTTTGCCCCCGAGCTCGTCGTCGGGCTGGCACACCTCGAGGGCAACGTGGTCGGACTCGTCGCCAACAACCCTCAGGTCAAGGGCGGTGTCCTGTTCGTCGACTCGGCCGACAAGGCGGCACGCTTCATCTGGTTGTGCGACGCCTTCAACATCCCGCTCGTGTACCTGGCCGACGTGCCCGGGTTCATGATCGGCACCGAGGTCGAGCGCCAGGGAATCATCCGGCATGGCGCCAAGATGGTCACCGCGGTCGCCGAGGCGACCGTGCCACAGGTCTCGGTGATCGTCCGCAAGGCATACGGCGCCGGGCTGTACGCGATGGCCGGACCGGCATTCGACCCCGACGCCTGCCTCGCCTTGCCCGGCGCTTCGATCGCCGTCATGGGGCCTGAGGCCGCGATCAACGCCGTCTACGCCAACAAGCTCGCGGCGATCGACGACCCCGAGCAGCGCTCGACGGAACGGGATCGACTCCGACGCGAGTACGAGGACGATGTCGACCTGCTCCGGCTGGCGTCCGATCTCGTCATCGACGGCATCGTCGACCCCGGCGACCTGCGAGACGAGCTCGTCCGACGCCTGGCCATGGCCGCGGGCAAGGACCGTCACTTCTCCGACCGGCGCCACGGTATTCCCCCGGTCTGATCACCGCCGGAGATCAGTGGGCTCCCGCGGCTCGCATAGGATCACCGGCATGCGCGTGCTCTACCACTTCGGCGGTGAGGTCATCGAGAGGGCGAGGAACGAGTTCCCCGACCTCGAGCACATCGAGGTGCCGATGGACGGCGAGCTCGACGACGGCGTCAGCGGCGAGATCCTGTTCACCCTCGGTCGCGACAGCCCGAACCTGCGTACCCTGCTCGGTCGCGGTGTCGAGTGGGTGCACTCGCTGAGCACTGGCGTCGACCACTTCCCGCTCGACGCGCTCGACGGCCGCCCGCTCACCTGCTCGCGGGGCGCGAGCGCGATCCCGATCTCGGAGTGGTGCATGACCCAGATGCTCGCGTTCGAGAAGCACGTGCCCGACGAGTGGCGGAGCAGCCCCCCCGAGATGTGGAACTTCCCGCGACGGCCTCTGGGCTCGCTCCATGGCGCCCGCCTCGCGATCGTCGGTCTCGGCGCCATCGGTCAGCTCCTCGCCACCCAGGCGATGGCATTCGGGATGGACGTCAGGGCGATGCGGCGGACATCGAAGCCCTCACCCGTGACCGGGGTCGAGATCGTGACCGACATCGCATCGCTGGTCGCCGACGCCGATCACATCGTGATCGCCGCGCCGGCGACGCCCGCCACGAGTCGGCTGATCGACGCCTCTGTTTTCGCGGCGATGAAGCCCGGCGTGCATCTCGTGAACGTCGCCAGGGGCACGCTCGTCGACCACGACGCGTTGCGAGCGGCACTCGACGACGGCACCGTCGCCCTCGCCTCGCTCGACACCAGCGATCCCGAGCCGGCACCGGCCGATTCCTGGCTGTGGGAGCACGAGCGGGTCCACCTGAGCCCGCACGTCTCGTGGAACTGGCCTCGGGCGTGGGAGATGGTGGCGGAGAGCTTCGTCCAGAACATCGCTCGGTACGTCGCCCACGAGCCACTCACCGATCTCGTAGACACCGTCGAGGGGTACTGACGATGACCGGCAGCGATCCGAGCGATCACGGCGATCCCGATCCCGCTGACGACACCGACGAGCTCGACCCCACGAGCCAGTTGCCCGACGAGCTCGACCCCACGAGAGGCCAACCCGACCAGGGGGCGTTCGCGCCGCCCCGTGACGCCGACGAGGTCGAACAAGCGGCCGCGCTGCGTTACCTTGCCCGCAAGACGCTGATCTGGGCGGTGCCGCTCCTACTGCTCGGCATCTTGTTGGTCGCTCTCGGGCTACCCGTATGGCTCGTGATCATCGGGCTCGTCGCAGCACTCGCGATCGTGATCTTCGAGATCGAGCTCTGATGGGGCTCTCTGCGGCCTTCCACGAGCTCGCCGCCGAAGTCCGCAACTGGGGTCGGTGGGGCGACCACGACCCGATCGGCACACTGAACCTGCTCACCGACGAGACGGTGAAGGCCGCAGCCACATCGATCGAGACGGGCGAGCGGATCTCGCTGGCGATGCCACTGCACCACGACGGGCCCCAGCTGGGAGCCATACCCGGCCGGGTGAATCCGTTGCATGCGATGGTCTCGATCAATACGCCGTCGCTCGGCGACCCCGATGGTTTCTGCACCAACGACGATGTCGTGACCATGGGGCTGCAGGCCGCAACCCATTGGGACGGGCTCGGTCATGTCAGCTACGGCGGTCGGCTCTACAACGGCGTTCGCGCCGCCACGGTCACCGCCGAGGGCGGGGTCACGACCCTGGGTATCGAGAACGTCAGGTCGCTCACGGGGCGAGGCGTCCTGCTCGACATCGCCGGCCTCCTCGACGTCGACGTGGTGGCCGGTGACACCATCATCACCGGCGCCATGCTCGACGATGCCGCCGCCGCAGGCGCTGTCGACGTTCGCAGAGGCGACATCGTGATCATTCGAACGGCCTGGACCCGCCATCTCGACGCCGGCGACAAGCCGGCCTACGCCGGTTGGACACAGGGCAGCCCCGGCCCCGGGTTCGACGCCGTCCGGTGGTTCCACCGCCACGAGCTCGCGGCGGTCGCAACCGACACCTATGTCTTCGAGGCGTTCCCGGGGGAGGACCCGGACGCGATGCTCGGTGTCCATCTCGCCGACATCGTCGACATGGGTCTCACCCAGGGGCAGAACTGGCTGCTCGACGATCTCGCCGCCGCGTGTGCGGTCGACGGCCGCTACGACTTCTTCCTCGAGGCCTCGCCCCAACCCGTCGTCGGCGGAGCGGGCTCGCCGGTCAATCCCGTCGCCATTCGCTGAACGGCTCAGCCCGACGCGGTGACGGTGTCGGACCGGCTCTCGCTCGCCCGATGCTCGACCTCGGCCCCGCCTTCCTCGAGCGAGCGTCGGAGCCCATTCTTCTCGGCATACATGTTGCGATCGGCCGCAACGAGGAGATCGTCGAGTGTCATCGCATCCGACGGTGCCATTGCGAGGCCGACGCTCGCGGTAACGCGAACCTCTCGACCATCGGCGAACCGAACCGGGATCTCGAGCGCTCGCCGCAGCCGGGACGCAAGTCCCTCGACCTCGGCCTTGCTCGAGACCATCGGCGCCAGCACGACGAACTCGTCGCCGCCGAGCCGTACGGCCAGCTCGCCTCGACGCGTCGACTCGACGAGGCGGCCGGCCGCCTCGATGAGCACCGAGTCGCCGACGGCATGCCCGCCCATGTCGTTGACGTGCTTGAACTGGTTGAGGTCGATGGCGACCATCCCGACCTGCGCCTCGTGGCGCAGGGCATTGGACAGGGCGGCCTCGCCGCGTTCGGTCAGGCCCGTGCGGTTGGCGAGTCCTGTGAGCGGGTCGACGAGCGCCTTGCGACGATGTCCTTCGCTCTCTCCCCAGATCTTGCCGAGCACCATCCTCACCACCGGGATGAGAAACGCCCACAACAGTCCGAGCCCCACCAGCAGGTGCCAGGTGACGGCACCGCTCGTGGTCGCGATGACCGTCACGAGCTGGGCGTCCTCGACTGTTGCCTCGAGCACGACCAATGCCGCGCCAGAGGCCGCCGCCCGCATGGGCAGCCGGTAACGAACGATGCTGTCGATCGGGGTGTCGGCGATCGATACGACCTCGGCCGAGGGCTCCATCGTCATGAAGTCCTCCACGGGCGAGCTCGTCCCAGCCGATCCGTCGGTCGACCAGATGACCAGTCCGGAGACGCTCACCAGACGAGCGTCGACGAGCCGCGCATTCGCCCCGAACCCGTTTTGCACGGCCTCGTCGACCGAGGCAGCGGTGGCCGGCCCGAGCACGGTGGTGGAGGCGAGCGGCGGCATGGCCTCCCAGAGCCGGTCCTCGAGCTGGTGACGTTGGACGAAGGCGGTGGCTCGCAGGGCCTGGGCCTCGCTCGATTCCTGGGTGACCCGGCCGAGGACGATGCCGAATGCGAGAAGAGGCACGAAGCTCAGAACCGCGAACGTGACGAGCAATGTCTTGGTCGTGCCCAGCGACCGAACTCTTCGCATGCACGGATTATCGACGATCGCGGGAGCCCCGATTGAGCATCTCGGTTGTTCTGCCCATGGGGGTGAGTCGTTCGACCCATGCCTGGCGCCATGGCGTTCAGATCGCCCGTTCCCTGCCCTCCCAGTACGGATCGCGGAGGCGGCGCTTGTACAGCTTGCCGTTCGGATCGCGGGGCATGTCGTCGATGAAGTCGAGGGAGCGGGGCCACTTCTGTTTGGCGATCCGATCGCGGAGGAACTCCATGATCGCCGACCTCGTGTCGTCATCGGGATCGATGCCCGGCACCGGTTCGATCACCGCTTTGATCGCCTCGCCCGTGTCGTCGTCGGGGACCCCGAACACGGCGACGTCGGCAACCAGGTCGCACTGGTGCAGGGCACCCTCGATCTCCGCGGGATAGATGTTCACGCCTCCGACGATCACCATGTCGGTGCTGCGGTCGTTGAGGTACAGGAACCCGTCGTCGTCGAAGTACCCGACGTCACCGACCGTGAAGTAGTCGTCGAGCCGCGCCTTCGCGGTCTTCTCGTCGTCCTTGTAGTACTCGAACGCCGCGCCGGTGTTCATCTTCATGTAGATGGTTCCGCTCTTGCCCGGCGCGAGCCGGTTGGCGTCGTCGTCGACGACGATGACCTCCGAGATCGGCCAGGCCCGGCCCACGGTGCCGGGGTGCGCACGCCATTCCTGCGGGCTCACGATCGTGCCCCCGCCTTCTGTCGCGGCGTAGTACTCCCAGATCACGTCGCCCCACCACTCGAGCATCTTCCACTTGGTCTCGACGGGGCAGGGCGCGGCCGCGTGCACCATGCATCGCAACGAGGACACGTCGTAGCCGGCGCGCACGTCCTCGGGCACGGCGAGCAGCCGATGGAACATCGTCGGCACCATGTGGGTCTGGGTCACCCGGTAGCGCTGGTACCGATCGAGGGCGCCTTCCGGCGTCCACCTGTCCATCAACACGACCGGGTGGCCGAGGTGCAGCGACGTCAGGGCCCAGTTGTTGACGGCCGTGTGGTAGAGCGGTGCCTGCGCGATGTGCACGTGCCCGTCGTGGGGCGCCATGCCGAACAACGAGAACAGGCCGCCGGTCAGCTTGGCCATCTCGTCGGGGTGCGCGCCGGGGAGCGGTCGCCGCACGCCTTTGGGTCGACCCGTGGTCCCAGAGGTGTAGAACATGTACGAGCCGGTGGTGAGCTGGCCGGGTCGGGCGTCGTCGACGCCGTCGGCGAGCTCGGCGAACGGACGGAACCCGTCGATGTCGCCCACTGCGAAACGATTCGCCGTCGGGACATGCGCTCCGGCGAGGGCAGCGCCGGCCTGCTCGGCGAACGACTCGTCGACCACGAAGGCCTTCGTCTCGCTGTCGTCGATGATGTAGGCGATCTCGGGCCCGGCCAGGTGCCAGTTGACGGTCGTGAGGTAGAGGCCGGTCTGGAACGCCGCCAGGCACAGGCCGATCTGTTCGACCGAGTTGGGCAGCACGACCGTGAGCTGGTCACCCGCCGACAGCCCGAGACGTTGCAGCCCGCCGGCGAGGCGATTGGTCAGCGCGGCCAGTTCACCGTACGACGTCAGTCTGTGGTCCGGATCGGCGACCGCGAGCCGCTCCGGATCGTCGGCGGCGATGGCCCAGAAGCCGGTTGCGATCGTGTCGGTCATCGGCTCTCCATCGCCGGTCGATGTCGCACGCCCGGGACGATAGGGGGCGTGGCCGGCTCGCGCAGGTCGGCAGCCGGGTGCGATCCTCCCGATTGTGACTACTCTCGTGAGAACGATCCGGGAGGGAAACGTGGCACGGACAGAAATCGACGACAAGCTGCAGTCGATCCCGATGTTCAGCGGGCTCTCGAAGCGGGAGCTTCGATCCGTGTCCCGACTGATGACCCAGATCGAGGTCGCCGAGGGTCGCGAACTGATGACGGAAGGTGAACCGGGTCGCGAGTTCATGATCATCGTCGAGGGTGAGGCAACGGTCCGAAAGAAGGGCCGTAAGGTTGCGACGCTCGGCGCCGGCGACTTCGTCGGCGAGCTCTCGGTGCTCTCGGGTCAGCCGAGGAACGCCACTGTCGAGGCCGCGTCGCCGATGACCGTCGAGGCGCTCAACCGGCGCGAGTTCATGAGCCTTCTCGACGAGAGCCCGAAGCTGGCGAAGAAGATCCTTCTCGGCGCGATCGTTCGACTGCAGTCGGTCGGGACGGGTCCGACCGACTGATCCCCGCCACCGATCGGGCGCCGCATCTTCCCTGCTCAGCCCGCCCGACAGGCAGTCGAGCGGCCAAACCACACCGCTGTGATTCCGACAGTGCCTCAGTGGTTGTCATGGCGTCGACATGCGCCTAGGGTGCCGGGGTCATGTCATTGCCACTGCTGCTCGGCGCCGCCGTCATCGTCTACGGACTGAGCTACTTCTTGTTGCGCTCCTCGGGGGCCGCGCGGGAGCTCTTCGGCCGGCACTGGTGGGCGAACAGCAACGATGACACCGAGTCACTGCAGCGCAGCTCGGGCGAGTTCATCGAGCACCACGAGTTCTGGCACCTCGACCCCGAGGCCAATCGTGAGTTCTGGGACGATGTTCCCGACGAGACGGTCGCCGATGATGACCGCGGCGATACCGCCGCCGCCGGTGGCGATCGGTAACGACGGCTCCGGGCCGCCGCGGCGGGCGACGTCACATTCTCGCGAGTAGGTCAGCGGCGCCGTAGCCACAGCTGCGCGCCGGGATTCTCGGCGGCCAGCGGGAGGCCCCGCTCGTAGCGCCGCGGGTCGACCCGGTGCAGCCACGACGTGTAGAGCTCGATCTCGAACGCATCGTTGAACTGGAGAAATGCCCGAACGAGGTACGCCTCGGACCACGCTCGCCGCTCGAACACCCAGCGGGCGGGATATTCGAAGCCGTCGAAGACGTCGTGGATGTGCACGTGCACTCCCGGTCGGAGTCGCGGCAACACCTCGAACACGAGATGGTTGACGTCGCCGCCGGCGCGGGCGACGTGGGTGGAGTCGATGAACAGGACATCGCCGGCAGCGAGCGACTCGAACAGCTCGGCCTCGACGTCTTGCACCGGCTCACGTCGCAACGAGAAGGCGTCGGGCTCATGCCCGCCGAGCACGTCGAGGAGCCGGTCGGGGAACGGGTCGATGCACGTGATCGTCATCGTGTGTTGCGGATCGAGGCTCCTCGTGTCGAGCGCGACGGCGGTCGACCAACCCGAACCGACCTCGACGTAACGAGACGGTCGCAATCGGCGAAGCATTGCCGCCAACACGATGGCGTCTCCCCCGACGTAGGGGCGATTGTCCGTGCTGTAGAACCGACCGGGTCCCGGTGTCGGACCGAGCTCGACGTCGCCGGCCAGATCGACGAGCTCGTCGAAGAGCTCCCACTGGGCATCAGGGCGCAGGTCGATGCCGGGCGCCGAGTCCATGGGCCCGAAAACCTGCTCCTCGCGGCGCCGGAGATCGGCGAGGTCGGGGTAGGGCGAGTAGTAGTGACCCGGCCGGGTCCGGGCCAGGTACCCGATCCGGCGCAGTCGCAGCGGCAGGCGGGCGTAGACCGATTCGACCAGCGAGCTGACGGGCACGGCCGTACCCTACTGGGGTCGATCCCGGGTCGAGGGCCGGGTTCGGGGTCGAGTCCGGCGGCTCTACACTCGACGATGGGAGGCAGCCGCCGGTGCTGCTCACGCCAGATCGCATGACCGACTCAGAGGCAATCGTGCTCTTCGCGGCCGCCATGCTCGCCATGGCGATATTCGCGATCGCCGTCGACTGGATCGGCAAGCCCATCCGTCGTCGTTTCGTGCCGAAGATCTTCCGGTATCCCGAAGAGCTCGCCGGCCCGCCCGATCCCAGTCGTACGGCGTGGTCCGACTCGACCTTCGTCGTTCCCGAGAATCCACCGCTCGGCGTGCCCATCGAGTACCCGGACGGCTCCACCGAGTGGTCAGATTCGTTGTTCGTCGTGCCCGACGCGCACCCGTCCACGCGGGCAGCGGTGCTCGAGCCCGGCCTCGTGCCGATCATCGACATCGACACAGCCGACGAGCCCGACACGACCCGCGAACCCGCCCCCATCGACACAGCCGACGAGCCCGACACGACCCGCGAACCCGCCCCCATCGACACCGCCGACGAGCCCGACACGACCCGCGCCGAGCGACCGGTTCCGGTCGCGGCGGGAGCAGTCGCGGCCGCGCCGACGCCCGGCCGCCGCCTGGTCCCCGAGCGCAGTACCGGCTGGCGACCGGGACAGTACGTGTTCAATCGCACGCGCGACGGCAACGAGCCGCGAAGCGACGTCGTTCGGTCACGCTTCTGGAAGAACATCGGCATCAGCGACCACGCTGGCGCGTTCGGCGACCTCAACTCCAGTCGGCTCTCGACCGGAAAGGCGCCAGCTCGCCGCAATCCTCGATCCGGCAAGACCGAGCTCATGCACCTCGACGTCACGACGTTCGAGGAGGCGGCCGGCCGGCCGCCTGTTCCGTCGTGGCCGGGTGACGAGCTCGACCCGTTCGCGGGCTCATGACCGCAGACCGGGATCTCGCCACGATCTTCGGCGAGTCGGGCAGCGAGATCATCACGCACGAGAACCGAACCGTTCGGGCCTTCGTCCGGATCGAGGTGCCTGCTCGGGCCACCCTCGAGATCACTCGCCTCACGGCCAGCCGTCGTCGACCCCAGGCCATGAAGATCAGCGCCAACGTCGGCGAGCTCGTCGTCGACGGCTCGAGAGCACCGACGATCGCCCTCTGGGCCGACACGAGCCCGCGTAAGGTGCTCGTCACGATCGACAACGACGAGCGCACGACCGTCGATCTCTGGAACGCATGGCGCTACGGCGGCGCCGATCACGCGTGGCTGGGAAACGCCGGCATCGTCGTGCAGGCCGAAGCCGACCACTACACGCTGCAGTGCAGCGACGGCGTCGGCGCGGTCGACTTCACCGATCTGGTCGTGACCGTCCGGATCAGCCCCGATCGGGCGCGCCCCGCCGGCCACGTTCCTGGATCATGAAGATCGCGACCCACTTGTCGGTGACGGGCACGCCCGCCAGCACGATGCCGGCCCGGGTCAGGAAGTCGACGGCGATCGCCGGATTCTGATGATCGGGCAGGACGAAGGTCATCCCCCGCTTCGTATGATTCTGCTGGACGAGCCATCGATCGGGGAGGTCGATGCCGGCGTCGGCGAGGGCGGTGGCGGCCTCGCGACCGGCTGAGTGCTCGAGACCTGCTTGCGTCGGCGTGACCTCGCCCTTGCGGTTCGTCCATGTGGGCACCCAGGTGCCGTTGGGGATCAGCGGACCGCGGGCGCTGAATATCGACGGCCGCTTCCCGGCCCTGGCCATGACCTCGTCGGGCAACACCGGTCGGAAGTTGGCCCAGCGCCTGCCGTCCGCCAGTCGTTGCATCTCGTGGAGATGGTCGACGACCTCGTCGAGGTCGCCGCATTCGAAGCGCAACGGGTAGTGCAACAGGCCCATCTCGATCGATCTTACCGACGAGGGTGTCCCCGATCGGCGTCGCGCGGCTTGCGTCGGTCGCGCCTGCGAACCACGATTGGAGGCCGTTCGGCCCCGGCGCCGGGCGAGGATCGGGGGATCGATGAGTGGTCCGAGAGCACTTGTTGCGCTGCTGGCAGTGCTGGCCATGGTGGCGGCCGCATGCGGCGGCCGTGACAGCGACAGTGGCGAGCAGCCACCACCGACGGCACCGCCGGCCGACAGTCCCGTCGAGGTCGAACCCACAGACGACGCCGAGGAGGACGCGGCACCGAGTCCAGTAGCCGACGCCGACCCCTGCGCGACCGAAGCGACGGGCGATGTCGACCTCGGCGTCACGGCCGACACGATCACCGTTCTCGTCGCTGCCGACGTCGGGTCGCCCCTCGCCCCGGGCCTCTTCCAGGATTCGATCGACGGCATCGATGCCTGGGCCGCCCACGTGAACGCCGAGGGCGGCTTGGCGTGCCGCCAGGTCGAGGTCATCGAGTTCGACACGGCTCTCAACGGGAACGAGTCCGTCAACGCCCAGATTCGAGCATGCGACGAGGCCGTCGCAATGGTCGGCACGACGGCCCTGTTCGTATTCGATGTCGAGAACATCAATTCCTGTCCGGACGTCAACGGCGACCCGACAGGCATCCCCGATCTCGCCGGCCTCATGACCGAGGCCGTCCACCAGTGTTCGGCCAACAGCCTGAGCGTGGTGCCACCGACCGGTGCCTGCCCGTTCGAGAGCGGCGAGCGGCTCTTCCGCGAGCGGGTCGGACACATCGACTGGTACCGCGAGAACGTCGCGCCGGAACTTGCCGGCGTGTTCATCATCCCCGGCGACCTCCCCTCGACCCGCCAGACCGGTGTCACATCGGTGCGGGGCTACGAGGCCGTCGGGCTCGTCAACCGGGCCGAGTTCGCGGTGAGCGGGAGCGCGCTCCAGCCGGAATTCTCCGAGTTCACGCAGGCGATAACCGATTCCGGCGCGAACTACGCCCGATCGGGCTCCGATCTGGTGACCATGGTCAAGCTCAGGAGCGAGGCGGCAGCCCAGGGCGTCGACGTCGACATCTGGGAATGCACGATCGCGTGTTACAGCGCGCAGTTCATCGAAGAAGCGGGAGAGGTCGCCGAGGGGACCTACATGACGATCTTCTCGTTGCCGTTCGAGGAAGCCGACACGAACGCCGAGCTCGCGGACTACGTCGCCGCCATCGGTCGTCCGAGCTCGTTCGGCGCGAATGCGTGGGCATCCGGGGTCGCCTTCGAGGAGGCGATCGCCCGCATCGTCGACAGCGACGGCATCAACGGCATCTCGCGGACGCGCATCCTCGACGAGCTCTCCACCCTCGACGAGTTCGACGCGAACGGGATGATCGGTCCGGTCGGTCTCTCGTCGAAGACAGTCGGACCCTGCTACGTGCTGTTGCAGGTCCGAGACGGCGAGTTCGTCCGTGTTCATCCGCTCGAGCGCGGGACCTTCGACTGCTCGGCCGAAAACGTCGTCGAGATCACCCTGGATGCCGAGGAGGAGGCCGGAAAGTTCTGATCCGCGACCGAGTGGCTCCCCCAGCGCGATGACCCGATCCAGCCGCATCGTCATCGTCTTCGCCGTCGCCGCGACGATTGCGGTCGTCGCCACCAACTGGGCCGGCAACGAGATCACCGTCGCCGGCCTGTCCGGCATGCTCATCGCGGGGCTGGCGCTCGGGTCGATCTATGCCGTCTCGGCCACCGGGATGGTCGTCGTGTACTCCACGACCGGCGTCTTCAACTTCGCCCAGGGCGCCATCGGCATGTACTGGGCCTTCCTCTACTGGGAGCTCCGGGTCAACCGCAACTGGCCCGCTCCGCTCGCACTGCTGGTCGTGGTCGGACTGCTCGCCCCTGCCTTCGGAGTCGTGATCGATCGTCTGCTGATGCGGCGCCTGCAGAATCGCCCCCTCGCACTCCAGCTGATGGTCACGGTCGGTCTCATGCTGGCGCTCATGGGGATCGCCGCAGCCCAGTGGCGCAGCGATCGGGGCCGCGGCATCCAACCGTTCTTCGGCACGGGCGGCTTCGACATCGGGCCGATCGTGATCACCTACCACCGGCTCATCACGGTCCTCGTCGCCGCCCTCATCGCCGTGTCCCTGAGGGTGCTGCTCCACCGAGCCCGAATCGGCGTCGCGATGCGCGCGGTCGTCGACGATCGATCGCTCGCGGCCCTCAACGGCGCCCGACCCGGCACCGTGTCGGCGGTGGCGTGGGCCCTCGGAAGCTCGCTCGCCGCCGTCGCCGGCATCCTCATCGCACCCGAGTCGCGACTCGTCGTCGAAGTCCTCACGCTGGTCGTCGTCGATGCCTTCGCGGCCGCGGCCGTCGGCAGACTCCGAAGCCTGCCATTCACGTTCGCCGGCGCGATCCTGCTCGGCGTCGGGCAGCAGTTCATCAGCCGATACCTCCGGTTCGAGGACGGCTTCGTCAACATGGCCCAGGCGTTGCCGACCATCTTGTTGTTCGTGGTCGTGCTGGCGATGCCGCAGGCTCGCATCGAAGCCAGACGGATCGGGACCAGGACCGCGCATCACCCGACCCGGCTCACTCACCCTTTCGAGGCGCTCGTCGGGATGACGGCGCTGTTCATCGTCGTCGCGGCCTGGAGCGGCTCGTGGTCCAACGTCGGCGTCAATCGAGGGGTCACGGCGATGGTGACGGCCATCATCATGCTGTCGATCGTTCCGCTGACGGGCTGGGCAGGCCAGGTGTCGTTCGCCCCGCTGGCCTTCGCCGGGGTCGGCGCCGTGACCTTCATGCACGTTGCCGGCGACACAGGCGCGTGGTGGGGGCTGCTGGTCGCAGCCGCGGTCACCGCGCCGGTTGGGGCCCTCATGGCACTCCCGGCCGTCCGGCTCCAGAGCCTCTACCTCGCACTGGCCTCGGTCGCATTCGCCCGGGGATTCGAGCTGTTGTTCTTCACCCAGCCCGCGATCATCGATCCGACGATCAGCGGTCGCCAGTTCGTCGACCTCGATCTCTTCGGGTGGCAGGTCGGGGGCAACAGCCGCTCCTACCTGCTGGTGCTGACGGGGCTCTTCGGAGCGCTCGTCGTGGGCCTCGTGGGGCTTCGCCGCAGCCGATTCGGGCGGCGATGGGTCGCGATGGCCGACAGTGAGGCCGCGGCGGCAACCCTCGGAATCAGCCTGGTCGAGACCAAGGTGGCGGTGTTCGCGGTGTCGGCGGCGATCGCGGGGTTCGGCGGCGCGCTCCTCGGCATCCAGGCCGGCACGGTCACGCCTCGGGACTTCGGGTTGCTGATCGGCCTGCCCATCGTCCTGCTCCTCGTCGTCGGTGGCGTGTCGCTTCCCGCGGCCGCACTGTTCGGCGGGGTCAACACGATCCTGTTCATCATCGTCAAGGACACGTGGGACCTCTCGATCCTGCAGACCCTCGAGGTGCTCGGCCCCGGATTCATGGCCATCGCGCTGGTCGCCCGGCCGTCGGGCGCCGTCGCCGAGATCGGGAGGGCATTCGCGCCACTGCTGCCGTGGCGAGCCGACGCTCGGCACGCGTTCGCGGCCGACCGCAGGGCTCGACGCCTGCCCGAGATCGGACGACTGGGGCTGAGCGAGCCGTTCACCCCCGACGCTGTCGTCGAGCTCGATCGGCGACTCGGAGTGATCGGCGATGTGACACCCGTCGGCGGTTATGTGACACCGATCTCCGGTGGTGCGACCCGATGACGCTGCTGTCCGTCGCCGAGATCACCGTCGACTTCGGTGGCCTCCGCGCCCTGAACCGGGCATCGCTGGCTGCGGACGAGGGCCGGATCACCGGTCTGATCGGGCCGAACGGGGCCGGCAAGACCACACTCTTCGACGTCATCACCGGGCTCCGGAGCGCGACGACAGGCACGGTGGTGTTCGACGGCCTCGATCTCTCCACGCTCGGTGTGCATCAGCGAGCGCGACGCGGCATCGCCCGGACCTTCCAGCGGCTGGAGGTGTTCGCCCACCTGACCGTCCGCGACAACATGCAGGTCGCGTCCGACAGTCGCCGGCGCTGGTCGGACGACCCGAGCGCCTCGCCCGACGAGCTCATCGAACGAATCGGTCTCACCGAGGTCGCTGACGTCGTGGCGGGCACGCTGCCGACCGGCACCGCCCGCCTGGTCGAGCTCGCTCGCGCGCTGGCGACCGGACCCAGGCTGTTGCTGCTCGACGAGCCGGTCTCGGGACTCGACCAGGACGAGACGGGCGCGATGGCCGGACTGCTCCGCGACCTCGTGGCCGAAGGGCTCGGCGTGTTGTTGGTCGAACACGACATGTCGTTCGTGATGGACTGCAGCGACGTCATCCACGTGCTCGACTTCGGCGCGGTCATAGCGTCCGGCGAGCCGGCCGCCCTCCAGACCGACCCGGCCGTCCAGACCGCCTACCTGGGCTCGGGTGCGGGCCGGTGACCGCCGACCCGGTGCTCGAGCTCAGCGGCATCCGCGCCGGCTACGGCCCGATCGAGGTGCTGCACGGCTGCGATCTCACGGTCGGGCCGAGCCAGGTGGTGGCGCTGCTGGGGCCGAACGGCGCCGGCAAGACGACCACGCTGGCCGTTGCCAGCGGGCAGATCGCACCGACCGCCGGAACGATCGCGTTGTGCGGCCGCAACGTCACGGGGGTTCGTAGCGACGCGCTGGCCCGCGCCGGCGTGTGCCTCGTCCCGGAGGGTCGGGGTGTCTTCCCGAATCTCACGGTCACGGAGAACCTGCGGATGGCCACGTTCTCGGGGACGAGCCTGTCCGAGATCGAGGAGCGGGCCTATACCCAGTTCCCGGCGCTTCGCGACCGACGTTCGCAGACGGCAGGGACCCTGTCGGGTGGCGAACAACAGATGCTCGCGATGTCGCGAGCGCTGGCCACCGACCCCGCGCTCGTCATGCTCGACGAACTGTCGATGGGGCTCGCGCCGCTCATCGTCGAGGAGCTCTACGGTCGGGTCGCCCAGCTCGCGGCCGACGGCGTCTCGATCCTCATCGTCGAGCAGTTCGCACCCGCAGTTCTCGGGGTCGCCGACAGCGCGGCCATCATGGTGCACGGACGCATCGTCGAACAGGGCGATCCCGGCGATATCGCCGACCATCTGACCGCCGCCTATCTGGCCATCGACTGACTCGTGTGGAGGAGATCGTGAGCACCGCTGATCCCACTGAATCGCCGTCACCTCGACTACGGGAGTTCCAGGCCGAGGTCGACCGGCTCGCGGTGACGGGAGGGAGCGCGAACGCGGCACGGACGGCTCGGGTCCTGGGTGCGCTCGTCGCACTCGGGGGTGTCGCCTTGACCATCGTGGCGTTCGTCCAGTCATCGAGCGCGGCGGACCCCCAGGACCAGACCGACTTCGTCATCCTGGCGCTGGTCGGCATTGCGCTGGTCCTGGCGGGCGGCTTGACAGTGGTGGTGACCACGATCACCGGGTTCATGCGGTACTGGCTCGTACGCCTCATCTTCGAGCAGCGGGCCAGCACGGATCGCATCGTGGCTGTCGACGACGACTAGTTCGTCGCGGGCCAATATGCTGCCAACGTGACCGATCACGAGTGGGGCTTTCGCACTCGCGCCCTCCACGCCGGCGGGCAGCCCGACGCCGCGACCGGAGCCAGAGCGGTCCCCATCTACCAGTCGACCAGCTTCGTGTTCGAGGACACTGCCGACGCTGCGGACCTCTTTGCCCTTCAGAAGTTCGGCACCATCTACACCCGCATATCCAATCCGACGACGGCCGCGTTCGAGGAGCGCATGGCCAGCCTCGAGGGCGCGATCGGCGCGGTCGCGACGAGCAGCGGCCAAGCGGCGGAGTTCCTCGCCATCACTGCTCTCGCCGGCGTCGGCGACCACCTCGTGTCGAGCGGCAATGTCTACGGCGGGACCCACACCCAGTTCGACATCACGTTGCGCCGACTGGGCATCGACACCACATTCGTACCCGGCGACGATCCCGACGCGTTCGCGGCCGCCATCACCGACGACACGAAGGCCATCTTCACCGAGACGATCGGGAACCCGACCGGAACCGTCGCCGACATCGCCGCTCTGGCCGACATCGCCCACGGTGCCCGGCTCCCGCTCGTCATCGACAACACCTTCGCGACTCCCTACCTGTGCCGCCCCATCGAGCACGGCGCCGATGTGGTGGTCGAGTCGGCAACGAAGTTCATCGGCGGCCATGGCACCACCATCGGCGGCGTCATCGCCGAGGCCGGCACGTTCGACTGGGCCAGCGGCCGCTTCCCGATCTTCACCGAACCCGTCGAGAGCTACAACGGGCTGCGCTGGGCCGAGAACTTCGGCGAGTACGCGTTCTGTACCAAGGTGCGCGCCGAGCAGCTGCGCGACGTCGGCGCGTCGCTGTCGCCGTTCAGCGCGTTCTTGTTGTTGCAGGGCATCGAGACGCTCCCCCAGCGCATGGACGCCCACGTGGCCAATGCCATGGCTGTCGCCACCTGGCTCGAAGCGAACGAACACGTCGCATGGGTCGCGTACCCCGGGCTGGCATCATCGCCATCCCATGATCTGGCGGCCCGGTATCTCCCGAAGGGTCCCGGCGCGATCTTCACGTTCGGCATCCGTGGCGATCGCACGACCGGCGCGGCGTTCATCGAGTCGCTCGAGATGGTGAGCCACCTGGCCAACGTCGGCGATGCCCGGACGCTGGTCATCCACCCTGCATCGACAACCCATCAGCAGATGAGCGATGCCGCGCTCGCCGCCGCCGGGGTCACGCCCGACATGATCCGGCTGTCGATCGGCCTCGAGGATCTCGACGACATCATCTGGGACATCGATCAGGCCGTCACGAAGGCGGTGACCCTATGACGGCATGGAACCCGCCGACGGCGCGGGAACGCCTTGCCATCCTCGAGGCGACCCAGGTCGTGGCGATCGTCGGGGCATCGTCGAACCCGGCCCGGCCATCGAACTTCGTGGCGACCTACCTCTTGAGCTCGTCGACCGACTTCACGGTCTACCTCGTGAACCCGAGGGAGGACGAGATCCTCGGCCAGCCCACCTACAGCTCGCTCGACGACCTCCCATCCCCACCCGACATCGTCGATGTGTTCCGGCGTCCTGACGATCTCCCCGGCGTCGCCGACGACGCCATCGCGGCCGGCGCAGCAACGTTGTGGGTGCAGCTCGGCCTCTGGAGCGACAACGCCGCGGCCCGCGCCCACGGGGCCGGACTGAACGTCGTGATGGACCGATGCGTGAAAATCGAACATGCCCGGTTCAACGGCGGACTCCACCTCGCGGGCTTCGATACGGGCGTCATCTCGTCGAAGCGCTCCTGATCTACCCCTCAGCCGCTCACGCCGGGTAGGGTCATGCGCGAGGCAGTCGGAGTAGGTATGAGTCGCGGCATGATTCAGCTGGTCACAGCGCTTTTGGTCCTCTCGGGCCTGGCTCTCGTCGACCCCGCAGGCGGGCAGGAGATCTCGTCCTCGAGCTGCATCCTCGCCGGGGGCCGCCTGCCGATCGCCGAGGGCTCCAACGGCGAGTGGCTCGAGGCCGGCGGCTTCCACTGGCGACTGTCCCTCACGGGCCAGACGCTCACCGCGTACGACCCCGACTCGCTCGAACCCACCATCGAACGCCGGCTCGGCACGACCGACGACACGCTCCTCACCGGGCTGTCGGTGGTGGACGACTGGATCGTGGTGTCGATATCGGGACCCGAGCGAGGCGGGATCCAGCTGCTCGACGCCCGCACCGGTGAGTCTCCCGGAAGCATCGAGATCGGACGCTCGGCCGACCCCGAGTCGTACCGGATGGTCACCGACGTCGTCACCGTCGGCGAGTACGCGTACGTGGCCGGCGGACGCGAGCTGGTGATCATCGAGCTGGCCGCCCTCGACGGCGGCGACCCCGAGCGAGCGGTGGTGGAACGGTCGCGGCTCCCGGTGGCGGTCGGACGGATCGGCGCCACGAACGACACGATCCACATGCAGCAGTTCCTCGGGACGCGGTCGTTGATGCTCGACCCGGCCACCGACATCCTCACCGATGCCGACAGCGCCGACGCCCCGTGGAACCAGCTCGTCGTCGACGATCGCATCTACGCAGTCACCGACGGACGGATCGGCGAAATCGACCCGACAACCGGCAACGTCTCGTCCGAGGTGGCAGTCATCGGCGAGGTTCGCTCCGTCGTCGGTACATCCGACGTCGTGTGGATCGCATCGCAGGCACCATCGGGCGACCGCCTTGTCGTGGTCGACCCGGCCACCGGCGACGTCCTCGCGACCATGTTCGTCGACGATCCGATCCACGCCATCTGGGCCACATCCGAGGCGGTCATCGTCGAGACGACCGACGAGGCCCGCTGGGTCGAACACGGCAGCTGCGGCTGACACGCGTCGGCCCCTCCCGACCCTGGCCCTCGCACTACCGTTCGTCGGCATGGACCACGACACACTCGTTGCCCGACTCGAGATCACCGACCTCCTGACCCGATACGCCAACGCCGTCGACACGAGGGACTGGGAGTCCTACCGGTCGGTCTTCACCGCCGACGCCCACATCGACTACTCGTCGGCAGGCGGAGCGGTCGGCGATCTCGACACGGTCACCGCCTGGCTGCGCGACACGATGTCGATGTTCGAGATGACCCAACACCTGATCTCGAACGTCGACGTCACACTCGGCGACGAGACCGCCACCGTTAGAGCCATGTTCTACAACCCGATGCGTTTCAAGGGTGGTGACCAGTTCTTCTGTGGGGGGTACTACAACCACGACCTGGTGAGGACCGGTGAGCGGTGGTGGAGCCGTCGGCTCGTCGAGGACGCGTGCTGGTTCGACGGTCTACCAGCTCCGGCCGCACCGGCAACATGAGCGACGACGAGCTGTTCCGAAGCCTGTTGAACACGCCGGAGGCGTCGACGGTCGTCAGCCACGCCGCGACCGTCATCGTGGGCCGCGACAGCGCCGATGGCATGTCGATCCTCATGATGCGCCGGAGCTCGAAGATCGCGTTCGGCGGCATGTGGGTCTTTCCGGGCGGCAAGGTCGACGCCGACGACTACGACCCGGCGGCCCCGAAAGATCTGATCGGCGCGAGCGCACGGGCCGGCGTGCGGGAGGCCAAGGAGGAGGGCGACCTCGACCTCGTCGTGACGGCCCTGGTGCCCTACTCGCACTGGAGTCCCCCGCCGGAGGCACCGCGTCGTTTCCTCACGTGGTTCTTCATCGTCTCGGCTCCTTCCGGCCCTGCCGGCGATGTCACGATCGACGAGACCGAGATCACCGAGCATGCCTGGCTCACCCCGCGAGACGCGCTCGACCACCACCGCGCCGGCGAAATCGAGCTCGCGCCACCCACCTATGTGACGTTGTGCGATCTTGCCGACTTCTCGTCGATCGACGACGCGCTCGATCGGGCCCGGCGCCGCGAGCCGGTCCGATTCGTGACCCACATGGTGATGAGCGAGGACGGCCCGATCGCGATGTGGCGGGGTGACGCGGGGTACGAGGCCCGCGACCCGACCGTGCCCGGACCCCGGCATCGCGTGGTGATGGGCCCCGACGGCTGGAGTCTGCTGCGATCCTGACGCCGTGGCCGACCGGCCCGGCGGCGGCCTGTAGCGTTGGCTCGACATGTCCACCGAACAACTGCCGGCAGTCGATCCCGAACGCGGTCTGAGCGCCGCCGAGGTGGCCGCTCGCGTCGCCGACGGCCGCACCAATCAGGTGCCCGAGGCGCCGGTTCGCAGCCTGGGCGAGATTCTCCGGGCCAACCTGTTCACGCGGGTGAACGCGATCATGATCACACTCTTCGTGTTGATTCTCGTCGCGGGATTCCCCAAGGACGGGTTGTTCGTGGGCGTGGTGTTCTCGAACGCGGTGATCGGTGTGGCCCAGGAGGTCAGGGCCCGGCGAGAGCTCGACCGACTCGCGTTGTTGAGCGCACCCAGGGCGCGGGTGATCCGGGACTCGGAAATCCACGAAGTCGCGGTGAGCGAGGTCGTTCAGGACGAGCTGCTCGACCTGGCACCCGGCGATCAGATCATCGTCGATGGCATGGTCGCGGCGGCAACGGGACTCGAGATCGACGAGTCGTTGCTCACCGGCGAAGCCGACCCGGTCGTGAAGGTGAACGGCGATCCGGTCCTGTCCGGCAGCTTCGTCTCGGCAGGATCGGGCCGATTCGTCGCCACCAAGATCGGCGCGGCCAGCTATGCCAACACCCTCGCCGCCGAGGCGAAGCGGTTCACCCTCGTCAACTCCGAGCTACGGGATGGCATCAACCAGATCCTGAGGTGGCTCGTCATCGTCATCCCGCCGGCGTCGGCGCTGCTGCTGTGGTCACTCCTCGATGCCGAGGACCGGTGGGAGGACGCACTCCAGGGCACGGTTGCAGCGGCGGTCGCGATGGTGCCCGACGGGCTCGTCTTGTTGACGAGCCTCTCGTTCCTCGCCGGGATCATCGCCATCGCACGCCGACAGGCCCTCGCCAAGGAGCTGGCCACGGTCGAGCTGCTGGCACGGGTCGACACGTTGTGCCTCGACAAGACCGGCACCATCACCACCGGCGACATATCCCTCGGCGAGGTCGTCGCGCTCAACGGGTACAACGACGACTTCGTCCGCGCGGCCCTCGGTTCGGTCGGGCACGCCGATCCGAATCCGAACCCGACGTTGCAGGCCGTCATCGCTCACCACGCGGCCGAGACGGGCTGGATCCTGCTCCACACCGAACCCTTCTCCTCGGCGCGGAAATGGTCCGCCACGGAGTTCGCCGACCACGGCCTGTTCTACTTCGGCGCCCCCGAGATGCTGCTCGACGACGACGACCCGGCCAGCGACCAGTGGTCAGCAGCAGCTGCGGCCGGCCGGAGAGTCCTGATG
>Ga0224508_10001347_pt1 | contig 22128 bp, 22 predicted proteins | sample SF_Jan12_sed_USG_4_FD_170157 | JGI IMG/M metagenome (GOLD analysis project Ga0224508, IMG submission 170157) | Sediment microbial communities from San Francisco Bay, California, United States - SF_Jan12_sed_USGS_21 | ecosystem: Environmental > Aquatic > Marine > Sediment | place: USA... | reverse complement strand
AAGATCGTTACGTCGTTGCGTGCTTCGCGCCGGACTGTCTTGAGCAGGATTTCGAGTCGCTGACCCCAAGCGCGTACCTGACCGGGGTCGCGCCGTTACAGGAGGCCGAACAGGTCGTACGTGCGAGCACGCCTAATGGTGCCGTGCGACAACATCTGCACATGGCCGACAACGAACCGAGCCTGGTTGTCATACGGCGTACCTGGTCGCGCGGCAGACCAGTGACCTTCGCCCGTCTGCATCATCCCGGCAGCCGGTATGAGCTGACCGGACACTACACACCGCCCGGCACCCCGCGATCCACACCCGCGGACGTCGCGCAGCTGGAGACATTAAGGCAATGAACAGAAAGATCAAAGCACCGACAGGCACAGACCTGCATGCAAAAAGCTGGCTGACCGAGGCGCCGCTTCGAATGCTGATGAACAATCTCGATCCGGAGGTCGCGGAGCGGCCACAAGACCTCGTCGTCTATGGGGGTATCGGCAAAGTGGCGCGCAACTGGGACTGCTTCGATGCGATCGTAAGCACGCTTAAACAACTCGGCGACGAAGAAACCCTGCTCGTGCAGTCCGGCAAGCCGGTGGGTGTCTTTCGTACCCATGCCGATGCGCCCCGGGTATTGATCGCCAACGCCAACCTTGTTCCGGCCTGGGCGAACTGGGAGCACTTCCGCGAGCTTGATCGCAAGGGCCTGATGATGTTCGGCCAGATGACCGCAGGTTCGTGGATTTATATCGGCAGCCAGGGAATCGTACAGGGCACCTACGAGACCTTCGCGGAGATGGGCCGACAGCATTACGACGGCGATCTCGCCGGGCGCTGGATTCTGACCGCCGGACTCGGCGGCATGGGCGGCGCGCAGCCGCTGGCGGCGACAATGGCCGGCGCGTCGATGCTGGCGGTCGAATGCCAGTCCGATCGCATCGACATGCGTCTCAGGACCGGATATCTCGACGTACGGGCGGAGACACTCGACGATGCGATGGCCATCATCGAGGAATCGGTCAGCGAGCGGCGGGCAGTTTCGGTGGGCCTCCTGGGCAATGCCGCGGAGATACTGCCGGAAATGCTGAAACATGGCATTCGTCCCGACGCGGTCACCGACCAGACCTCGGCGCATGACCCGGCCAACGGGTACCTGCCGATCGGCTGGAGCGTGGAGCGCTGGATCGAGCAGCGCGAGAGCGACCCGCAAGCCGTGGTCGCGGCGGCAGAAAAATCGATGGCGGTACATGTACGCGCGATGCTCGAGTTTCAGGCGCAGGGCATCCCGACGTTCGATTACGGCAACAACATTCGCCAAGTGGCATTCGACGAAGGTGTCAAGAATGCGTTCGATTTCCCGGGATTCGTGCCGGCGTACGTGCGCCCGCTGTTCTGCCGCGGCGTTGGTCCGTTCCGCTGGGCGGCATTATCGGGAGATCCGGAAGACATCTACAAGACCGATGCCAAAGTGAAAGAGCTGATACCAGACGATCCGCACCTGCATAACTGGCTCGATGCCGCGCGCGAGCGCATTCATTTCCAGGGACTGCCGGCGCGCATCTGCTGGGTCGGTCTCGGCCAGCGGGACCGCCTGGGGCTCGCGTTCAATGAGATGGTGCGGAGCGGCGAATTGAGCGCCCCGGTCGTCATCGGGCGTGATCACCTCGACAGCGGCTCTGTCGCGAGTCCCAATCGCGAGACCGAGGCAATGCTCGACGGCAGCGATGCGGTTTCCGACTGGGCACTGCTCAATGCCCTGCTCAACACGGCGAGCGGGGCTACCTGGGTATCGTTTCACCACGGCGGCGGCGTCGGCATGGGTTATGCGCAACACGCGGGCCTCGTCATCGTCTGCGATGGCAGCGAGGCTGCTGATAAACGCATTGCACGTGTGCTGTGGAACGATCCGGCAACCGGCGTTATGCGACACGCCGACGCCGGTTACCAGGACGCGATCGACTGCGCACGCGAACACGGTCTGGATTTGCCGATGCTCGATACCGGGAGGACGTGATGAATCTCGTTATTGAAAACCAGCTGATCACCCTGGCGGACCTGCGTAAGGCGTGGCACGACCCGACCACGGTGTCACTTGGTCAGGATGCGCGCCGCAGAATCGCGGAGGCGAACGAATTGATCGACGACGTCGTCGCACATGGCGACCTGGTATACGGCGTTAACACCGGCTTCGGGCAAATGGCGCAGGTACGCATCAGCGACGAGGAACTCATGCAGCTGCAGGAAAACCTGGTGCGTTCCCATGCGGTCGGCGTCGGCGAGGATCTCGACGACGACATAGTGCGGCTGATCATGGTCTGCAAAGTCGTCGCTCTCGCCGAGGGATTCTCCGGCGTGCGAGTTGAATTAGTGGAGACGCTGTGCGCGCTGATTAACAGCAATATCTATCCGCGTATACCGTCGCGGGGCTCCGTCGGCGCATCCGGCGATCTCGCCCCGTTGGCGCATATGGCTGGTGCGCTGATTGGCATCGGTGAAGTCCGGGTTAGCGGCAACCTGGTTCCGACACCCATCGCACTGAAGAATGCTGGTATCGAGCCGTTACAATTGGCGCCCAAGGAAGGACTGGCGCTGCTGAACGGCACGCAGGTGTCGACGGCCCTGGCGCTTGCTGCCGTTTTCCGCACCGAAAACGTCCTGTCCGCGGCCCTGATCGCCGGCGCCATGACGTCGGACGCGGTCAAGGGCAGCGACACGCCATTCGACGAGCGAATTCAGAGCGTTCGCGGCCACGGCGGCCAGATTGCGGTCGCAGGCGTACTTCGGGACCTGATGGATGGCAGCGACATTCGCCAGTCGCACGTGACATGCGAGCGCGTGCAGGACCCATACTCGATCCGTTGTCAGCCGCAGGTCATCGGTGCCTGCCTCGATGTTCTGCGCCATGTCTGTTCGGTTCTTGAGGTTGAGGCCAATGCCGTGACCGATAACCCGCTCGTGTTCGTCGAATCCCGAGCCGTGCTCTCGGGAGGCAATTTCCACGCCGAACCCGTCGCGCTGGCGGCAGACTATCTCGCACTGGCAATCGCCGAGATTGGCGCATTATCGGAGCGGCGAATCGCATTATTGATTGATTCGCACCTGAGCGGTCTGCCACCGTTCCTGGTCAAGCACGGCGGCCTCAATAGCGGCTTCATGATGACGCAGGTGACCGCTGCCGCGCTGGCGTCGGAGAACAAGAGCCATGCGCATCCGGCGAGCGTCGACAGCCTCCCGACGTCTGCCAATCAGGAAGATCATGTCAGCATGGCGACGTATGCCGCACGTCGCCTGCATACGATGCTCGACAACGTTATCGATATTATTGCCATCGAACTATTGGCCGCCGCGCAGGGTGTTGAGTTTCATCACCCGCAGACGAGTTCATCAGCCATCGAGTCAGTCATCGCGGCGCTGCGCGAGATTTCTCCGGCGTATGACGAAGATCGGTCGTTGTCCTCGGACATTCGACGCGTTGCTGCCACGATCGATGACGGCAATTACTGCCAGTATGCCGAATCCGTCATGCCCAGCATGAGCCAATGATCGAGGTTTGCAGCGTGCACGAGGGGCGCTCGCCGTTGTTGATCAGCGTGCCTCACGATGGCTGCCATATCCCACCGGATATCATGAAGCGCATGACGCCGGCCGGAATCAATATCCCCGATACCGACTGGCACGTGGCCGAATTATACGGTTTTGCTCGCGATCTTGGCGCCCATCTGCTGGTGGCCAATTACTCGAGGTATGTGATCGATCTGAATCGATCGGCGGCCGACGAGGTCTTGTACCCCGGCCAGGTCGCGACCGGACTTTGCCCGACGCAGACCTTTGCTGGCGAGAATATCTATTCCGACGCCGGTGTGATCGATGCTGAGAAAGCAGAGCGTATCGAGCACTACTGGCGCCCGTACCACGATCGCCTCGCTGCCATTCTGTCGGCAATACGCGATCAATATGGTTATGCGTTGCTGTGGGACGCGCACTCGATTCCGAGCCGCGTGCCGCGATTGTTCGAGGGCACGTTGCCGGAACTCAATATTGGTACGAACGCGGGCGAGAGCTGTGCGGCTCGTATCGAAACTGCCGTCGCGGCAGTCGCCGGGGACAGTGAATATAGCGCCGTCGTCAATGACCGCTTCAAGGGCGGTTACATTACGCGCCATTATGGCCGACCGGCCACCGGCATGCATGCGCTGCAGCTCGAGATAGCGCAACGGGCCTACATGGACGAGAAGTCGGGCATTTTCGACGCCACGAAGGCCGGCGAGCTGCGGAGTACGCTGGACAAGATGCTTCGCGCATTCATCAACGCTGCCAGCTAGAACAGCATGGTTATTGACGGTTCAGTTTATGTTCATCGCAAACCGGATACGCTGGGCAGTGGATATTGGGCTATTATTGCGGCCCCGTGACCGTTTCGAGAGCGCAACTCCTCCCTCTGAAAGGAAAACGACTAATGATCACAAGCAGAAAGTTACTACGTCCGTTTACGTTAATCGCAACACTTCTGTTCGCTGCGACAACGCTGGCCGCGTCAGCGGACAAGCTCAATCGAGAAGCCGACAAAACGCTGAAGGTTTTTAACGAGGAAATCAGCGGCGCGAATGTCTTCTTGAGCCAGGCGGCCGGCTACCTCGTGTTTCCGCGAGTGCTCAAGGTGGGCATCGGCCTGGGTGCGGAGACCGGCGAGGGTGTCCTCCGCGTCGGCGGTTCTACGGTCGCGTATTACCGCACGTCAAGTGGCTCTATCGGGTTGCAGCTGGGTGCCCAGGCGAAGTCGATTGTCATTGCTTTCATGACGCGCGAGGCGCTCGACAAGTTTCGTAATTCGAGCGGCTGGAAAGTCGGCGTCGATGGTTCGATCGCATTGATCGACGTCGGCGTGGGCAAAACGATCGATACTGACAACGTCAGGGATCCGGTCGTCGGCTTCATCTTCGGCTCGAAGGGCCTGATGTACAACCTGACGCTCGAAGGCTCGAAGTTTTCGAAGCTCGACAAGTCTTAAGTCCTTGGACGAAAAGCCTGACACTGGCAATCGCAGGATATGCCGGCTTATCGGCGATGGCGCCCGCGTCTTGCCGGCGAAGTCACATGGCTGGTTTCGTGACTGGTTCCGCAAGGTCTGGAAAGTTCGTGGCGGTGGCCTTTACGCGGTCGGGTTTGCCGCCAGTTTTCTTTTTTTTGAAATCGGCTCGCTAAGCGACGACATTTTGGGCGTCGGCAGCCTCTTCAATGGACAGGCTGTCGATTTCATCGCGCAGTTGTTGATCGACTCGTTCCAGAACACGATCAAGGCCTTTATGTGGCCAGTGTTCGTCGTAAGCTGGGCGCCGCCCTTTGGCGTCATTGGCCTGGGTCTCGCCTATATCGGATTTGCGAAGTATCTGAAGAAACCCATTGCGGGCTGGCTGTTTCCGGATGAAGAAGGGACAGACTACGATTGAGTACCAGGCTTATTCCGGAGTGTCATCGATGAGAGAAATCCTGCTTGCCGTTTTTGCTGTGGTTTGTTTCTCGCCCGCCGCGGCGGGACAATCAAACTACGCGGGAGAAGAGACTCGCGCCATCAAATCGCTATCCAGTTCACAAATCGAGTCTTTGCGCCGCGGCGACGGAATGGGCTTCGCCAAGCTGGCCGAGCTTAATCATTACCCGGGGCCGAAACACGTGCTCGAAATCGCCGAGCAACTCGGGTTGAACCCCTCAAAAATTGCTGAAACGACAAAGCTTTACGAGGAAATGCGATCGAACGCCATCGCCATCGGCGAAGAACTGATCGAAGCCGAATCGAGGCTCGATCACGCGTTCGAAAGCGGATCAGTTACGCCAACGGCCCTGGCAACCGCGTTGCTCGAGGTCGGTGAGCTACGAGCGCGGCTGCGATACGTGCATCTCGAAGCACATTTGCGACAAAAAGCACTTCTGTCGCCCGAACAAGTGAAGAAGTACGATGCTCTGCGCGGCTACACGGGCGCCGGGCACGATTACAGCCGGCACCGGGAATAGCCGACCGTCTTGATCGCCGGGGACAGCACGCTTCTTCCTGAAGAAAGGACAGGAACCGACGACCGAGCGGTCCCGCCCCACCCGTGCGATAGCGTCAATTACGCCTAGTCAGCCGTGTGCGGCATCTCGGCGGTTTCGAGCTGGGTCAGAACCGAACCCGTATCAAATATCACGAGTTCCTTGGCGATCTTGCCGCCCGAGAACCCGTATCGTGAGATGCCGGTAACGCGTAACGAATTGCCCGTTGCATCCTCACCGCGTCCCGTATCCGATCCGGTCACCGTCCACTGCACGAACACGCCGTCCGGACCTGCCGCGATCCCGTCGTTGGTTATCTTGTAATCCGGGTAGGCCGCATGTACTTGCAGCATGAACGCCTTTAATTCGTCCAGGCTGTTTGCATTCAGGTCTGACGCCGTGCGCGTGTAATCGCTCGCGGCGACCTCGTCGAGCTTGTCGACGTCCGCGCTACCCCAGATCTCGATCCACGTATTGACTGCCGCGATTTGCTCATCGTATTCGGCCATCTTGGCCTTTGCCGCCGCAAGTTTCGTCTCGGCCGCGGCAAGCGCTTCGCCGGTGACGTCGTCCTTCGTCACTTCGACTTCGCATCCGGCCAGCATTCCAATCGCGATCGCAATCGCGGTCGCCTGTTTAAGGTTCATCATCATGTCCATCCATTCTAGTAGAGATCGTAGCCCGTGCGCGTAATGTTGATTTCGCAAGCCGAGAACCTCGCCTGCAGTTTTGCCGGCACGGAATCAGCATCGGCCTGTGCGTCACGCCATGCGTCCCAGGCCTTGCCGAACGCCGCAGCATTCGCACTCGTACCCAGCCAATACATATGGACGAGATCATCATTCTGTAACGGGTACGCGATCTTTGTCTTGTAGCCGTATGCCTTGCCCCATTCATTGAAGTCGGCAACGATGGCCATGTATTTTTCAAACGAGCAATCGTCGTGAAGCTTGAACTGGATCACGTCCATGTGCTCTGCGGATACCTGGAAGGGCAAAAGAAGCACTGCGGCAATGAGAAGTTTCTTCATTGGTGTCTCCTGTTGGTTGTGATTTTTTTTTGAGTACTCATATCGGGCCGGCTGCCCGATACGGGAACGGTGATAATACACCGGACGACGCCAATCGGGGAGGGGGCAGCACGGATTCCGGGTTAAACTGACGGCGGACGATTACAGGGGCTGGAGCCATGTTTACACGAGCAATAGTGCGTTTACGCCAGACCGACTGGCGCATATTCATGGGCATCGTCATTACTGCGGTCTGGATCATAGGCGGCGTCATATATTTTCGTGGCAGCAATTTCAATCGGGTGGCCATTTACGACATACCGTTGCAGGATGTCGGCAGCTTCCTCGAAGGCGCGTTCGCGCCATTGGCGTTTCTCTGGCTGGTCATCGGACTCTTTATCCAGCAACGAGAACTCGCGGACAATACGGAGGTCTTGCGTGAGACCTCGATCCAGTCCGCGAAGCAGACTCAGGCGATAGCGGCCACCGAGATGAACGCCCGGCAAGAGACGTTTTTCAAGATCGCAGAGAGCGTCAGGGGTCAGTTAGGCGGAATCACGGGCATGTTGTTCATCTCGTGCTTCGGAGCAACAGAGGGGCACCTCATACCCAAAGAGCGCATCGCAGAAATGTGGCACATGCTCGCCCGGCGGGACAACCAGGTGTTTGCCCGCGAGTTCCTGTTACTGGACGCAGACGACTACGGTGGCTGGGAGTCCCTCCTCTATAAGACGGAGATCCGCCGCCGTCATACAAAGAACTTCGTCAGAACGTTCGATCGGCTGATGGAGATGGCCAAAGACTGCGACGCCGACAACGGCATAATTGCAGACTCGCTGGCGCAGACCGCGCACGGCCTTCTTTATAATAGAATGATCGAGCATCGGCCGGACGAGTCGCAAACACAAAGCACTTCGGTCGATACCGCGGACTACGAAAAAATACTCGAAAGAACTCGAGACTAAGTCGAACCTGGCCTAATCGATCGAGTAGATTTCGGTCTCCGGGTGGAACGCGTACCAGGCGAACCAGAACGCGATCAATGTCGGCACTTCATTGCCATCGGCGTCGAGGATTCTGGCCGTTTCATTCTGTTCGTCGTAGTAAACGTCGAATGGCTGCCCACGAAACCGATCCTGGAATTGGCTGGGTCCCTTCGCCAGTTCCTCGAACGGGTAGGCCTTGAAACGACCATCGATCTCGAGGCCCATGACCATCGATTTTCGCGAATATTGGGAACTCTCTTCGGCGACAGGAAAATACAGTCTTCCACTGCGGCCATAGTTCGGATATGGATTAACCTGATAATTCCGCTGGAATCGGGTTTTCGTTGAAAGCACTGTCGTGTCCGGGTGGCGCGTTTTCCAGTCTCTCCATGTCGTGTGCGCAATGGGAACGGACTGCAATCGCGTACCCTTCATCGTCCCGGTGACTGCCGTACTCATTATCTGCGACCATAGCGAACCGGTTTGCCGGTCATAGAGCAGCACATCGCTGTTGTACAGCAGGCCGGAAACCCCAAAGATCAGGTGACGTCCTTCAATGGTTGCGTCAAACGCCATACCACTCCCACACAGTGGACAATAGGTAATTACAATCGGCCTGTGACCGAATCTGTCGTTTACGATTTCGTGATAATTGAGAATACGAATCGGGTAAGCACGCTGGACGTTGTTCAATGTAACGCCAAGGACGCGATCGTCCGGCCTGAGGAACTTCGCTTTTTCGGCGGTTACGAAGGCAGGTTTGTCCAACGACGGAATTCCATCTCGTCCCGGGCCGCCGCGCCGGATCTCGTTGACAGGAACAGACGCGCCATCGAGCACGAACCCGTTCTTCGATTCGGCCGCGGCGCTGATCGGCGAAAGAAGGCCGAGCGTGGTAACGATAATTACCTTGGCAATCAGTAATTTATGATTTGTCAGGGACATACTGGTAGGACACGCCGCGAACTCATCAGTTCCGGCGGCTCCTAGAGTTCAATGATCAGTGCTTCGTGCGCGGCAATGTGACCGGCGCAGACATCGTTGTAGATTTCGGTAAGACCCTGCAATCCGTCGAGCTTGCGCAGTTCAAGCCAACTGCTGCTTCTCATTGCCGTATCCTGCATGAAGTTCGATGTCTTTTGTCCGAACGCCTCGGGACCCCAGTCCTTCAGTCGCTTCTGAATGTGAGACGGCGCAAAAAAGAATTCACTGCGTTCGGCGATGATGCCGTCTCCTGCGCCGGTCTCATCCCAGTGTGTCAGGCCGACGTTGATGCATCTCAACATGTTGTCGCCGAAATGGCGGTGCAGCCGCCCGAGCACCTCGGCGTTGCCAGACATGTCGACGATGACCGTCGGGACAGCTGCGTCGATATTCGTCGCAGACTCGTAGGTGACGCTTTGCTCGTACAGGCCCAGCTCATTGACGAAATCCAGATTGCGCAGTGATGTAACTGCGATTACCGACGGTGCCGTGGGATCTTCATCAAGTGCATAGGCGAGACCGATGCTGGTCTTGCTCGACGCGCTGACGATGACCACCTGCTTCGCGCCATGCCAGTCGTTGTCCTGAAGAGCGTCCCACAAGCTGAAGGACGTGATGTAAAGCGGCCACAGCAGCATGCGGTAATTGTCCTTTGCGCTGTCGTATCCGGGCTCACCATTGACGCGCGTGTAGCGGTTGTACGCCGGCGGTAAATGACCGCGGTGCGATGCACCTTCAATGAACCCCTGCTCGGTAACCCGTGTCGGCGTCATGTCGAGGGTGGCCGCTGTCGGGAAATACCCGAACAGGCGGTCGCCGAGAGGAATATCGTCGAGATTTGATTCGATGACGTCGGCAAATCCCCAAACCGGAATGATTCCCCAGCCGTCGGAATCAGAGCCGGTCGGCGGGAAAAACTGCCAGTAGCCGATACGTTCACCCGCGACCGCATAGGTAATGTTATTGGTCGTAAAAGCGAAGCGCTCGACTTTGACCCGGATATCGCCATCCGCTAGCTTCGCGCCCGCCGCCGCGGCCGCGACATTGATGAGCCGATGCTTTTCGAAACGGTCCTTACGAACCTGAAATTCGAGTGTCATAGATCACAAATCCCGCCATGAGTACCGGTATTACCGAGAACAGCGCAAACCCGATCTGACCGGCCAGCAGAATCATGACGACGGAAAGGCTGAATGTAACGTCCAGAACGATGGCGCCGATTAGCCGCGTTTTGGGAAATCCCAACAAGACTGCGCCAATCAACTGCGCTATACCAAAAACAACGACAACAGCGGCGCCGAGTCCGATGCCCCGGAAGAATTCTATTTCCGGGGGCGCCTGGGTGACTTTCGCAAATCCCGCCGCAACGCCGAGCAGGATGAGCAGAACCAGGTTTATCTTTTTAACCAGTTGCATGTGATTCTTGCGCGGGCCCAACCGGCTTGCCCAGGAATCGATGCACGACGACCAGGACAATCGCGCCCGAGGGCAGCAGCAGGTACCACGGCAAGCCAAACCCGGCCGGCAGCACGCCGAGCAGCACCGCGACGGTGCCGCCCAACAAGGCGTATGGCAGCTGTGTCCTTACGTGATCCATGTGATCGCAGCCGGTAGCAAGCGACGAGAGCACCGTCGTGTCGGAAATCGGCGAGCAGTGGTCGGCCCAGACAGCGCCGGTCATGACGCAGGCGATACACGAATAAAGAATATGCATGTGCTCGGCGTCGGCTACGCCATTGGCGACGAGGACCGCCCAGCATAGCGGGATCACCAGCGGCATCAGTATCGCCATGACACCCCAGCTGGACCCGGACGCAAATGCGGTGGCCGCAGCCAGCATGAAGACGACGGCTGGCAGCGTGTACGGCGACAGTGAATCACCCAGAACGGAGATCAGATACGGTGCGGTTTGCAGGACGTCGGCGACGTCGGCGATTGCCCAGGCCATGACGAGCAGCGTCAGGCCGGTCAGCATGAAGCGCGCACCTGCCAGCCACGCGTCGATAGTCTCGTTCAGCGTCAGCAAGCGCTGGCCGAGCGACAGCGTCGCTGCTACGAAACAGCCGAGTAGCGACGCCCAGATAAGTACCGAATACGCGTTTGCGCTACCGATGATGTCGGTAATGGTCTCGCCCTCGCCACTGATGAACAGGCCGATGATGACGGTCAGCACCATCGTAAGGATCGGCAGCACGGCGTTGATCGCACGGCAGGGTATTTCGTCCTTGTGATAGAACTCGTCGCCGGACTTGTCGGTACTCGCTGCCGCCGACCGGCGGACGACCTCACCGCTGTGGCGTGCGCGGATTTCCGCCTTGTACATTGCTCCCCAGTCCTTGCGGGAATAGACCACCAGAAATACGAAAAAGATCGCAAGGAACGGGTAGAAGCTGTAGGGAATCGAATTCAGGAACAGCACGTACGGCGTCTTGTCGATGCCCTCGATGCCCTTCACCGCCGCGTCAATCAGGCCGACCTGGAAGCCGATCCAGGTTGTGATGACGGCGATCGTCGATACCGGTGCGGCCGTCGAATCGACAAGGTATGCCAGTTTCTCGCGCGAGATATGCAGCTTGTCGCTCATCGGACGCGTTGCGTTGCCGACGATCATCGTGTTGGCGTAGTCGTCGAAGAATATCGACAAACCAAGCACGGCAACGACGCCCTGGCCGCGCCGCGGGGTGCTGGCGAACGGCATAATGCGATCGACGATGCCCACCATGCCGCCGTTGCGCGAAATTACGCCGACCATGCCGCCAATCAGGAACGTGAACACCATGATCGCCATGTGGTCCGGGTTGATCGCTGTCTCGACAATGTAAATTGTGACCGTTTCGAAGAAGCCGATGAACCCGCCGTACCATGTCATGCCATTGATCGCCCAGGCGCCGACCACCAGGCCGACGAACAGCGCAGGGATCACGGAGCGCACCAGGAACGCGAGCAGAATCGCGATCAGCGGCGGTAATACGGATACGGCGGCCGGAACCACCGGGATCTCCTGCCGCAGAATCGTGGCCGCATTTTGCCTGATCTCCAGCGTGCTTGTGCCTCGCTTCGACACCTCGACAGCGGTCGCGGTGAGCGCGGGTCCGGTTCCCGAGGCGACGATCGCCCCGTTGATACGCAGTTCTGCCGGGATGTCCGGGTCAAGCCCATCGACCGATACATCGAAGCCAACATTCGTCAGCAGTACTTTCGGTGCATCAATCGTCACCTCGGCGGCCAGCACAGGTGACGCCAGGGAGGCCAGCAACAGGTAGGCAAGCATGCCGGCGATACCGGCGGTCAATTGGCGTTTCAGAGTCTTCCCCTTGTTATTATTTTGCCGAAGCTCACGAAGCTCGCAGCCGATCTTATCAGTTTGTTTCGACGATCTTGCCCTGTTGTTCGGCACGTGCGGCAAATTCTTCCTGCCAGCCCGAGCGATGTGATGCTGGTGCAATCTGGACTGCGGTCACTTTGTATTCCGGACAATCGGTCGCCCAGTCTCCGTATTCTGTCGTGACAACATTCGCGCCGGTTTCCGGGTTATGAAATGTCGTATAGACGACGCCCGGCTTGACGCGCGTCGTTATCCTGGCACGCAATGTAATGTCGCCCTTGCGGCTGGCCAGTGCGACCAGTTCGCCATCGCGAATGCCGCGCGTCTCGGCGTCGTGCGGGTGAACTTCGAGCAGGTCTTCGCCGTACCAGACGTTATTGGCGGTGCGACGCGTCTGTGCGCCGACATTGTATTGCGACAGGATCCGGCCGGTCGTCAACAGCAGCGGGAACTTGCGATTGGTGCGCTCTTTGGTCGGCTCGTAATCGGTCTCGACGAACAGGCCCTTGCCGCGAACGAACTGGTCGATGTGCATGATCGGCGTACCCATCGGTGCTGCGTCGTTGCACGGCCATTGCACGCTGCCAACGTCATCGAGGAAGGCGAAACTGACGTTATTGAAAGTGGGTGTCAGTTCGGCGATTTCATCCATGATCTGTGCGGCATTGTCGTAATGCATGGGATAGCCCATCGCGACGCTGAGCTCCTGGGAAATCTGCCACTCGTCCTTGCCTTGCTGGGCTTTCATTACCGGGCGCACACGGTTGATGCGGCGCTCGGCGTTGATGAACGTACCGTCTTTCTCCAGGAACGAGGTGCCGGGCAGGAATACGTGTGCGAACTTGGCCGTTTCGTTTAAGAACAGGTCCTGAACAACGATGCACTCCATGCTGCTCAATGCCGCTTCGACGTGATGCGTATTGGGATCGGACTGCGCGAGATCCTCGCCCTGGATATACATGCCCTTGAATTCGCCGGCACACGCGGCATCGAACATGTTCGGAATACGGAATCCGGGCTCGGGGTCGATGGTCACGCCCCAGTGGTTTTCGAACTGATGCCGCACGGAGTCTTCCGCGACGGGCCGGTAACCGGCAAGTTCGTGCGGGAACGAGCCCATGTCACAGGAGCCCTGCACGTTATTCTGGCCGCGCAGCGGATTCACGCCGACGCCGGAGCGCCCGAGGTTGCCGGTGGCCATGGCGAGATTCGCCATGCCCATGACCATTGTCGAGCCCTGGCTGTGTTCGGTGACGCCGAGCCCGTAATAGATGGCGCCGTTTCTGGCTTTGCCATACAGGCGCGCCGCGGCACGGATGTTATCGGCGTCGACGCCGGAGACGTTCGCGACTTCCTCGGGCGAGTTCTCAGGCTTAAGGATCATGGCCTTCCAGGCGTCGAACGAGTCGACGTCGCAGCGCTCGCGCACATAGTCTTCATCGACCAGGCCTTCCGCAACGATCACGTGAGCCAGGGCGTTGATGACAGGCACATTGGTGCCCGGGAGTAGCGGCAGGTGATGCGCGGCTTCGACATGCGGTGATCGGACGAGCCCGATTTCGCGCGGGTCGACGACGATGAGCTCTGCGCCTTCGCGCAGTCGCCGTTTCATCTGCGAGGCGAATACCGGATGCGCCACCGTCGGATTGGCGCCGATCACGATGATGACGTCGGCATCCATAACGCTGTCGAACGGCTGCGTGCCGGCCGACGTGCCGAGCGTGGTCTTGAGACCATAACCGGTCGGCGAGTGACAGACCCGCGCGCAGGTATCGACGTTGTTGTTGCCGAATGCAGCGCGCACGAGTTTTTGTACGACGAACACTTCTTCGTTCGTGCAGCGCGATGACGTGATGCCGCCGATCGACTTGCGACCGTGCTCGGCCTGGATTTCCTTGAAGCGCTTCGCCGCGTAGCCGATCGCTTCATCCCAGCTGACCTCACGCCACGGGTCGCTCGTTTTTTCACGAATCAACGGCTGCATGACGCGATCGCGATGTGACGCGTAGCCCCATGCGAAGCGCCCTTTGACACAACTGTGGCCATGGTTGGCCTGGCCGTCTTTGTATGGCGTCATGCGTACAACCTGCTCGCCCTTCATCTCAGCCTGGAATGAACAGCCCACACCGCAGTAAGCGCAAGTAGTGACGACCTTGTGATCCGGCATTCCGTGATCGACGATGCTCTTTTCCATCAGCGTCGCGGTAGGGCAGGCCTGTATACAGGCGCCGCAGGATACGCATTCGGAATCGAGAAAATTCTCGCCGATGCCGGCAGAGACCTTCGACTTGAAGCCACGGCCTTCGATGGTTAGCGCGAACGTGCCCTGAACCTCGTCACAGGCGCGAACGCAGCGCGAGCAAACGATGCATTTCGAGGCATCAAACTGGAAATACGGGTTACTGTCATCGACGGGTGCGTCCAGGTGGTTTTCGCCGTCGAAGCCGTAGCGGACATCGCGCAGGCCCACAGCGCCTGCCATATCCTGCAATTCGCAGTCGCCATTCGCCGAACAGGTCAGGCAGTCGAGCGGATGATCCGAGATATAAAGCTCCATGACGTTGCGACGCAGCCTCGAGAGAGCCTCGGTCTGCGTGCGGATCTTCATGCCGGCTTCGACCAAGGTCGTGCATGACGCCGGATAACCGTTGCGGCCGTCGATTTCGACGAGACACATTCGGCACGAACCGAACGGCTTCACGCTGTCGGTCGCACACAGTTTCGGGATATCGACGCCAGACTCACGCGCGGCGCGCAAGATGCTCGAGCCGGCCTTTACCGTAGCTGGCAGGCCGTCAATCTCAACGGTCACCGCGTCCGCGCCGGAGCTCGCCGGTGTTCCGAGGTCAACCTGTCGGGTCTTGTTCATCCATTACCTCCGGACGTCGCAAAGTCCTCGGCGAAGTGCTTGAGTACGCTCCTTACCGGATATGGCGTCATGCCACCCATTGCGCACAAGGACGCATGTTCCATTGTGTCACACAGTTCGACCAGCAAATCGTAGTTTTCCTCGCGATTATCGCCCGCGACCATACGATCGATCACCTCGACGCCACGCGTCGAGCCAATTCGACAAGGCGTGCACTTGCCGCAGGATTCGATTGCGCAGAATTCCATCGCGAAGCGGGCCTGCTGCGCCATGTCGACCGTGTCATCGAACACGACGATGCCACCGTGGCCGATCATCGCACCGATTGCGGTGAACGCTTCGTAGTCAAGCGGCGTGTCGAGCTGCTCAGTCGACAGGTAAGCGCCGAGCGGGCCGCCAACCTGCACGGCCTTGACCGGCCGTCCGCTCGCCGTGCCGCCACCGTATTCGTCAATCAAATCGCGTACGGTGATGCCGAACGCTTTTTCGACGAGGCCACCGCGCTTGATATTGCCGGCTAGCTGAAACGCGAGCGTGCCCTTCGAGCGGTCGATGCCCATTTGCGAATAACGCTCACCACCCAGATTCACGATATTGGGGACGGACGCCAGCGTGACGACGTTATTGACGACTGTGGGCTTGCCGAAGAGTCCTTCATGTGCCGGTAGCGGCGGTTTGTAGCGCACGATGCCTTTCTTGCCCTCGAGACTCTCGAGCATCGCGGTCTCCTCGCCGCAGACATAGGAGCCGGCGCCAATATGCAGATCGATATCGAAGTCAAAACCGCTGCCCCGAATGTCGTCGCCCAGCCAACCGGCGTCACGGGCAATATCGAGCGCGCGTGACAGGATCGTGTGCGTCAGCGGGTATTCCGAGCGCAGGTAGATGTAGCCTTTGCTCGCGCCAACGGCGAAACCGGCGATGGCCATGCTTTCGATCATTCCGAGCGGGTCGCCTTCCATCAACAGGCGGTCGGAGAATGTGCCGCTGTCGCCTTCGTCGGCGTTGCACGCGATGTACTTTTGCTGCGCCTCGGTTTCGGCGACGGTGCGCCACTTGATGCCGGTCGGAAATCCCGCGCCGCCGCGGCCACGAAGTCCCGACGCGATGACGGCGTCCAGAATGGTATCCGCGCCATCGGCAAAAGCTTTTTCGAGGGCTTTAAAGCCCTGGTGTTGGCGAAAGTCCTCCAGCGACAATGGCTCGACGAGCCCGCAACGCCAGAACGTCCAGCGATCCTGGTTTATCAGATACGGGATTTCGTCGATCGGTCCGAGGCGCCGGTCGTGCGCTCCGCCGACCAGGAATCCGGCCGCAAACAGGTCCGCGACATCAGCTGCGGTCACACCGCCGTAAGCAATTCGTCGGCCGTCGACTTCAACCTCCACCAGAGGCTCGAGCCATGACGCGCCCCACGAGCCGTTGCGAATCAGTTCAACGCGGTCGCCACTTCGTTTTGCTTCACGGGCGATCTCGACCGCAACCTCATCGGCCCCGACAGAAACAGCGGCGGTTTCGCGCGGGACATAAATTCGTGTGACTGACATCAGCCCGCTTCCTTCAGCACGCCAACGAGTTCGTCGAAACGACCGGCACTAATACGACCATGAGTTTTACCGTCGATCATGATGGCCGGCGCGCAGGCACAGTTGCCGAGGCAGTAAACGGGCTCGAGTGTGACGTCGGCATGGGTGCCGTGCAGGTCGGCGCCGAGAGCCGCCTGTGCGTGGCTGGTCAATTCGCGGCTGCCCATCGCCTGGCAAGCCTCTGCCTGGCATATCTTTACGATGTGTCGCCCCGGCGGCTCGATTCGAAAATCGTGGTAGTAACTGACGACGCCGTGTACGTCGGCACGGGACAGGTTTAGCTCGTCCGCCAGTTGCCTGATCGAGCCTTCCGAAACCCAGCCATGGCGAGTTGCGACCGCCTGCAGTATCTGCACAAGCATCTCCGGCCTTGCCCCGAATTCGTTGACAATCGCCGTGATCGCTTCTTTGTCGATACTTTGCGGTTCCATCAGGCTATGCGTTCCTCCGCAGCATAAATATTGAACGTATCGCCGCGCAGAAATCCGACCAGCGTCACGTTGAACTCACGTGCCAGTTCGATCGCGAGACTCGACGGCGCGCTCACGGCCGCCAGCAGGGGCATACCTGCCATCACGGCCTTTTGCATCAGCTCGAAGCTGGCTCGTCCCGACACGATGAGACCGAGCTCGGTCGCCGGAATCAGCCCTTGGGATAATAACTCGCCTACCACTTTGTCGACAGCGTTGTGACGGCCGATATCCTCGTAACATGCGACGAGCTCGCCGGCCGTATTGAAAGCGGCCGCTGCATGCAGGCCGCCCGTCGCAGCAAAGGTCGCTTGCGCAGCTCGCAAACGTTCCGGCAATGCCGTAACGACAGCCTTGCTGAATCGTGTCGCAATATCAGTTTGTTGCGCGGCGCCGCACGTGCGCAGCGCCTCGAGCGACGTCTTGCCGCAAACGCCACAACTCGATGTCGTGTAGAAATGTCGCTGCATCCGCTCGAGGTCGACGTTGACGCCCGACTCGAGCTCGACCCGAATGACGTTGTGATTGCCACTGTCCGGCGCCGCCGGTCCGCAATGTTTGACCAATGCAATGTCCCCGGCGGATTGGATGATCGCCTCTGTAAACAGAAAGCCAATGGCGAGTTCGGCATCGTCGCCCGGCGTTCGCATCGTAATGGACACGCTACTCTCGGTCCGACCGCTGTCCGTTTCGAAGCCCAGGCGGATCTCCAGCGGCTCCTCGACAGCCACCTGATCATCACGCACTGTCTGCGAATTGCCGCTGATTTTGTTAATGGATGTTGCGAGGCTGCTGCCCGACATTCTGTACTGCCGCGAGACCCGGACACACCAGTATATCGCAGCGGCGCGGCCTGCAGGCCGTAATAAGAATCGTTCTCAAAAGTTGTTGCAAATCAGGTGCCTGCTGGTTTTGGTCATGTTCAGCTTTGTGGCCTACAATACGCGCCGATCTACTGTATTGGCATTCGAGGAGAATCCGTTGAGCAAGATTGCACGCCGCAAGTTTATCCAGCTGTCAGCCGTTGCGGCTGCCGGCTATTTCATCCAGCCCGGACGCGAAGTCCAGGCCGGCGATTTGCCGCAGCTGTCGGTCGATGATCCGATGGCAAAGGCCATGAAATACACTCATGACGCGTCGACGGTCGATCCGGCCACGCGCAACAACCCGGCACCCGAGCAGACGTGCGCCAACTGCGCACTGGTGCAGGGCGGCGACGGTGAGGAATGGCGACCGTGCCAGATCTTCCCGGGTAAAGTGGTAGCGGCCGCAGGCTGGTGTTCCGTCTGGGCGCCCAAAGCCTGATTCGTTGTTACTGACGCAACTAAACGCCGGCTTTCGAGCCGGCGTTTTCGTTTGTACAATGCACCGACACGGCAGCACGTCAGCCGTCCGCACGATCCTGGAGAAATACTGTGTTTGAATCCATGCAGGCCGCCCCGGCAGATGCCATTCTGGGCTTGATTACCGAGCATCAAAACGATCCCAGGCCGCAGAAGGTGGACCTGGGAGTCGGGGTATTCCGCACAGCCGAGGGCGAGACGCCCGTGCTGAACGTCGTGAAGGAAGCGGAACAACGTCTGGTTGATACACAGGAAAGCAAGGCCTACATCGGTACGGCCGGAGACCCGCTATTCAACGCGGCAATGCAGGACCTGGCGTTCGCCGATTCCTGTGATGCGCAACGATTAATGACTATCCAGGCGCCGGGCGGCTCGGGTTCGCTGCGTGTCGCCGCGAGTCTGATTTTGCGCGCTCGGGAAGGCGCCAACGTCTGGGCCAGCGAACCGACATGGGCCAATCACATTCCACTCCTGGGCGGCGCCGGGTTGAAACTGCAGGGCTACCCATACTACGACACGGATAAGCACGTCATTCAGATCGACGCGATGCTGGAAACGCTGGCAAGGATTCCGCTCGGCGACCTCGTGCTGCTGCATGCCTGTTGCCACAATCCGTCAGGGCTTGATCCGACGGAAGACGAGTGGCGGGCGATCGCTGACGTGATAGTCGAGCGCGAACTGGTGCCATTCGTCGATATGGCATACCAGGGCTTCGCGAAAGACCTGAATTCCGACGCGTTTGCGGTCCGGCATCTCGCCGGTCGCGTGCCCGAAATGATCGTGTCGAATTCCTGTTCGAAGAACTTCGGCCTGTACCGAGACCGCGTAGGGACGCTGTCCGTGTTAACGGCCGATGCCGCGACCCGCGATATCGTCCACAGCCAGGTGAACAACGTCGTACGGACGATTTACTCGGTGCCGCCGGATCATGGCGCGGTTGTCGTCAACCTGATCCTCAACGACCCCGAGTTGAAAGCCGCGTGGCGCATCGAACTTGCCGAGATGCGCGGCCGCCTGCGGGAAATGCGCATCATGCTAAACGACGCGCTCAAGGAAAAAGCGCCGGAGCATGACTTCTCTCACCTGGTGCGCGCCGTCGGTATGTTCTGTTTCCTCGGCATTACGCCAGAGCAGGTGCAACGCCTGAAGAAGGACTATGGCGTGTACATGGTCAGTTCGAGCCGCATCAACATAGCGGGCATCACCGCCGCGAACGTCAACTACCTGGCGGAGTCCATCGCCGCGGTTCTCTGATCAGGATTCGTCGGGCACCCAGAGCAGGCGGCTACCCGTGCCGATCTTGAAACGACGTGCTGCGCCGGCGTTCAGTTCCAGTACGTATTTCACCGGCTCTACGGAGGCCAGCGATTCAAGCGAGAGCGGTTCGGTGTTGCGAATCACTGACGAGACTGTGCCGTCGTCCCGCGCGTAGATAATATCCAGTGACATGTACGTGTTTTTCATCCACATCGAGTGCAATTCACTAACTTCATAGACGAACAACATGCCGGTCTTGAGAGGCATCTGCCGCACGAACATCAGGCCGCGGCGTTGCTGTTCGGAATCCAGCGCAAGATAAATGTCGAACTGATGGCGGACGCCCGCATCGTTTACGATCGTCAAAGTGTCTTGCGAAAACGCCTCATCCAGGTTTCCGCCAGCGCTGCTATTGGCAGTCGACTGCGGGCTACAGGCGCCACTGCAAAAAACAAGGAGAATAGCCAGTAGCGCACGCTGCGAAAAGTTCATTGTTCGCCCCAGTCAATGCTGCTCTGAAACCGTAATTCCGGAATCGACACTGCGGCCTCGCCGTTTATTTCACCCAGTGCGGACAGGCAGAAAAGCGTGCCGCGCACGTCGTAGCGCTCGGCCGTTTCGTCATGGCCGGATCGCGCTTCGATATTGGTGAAGCAGGTGTCGAGATTAGCGGTGCTGAAAAAGCGACCGCTGCCTTCGACGGCCAGCGTTACGACTGCGGGAAGTTCGCTGCCATCGACGCCCCGCTCGAGCTTCGGCACCGCAATGATGATTGACACCTCCTGGCCCGCCGCCATCCCGGTAAAGCGCAGGCGCACGCCCTCGCCACCCGGCCTCAGCATGCTTTCGCAAGCGACCTGGTGCGCGTTCCAGTCAATCGTGCGCTCGATGGAGCCGAAAAGCTGTGCCGACAGAAATCCGTCATTACCGCAGCGACGTGCGTCGGCCGTTACCGATACAGCCGGTGGCCTGATGTCTGCATTGGCTGCGGGCTCGCAGGCAGCCAGTGCCGTCAGCAGCGCAATGCCCGGGAAAAGCGAGAGTCGCGTCAGGCGAAGGTTTTTTCCGAAATAGTGCAATGCCGGGGCTCGAGAATGGTCGGAACAGGGGTCAATACTACTCAAACGGGCAGAATTATGAGGAAAAAAGGCTGCGACCGGTTGGACTACTCGCGCATCCTCTCTAAAATGAGCGCCCGCTTTTTCCGCCGGAGTCGTCAATGAGTGTCGCACAACAATTTCAGAAGCTCGAGACCCATGCGAGTGGACTGATTATCGGCCAGGCGCATCTGATTAATCGAATGCTGATCGCGCTGCTTTGCGATGGACACCTGCTGGTCGAGGGCGCACCGGGGCTGGCGAAAACACGAGCGATCAAAGTCCTCGCCGAGAGCATCGAGGGTGACTTTCATCGCTTGCAGTTTACGCCCGACCTGCTGCCGGCGGATCTGACCGGCACCGACATCTATCGTCCGCAGGAAGGCACCTTCGAGTTTCGCAAGGGGCCGTTATTCCACAATCTCATTCTCGCCGATGAAATCAACCGCGCACCGGCAAAAGTGCAATCCGCGCTGCTCGAAGCGATGGAAGAACGGCAGATATCCGTTGGCGACAAAAGCTATCCGCTCGAAGATCTGTTCATGGTCATGGCCACGCAGAACCCGATCGAGCAGGAGGGCACCTACCCGTTGCCCGAAGCACAGCTTGACCGTTTTCTGCTGCACGTCGAAGTTGGCTACCCGACGATCGAAGATGAGCGCCGCATCCTCGTGCTGAATCGCGACGAAGCGCGTGCCGGGGAGCGTGATGCGTTCCAGCCGCCGGAACTGCTGTCGCGGACATCGATCATGGAGGCGCGGCACGCAATTCTGAACCTGCATCTTGCGCCGGAGCTCGAGGAGTACATCGTGAACGTTGTTGTCGCGACCCGTAATCCCGGCGCCGTCAATGGCGATCTCGACGGGCAGGTGTTGTACGGTGCCAGTCCGCGCGCGAGCATGGGTATCGATCGTGCGGCCCGTGCGCATGCGTGGCTGGCGGGTCGCGACTACGTCGGACCCGAAGACATTCAGGCGGTCGCACCGGATGTCCTGCGGCATCGGCTCGTGCTGAGCTTCGAGGCCGAAGCCGACGGTGTCGACTCTGCTTCTGTCATCACCGGTGTTCTGGATGGCGTCGGAGTGCCGTAGTGCCCCGGCTCGATCACATTCACGAAGATGCATCGCCGGTCAGCGTTAGCCAGGCCGGTCTGATTCGTCTGAGCGGTCCGGCGAAAGCCATCGCGC
>Ga0224508_10001346_pt1 | contig 22137 bp, 22 predicted proteins | sample SF_Jan12_sed_USG_4_FD_170157 | JGI IMG/M metagenome (GOLD analysis project Ga0224508, IMG submission 170157) | Sediment microbial communities from San Francisco Bay, California, United States - SF_Jan12_sed_USGS_21 | ecosystem: Environmental > Aquatic > Marine > Sediment | place: USA... | reverse complement strand
CTGGGGGCTTTGTTCGTGGTCGCGAGTGTGGTGACCGTGCTCGAAGTGACGGTGGCTCGTCCCCGCCCGTTGGTGGACATCATCGGCCCGTGGATCGGATACAGCCATCCGTCAGGGCCGGTGGCTAGGCTGGCGGTGACCTTCGGTGTTATGGGGATGAGCCTGTTTCCCAAGGGGGCGACCAGGAACCGCTTCATGACTGTGGCCGAGGTCGTGGTCGGTGTTCTGATTGTCGCTCGGCTGTATCTCGGAGTCGACCATCCGAGCGATGCCATTTTCGCCGGCTTGCTCGGGTTCGCGGTGGCGGTGCTTATCTTCAAGCTGTTTGTGCCCGAATCGGTGTTCCCAGTCGTCTACAAACGAGGGGTCACGGCCCACCTCGATGTCGGCGGGGCGCGGGGGACCGCCATCAAGCAGGCGGTGCAGGACCAGCTCGGTATCGAGGTCCTGGCGCTCGAACCGTTTGGGCTCGAGGGATCGGGCGGTTCGACACCCCTCCGGTTGACCGTCGCCGGGAAAGACCCCGGGCAGCCGGAGGTCCATCTCTTCGCCAAGCTGTATTCGCAGACCCACCTCCGGTCGGACCGCTGGTACAAGCTGGGCCGAACCATCCTCTACGGCTCACTGGAGGACGAGGTCAAGTTCTCATCTGTGCGGAGGCTGGTGGAGTACGAGGACTACATCCTGCTTCGAATGCAGGAGGCCGGCCTGCCGTCGGCCGAACCGTACGGCATCGTCGAAATCACCCCGGAACGCGAGTACTTGGTCGTGACCGAATTCCTATTGGGGGCCGAGGAGCTCGGCGACGCCATTGTCGATGACGGCGTCATCGACCAGGGGCTGGTGATCATCCGCAGACTGTGGGATGCCGGGCTTGCCCATCGCGACATCAAGCCGGCCAATGTCATGGTGCACGATGGCGACGTGAAGCTGATCGACGTAGCGTTCGCGACGGTGCGGCCCAGCCCATGGCGCCAAGCAGTCGACCTGGCCAACATGATGCTGATACTTGGACTGCGGCACAACCCGACCCACGTGTATGAGTCAGCGCTCAAATACTTCACCCCCGATGACGTGGCCGAGGCCTTCGCCGCCACCAGCGGTATCACCATTCCCACCCAGTCACGGTCGGCCCACAAGCAATACATCGCGGCGGGCGAGCCCGATCTCATCGAGACCTTTCGCGAAATGGCGCCTCCCTGTGAGCCAATCTCCGTGCAGCGGTGGAGCCGGCGACGCCTGGGTTTGGCCTTTGGGGCGCTCCTGGGAGTGCTGTGGGTGGTGGGGTTCGTTATCGACAACCTCACGGGTGCAGGATTCGTATGACCAGGCGGCTGGCGATCCTCTTGGCAGTGGTGGTGGTGGCCGCCGGGTGCGGCAATAGCGAGTTGGGTCGGCGCGTCCCGGGCTGTCCCGCCGACCCCGACTCCTTCAGCTCCATAACCTCCGGCATCATCATGCAGATGCAGGCTGTCGAGACCGCCGAGTACGTCCCCTGCCTGAATGAGCTCAACGCCGGCTGGAGCTACGAGGACCTGGTGGCCGAAAGTGGGAAGAGCAGGTTCTGGCTTGATTCGGATCGGAGCGGGTCTCGGTTCTTGGAAGTCACGCTCAGGCCCCAGTGCGAAGTCGGCACGGCGCCCCAGACCGGTACTGCTGCCAACGGCTCGGTCGCCGAGTATCGCCAAGTCGAGCTCGTCGGTTCGAACGCCACCGTGGTTCTTGTGCCCGTGACCGGACGAGAGATGGCCTATGCCGCCATAATCGAGAGCGAGCTCGAGGCTCGATCGATCAATGGCCGCGATATTTTCGTTGTCCTCGACGACGGAGACACGCCGCTGACCGACAAGGTGACGATCGCTGCCGGACAGAACCGGCCGATCGTCCTCGTCGATGAGCAAGATGCGCTCGCTCAAACCGCATCCCTGCAAATGCCGGGCGAGACGCAGTCGACTCGCGGCCTAGATCTCGATGGTCTGCTCGACCGGCTGGACCGGCTCCTGCCAAAGCCCAGTTTCACCGGCCAGTGGTTTCAGGTGTTTGCCGGTGGCTGCATTACCTACGAGTTCGACGCCTCCGGCGCTGGAGTGGACCGATTGGCAGAGGACGTAGAGGACGCCATCGGGCTGTTCCCGGCCGGCGAGCTCTGGCGGTTGTTGCGGAGCCAAGGAGTTGTTGGATGACCGAAGAGCGCGAGCATCATCACCCGAGTCTGTTCGACAATCACCGGTGGGCGGTGGCGGGTGCCACTGGCCTTTACGTGACCGCCACGGTGTTGATGGTGTGGATGGCGCTGGGTCGCTCGACGCTCCAGCCAATCGATGACTGGTTCTACGACCTGATGGTCTCCATCGAGAGCGGGGTCCTGACCGCCTTCGCCAAGGTGCTGAACCTCGTCGGGAGCACGTGGGTGACCGCCCCGCTCCGGCTGGTAGTAGCCGTTTTTCTGTGGATGCAGAAGCGGTGGGAGTGGTTCACCGTGTGGGTGGCATCTGTGGTGGTATCGGAGATCTCAGTCTCCCTCTTCAAATTCCTCTACGACCGGCCCCGTCCCCCCGACGGCCTGGTCGCAACCACGAGCTCGGCCTTTCCGTCCGGTCACGCCGTCGCCGGAGCGGTTACTGCCGTCACCCTGGTGATTGTGTTCTTCCCGGCCGGCCCTCATCGTCGGATTTGGGAACTCATAGCGGTGGGGTTCGCCTTCTTCATGGCCATGAGCCGCACCTACCTGCGGGCGCATTGGCTCACGGACGTCGTGGCGGGCACCTTGCTCGGGGCGGCGGCGGCCGTCTCGGTGGCAGCCGTGGTCCATCTATGGTGGTTGCGCAACCGGGCACCGGATGAGGCATTGAGTGGTTGACACGCGTCGCGGCCAGGTGATTGCCCTCGGCGCAGGGTCGGCGGTGTTCGTCGCCAGCACCGCTCTGGCCTGGGATAAGAACATTCCGAGTGCCGAGGAGTCGCTGTTCGAATTCGTGAACGGCTGGCCGGACTGGCTCGCTATTCCGCTGTGGCCGGTCATGCAGTTCGGGATGGTGGTCGCCCCTTTCATAGCCGGCGGCCTGGCCTGGTACCGCACCCGCAAGCGTCAGCCGGCGTTGGGGCTTGTTACGACCGGTTTCACCATGTGGGTGTTGGCCAAGGTGGTCAAGGAGATCGTCAATCGACCGCGACCGGGCCAGCTCTTGGAGGAGGTTCTCTATCGGGTGGATGGAGGGCCGGATGGCCTGGGCTTCGTTTCGGGCCATGCGGTGGTCGGGTTCGCGATCGCAACCATTGCCAGTCCCTACGTCGGCAAGCGGTGGGCGGCTGTCCTGTGGGGGTTGGCCACCGGGGCCGCCACCCTACGGGTCTACGTTGGCGCCCATTTGCCGCTCGACAGCATCGGCGGTGCCGGGCTCGGCATCGCCGCTGGAGCCGTCACCTTGCTCATCATCCGGCGGCGGTAGGCGACGCCAGCTGGTTTTCGCTCTCCAGATAAACCAGGAGATCACCCCGAGCGGGAGTGGGAGCAAGAAGGTGATGGCCCGGAACACCAGCACGGCGGCGGCGATCTTCGCTTCGAACACTGTCTCGCTCACCCCGGCGAAATTGGCGGCCACCTGCAGGCCGACGGTGAGGCCCAGCTCGACGACGCCCACCCCACCCGGGGTGATGGGAAGGGCCGAGACCAAGCGGATGAAGGCGAAGACGGCGAGGACCTCGATCCAGGACAAGATGGCGCCGCCCACCCCAACGTGGCGGAGCGTCACCAGCAGGACGATGTACAGCGAAACATGGCTAACCAACGTGGCAATCGTCAATCGCAGCCAGCGAGTTCGGAGCAGACCCAGGGCTCGCTCCCGAAAGTCGGCGCCGGCCTCCCCCCAGTCGGACACCGGTGGCTTGCCGAACAACTTCCTCAACCGGGTAGCCATCCGGCCGGCGAAGAACCCGATACGCCGGGCCAGTGAATCCTTCCAGAGGAACAAGCTCCACACGGCAACGAAACCCACCAGCACACCGATACCGGCCACGGCTGCCACCACCCGGGCGGTGGTGATCTCTCCGCGGAGGGCCAGGAGTGCCAGGGCCAACACGGGCATGCCGAGCTTGGCGAAGTTGTTCCATACACCAGAGACGATCGCCGCCAGCGCAAACTCAGCCTTGCCGAACCCCCACGATTGATACATGGCGTAGGTGACGCCAACCGCGATCGCCCCGCCGCCCGGGAGAGTGTTGGCTACGGCCGTAGAGGCTTGATTGGAGACGGCGGCCTGCGGATAGGTCAGGCCGGGCATCACGGCGGTGAGGACAAACCAGTAGGTCACCAGATTCCACAGGGCGACGAGGCTGAGGGTGACGACCTCGATCCAGGTCATGGCGGTGATCTCGGTCCAGACATCTCCGTAGTCGGCGAACTGGGGGAAGGCGAAGACGAAAATGCCGACGACGATAGCGAGGGAGACCAGGGTTTGAATCGCCCGTCTTGTGGGACTCTTCGTGTGCCCGGAATCCATTAGGCAACGCTATCACCGGGTCTAGGTGAATAATCCCAAGCCCGGCTGCCCACGCTCGACCCAGTCCGCAAACGCAACGTCGTTGCCAACATCTCTTCCGGCATCTTGCGACATTACGAAACGGTGATGAAGGAAGTCGGTGTAGGCCTGCACCGGATCCTCGACATTGGGGGGAAGGGAACGGATTTGTTCGAGAAGCGGTTCAAACACGCCCACTCTCCAGCGAATGGCCCCCACCGCCTTGCCGGACGCGGTCTGGTCGGTTTCCTGCTGCGCCAGGTAGTAGTGAAGATCACCCAGGATGTCGCGTGCCTGTTTCTCTGAGGTCCAGATGCCGGTCAGCTCCTGCAATTGATTGCGGTGGTACCGACGGCTGCCCACTCGCAGTGTGAACCGGAACTGGGCTCCGTCATCCTCCGATGCGAGAGCCACATCGTCCACTTCATAGCCCAGCTCGTTGAGGGCCCGGATGCGCTGGGTGATGCGGTATCGCTCGTCCTGGCCGATGTGCTCCGGACGATGAAGCTCCTCCCACAGCGCCCGATAGCGCCCGGCGATGTCTTCCCCCAGCGCCAGGTCGGCCTCGTCGATGTCCTTGCCGGCGGCGGCGGCGATGTCTGCCATCCCCCCGGCCACATTGGTGATCATTACGTCCAGATCCATCTCCCGCTGGCCCTCGGTCAGGCCATGCTCTCGGACCTCGGCCGTTTCGGTATCTACCAACGTGGTGGCGATGGCGTCGGCGTCGTACTGATACAGCACATTCGAGAGGGAGCAATCCCCCCAGTAGAGCCCGATGATGTGAAGCTCGGTGAGGAGGGCGGCGAAAGCGTCCAGCATTTGATCACGCCGCCGGCCGAAGCCGGGTCCCTGCAGGAGCTCGCGGTAGGAGAACGAGTGGTCGAGGTAACGGGTGATGACCGCCGTCGACCATTCCTCGCCCGGGTCGACGCTCTCTCGAACCACGTAGCCGACGGCCATCACTGACGGGCCGTTGACCGATTCCAGCCAGCGCAGGTTGTCCCACTCCGCCCGGGCCGGATTGCGGGGGAGCTCCTTAATGGCATAGATGCCTTCGTCGTAGCCCACGAATCGAACCTCATGGCGAGAAATCCCCTTGGGGAGGTCCATGAGGCGCGGATGGTCCCAATCGCGGATAGATGTCGTCCAGTCGAGGTCGAGAAAATCAGGGTGCCCGGGACGGATGGTGATTGAGGGGGTGGCCACGCCGGAGATGGTAGGGCGATGGACAGTCTGGGAGGTTCAGGCTGCTCCGGCGGTAGCCTGCCCGTTGTGGATGTCCCCGACCGCATCGAAGTGAACGATGGAGCTGCCCTGGTGCTCACCTGGCCCGACGGCTCCATCACCTCTGTGCCGGCGGCCGAGTTGCGCCAGGCGTGCGAGTGCGCCACCTGCCAGGCCTCAGACCACAGCCACGATGTCGCTTCGGAGGTTCGGATCCTCGAGACGTCGGTTGTCGGTGCCTATGCCCTCAACTTCACCTTCGCCCCCGATCACCACTCGACCGGCATCTACCCGTTCGATAGGCTGCGGACCTTGGGTCAGGTGGGGTAGTGGACATCGGCGTCGAGCTGGTTGAGGCGTATCTCCGCCTGAACGGGTACTTCACGATCTCGGAGTTCGAGGTGTTGCGTGAAACCAGCCCCGGCAACTACCAAACAGTCACGGACGTCGACATGATCGCCGTCCGTTTCCCGGGCCCCATGTACATCGCCGACTCCCACGCCAAGGGCGAATCGCCTTCGCTGCTGGTAGAGGACCCGGTCCTCGATCTCCTGCCGGACACTGTCGACGTCATCATCGGCGAGGTCAAACAAGGCGAGGCGGTCTTTAATCCCGGGCTCACTAACCATCACACCCTGCACACGGTGCTGCAGCGGGTGGCGTGGCTGTACGGCGACAACGTGCACAAGGTGGCCCGCGACCTGGAGAATCATCTCCTGTGCCACCAGGCCGAGCCCAAGGTCCGCACCCGGCTGGTGGCGTTCGGCCGCAGCCAGGTCAACAACCTGCACACCATCAGCCTCACGCATATCTTCGAGAAGATGATCGGTCAGTTTCGGGACCACGGCGACGCCCTGCGAGCGGCTCAGTTCAAGAATCCAGCCGCCGCACTCATTCGTCTCCTGGTCAAGACGGGTTTCGAGATCACCAAGGAGCCGGAGGAAGAGACCTAGGTCAGGTTGCTCCACAGAGACAGGCCGGTCTCATCGTCGGGAAGCCGGATGGGGGCGTCACCCACGTACTCCTCAATCTTGACTTCCAGCGCCCACACCTCGCAGCCGTGGTTGACGTGCCCACCAAAGGCCCGGCCGCCGGCATCGCCGAAGACGGCGTGGGTGTGGATGAAGGGCGCTCCATCCAACAACGACACGTTGCCAACGCCTGAGAGGACCTCGAGATGCTGGTGGATGTGGAAGTCGCAATACTCCTTCTCGGCCTGGTCGTAGTAGCGCAGAGAAGCACCACTCACCGCCCCCAGATAAGAGAGCCAGGCGGTTTCGATGGAACGCTCGGTGATGAACTCCTCGAGATGGCCAAGGAGGTCGGCCCCGGTCGGGACGCGCAGCAGATGCACGGGTCCCGGCTGGTAGGTGGCGTGGGTCACCGGGCGGCCTTGACGAACGAGGCAGCTCTGGCCGGGTCGACCGGATTGGTGGTGACCCCGTCGATCTTGAGGGTGGTTCCAACGATGATGCCGGTGGCGACTTCCAAGAGACCTTGCACGTTGGACTCGGTTGCTCCCGAGCCGATCAGCACCGGGACCCCGGCGGCCGCCGAGGAGGCCCGTTGCAGCAGGTCCCGGTCGGGCTCGTCGCCGGTGGCAGCTCCGCTGACGATGATGCCGTCGGCCATTCCTCGCTCAACCGTATCGGCGGTGGCGTCTTCGATGGTGAGGCCGGGTGGTGCCACCGCGTGTTTGACCATCACGTCGGCATACACCTTGACGCCCGGAGCCACCTGCTGGCGGAATCGCATGACTTCGGCCGCCCGGCCGGTAATGGTGCCCTGGTCGGTGTACATGGTTCCCGTCAGCACGTTCACTCGGATGAAGCCGGCACCGGTGGCAGCGGCGATGGCCAGCGCCGACAATGCGTCGTTGCGCAGCACGTTCACGCCGATTGGGACCTCGACGGCCGTGCTCACCGCTTGCACTGCCCGCGTCATTGCTGCCACCGTGGTCGCCGGGACATCGTCGGCGTAGAACGGGGCGTCTCCGAAATTCTCAACGATCACGCTGTCGAATCCGGCCTCGGCCAGCAGTCGAGCGTCGGAGGCCGCTGCCTCTACGGCAGCTCCCAGGTCGCCCCCAAAACCTGGTGATCCGGGCAGGGCGTGGAGATGGACAACACCGATCAGCTGGCTCATAGATACGCTTTGGCCAGCAGCAAGGCTTGTTCGGCGATATCTCCAACCGCTTCCAGAGTGGAGTCCGAGGCTGCCATTCTGCGCACTGCCACCCGACACCATTCTCCGGCCTCACCCCGGATGATGTTCTCGGCATCCTCCGGCCCGAAAACCCATTTCTGATATTCGGGAGCCCGCAACTCGAGACGGACGGGGGAGGGGTAGTCGGCACCGGCGGCTTCGAAGGCGGCCGGGAGGGAGACCCAGCCCAGGAAGGCAACGTGGCGGAGCCGAGTGGTGTCTTCGGGGGTGGAGTCGACCGCGGCGTGGATGTCCAGGCCGTGCGCCCAGGTCTCCATGAGGCGGGAGGTAGCGAAGGTCTTGGCCGACATGTCTCCGGCCAGCCAGGGGACCCGCTCGGAGCCCGTCATCCGGGAGAGAGCGTCAACGACGTCGGCCCGCCGGTGGCGCCACCATTCGATTACCTGGGTGGGCCGCATCTCCCGACCGGTCTGGATGCCGGCGTTGGTGAAGCTGGCGATGGTGTCATGCTTGGCCATGGCTTCGGTAACCGCTTTCTTGCCCTTCTCGATCACCCCGAACGCCAGCTCCTCAGTACTTGCCAGGTGGCTGACCTGGTCACGAATGTCCCAGCCGACAGCCGGAGTCGACGTCGACCATCTCCGATAGTCGATACTTTGAAGGAATTGATCCAGCCCCTGTTGCTCGGCTACAAGGTCTGCCAGGATTTCGCGCATAACAGCACCAATCTAGCCGGTCATCACTCGGGTTTTCTTGGCCGGGTCCCTAACCGACTTGCCCGACGGACCAGGAATCCGGGGTCTTGAGCCGTGCACGGTTTGGACTTATGGCCTCCGCCAGCCGCTAACCGGCCCTGGCAACCGCCTAGGCCAATCCGTACCGTCGGGAGCATGACCCGACGAGTACTGGCCGCCCTGGCGGTTCTGGCCCTTGTGGCTGCGGCATGCGGTGAATCCGAGCCGGCAGCGAATGGTCCTTCCCTGTCGAGCTCCACCACCGCCGCGGTGTCGACGATCCCCGGTTCGCCATCCACGTCGGTTCCCTCCCCGGTGACTGCCACCAGCGAGGCTCCCACTCCAACCACTGCATCCTTGCGTTCGATCAGCGAGGAGGAGCCGCTGATCGTCTGGGCCATTGGCGATTCGTTTCTGGAACTGTTCGGGCCGGCCCTGGTGAACCGGAGCGCCGACACCGGCATGATCGAGACCGAGGTTGACTTCCGCTATGTCTCAGGGTTGAGCCGTCCCGACTTCTTCGACTGGCCGGCCCACATCGCTGAGAAAGTGCCGGAAATCGTCCCGGACGCTGTGGTGGTGATGTTCGGCGGCAACGACGCGCAGGACGTCGAATTCGGCGGCGAACGCTTCGATGTCGGAACCCAGGCCTGGGCCGACCTGTATGACCTTCGCGTGGCTGAGGCCATGGATGTGCTCGTGACAGGCGTCGACCGGGTGTATTGGATCGGCCTCCCGATTATGAAGTCAGATCGGTTCACCATCAACGCCCGAACGATGAACGCTGCCTACGAATCGGCGGCCGCCCAACGGCCGGCAGTCACCTACATCTCCAGCTTCGAGCTATTCCAAGACGACAACGGCAGCTACAACGCCTACCTCGACGGGAAGCTCATGCGCTTCACAGACGGCGCCCACTTTGTATGGAACGGCGCCTACCGGCTAGCCGATGCGGTCCTCCCGGTGATCGCCGCCGATTGGGGAATCGATCTCGCCAGCTGAAACCGGCGGCACCCCAGCGCAAACAGTTCCGGCATCAGCTTCAGGCTGGAGCTCCTCCATGAGGGCTAGAAAGTGCCGGTTTGTGCCCCTGCAAAACGCGGCGTGGGGAGATCTAGGGGATGTCGAAGAACGCTCGGCTGATCGTTCCTTCGTCGGGTGGCACGTCGTTGAAGAAGCACTCGACCATTGCCCTATTGCCAGGAGTGAGGGTCGTGCCGCCTGATCCTTCAGAGTTCGGGTCAGCAAACGCCATCCACTGGGGCTCGCTCGCGGTGTAGGCGCCGGGGGCCAAGTCGTCTGCGGTGGTCCCGGCGGGGACGGTCCATAACTTGATCCCCGCTTCACGGTTCGAGTTGTTGATGAGGTTGATGGAGGGCCGCCGGTACAGCTCGTCACCTCCGTCGTGGGTGCAGGTGTTCCCCTCGACGGTGAAGGTGAGATGCACTTCTTCTGAGCAGGCTGTGAGACCGGTGGTCACCAGAACCACCATGAGCGTGACTGTCGCCCAAGGGTGCTTCCACTGTGTCGTGATTCGTAGAGTTCGGTCCTCTGCCGCTCTCACGTCACCAGACCTTCGCTGGCCACACACATTGAGGGGCCGCTCATCGTCCATCACCTGCTTATCGCTGCCCATTCCACGGTGCCATTCAGTCTCATATGGAGACAGAGCACAATGGCCCAAAAACCGGCCAGCAAGCGCACATATCGAGTGGCGTCCCTGGCCAACGGCCGAACGAGGTCTCGCGGCTACACCTCGTTGAGCTGGTCGACCAGCTGGCGGAGTCGGCCGAAATGACGGCGGTCGAACTCGAAGGCGATGCGGTCGAGGTCGGGGACATCTTTGTCGGCGATCTCAGAGGCGCTGGCCGGCACCCGGTTGATGCCGCCGGATACGACGATGTCGGCGAACTCGGTGTTGAGACGTTCGAGCAGGGCGTCGTCGGGTGCCCGCTGCATGCGCAGCACCAGAACGCCGTCGATGTAGCGCGATGAGTCATAGTTCTTGTAGAAGTCGCAGATGGCGTCGGCGGCCTCGGTCACGTCGTGGGCGTGGGTGAAAAGGCTGAGGTCGTCTTCGGTGATCATGCCGTTGCCGAGCAGGTCTTCGCGCACGAACCGCTCCCAGGTTTCCCAATAGCCGGTGCCGACCGATTCGATCAGCACGATCGGGGCCAACTCGCTCTTGCCGGTCTGGATGAGCGTCAACGCCTCGAATGCCTCGTCCATCGTCCCGAACCCTCCGGGGAACAGGGCGAACGCGTGCGATTCCTTGACGAAGATCAGCTTGCGGGTGAAGAAGTACTTGAAGTTGAGCAGTCGGTCGGGCAGGACGTGAATGTTGGCGTCGGCCTCGAAGGGGAGCCGAATGTTCACTCCGAACGACTTCTCGCGGCCCGCTCCCTCGTTGCCCGCCTCCATGATCCCGGGGCCGGCGCCGGTGATGACCATCCAATTGCGGTCCTCGGTCATGATACGGGCGAAGTCGCCGGCCATCTCGTAGTCCGGCTCGTCGGGCTTGGTGCGGGCTGAGCCGAAGATGCTGACTTTGCGAACATCTTTGAAGGTAGAGAACACGCGGAACGGATAGCGCATCTCCTTCAGGGCCGTGTTGGCGAGTTTGACGTCGCCCCGGTCGGCGTTGTCTCTGAGAAGTTTGAGGGTGGTGATGACCATCTCCTCGATCAGGTCGGCGTTTTGGCCGCCACCGGCCGCAGCCACCAGCTCTTTGACGAGCTGATCGACGTCGGTATCACCAATTTCGTAAGGGCGCATGAGGTAGACGGTAGTGAGCGGAGGCTTTAGAGGGGGCTCATTCCCAAACGGGAAGCGGATTGTCGGCTGTGGCCCAGGCCGGCTCAAACCCGCGGTCGGCGAGACGGAGGAAGGCGGTGTCGTGATCCTCGACGGTCAACCAAATGCGGTTGGTGGGCCGGTCGGGCGAGGGCGGGGCGGACAGGTGCCACAGGCGCAGCATGCGAGGCCGGGCCTGATTCACGTACACCGGCTGATGGAGGACGATCACTGCGTTTGGCAGTTGGGGAAACCGGCCGAGCTGGGTCTCGTTGCTGCGGGCGAATGTCGCATAGGTGCCGACGAGCCATCCGGCGACATCTGGGCCCACATGAATGGACTGGATGAGATGAAAGGGAATCGACTGAGGGCCGGAGAGGGTGGTCGGGTCCTCGATGACCAGGCGGTCGTTCTCAACGTATACCGACGGCTGGAGGAAGGCGTGGCGGGCGGTGCGGACGGCGATCGCCCCCATCCGATGGGCTACCAGCAGCCAAACGGCCAACAGGGGTGCGTCAGACCACCCGGCGCCGGTCAACGCCTGGCTGAAGACCCACCAGACGATGGCGGCGGCCGCGCCGAACGCCAGCGCCCCACCGTATCCGGCCAGGATCCGGTGACGAGCGTTGTGACGCATCCGAATATGTGCTGAACCCATGCACAGGTAATCGGCACATTGCAGGGATGAGTTAACAGTTACTGAGTCGAGTGAACAGTGACAGCGAACAGCCAACAGTCAGACCGCGTCGGCCACCCTTTACGCTTGCTGGTAGCTGGTAGCTGGTAGCTGGTAGCCGGTAGCTAGCCGAAGGCCGGTCCCTTGGGTCCGGTTCTGGCTACCGCGCTCCACACTGTCTCGTAGTGGTCGCGGTCGTAGGCATCCACATGGGGGAGCACGAATTCCTCCCAGGCAGATCGGAGTGGATCCTCCGATTCGGCGAACATTCGCAGGCCGGTGGGGAGCCGGTCGAGAACGGTCCGGAGGCTCATGGGTGTTTCGACCCGGGTGCGGCTGTCGCTGGCGGTGAAGGACTCGTTCACCTCAACCGCCAGTCGGGCGATGAGCTCTACGAAGTCTGGTTTCATGGTGGGGTAGCGGCGGGTGAGCATCCCGGTCAACTGCTCGGCAATCGGGAAGTCCTTCTCCCAAATAACCCACCGGTCGGCGAACGCTTTGTTGAGGGTCTGGGTGCCGGCATAGTCACGAAGGTCGGTCGGGTTCATGGTGCCAAACAGCCGGGTGTCTTCGCGCAGCTTGACGTTGTCACCGGTTGGGAGGTCGAGAGCGTGGTAGCGGTCGAGCAGGCCGTGCAGCGCAAACAGGGTCTCGGCCCCGGCCGCATTCAGCTCTGAGAGGTTGATGAGAGCCGTTCCCCGCAAGGCCCGGGTGATGTCCCCATCCTCCCACCGGCTCTCAGTGCCGCCTCGGCCGTCGCCGTAGAGCTTGACCGAGCCAATGAGAGTGATATCTCGCACCTCGCCGGTGAGGGGGATCCGGTAGTAGGGGAGTTTGAGGAGGGCGGCGAACTGCTCGAGGTCGTGGTCCTTGCCGGTGCCCATGTGGCCCCGCAACGCTAGGTGGAGGGGTACTTGCTCGTCGGCGTGGTCGCGGCGAACCTTTTCCAGGCGAGCGAGCCGGTAGAGCATGCCGAGGTCAACGTAGAAGGGGTCGGGCTCAGGAATCTTGGCGACCCGCTGCTGGCGGTCCGGGACTGACTTGGGGACCGTAAAGGTGTCGAGCTCGATGGGCTTTCCCTCGCCGGCGGGGTCTTCGAAGGTGACGGTCTTAGGCATGTACATTCCAGTCTTGGTCGTGCCACTGCGTGCGGGCCCACCAGGTATCGGCTCCCCACAAGGCGAGGCTGCGGCGGAGGCTGGAGCGTACTCCATCTACCATCGCTCGGGTAAGTGCATCGGGCTGCTCCACCACTTGATTGCGCCCGTAGGCGGCCTGGACGGTGCCGTCGCCAATGCCGATGCCGAGCACGGTGGTGCCGTTGGCCTCAGCTTGGCGGACCGTCTCGGCCAGCGTCTCGACCGAGCCGCGAGTCATACCATCGGCGAGTACCACCAGGATGCGGACGGTGGCCCGTCGGGCGGCCAGGCGCTCGGCGGCATGCGAGACGTTGAATTCGTCAACGTTGGCTGCCTTCTCGAACATGGACACCGGCGGGGCTTCGTCCCGGTTGCGGGAGGCCCGGGCAGTGGCGGCCCGCGGTTCGGCTGCCGTCCAGAACAATCCGGCCACCACGTCCTCGGTGGCCCGCCATCGCTGATCGAACGTCTTGAGCAGGTAGTGGTTGACGGTGCGGGTGAGTCGTTCGGCATGGCTCCCCTGGGTGCGGCGCAGCCCGGCCGCCGAGCCGTGCATCCGCTTGATGTAGGACCCCTCGGTGTCGTCGGGAGCGGCCGCGAAGGAGCGGTTGAAGAGGGCAACTTCGAACTCAACCTGCAGCTCATCGGCCAAACGGGCCAAGGTCCAGGCGCCCAGGGTGGCTGCCGCCAGGCCCCAGGGTGCCCGGCCTCCCCCCGCCAGGCGGCGGGCTTGCAGCATGGAGGCCGACCCGTCTACCAGCAGGCTGACGGCGTATGAGCGGCGGCTGGAGATCGCCCGGCGCTCGAACATGCGCTGGTACAGCCCGGCCCCCAGGAATAGGGCGGCGTAGGGGGAGAGGTCGCCGGCGTCGTAACCCGATCGCAGGCCTCGCCGCTGATTGGCGATGAACAGTGGCCACAATTCGCCAGAGATGTGCCGTTGGGCCACACCCCAGGCCCGGGCGGCACCGTCGAGGGATTCGCGGCCCTCGGCGGCGAACTGACGGAAGCGCTCTGGGAATTGGCTGACCACCAGCTTGCCGCCCTGGCCGATCGGCAGGTACACGAGCGGTGCTTCCGATACCCGGATGAGCTGCTCGGTTGATGGATCACCGCCGGCCTCGGAGTCCCCGGCATCGTCTGAATCGCCTGCCGTAGCCTCCATCGTCTCGTCGTAGCTCTCGACATCCTGGAGGATCGGACTGGTGAGGCGCACCCGGTCGACGCCGTCGGCGATGGCGTCCCGGTCCTTCTCGGATGCCTGTTCGTGGTCGCCGATCATCTTTGTTCCTGACACCTCGGTGAGCAGACCATGCAGGCGAGCGACCTGGAGCAATTGCAGTGCCCGTTCGGCCACCTCCCACACGTCCGTCGAATCCCGTACTCCGTCGAGAAAGGCCATGGCGTCATCGAGCGCCGCGGCCACATGGGGGTCGACCTGCTTCTGCAGGCGGTCTCGCTCGTCGTAGCCACCCACAATCATGAAGCAGGCCAGGGCAAATTGGCCTAGCGGCCGGGCGAGGGCCAGAGCATCGGGGGCGGCTGCGACATACAGGTCTTCGAGCACTGAACGAGCGCCTCGATAGGCCGACAGGTGAGCCAACTCCTGGCGGGCGTCTTCGAGTGCCAGGAATAGTGCTTCGGCCGCCGGTCCGCCGGCCTCGGCCAATGCGTCAAGCAGCGAGACGGGTTCCTCCGGCAGCTCCTCGATGTCCTCGGGCAACCATTCGGGCGGGATGGGCCGCCGCTCTTCGAAGTCGGTGACGGCCAGATGAACCACCTCGTGCAGGGCCGAGGCGAGGGCCACCTCGGCGGGAGTGACCGGGGCACTGCGGGCGTAGGCGGCTTGGAAAAGCCGGGGGTCGAGCACCACCTCGCCCGACCGGCTGGCCGCCTCCGAACCGAGCCGGACCCGCAAGTCTTCGTTCTTGCTCACGGAGCGGGCAAAGCGAGTCACTGCGGGCGCCACCCGTTGATAGCGAGCGACAACCGCCTCGATCGCCCGCTCGTCGGGCGGGAGAATATCGGTGAGGACGGTTTGGGTTCGATCGCGCATAACTGATTGACGATACAACGTCCCCGCCGCCACGGGCACTACGTTGAGAGCATGGATCTGTCCGTTGGTGATGCCTTTGTGATTCCCGAGGGGGAGCTGCACTGGACCTTCTCCACCTCAGGTGGGCCGGGAGGGCAGCACGCCAACCGCAATGCCACCAAGGCCGAACTCAGCTGGGACCTGTCCGCCAGCGGAGCTATCGCCGACGACACCCGGCGCACCATCACCCGTCGCCTCGGCCCGAAGGTGCGCGACGGAGTGATAACGGTGGTGGCCGGCGAGTCACGATCGCAGTGGCGAAACCGCCAGACGGCCCGACGCCGTTTGGCCGACCTGCTCAAAGAGGCTCTCCGTCCCGAGCGTCGTCGCGTCCCCACCCGGCCATCCAAGTCGGCAAAGGATTCGCGTATTCAGGACAAGCGTCGCCGGGGAGCCGACAAGCGGCTACGGCGGCCGCCGGAGATCGAATAGCCGTGGTCTACTCGTCGAGGGGCAGCCGGTCTTCTTCGGTTTCGTCGAAGTAGGCAAGCCGATCGACCGGCATGGTGAGGGACGTCAGCACGTTCATCAGGTGGGCGGTGATCCGTTTGAGATATCGGAAGTACAGTGCCCGCGGCACACCATGGTTTGAAGGTTCAGTCGACGTGACGAACTCATCGATCTTCTCATCGTACTCCTTGAGCAGGATGTCGCCTTCGAACAAATAGGTGCGAGCCTCCTCGGTAGCTCGATCCAGGAAGGTCTGGGCAGTCTCGGCGATCAACAGCGACACTCGCTGCCGATACGAGGAGAGCTGGTCGATGTCGGCTGCCCCGGAGAAATCGATGCCCTGGGTGGCCAGGTCAAAGATGTTCTTGGCATAATCGCCGATACGCTCGACGTCCTTGGCCACCGCCATATACGCCAGAACCATCGGAACATCGGTCCCGGATGAGTGAACGCTCACATGAACCACCAGGTCGCGTCGGATGTCGCGCTCGGTGGCGTTTATCCGCTTGTCGGTGGTGTGCACGTCCGCACCGACCACAGCCGGGTCGGCACCTGCCAGCAAGGCGTTGGAGGCCAGATCGAAGCTGTGGCGAGCATCGCTCAGCATCTGTCCGATCTTGCTTTCGGTCTGTTCGAGCTGACTCTCGGAGCCTCTCCTGAAGAATTCGAGAACCATCGAGTACCTCCTTATCCCAACAACACTATTCCAACCAGCGGCAGGATGACGAAGGTCCCCACCACGTAACTCACGGCCAATGCCCGGTTGCTCAACGCCACCTCGGCCAGTCTCTCGGCCGCCCGGATCGGCAGGTACCTCAACTGCGGGAGCGGATAGAACAGCAGAATCCCGGACAAATTGAAGATCGTGTGGGTGAGGGCGATCGCCAGTGCTTCGGGCCGGTCCGTCGCCAGCGACGCCAGCAATGCTGTGATGGTCGTCCCGACATTCGCACCGAGCGTGATCGGGTAGGCGTTCTTGAGGGTGAGCACACCCGCCGCGATGATGGGAATGAGAATCGAGGTTGTGATTGAGCTGCTCTGCACCGCCACGGTCAGCACCAGGCCGACGAGCATGGCGGCTATGCCTCCCCCACGCGACAGGATGTCATTCATCGACCGCTCGATCCGTCCGGCCAGGACCTGTTTCATGTTCTTGGTGATGAAGGCCAGGCTCAGGAAGATCAGCCCGAGGCCGACGATGAGCAGGATCGAGCCCAGCACGTTTTCGCTGGCCCCATCCAGGATCTCCTTGACCTGATCCACTGGCCACTTGACCGCCGATTTGAGAGGGCTGTCTCCGAGCTCACCCCCCTGCACACCCGCGTCGGACAACCATTCGGCCATCTTCTCGGCAATAGACGAGAGGAATCCAGTGATGAGCTCAAGGGGCAACAAGACACTGACCGCCATGAGGTTGAAGAAGTCGTGCATGGTGGCGCCGGCAAAGGCCCGCTTGAATTCCTCGCTGCGGCGGATGTGTCCGAGCGAAGCCAATGTATTGGTGACCGTCGTCCCGATGTTGGCTCCCATGATCATGGGAACAGCGGTATCAAACGGCAGCGTCCCCGACCCGACTAGGCCGACAATGGTGGCGGTGGACACCGACGAGGATTGCACCAGGACCGTCGCCAGGATCCCGGCAAAGAGGCCGGCCAGGGGATTCGAGATCCCCTCGAAGAGGTCGGCAGCCGCCTCGGAACCAAACGCCTTGATGCCACTCTCGAGGAACTTCACCCCGGCCAAGAAGGTGTAGAGCAGCCCGATAACCAGCATCAACCGGGCCCAGGTGGGGAGGTGTCGTTCAGATGTCGGCTGGCTTATCGCCATGGGTCTACCGGGCTCCGCGGGTACGGTTTTGTAGGCTACATCGCGCAGGTCCGGATACGCCAGTGCGAGTGCCATACTCGTGGCCGATGGAAGCCAAACCCCAGATCCTGTTCGTGTGTGTGCACAACGCCGGTCGCAGTCAGATGGCCGCTGCCCTCACCGAGATGCACGGGATGGGGCTCATAGAGGTGCTATCGGCCGGGAGCGAACCCGCCGACGAGATCAACCCGGTGGTCGCCGAAGCCATGGCCGAGCTCCGTATCGATATCACGGCCCGCCGGCCCCACCCGCTCTCGACAGAGGCGGTCCGTGAGTCCGATGTCGTCGTCACGATGGGGTGCGGGGATGCCTGCCCTGTCTTTCCCGGCAAGCAATACATCGACTGGGAGCTGGACGATCCGGCAGGCAAGGACCTCGATGCCGTTCGTGAGATCCGCAACGAAATCAACCTGCGGGTGATGGGCCTCGTCCAAACGCTGCTCGACGACGGTGAGCCTCGGCCACGACACGCCAGTCGCCAACCGGACTAGCCAACGTTCACTTCGGCGCGGCGGCTCGGTTGCTTGAATCCTCTACCTTCGAGGCAGCCACGGGCTGCATCCCACTCGTTGACATGCCGAGGTGAGTGCCCGCGAATGGGTCGAGCGGCCCTGACAGAGGACATTGGGTCCGGTTACCATGCGCTCGTCCAATTCGGATTAAGAAAGGATTCCCAAATGGGTCTGTTCGACTTTGTGAAGAACGCGGGGGCCAAAATAGGGATAGGCAAATCGACTTCGGAAGAAGCTGCGGAAAAGGCCGATAAGGCCGCTGCCGCTGCGGCTTCGCGGGCCAAGGCGGCCTCACGAGCCGAGGATCGCAAAGAGATCGCTGAATCGCAGGAGAAGGTAGCCGAAGCCCGCAAGAGCTTCGAGCTCGAGAAGCATGTCAAGAGCATGGGGTTTGAGGTCGAGGACCTCGACGTGACCTTTGATGACGGCAAGGCCACTGTCAAAGGGGCAGTTGAAGATGTGGCCACTCGCGAGCGGGTAGTCCTCACCATCGGCAACACCGATGGCGTGGCTCAGGTAGACGACCGCATGCGAGTGAAGACCAGTGTCGAGCTGGCAGCCGAAGAGGCTCAAGCGGCGGCGGCGGAGTCGAAGTTCTACACCGTGGTATCGGGAGACTCGCTCTCCAAGATCGCCAAGGAGTTCTACGGCGACCCGATGAAGTACCCGGAGATCTTCGAGGCCAACAAGCCGATGCTGAAGGACCCCGATCTCATCTACCCGGGTCAGGTGCTGCGGATTCCCGCCCTCTAACGACTCGAAACCATCTAGTGAGAAACGGGACCCATAGGGGTCCCGTTTCTTGTTTTATGACGGTGGATCACAGGAACGCGCTTTCACCCCACCCCTAGCCCCTCCCGCTCTGCGGGAGGGGTACGCGCTTTCACCCCACCGCTAGCCCCTCCCGCTCTGTCTGCGGGAGGGGTATGCGCTTTCACCCCACCCCCGCACTTTCTACGGCGTGAGCCATACAGGGTGCTCAACCAGGTTCATGGGGCTGCCATCCACGGCCGAGTCCGCCCACATGATCAATGCTCCGAGCTGTGGGGTGTCGACGGTGTAGGAGACACCGAACTGGAAAGTCCCCCATTCGGGTCCGCCGGTGCTGGCCATGGTGAAGCCCTCGTCGAGGGGGAGGCCGTCGTTGTCGTACAGCCCCCATTGCAAGTGGGCTTCAAACGCCCTGGCTATTCCGCTCACGAGTAGCGGGTTGCCGGCCTGGCCGAAGAAGCCGGGCTGGTCGATGAGGATCTCGGCCACCAGGCCCGACCCGAGGAAGCCATCCCGGGTGAGCGTCGGAGTGACATCCATTCCATGGCTGCCAAAGAACTCCACCTGCTCGCCCTCGATGAGCAGTACGACTTCGTCCACGGTCGGGAATTGGGTCAGGGTGAACACCAACTGGGCAAGGACGCTCATCTCGCCAAAGGTGCCACCAACATCTTCGATCTCACTCGAGAGGTCGATGCGGGCCACTCCGTCGGAGATGGTTAGTTCCAGGAGCTCGGTGCCATCCGGCAAGCCCCCATGGATCGCCGGGGTTCCGGCGCCCTCGTCGGCGGTCGGCCCGTCGATCAGTTGATTGATAGCCGCAGCCGCCACTCCCACTGTGGCTTCGATCTCCCGGCTAACGGGGCGGAGATACGGGCCGCCCTCGCCGGTGACGTCATCCACGAGGAAGTAGACGTTCACGTACTGGTCATCTGCCGGCACTACTGACGTTGTGGTCGTGGTGGGTTTTGTCGTCGTCGTAGTTGGGACAACGGTGGTTGTCGTGGTCGCCACGGTGGATGTCGTGGGATCGGCGGTTCCGTCCGACTCTCCACAGGCTGCGGCCACCAGCGCCAGCGCCACAAGCAGAAATCCCAAGCGTTTCATGAGTTGACCCCCTTGTCTTTCTTGTCACCCCTTAGACGCCGTCTCGGCCCGGTTTGGGTGCCGATTTTCTTTGCGCAAGGCAATCGTATGAGTTGTCCCGAAGTGGCCGATAGGTCCGTTCGGCACTGAGACGCACGGAAACACCCGGTCTGTTCCTAACATCTCGGTCTTATGCACTATCAACTATCTACGCTCTCCAACGGCCTGCGGGTCATCACCGATTCGATGCCCGACGTTCGCTCGGTGGCCCTTGGGGTATGGGCGGATGCCGGCAGTCGCGACGAGCACTCCAACGAAGCCGGCGCCGCCCATTTCCTCGAGCACCTGTTGTTCAAAGGCAGCGACAAACTGTCGGCCCGGCAGATCGCCGAGGCCTTTGACGCAGTCGGCGGGCGTTCCAACGCCTTCACCAGCAAGGAGCAGACCTGTTACTGGGCAAGGCTGCGTGACGACGACCTGCCGCTCGGCCTCGACATCTTGTCCGAGATGGTGCGCCGTCCCGCCTTTCGTCAAACAGAGATCGATTCGGAGAAGCACGTTGTGCTCGAAGAGATCAACATGAACGATGACGACCCAACCGACGTTGCGTATGAGGAGTTTGCCCAGGCCCTGTGGAAGGGCCATGCCCTCGAGCGACCGGTGCTGGGCACCAAGACTTCGATATCAGATATGACCCGCGACGACATTCACGGCTTCTGGGCGCGGCGCTACCACGCCGGGGCCACGGTGGTCGCCGTGGCGGGCCGGGTCGACCACGCCGCCATCGTTGAGCAAGCGGAGGCCCACTTTGGAGACTGGCACGCCGCCGATTCAACCCACGATCACCAGCCGGCCACCGTTACATCGCGTGTGCGGGTCCGTCCCCGCGATACCGAGCAGACCCACCTCGTGATCGGCGGCGAAGGGCTCCCGAGTGGCGACGACCGCCGGTTCGCCTTCGGTTTACTCAACCACGTGATGGGAGGCGGGATGTCGTCTCGCCTGTTCAGAGAGATCCGTGAGCAGCGTGGCCTGGCCTATGCGGTGTACAGCTTCAAGTTTCCGTATGCCGACTCGGGTGGGTACGGGGTATACGTTGGGACCACCCCGACTCAGGTAGAGGAGGTACTACACCTCATCGCCGGCGAGATCAAGAAACTCGTGGCCGACGGCATCACCTCGGACGAGCTGGAGCGGGCCAAGGGCCATACCCAGGGGAGCCTGGCGTTGAGCCAGGAGGATCCCAACAGCCGGATGATTCGCCTCGGTCGAGACGAGATCGGCGGCCTCGAGCATTTGAGTCTCGACGAGACCCTGACCCGCTACCAGGCGATCACTCTGGAAGCTGTGCACGAAGTTGCCGCCGATCTGCTCACCGGCCCCCAGGTCATTGGGGCCACCGGGCCGCATGAGGCCTCCGAGCTCGAGCCGTTCGTGGCATGACCCGGGTCATCGTCTCGGGGGCGGCCGGCCGAATGGGATCACTCGTGTGCGCCACGATCGACGAGCAGCCCGACCTGGAGTTGGTCGGACGTTTCGACCCCGGGAATGACCCGTCCCAGGACGCCGCCGGGTTGCCCGAGTGTGATGTGGTCGTCGAGTTCACCACCCCCGACGTTGTAATGGCCAACTTGGGCGAATGGAGGGCCCGTGGGTGGCACGCAGTGGTCGGCACCTCTGGATTCACAGAGAATCGGCTGGCCGAGGTCGGGCAGTTGTTCGGCGACGGACCTCCCAACTGCCTCATCGTGCCCAACTTCTCCATCGGTGCGGTGCTTTCCATGAGATTCGCCCGAGAGGCGGCCGCCCACTTCGCGGCAGCCGAAGTCATTGAGTTGCACCACGATCACAAAGCCGACGCTCCGTCCGGCACGGCGCTGGCGACGGCCAGGTTGATCGCCGAGGCCGGCCCCCAGTCTCGGGCGTTCGAATCGTCAGAGCTGGTTCCGGGTGCCCGGGGTGCCTCGGTCGAAGGGGTGAACGTTCATTCGGTCCGCTTGTCGGGGCTCGTGGCCCATCAGCAGGTCATCCTCGGAGGACAGGGCGAGACCCTCACCATTCGCCACGACACCACCGACCGTTCGGCGTTCCTGCCCGGAGTGCTG
>Ga0224508_10001345_pt1 | contig 22143 bp, 25 predicted proteins | sample SF_Jan12_sed_USG_4_FD_170157 | JGI IMG/M metagenome (GOLD analysis project Ga0224508, IMG submission 170157) | Sediment microbial communities from San Francisco Bay, California, United States - SF_Jan12_sed_USGS_21 | ecosystem: Environmental > Aquatic > Marine > Sediment | place: USA... | reverse complement strand
CGGACTCCGCAGCGGGTCGAGCAGGGAATACCGGATCGCGCTCGCCGACGGCACGCTCATCGGCACCGTCGACGAGGCACGTGCGTTCGCGTTGGTACACCCGGGGGCGATCTACCTCCACCGGGGCGACACCTTCCGTGTCGTCGAGCTCGACATCGACACCGGGCTCGCGACCGTCGAGGCGGCCGATGGCAGCGAGTACACGCAGGCCCGCACCGACATCGACATCTCCGTGCTCGATGTCGACGCGGACCGCAAGGTCGCGAACAGTCGGCTGTCGCTGGGCGATGTCGAGGTCGTCACCACGGTGGTCGGCTACCAACGGCGCGAGGTCCGCTCGCGTCGCATCCTCGCCAACCTCCAGCTCGACCTCCCGTCCCAGCGGCTCGTCACGCGGGGAGTCTGGTACACCGTCGTCCCCGAGCTCGTCGACGATGCCGACATCGCGCCCGCCGATCTCCCCGGCACGCTGCACGCCATCGAGCACGCTGCCATAGGCATCCTCCCCCTGTTCACGATCTGCGACCGATGGGACGTCGGCGGAGTCTCCACCGCCCTCCACGGCGACACCGGGCTGCCGACGATCTTCATCTACGACGGCTATCCGGGCGGTGCCGGCATCGCCGAGCTCGGCTTCGACGCCGCCGACCGACACCTCGAAGCCACCCTCGACGTGCTCCAAGCCTGTCCGTGCATCGACGGCTGCCCATCGTGTGTCCAGTCGCCGAAGTGCGGGAACGGCAACGAGCCACTCGACAAGGCGGGCGCAGCCGCACTGCTGCGAGCGATCCTCGGCTGACGCCAACGCCCGTCGGCTCACTCGAGCCGCATCGTCACCTCCGCGACGAGCGCCACGTCGTCGACCATCGCGCCGATCATCGGCACCGTGGTCGGCGCGCGGTACCGCACACGAACCGTCACCATGCCGCCGGTGACGATCGCGCCCTCGACCTCGACTTCGACACGCGCCGGGTCGAGTCCGGCGGCGGCGATCGCGGCCTGCTCGGCCGCAGCCGGGTCATGGGTCACCGCCACGACCCGTGCCGCTTCGCGAGCAGCGTGGGTCGTGCGCACCTGGGCGTGCACGACCAGCCCGACCTGCACCACCGAGAGCGTCAGCAGCAGAACGAGCGGGAGCAGCAGGGCGAGCTCGACGGTTGCCTGGCCCCGCTGCTCGCCACTCGTCCCCGTCATGCCACGAGACCGGTCAGTGACTTGAAGACCGCATCGAGCAACTGGCCGACGCGGTTCGTCTTCGCGGTCCACGCGATGATGAGCATGGCAATGGTTCCGACGCCGACCAGCACGAGCGCATACTCCGCAGTCGACTGACCTCGCTCGCCGGCACCGGCTCGCAGCTTCGACAGCTGCATCGTCACGGACAACAGGACAGACATGAGACCCTCCTCTGGGTCAGGAGCTGCGGGGAGTGACGGCGACTCAGGTCGCGAGAGAACGGAACGTGGCGGCGACGACCGGCACGACGGTCAGAAGCGTGAACGCCGGCAGCACGCACACCACGAGCGGGAACAAGAGGCGTACCGGCACGCGACGAGCGGCGGACTCGGCCTGGCGCCGCCGCTCGGCCCGGGCCTCGGCCGCGACCTGGTCGATGGCCGACGCCGGATCGACGCCCGCATGGTCGGCGTCGACCAGGAGGCGCAGGAGCGGGCGCACCGGGTCGCCGAGGTCGTCAGCGATGTCGAGGAGCGCGTCGCTCAGCCTCACCCCGACCCCGGTGCGCCCGTGACCCTTTGCCAATGCCGCACCGAGGCAGCCGTGACTGTGACGACTCACGGCCTCGACCGCGAGCGTGACCGTCAGACCCGAGCCGAACGCCAGCGCGAACAGGTCGATGACATCCGGCAGCTCGCGCACGAGCGCCTGTGCTGCCGAGCGCTTCCGGCGTCGATGTCCGACGAGAGGCAGCCCCCATGCCGCCAGCGCCCCGGGAACGACGAGCAGCGGCACAGTCGCCAGGCCGATCACCACGGTGATCGCCACCCCTCCCACCTGCGTGGTCCGCAATGGCGGCAGCGGGACACCAGCGATCGCGGCCAGCCACTCGCCCACCCGGGCCCGAACCGGCTGCCGCGATCGATGCGATGCCGGTTCACGGAGCACCAGCGGCCGGACAGGCCGTCGTGGCCGCCAGACCCATGCCCCGCCGGCGAGAAGCACCAGCCATGCCATTGGCACCGGGTTCACCACTTCACCGATCGTGCGATGCGATGCATCCACACCGCAGCGACGACATCCAGGCCGAGACCTGCGGTGAGGCAGAGGATTCCGGCCGGCGTCGTGAACAGGAACGAGGATGTCGCCGGGTCGGCGGTGATCGCGAGCACCAAGAACGCCACCGGCAACAGGCCGATGACCACTGCGGATGCCCGAGCCTGGCTCGACAACGCCGCCACCTCGCGTTCGATCGAGCGACGATCGCGCACGGTTGCGGCCACCCGATCGATGGCGCCCGCCCCGGTTCCGCCGGCGTCGATCGTCAGCAGCAGCGCTGCGACCGCGAGCTCGACGAGGGACAGCCGTCGGCGTTCGGCCCACCCCGCGATGGTCAGGCGCAGCTCCCGACCCGCGTCGAGCTCCCGTCGCATGGTGTCGAAGTCGCCCGCGATCGGCCCCGACATGTCGACATCGAACACCGCCTGGCGGAGCGATCGGCCGGTCCGGAGGCTTCGAGCGATCGAGTCGAGCGCTTCGGGCAGGTCGGCGACAACCCTGGCGTCGGACCCGCCCCGGACGAACGGAAGTCGCCGCACCCGAACCAGGAGATGGCCGCCCATGCCCCCGAGCCGAGTGGTTGCGGGATTCGGCGCGACGAGCCGCTCTCGGACATCGGCGCGTGAAGCCGTGGCTGCGGCCATGGCAGCGGTGATCGACAACGCCGCCACCACGGGAAGGATCAACCACGTCGGCATGCCCACGGTCCTCCGGCGATGGCGGCGGGCTCGACTCGCTGGCCACCGCCGGTGACCTCGGCGACCTCGACGATGGCGCGCCGGCCGTCATCGGCCCGCGCGACCTGCACCACCAGATCGACTGCGCTGTCGATCTGATCGCGCACCGCGGGTAGCGGCAGCGCCGCGTCGTCGATGAGCACCATCGTCTCAATCCGCCGCAACGCATCGATCGGGCTGTTGGCGTGACAGGTGGAGAGCGACCCGTCGTGGCCGGTGTTCATCGCCTGCAACATGTCGAGGGCCTCGCCGCCGCGCACCTCACCGACGATGATCCTGTCGGGTCGCATGCGCAGGGCGTTGCGCACGAGATCGCGAATGGTCACGCCCTGGGCCGGTTGGGCCTCCAGGCGCACGATGTGATCGCCTGGAAGTCTGAGCTCGGCGGCATCTTCGATCGTGACGACCCGCTCGGTGACCGAGAGCTCGGCCGCGAGCGCATTCAGCAGGGTGGTCTTGCCCGCCCCCGTGCCCCCGCTCACCACGATGTTGGCCCGCTGTCGAACTGCTCGGGCCAACCACGACACGAGCGCCGGTTCGCCGAACTCCTCCAAGCCCACCGCGGCAACACCGAACCGCCGGATGGTCACGTACGGCCCATCGATGGCCGCCGGTGGGACGACGGCGTTCACCCTGGATCCGTCCGCGAGCCTGGCATCGACCATCGGACTGGTGCGATCGACTCGGCGACCGAGCGGGCCCACGATTCGTTCGACCATGTGCTCGAGGGTGGCCAGGTCGATCTCGATGTCGGTGCGCTCGAGGCGGCCGCTGCGTTCGACCCAGATCGGTCCCGCACCGTTCATCATGATGTCGGTGATCGCCGGGTCGGCGAAGAGCGGTGTGACCGGTCCGAGACCCACCAGTCGGGCGTCGATCGCGGCGACGACTGCGTCGAGGTCGTCGTCGCTCAGCAGTGGCGCGCATGACCGCACCCTGGCGACGATCAGGGCCCGCCTCGCGTCTCGGTCGGTCGGGACGTCGACCGACTCGGCCAACAGCTGCCGGTGCAGCTCGGCTTCGAGCTCGGGGAACCGCATCTCAGGCCGTTCGATCGAGGAGCCGGGACAGACCCCTCGGCATTCGACTCGTGAGGAGGCCGGCGTCGACGGCTCGGGCGATGGCCGGATCGATGCCGACCTCGAGGAGCACCGGCGCACCGATGACCTCCTCGACGTCGCGTGCGTCGAGCGCCCGCCCGATCTCGCTGACGAGCACCACGCCCGAAGGCCGGATCGGTGCCGCCGACGCGCGCCGGAGCGCGAGGTAACACGGCCTGATGACCAGCAGGGACACATCGGCGGCGCCGGCGATGAGCCGACGGGCCTCGGCGTCGGTGCAGTCGATACGACCGGCGTCGACGATGGCATGACGGGATCCCGTGGCCAACAGACCGGCCGCGACGTCGAGCCGATCGATGGGCTCGAGACCGCCGACGCCGCGTTCGAGCATGCTGAGCCCCGGACGGACCTCTCGACTCAGTCGGTCGAGCGCGTCGGGCCCGATGTCGTGATCGGCCGCCACCCAGTCGGCCAGACCGGGCGCATCGCCCGACGAGATGCCGAGCGCGGCCGGAAGATCTCCGGCCATGTCGACGGCGACGACCCCGGCCGGGTCGGTTTCAGCCCGACGAATGGCGAGCAATGCGGTGACGACGGTCGTCCCGACCCCACCCTTGATGGACCAGCACACTGTGAGCACCACGCACCCCGAACACTGGAAGGAGCGGGGAGTGCCGGCGGCCGACGCCGCGAGAACCAGCCGGGCTGGTGGAGTGCACCATACGGGTCGCTCGGCTCGGGGGCAAGAGCCGTGCGGCAGGGGCCCCGACCACGTTCGTACCAGCCGGTGCCCGTCTACTCTTTGGCTACCTGACAATCGGGCAATCGGATGGGTTGCACATGCGAGGAACCAGGTGGCACCCACGTCGACGACTGTGGCCATGGCTCGTCGGCTTCGTCGCGCTCGGCCTCGCCGCCGCACTGTTCGTGTGGCAGATCGTGCTCCGGGACACGACGACACCGGTGCCCGTGGCAAAGGCGGTCGACTCGTTCCGGGCGACGGACGACGCGCCCGCGAGCACGGCTGCGACCGAAGCAGCAACCGACGTCGCCGCACTTCCCGCCGCCGGCGTGTACCTCTACGCCACGCTCGGCGGCGAGGAGGTCGACGCGCTGGGAGGCACTCGCCACGACTACCCCACAACGACCACCGTCACCGTGACCGGCGGCGGCTGCGGTGTCGTCCTGCGATGGGACGCCCTCGAGGAACGCTCCGAGGAGTTGGAGCTGTGCCGCCGCGACGGCTCGCTCGTCGTGCCTCGGTACACCTCGTTCCACCGGTTCTTCAGCCAGGACGACAGCCGGCCCTACCGCTGCGACGAGCCGATCGTCCTCGTGCCCGCCGATCCCCTGGCCGGCACGACGATGACGTCACGCTGCCAGGCCGACGACCTGATCGAGGACATCACGGTCACCGTCGTCGGCGCCGAGCCGGTGGACATCGAGGACGGGACGGTCGATGCCATCCACGTGCGCCTGGCGACCGAGCTCGGAACCGACGATGACAGCACGACCGGCGATGCCACCAGCGATCTGTGGCTGGCCATGGACGGCACGGTGCTGCGCTGGACCGAGCAGACGCGCACGACCGCCGACTCGTTGGTCGGCGACGTCCACTACGACGAGTCCTTCGAGCTGGAGCTGTCAGCCTTGGAACCGGTTCGATGACAGCGCCGCGGCGACGTCCACTACGACGAGTCCTTCGAGCTGCAGCTGTCAGCCTTGGAACCGGTTCGATGACAGCGCCGCCGCCCCGATTCGGTCGAGGTCGGACGGCGGCCCGGGTGCTGGCCCGGGTGATCGACGTTGCGGTCTGGGCCGGATCGCGGACACCTCCGGGTATCGCCCACGGCCTGGCTGCGATCGGCGGAACGCTGGAGTGGACGGTCCGACCGAAGAAGCGTCGGCGCCTCGCGGCGAACCTCGCCCACGCGGTCGGCTCGCCTCCGGACAGTCGGCTCGTGCGACGCCTCGTTCGCACCGAGATCCGCAACGAGGCGTACCGGTCCGCCGACCTGCTCTGGGCGCTCGGACGACCTCACGAGTTCCTGGCGGCGGCCGAGCTCGACGGCATCGAGATGGCCCAGGAGACCGTCGCCGCCGGACACGGCCTGATCCTGGTCGGCACCCATCTCGGAGGCTGGGAGGTGGCCACGTCGGTGCCGGGCGCAATGCTGGGCGCACCCACCAGCGTGATCGTCGCCGACGACTGGCTGGCATGGGCCATCGAACACGCCCGAACCGCCGTCGGCCTGAGCGTCGTCTATCCCAAGGTGGCGGCGCTGCACTGCTTGCGGCGACTGCGCGCCGGCGAGATCGTCCTGATGCTCGGCGACGACGGTCGCCACGCCGAGCACCGCCACCGCACACGATTCCTCGACGGGGAAGCCGACCTCGCGAGCGGAGCCGCCACCCTCTCCCGCCTGAGCCGCTCTCCCGTCATCACGTTCACGGTGCTGCCCGTGGCACCCCGCCGATGGCGAGTCATCGTCGAGCCGCCCCTCGGACCGCCGGCCTCCGAAAGTGGCGATGACGGCGAGCGGGAGCTGCTCCAGCAGCTGGCCGATCGCTGGACGGCGATGATCACTGCCCACCCCGAGCACTGGGCGGCGTCCCATGAGATCGCCTGGGTGCAGGACGGCTGATGGGCAACCGGCGCGAAGTCGCGATCGGGCTCGGCTGTTACGGGGCCTACCTCGCCGTACGCCGCGCCGTCATGACCGACGACGGCCGCGCCCGCGCCATGGAGAACGCGGCCAGGGTCGTCCGGCTCGAGCAGCGACTCCACATCGACATCGAGCCGGCGGTCCAGACCGCGGCGGCACGACATCACCGGATGATCCAGGCCGTGAATCTCGGTTACGGGGCCGGGAACGTGATGATGAGCGTCGGCTGGTTGATCCTGCTCCATCGAGACCGGAGCGTTCGGTTCGGGCCCGAACGACGGGCAGCCGTCGCGGCGTTCATGGGCGCTCTTCCGGTGTTCTGGGCCTTCCCGACCGCGCCGCCGCGGCATCGCGACGAGTACACGGACACGCTGCTCGATGGAGGCGTCGACCTCGACCATCCCCTCCTCGTCCGCCTCTACAACCCGATCGCGGCCATGCCCAGCCACCATGTGGCGTTCGCCGTCGTAACCGGGTTCGGTCGGGCCGCGGGTTCGAGAACCGGTCTGGGGCGGAACGCATGGCGGTGTTACCCGCTCGGCGTCACCGGTGCGGTGCTGGCCACCGGCAATCACTTCCTGCTCGACGCGGTGGCCGGTGCCCTTCTCGGAGCCCTGGCCCGCACCGTCACCCGATGAACGGCCTCACCACTCCCGACATCGAGGCTCGGTCGCTGCTGTTGGGGGCACTCACGGCGGTGGTCGTCGCGGTCGTGATGGTCCTGTCCATCGGTCGCCTCACCGGCTTCGCCGAGCTCACCAGCACGCTGGACGACGCCCAATGGCAGTGGCTGGTCCTGTGCGCAGTCGGCCAGATCGCCGTCTTCGCCGGATACGCCGGCACGTTCCGACGGGCTGTCGCATTCGACTCGGGCCCCGACGTCTCCTCCCGGTTCGCGCTCCGGGTCGCGCTGGCCGGGTTCGGCCTCACCCAGCTCGTCGCCGCGGGCGGCGCGGCCGGTCTCGCCTTCACCTACTGGGCCCTGCGTTGGATCGGACTGGAACGTCGGGACGCGCTCGTTCGCCTCATCGGTCTCAACACCGCGGTGTACCTGGTCTTCGCGGCCATCGCGTGGATCGGGGCCGTGCTCGGTCTCGTCAGCGGCGAGGTGCCCGCGAGCATGGCGATCCCATGGCTGATCGCGGTGCCCGTCATCGTCATCGTCGCCGCGTGGTTCACGGCCGAGGATCACATCGGCCGCTGGACGACGACCACAGAGCGGGGGTTCCGGCAGGCTCTCTCGATCGGCGTCGCGGCCGCCGCGTGGGTCCGCCGGGCCCTCGGCATGACCAGCGGGCGCACCATCCTCTCGCACGCGATGCTCTATTGGTTCGGTGATCTGCTGAGCTTGTGGGCCGCGTTGCAGGCGTTCGGGGTCTCGCTCGGCCCGGCTCCGCTGATCGGCGCCTACGCCACGGGCTACCTGGCCCAGATCATCCCGATCCCGTTCCTCGCGACCGGAGGTGTCGACACCGCGACGACGCTTACCCTCACGGCGGTGGGTGTGCCCGTCGAGGTCGCGCTCCTGGCCGTGGTGGCCCATCGGATCTTCGCATTCTGGCTTCCGATCGGCCCCGGCCTGTGGTCGGCCGCGGCATTGTCGCGCCAGGGCCAACCGACGACTCGAACGAGCTCGCGGTGAGCGTGTCGACCCGGTCGGTTCTCGCCGGGTCGTCCGCGGTCAGACCCGGAGTGCTTTCCGGATCGCGATGACCAACAGGACGACGAACACGACTGCGAGGAGTCGGGTCTGATGACGGTGAGACGGCACACCCATGGCGGAGGTGGACGGGAATCGAACCCGCCGGACGGGGATCACCCGTCCCACCCGCTTTGAAGGCGGGGGAGCCCACCAGGTACTCGGACACCTCCCGGCAGTCCGGTCACCCTATCGCCGGGGCCCGACAGGAGCCCCGACGGCCCAGCGGGTCAGACGGCCAGGAGGTCGCGTGCGCCGGTGTCGCTGCTGGGATGGCGCAGCTTGGACATCGCCCGAGCCTCGATCTGGCGGATGCGCTCGCGGGTGAGGTTGAAGTGCTCGCCGACCTCTTCGAGCGTTCTCGGCTCGCCCCGGTCGAGGCCGAAGCGAAGCTTGAGGATCTCGCGCTCGCGTTCGTCGAGCGGCGCGAGCAGCCGGGCGATCTCCTCGGGCAACAGCGCCGTGGCCGCGACCTCGAAGGGTGACTCGGCCGAACGGTCCTCGACGACGTCGCCGAGCTCGGCGTCGCCGTCTTCGCGTAGGGGCTCGGACAACGAGAGCGGCTCGGCCGCGAACCGCAGCGCCTCGGTGACCTTGTCCTCGGGCATCTCGACCTCGGCCGACAGCTCGGAGAGCGTCGCGGGCCGGCCCAGCTTGAGCTCGAGGCGGGCGCGTGCCTTCTGGAGCCGTGCCAACGTGTCACCGGCGTGCACCGGCAGGCGGATGGTTCGTCCGGTGTTGGCGATGCCGCGGGTGATGGCCTGGCGGATCCACCAGGTGGCGTAGGTGGAGAACTTGAAGCCCTTGCGCCAGTCGAACTTCTCGACGGCGTGCATGAGGCCCAGGTTTCCTTCCTGGATGAGGTCGAGGAGCGGGAGGCCCGACGCCTGGTACTTCTTGGCTATCGACACCACGAGGCGCAGGTTCGACTGCACGAAGGTTCGTTCGGCGTCTTCGCCCTTGCGGCTCGTGCGTCGCAGATCGCGCTTGCGGGCAACGGTGAGCTTGTCGCCCGAATCGAGATCTTCCCGCGCGGCGTTCCCGGCCTCGATGGCCTGGGCGAGACGAACCTCGTCCTCTTTGGTCAGCAGTGGGTACTGACCGATGTCGGTCAGGTACAACCGAACGAGGTCTTCTTCGTCGCGCTCAACACGTTCCTTGGGCACCTGAACGACTCACTCCCGGTTGCCGGACGAATCTCCACTGCGCCGGATGAGCTCGCCCCGTCCGGCAGTGGTGACTCTGAAGCACCATATCCCTCTGGTCAAGCCCTCCAAACGGGCAACGAAGACTGTCTCTGACCCATCGTCACATTCGAAGCGGCTCCTGACCGAGCAGAAATCCCCCGGACTGGGCCGATCGGCTCATCCGGTCAGACCGACGAGGCTCGAGAGCCGCCGAATCGCTGGTCGCCGCCGTACCGCCTCGCGGTCGGCGGCCGACGGGCTCAGCACCCCGAAGCCGAGCTCGGCGAGGTCGGCGGCGACGATCCGACCGGCCCGGATGACCGAGGCGTCGCTCACGGCTCGCAGTCGGCCGAGCAACGAGTGCACGCGCTGCACGAGGACCGGGACGACGATCTCGTCGAACGCGACGAGCCGATCGGCCGGATCGAGCTCGGCCAGCACCGACACCGCGTCGTTCCACCCTGGCCGTGGGGGCACGATCCGCGGGCCCACGTCCAGTGCCGGCGAATCGGGGAGCTGATCGCGCCACAGCCGCGAGTGCTCACCCAGACGCCGGGACCCGATCGCGAACCGGACCCGCCGGTCGGGTCGCGACTCGTCGGTCGACCATGCGCCGAGCGTTTCGAACAGCCGTTCTCCCACCCAGATCGACCCTCCGAGCCAGTCGGCGAGCTCGTCGAGCAACATGGGCTCGACGGGATCGGTCATCGATCGAGGCCGCGGTAGCGGTGGGTGATCGGGACACGTCGATCCTTCCCGAAGGCCCTCGACGACACTCGGGGGCCGATCGGGTTCTGCCGCCGCTTGTACTCGGCGAGGTCGACCAGCCGCGCCACCCGCGTGACCAGGGCTGCGTCGTGGCCCTCGGCGATCAGCTCACCGGCCGTTCGATCGTGTTCCACGAGCGCCTGCAGCAGCGGGTCGAGCACGTGGTAGGGAGGCAGGCTCTGGTCGTCGCGTTGGCCGGGCCGAAGCTCGGCGGACGGCGCCTTGGTGATGACGTCCGCCGGGATGAGCTCGCGGCCCGCGATCTCGTTGCGGCGCGAGCTGAGGTCGTACACCATCAGCTTCCAGACGTCCTTGATGACGGCGAACGCTCCCGCCGTGTCGCCGTACAGCGTGGAGTAGCCGACCGCAGTCTCGCTCTTGTTGCCGGTGGTGAGCACCAACCAGTCGAACTTGTTCGCCAGCGCCATGAGCGTGACGCCCCGAATCCGCGACTGGAGATTCTCCTCGGTGACATCGGCGTCGAGTCCCGCGAACTCGGGCGCCAACATCTCGAGGAACGACGCGTGTGCCGCCTCGATCGGGATGACCCGGTGATCGATAGCGAGACTCGCCGCGATGGCGGCGGCATCGCTGAGTGAGTGCTCACTCGAGTAGCGGCTCGGCATGGCGATGCTGTGCACGTGCTCGGCGCCGAGCGCGTCGGTCGCGATCAGCGCGACGAGCGCGGAGTCGATCCCGCCGGAGAGCCCGACGCAGACGTCGGAGAATCCGTTCTTGTCGACGTAGTCGCAGGTGCCGAGAACCAGCGCCCGGTAGATCTCGTCGAGCGGCTCGAGCACGGGCGCGATCCGCTCGGCCACAGCGGGACGCTGTCGATCATGGGCGGGAGTCACCGCGACGACGGGGAACATCTTGTCGTCGCCGGCACGCGGCGCCGGCTCGATGTCGACGATCAACAGCTCCTCGTCGAACTGCGCCGCCCGAGCCGTCACGGTTCCGTCGGGGCCGATCACCAGCGAGTCACCGTCGAAGACCAGTTCGTCCTGTCCGCCGACCTGGTTCACGTACACGATCGGAACGCCTGTCTCGGTGGCTCGACTCCGCAGGATGTCGGTCCGGCGCACGATCTTCTTCGCGCGATAGGGCGAGGCGTTGAGATTCAGGACGACCTGCGCGCCTCCTGCTCCGAGTTGGTTGACCGGTCCGCCGGGGATCCAGAGGTCCTCACAGATCGTCACGCCGACCTCGATGCCGGCCATCTCGTAGAGACGCATCGCGCCGTCGCCGGCAATGAAGTACCGCTCCTCGTCGAACACCGTGTAATTCGGCAGCTCGCGCTTGTGGTAGACGCCGACCACCCGGCCACCGGCGCAGATCGCCGCTCCGTTGAAGACGCTCCCGTCCTCGCCGTCGGGGAACCCGACGACGGCAGCACACGATCCGGTGGCCGCGGCAACCCGGTCGAGCATGGCGCGGGAGTCGGCGATGAACCTCGGTTTGAACAGGAGGTCTTCAGGCGGGTACCCGCTGATGGCCAGCTCGGGGAACACCGCGACATCGGCGTCGGCAGCCTCGACCTCGTGAAGCGTGTCGATCACGCGGTCGGCGTTTCCCTCGAGGTCGCCGACGACGAGGTTCAGTTGGCAGAGCGCGACTCGAAGCGGCACGGGCACAGAGTACTGACACCGCAGCGACTGTACGGGTGTCTAGGCCAGCGCCTCGCAACAGGTGCTGGTGATGAGAGCGGTCACCACGTACGGATCCATGTTGGCGTTCGGGCGCCGGTCCTCGATGTAGCCCTTCTGGTCCTTGGCGACCTGCCACGGGATACGCACCGAGGCACCGCGATCGGACACGCCGTACCGGTACTCCGAATGGTGTGCGGTCTCGTGCATGCCGGTAAGGCGCTCCTCGGTGCCGTGGCCGTAGTTGGCGATGTGCTCTTCGGGCTTGCCCGGAGCGCCGAGCGCCTCACACGCCGCGATGACGGCGTCGTAGCCCTCGCGCATGGCGTTGGTCGAGAAGTTCGTGTGACAGCCGGCGCCGTTCCAGTCTCCCTTCATCGGTTTGGCGTCGATCGACGCGTCGATTCCGTAGTCCTCGGCGATGCGATACAGCAGGTAGCGGGCCACCCACACCTGGTCGGCGGCCGAGACGGTGTCGGCCGGGCCGATCTGGAATTCCCACTGGCCGAGCATGACCTCGGCGTTGGTGCCCGAGATGGCGAGACCCGCCTCGATGCAGGCGGTGGTGTGGGCCTCGACGACGGCACGGCCCGAGATCTCGATCGCGCCGACGCCACAGTAGTACGGGCCCTGCGGGGCCGGATAACCCTCGATGGGCCAGCCGAGCGGGCGACCGGCCTCGAAGAACGTGTATTCCTGCTCGATGCCGAACCACGGCTCCTGGTCGCCGTACTTCTCGAGCGCGGCAACGGCGAGGCTGCGGGTGTTCGAGGGATGCGGCTGCATCGTGTCGGGCAACAGGACCTCGCACAACACGAGCACGTTGTCGCCGCCACGAATGGGATCGGGGCAGGTGAACACGGGCTGCAGCACACAGTCGGAGTTCTCCCCAGGCGCCTGGTTGGTGCTCGAACCGTCGAAGCCCCAGACCGGTATGTCGGTGGTGCGGTCGTCGAGGATCCTCGTCTTCGAGCGGATGTACGGCAGCGGTTCGGTGCCGTCGATCCAGATGTATTCAGCCCTGATTGCCACGAGTGGTTCTCCGTTGATCTGAGATGGTTCCGAGCGGCTGATCGCCGACGGTTCGGGGGGTCGCCAGGCGAGTACGGACGCAGGTCGCCTGGAGCACCGCCGCCAGCATTCCAGCGGACGGTTTCGTGACGGTTGCACAATTGTGAACGGCATGTGAACGCACCACCGCTCGGCTCTCGCACCCGACGCGAACAGGTCCATACTCTACTGATGGAACCCCAGAAGGAGTACGTGCTGCGCACGGTCGAGGAACGGGGCGTGCGCCTCGTCCGCCTCTGGTTCACCGACGTGCTCGGCCAGCACAAGTCCGTCGCCATCACCCCCGCCGAGCTCGAGGCCGCGTTCGAGGAGGGCGTGCAGTTCGACGGCTCGGCCATCGACGGGTTCAGCCGCATCCAGGAGAGCGACGTCCTCGCGGTGCCCGATGCCGGCACGTTCGAGCTGTTGCCATGGGCCGATGCATCCGAACCATCGGCCCGTATCTTCTGCGACATCCACAACCCCGATGGCACCTCGTTCGAGGGCGACCCTCGTCAGGTCCTCCGTCGCAACCTCGAGGCGGCCCAGGCCGAGGGCTACTCCTTCTTCTGCGCACCCGAGGTCGAGTTCTTCTACTTCGACACCGGCGATCCCGCGGTCGGTCCGAAACCGGTCGACCAGGCGTCGTACTTCGATCTCACGACCGCCGATGTCTCGGGCAGTCTGCGGAAGCGGACCATCCACATGCTCGAGGCGATGGGCATCCCCGTCGAGTACTCCTTCCACGAGGTGAGCCCGAGCCAGCACGAGATCGACCTGCGCTATACCGACGCGCTCGAGATGGCCGACAACGTGATGACGCTGCGGCTCGTGGTCCGCAAGATCGCGATGGACGACGGGTTGTTCGCGTCGTTCATGCCCAAACCCTTCACCGACGAACAGGGCTCCGGCATGCACACCCACATGTCGCTGTTCGAGGGCGACACCAACGCCTTCCACGATGCCGACAACGAGTACGGCCTCAGCGAGATCGCGCAGCACTTCATCGCCGGGCTGTTGGTCCACGCCCGTGAGATCACGGCCGTCACGAATCAGCTCGTGAACTCCTACAAGCGCCTCGTCGTCGGCGACGAGGCCCCGGTCTACGTGTCGTGGGCCCGGAACAACCGGTCGGCGCTCATCCGGGTTCCCGTCGTCAAGCCGAACAAGGCGTCGTCGACCCGGATCGAGTACCGGGCGCTCGACCCGGCAGCGAACCCGTACCTCGCGTTCTCGCTGGTCCTGGCGGCGGGCATGCGAGGCATCGCCAAGGGCTACGAACTACCGGCGGAAGCCCAGGAGAACCTGTACCGGGTGAGCCGGAACGAAGCGAGGGCGGCCGACTTGGCACGGCTCCCGACATCGCTCGACGAGGCGGTCGACGAGATGGAGGACTCCGACCTCGTCCGCGAAGTCCTGGGTGAACACATCTTCGAGTGGTTCATCCGCAACAAGCGGGCCGAGTGGTCCGAATACCAGCGCCATGTCACGCCCTTCGAGCTCAACCGGTACCTGCCGAACATCTGAGATGGAACCGCTCCTCGTCTTCCCCGATCCTGCGCCGCCCGAGCTCGCCCAGGCGCTCGATCTGTCCGGCTATCCGTGGAAGGCCGTCGCCGACGAGATGACCGCCAAGCGAGACGAACCCGACGATGGCTGGGCCGGCGCGATCGTCGTCGCCGACGCCGATCCCGAGGCCGCCTTCGCGCTCTGCCGCGGCATCCGGAAGGGTGAGATGCCGCTCGAACCGCTGTTGTTGCTGGTGAACGGAACCCAGCTCGGCGAGCTCGAGATGCGCGACGAGCTGTTCGACGACTTCTGCCTGACCCCCTTTCACCCCCGAGAGCTCGAGGCCCGGGTGAAGCACCTGTTCTGGCGGGCGGGTCAGGGCACCCGACCCGAGCTCGTGCAGTACGGCGACCTGGTCCTGAACCTCGAGACCTACCAGGCGGCCATCGGGGGGCGACCGCTCGATCTCACCTACATGGAGTACGAGCTGCTGAAGTTCCTGGCCTCACACCCCGGCAAGGTGTTCACCCGCGAGACCTTGCTCAGCCGGGTGTGGGGATACGACTACTACGGCGGGGCGCGGACCGTCGATGTCCACGTCCGACGGCTGCGTTCCAAGCTCGGCGAGGAGCACGCCGGTCTGATCCAGACCGTTCGCTCGGTGGGCTACAGCTTCGGCCAGTCGCGCTGGGGGCTCTGAAGCGAGGTCCGACGGCGACGAAGGTGAAACGAACCTCGCTCACGCCGCCTCGGATCTCGGAGGTGCGCGAAGTGCGTAGGCACCGGATTGGTGTCGCTGCACCGTCGGCATCCGGGGAGCTCTCGGAGATGGTGGTACCCGTGACGGCGTCGACGAATGCATCGGCCTGGCGCTGGGCCAGACTCCGCGGTGGATCGATGTCGGCTGACTTCGGGCGTCCGGCGGCTCGGGCATCGGCTCGGAACATGCGTTGGGCTCGGTGCGCGATGGCGGCCCGAGCCGCGGCCCCGGCAACCGGGTCGAGCTTGGCCAAGCTCCCTGGCCTGCCCGTAGCACGCCGCCGGCACCTTCGGGGATGGAGCTGCGTCGACTGACCTCGGCCAACAACGACGCCTCGGCTGCATCGACTCGACCGCGCAATCGCGCGCACGCACCGATCGCGGCCCGCAGGTCGGCATCGCCGAGCTCGGCCGGTTCTCGTTCGATCGGGGCGAAGACATCCATCGGAACAACCACACGGGTGCAGACAACAGCAGCAGCGGAAGCGTGGGACGGGGCCAGCGACCCCGACGTGGCTCAGAGGTACTGCGGAAGCTGTTCGGCGATCTCCTCGGGGGTGACCATCGGGCTGAAGCGGGCCACGACGTCGCCGTTGCGGCCGACGAGGAACTTGGTGAAGTTCCATGCCAGCTCGGCGTTGCCGTCCTCGTCGACCTGTTGGGAGGTCAGCCACTTGTACAAGTCACATGCACCGTCGCCGTTCACCTCGATCTTGGCGAACATCGGGAAGGTGACGTCGTAGTTCGATGTGGCGAACTCGAGGATCTCGGCGTTCGTGCCGGGCTCCTGAGCGCCGAACTGGTTACAGGGAAACCCCATCACGGTGAATCCCTTGTCGGCGTTGTCCTCGTGAAGCGCACGCAGACCTGCGTACTGGGGCGTGAACCCTCACTTGCTCGCGACGTTGACGATCAGACAGAGCTGATCCTCGTACCGGTCGAAGCTCACCTGCTCGCCGGTGATCGACGCCATCTCGAACTCGTGGAACTTCGCCATCGGTTTGACCTCTCGTGCCGGATCGAGCCGCCAGCGTACGACAACGCGGGCGAGCCGGCCCGCTCGTCGGGCCGATCCCATGTCGTTCGCGACAGGGTCAGGTGTGTTCGGCCCCGACGGCCGAGCCCGTGTTCGCGAGCTCGAGCAGCTCGTGCCCCTCGAAGTTGGCGTCGACATCGTCGTTGACGAGCCAGCCGATCACCCCGGCGAGCACCATCGTGCTCATCAGGATGAAGATGGGCATCACCAACAAGACGACGATGATGATGATCGATCCGGCCATACGCCTATTGTGCCCCGACTCGCGCCCACGCCTCGATCTCGATGCTCGCCCCGATGGGCAGTGCCGTGACCGCCACGGCTGATCGAGCCGGCCGATGGTCGCCGAAACGGGCCGTGTAGATCTCGTTCATCGTCCCGTAGTCGCCCATGTCGATCAGGAAGACCGTGGTCTTGACGACATCGGCGAGCGATGCTCCCTCGCTGTCGAGCAGGCCCTCGAGGTTGTCGAACGCCTGCTCGAGCTCGCTCGTGACGCCGCCGACCACGAGCGCGCCGTCGCGAACGCCCACCTGACCGGAACAGATCAGCCAGTCGCCGCTCCGGACGATCGGCGTGTACGGGCCAACGGGCGTGCTCATCGAAGAACCCACTCTCTTGTCGCAGCTCCGGCGTCGGCCGGGTGCCGACGACCGCGTGTTCGCAACGGTACCCGGTCCGGTTCGGTGCCGGCTCGTGAGTCATGCTCGATCGATGGGGCCGCCGGCGCCCCGCGCGACCTGCCCGTGAGCTCCGCTGACGACGACCCCTAGCGGGCCCAGTCCTGGCCAGTACTGTCGGTCATCATCCTGTTGCTCGAAGCGCTGAACGTGACGGGTATGACTGCGACGGTCGTTGGTGGCGACGAGAGGCAGGTGACCGTCAGATCAACGGTCACGTCATCGCCGGTCCGCACACCGCGCCCCCGCGCAATCACCGCCATGAGCTCGCCGGATGCGTCCGGGCCACAGATGGTGCCGCCGTTGTCTCGGAGGGTGACCTGCGGATTCCGGCCGCCACCGATCGTGAGCTGGAGGTCGCTGCCGTCGACCCGGTCGGTGGCCGTCCAGTGCCCCTGCGGACCCGACGGAACGGCTGCGGCCGATGGACCGACCCAGAGCAATCCGAGTGTTCCCAGGACCGCGACGATTGCGAACTTCTTCACCATTGCCAGGCCTCCGCTCTCGATGCGTAGTCCGGAACGGTAGGCCACCCCGATCGACGACGTCGAGGCTCGTGAGCCGATCGATTCAGCGGGTCGGCCAGTCCGTCGGCGCGCCTCGATCGAGCCAGGTCGCCGCGGCCACGGCGGCGAATACGGCGTCGGAACCGTTGCAGGGTTCGCCCGGCGACGGGTCGATGACGACCTCGATCCTCGGCGTCTCGGTGGCACGGACGACACCGAACGACCGCACCGTCAGGTCGTGGCTCTCGCCCGTCTCGTCCACGGCGAGGCCCTCGGAGGTGACCCAGCTGTACGCCATGTGGGCGGCCCCGATGCAGTACGACCGCAGCACGGTCTCGTCGAGGACGTCGCCACAGGCGACACGAACCTGGATCGTGCCGTCGACGATTTCGGCTTCGGCGACACCCGTGTCGGGGCCGGCGATCGGACCGACGGCGCCACGGGCTCCCGCCAGCAGGACCTGCGCCTCGACCCAACCGGCACCGCGGATGTCGGCCGAAGTCGGTGGTCCGACCACATCGATCTCGGTGACGTCGAGCCTCGGAGCGACGGCGGCGATTCGCTCGGCGATCCCGGGGGTACGGACGACACGAACATGCCCGGTGCCATCGGATCGGGCGCCGCCCGCGACAGGTGGTCGCTTGGGGCCGAGACGCACCGTGTCTTCGCGAGACAACAGCACCCGCACCGGACGACTGCTCTCGTCGGCCAGCCGTCGGGCGGCCTCGCCGACGGTCGACGCGAGCTTTGCTCCGAACGCGCCACCGTTGCCGAGGGCAGAGGCGGGCTCGCCGCCGGGCTCGCACCACGACGCATCGGTCTCGAGATAGGCGGGCTCGACCCAGCTGGTCCGGAGCGTGGCTGCCCAGTCCCCGGCGGGCAGCTCGAGCGGCGGGGTGGGCTCGATGGTGGTCCGACGACCCTGGATCTTCCCGGCGACCGCACGCGCCTCCGCGAGCGTCTCGCCGAGCGCCCAACCGCCGGCGCCGTCCGGCACGGCGACGAGCGCGTCGGCGGGAGCGAGATCGTCGGCGAAACCGCCGTGGCCGAGCGCGACGAGCGGCCCCACCGTCTGGGGGGTGCGACCCTCGATCGCGGCACGGACAGCTGCGGCATCGAGATCACGTGCACCGCCGTCGGTGGCGAAGAGCCGGTAGGCGTCGAGGACCGTCTGCCACCCCGTGCACCGGCACAGGTGGGCATGGAGGCTGCGTGCAACCTTCGGGTCGTCCCAGCTGACGTCGTCTCGCCGGAGCCGCTCCAGGCGCACGACGATTCCGGGGGTGCAGAAGCCGCACTGGCTCCCGCCGCTCGCGCAGAACGACTGACCCCACTGCTGTGCAACGGCCGGATCGAGTCCGTCGGCGGTGGTGACGGCGCGCCCCACGACCCGGCGGAGCGGGGTCACACACGAGACCCGTGGCTGGCCGTCGACCAACACGGTGCAACAACCGCACTGGCCCTGGGGGCTGCAACCGTCCTTCACCGAGTGCAGGCCGAGCTGATCGCGCAACGCGCCGAGAAGTGTGCCACCGTCGTCGGGAACCGAGACGGTCTCGCCGTCGACGATCAGCTCGACCCGATCGGGCTGCGTGGGAGTAGTCACCGCCACGAGGATACGGTCGGGCGATGATCCCCCGACCTACGTTCAGCCGCCGGTCGGTTCTCCTCGGTGGGCTCGCGACCGTGGCAGCGGCGTGCGGTGGCGGCAACGGCGACAGCGCCACCCCTGCGGTCCAGACCGACGACGGCACGGTGTTCCTCCAGCCCGGATTCGCCGACGGTCTGCGATCGCGACCGTTCCTCGTCGCCGGCCGCGAGCTCGTCGCGCCCATCTTCCTGGCCGGTGGCACCGGCCGGCCGCTCCAGGTCGACGAGATCCCGGCATCGATCGATCTCGAGATCCGCCAGGGCGACCAGGTCGTCTCCACCCAGACCCTGCCCGTCCGGGGTGACGGCATCCTCACCCCGCACTACAGCCCTGTTTTCGACGTCGATGTGGCCGGCGACTTCGACGCCGTCTCGATCATCGGCGGGAACGCGGTCGGCTTCAGCTTCCGGGTCGGAGAAGCGGGCGAGACCGGTCACGTGCAGCTCGGCGACACGCTTCGCCCCGTCGACACACCGACCTTCGCCGAGCCCGCCGGCGTCGACCCGGTGTGCACCCAGCTCCCGGACCCGTGTCCGTTCCACGAGATGACGCTCACCGATGCCATAGGCTCGGGAAGGCCGATCGTGTACCTCGTCGCCACGCCGGCGTTCTGCCAGACGGCGATCTGCGGCCCGGTCGTCGGGATGCTCACCGACCGGCTGGCGGGCCGCGACGACGTTGCCGTCGTGCACGCAGAGGTCTACCGCAGCGTCGACGTGGCACTCACCCCCGACGGGGTGACCGAGAGCGTGACGGTGTACGACCTCGACTACGAGCCGATGCAGCTGTGCGCCGACGCCGGCGGCGTCGTGCGGAGCCGTCTCGACTTCGCGTGGGACACCACCGAGCTCGACCGTGCACTCGCGGCGATCGGGATCAGCTGAACGAGGGTTCTCACATCGACGGTGACGGTCGTGGCGCCAGGTCCTCGGACGGGTCGGTCAGCGAGGCCAGCTGAGTGACCGCGAAGAGGATGCAGGCCTCGACGATCAGCACCGTCACCAGGATCGATCGCGCCGTCGGCGTCCCGAGAAGCGCGATGATGCCGAATCCGACAACGACTGGAACGGCCCACGCCGCGATCTGGTATCGGGTCCTCGCCTCGGCCACGAGCGCCGCGTTGGCCGTGAGGGCCGCACCGGCCAGGACGACCAGCGCAACCGCCAACCCGTATTCGAGTCGGCCGAGTCGACCCTCGGTGGCGAAGAGAACATCCGCGACGACGGGGCCGACGAACGCACCGATCACCCCGACGATGATCGCCCCGACGACGCCGACGATCGCGAACTTGCGGCGCAGGGTCGCGATCGCGTGACCCTGCCGTGCGACCACCAGCGCGTTGAACTCGACCGCGAATATCGGCAACAGCCCGTGTACCGCCAACAGGAGAGGGACCCGCGCGATCGTCAGGACCAAGAAGAGCTCGGCGACCGGCGCGTCGTCGGGCCCGGCGATCGCCAGGATGGTCGGCCCGCCGTTGATCACCGAGTGGGAGAAGAGCCCAGCCAGTGCCGTGGCGAACAACAAGCTCTTCGATGCACCGTCGAGTTGACCGTCCTCGCCGGTGGTGTCACTTCTCGGGAGAACTGCCGCCGCCAGGAACCCGAGAAGGAGAGCCCCGGCAAACCAGCCGTTCGAGGCCGCGAAGAGAACGAGCACCACCCCGACGGTCAGTCGGATCACGTTCTCGAGCGCGATGATCAGTCCGAGGCCGCCGAAGCGGTTCCTCGATGCCCACAGCCCCCGGGCGAGCCCGATGGCGACAGCCCCGAGCGGAATGCAGGCGGCGGCCAATGGCCACCACAACGACGTCTGATCGAACAGGTCGGTCCTGAAGATCGTCGTGAACACGAGAACACCGAGCGCCAGAGCTCCGAGTGCGGCCAGCAGCTGGGCATCGACGAGACGTGCAAGCCGGACATGGCCACTCCGACGGGCCAGGATTATCCACTGTTGCACCGCGAAGATGGCGACAGCGCCTGCGATCGACCAGATCGTCCACAGATGGGCGATCGCCTCGAACTCGTCGCTGCCCAGGCTCCGCTGCGCGAGCACGATGAAGCCCATGCCTGCAACCGCGGTCATCGCAGAGCCGAGGACGACCGAGAGGTTCGCGTTAGTCAACGGCTCCGTCGATTCCACAGACCCGGACCGAGCTCAGCGACGACGTGACGGAGATCGTGGTCGCGCCCGAGGGTTCGTTCAGCGAGACCGTGACGCGACCCGTGGTGAACTCGTTGGTGAAGTGATCGGCGGGAACCTCGAACACCGACGTGCCCACCCCGTCGCTCCAGGCGATGCTCACGACGTCGTCGCCACTTCCGAATAGCCAGATCGAAGCTGCCCCGGTGTGGTCGAGCAGGACTGGTTCGCCCGCCCCTGCGTCGACGCAGCCGTCGGCAGTGAGAGCCTGACCGGAAGCCAGTGTCGGTTCGACTCCCTGGAGTGGACCGGCCGGCCATGACGACACCGGTTCGAGATCGACGCCGGGAGGGAGCTCGGCGGCCGTGTCGACTGCGGTCGGTTCCGGATCGTCGCCGGTCATCGATGCACGCCAGCCCACGAAGATGACCAGTACGGCGGCGATGAGGAGGAGTGCCGCCCGCTTGGCTGCCAGCGCGTCGAGACCATCGAACCGACGAAACGCTAGACCTTCCTGCATACCCACTCGAGATTGTCCGGGGCGTACACGGGAACCACGAGCTTGTTCGCCCAGTTGATCCGATCGAAGAAGCTCCGGCGCACTCCACCCGGCACGTGGGACATGACGTGGAAGAGGGCGTATTTCACCCCTGCATACGGTCGGTCTCGCCGCACCGACACGACTTCGAAGCCGGCATCCTCGAGCATGTCGCGCAGCGTCTGCTTGGTGTAGATCTGACTCATGTTGATGGCGAGAATGAGCCACCTCCCCTTCCAGAACCGCGACCACAGGCAGGGGTGGTAGTACGTA
>Ga0224508_10001344_pt1 | contig 22158 bp, 24 predicted proteins | sample SF_Jan12_sed_USG_4_FD_170157 | JGI IMG/M metagenome (GOLD analysis project Ga0224508, IMG submission 170157) | Sediment microbial communities from San Francisco Bay, California, United States - SF_Jan12_sed_USGS_21 | ecosystem: Environmental > Aquatic > Marine > Sediment | place: USA... | reverse complement strand
TTTATGTTTTGCACCTGGCGCCATCATCTATGGCCGACATGGATGGTGTTCATGCCAGTGACGCGCAATGTCGACGCGCCTACAAATCCACACATTGTCATGATTCTGAACGTGGTCGAGAAAACGCTCTAGCGCCGCAACGCGACCCGGACGACCCACAAGACGACAGTGCAGACCCACAGACATCATCTTGGGTTGCGACTCTCCTTCCCGGTATAACACGTCAAAGGCATCCTTAAGATATGCAACAAACTGCTCTCCCGAATTGAACCCTTGGTTGGTGGCAAAGCGCATATCGTTGTTGTCTAAGGTGTAGGGAACGATGAGGTGGGCACGCCCGAACTCTGTATTCCAATAAGGCAGATCGTCAGCGTATGAGTCGGCGTCGTATAAGAAGCCTCCTTCCTCCACCACCAGACGTCTCGTATTAGGGCTGGTGCGCCCTGTGTACCAACCTTCTGGTCGTGTGCCACACACTCGAGTATGGATTTGGATTGCCTCGAGTAAGTGTTCGTGTTCTTCCCGCTCACTGAAATGCTGGTAGTCAATCCAGCGGTAACCATGGCTTGCAATCTCCCAGTCCGCATTCACCATGGCGGTCACTGCCTCAGGATTACGCTCCAGCGCCATCGCCACACCGTAAACTGTGACCGGAATCCCTCGGTCAGTGAATAATCGATGCAATCGCCAAAAACCAGCGCGACTGCCGTATTCATAGATGGACTCCATATTCATGTGACGCATCCCTTCGATAGGTTGCGCGCCGATGATCTCTGAGAGAAACGCCTCCGAAGCGCGATCACCATGCAGAACACAATTCTCCCCCCCCTCCTCATAGTTGACCACAAACTGTAACGCCAACCGTGCCTCTCCCGGCCACCGAGGATCAGGTGGCGCACTCCCATAACCACACAAATCCCTTGGATAGTCTTCAGTGCTGTTCTGTTTCACTTCAACGCGGATTCTCGGTGTCCGAGTGCCTTAGCTAATATCATGATCGACTGAGCTTAGCCCACAGTTCTTTTAAACGCTTATCGCGTCCACAGATAAAGCGATACAGCTTGTAGCGAATCGGATGATTTATATGATAATCCTGATGGTAATCTTCAGCAGAATAGAACTCAGTCGTCGGCTTGATTTCAGTCACAACGGGCTTGTCGAAAATTTTATTAACTATCAGTACGTTTTTGGAAACCTGGGCCAGTCTTCTTTGGCTTGTACTATGATAGAAAATGACGGCACGATACTGTGCTCCGACATCGCAAAACTGTCTGTCCGGCGCGGTTGGATCGATATTGCGCCAGAATACTCTTAGCAGATCTGCATACTCAATTTTCCGCGGGTCGTACAAGACTTGCACCGTTTCTACATGTCCCGTGGCGCCGCTCGATACTTGCTTGTAGGTGGGATCGACTTGGCGACCCCCGGTATAGCCGGTGGTTGTCGATATCACGCCATCCAGTTCATCGAAAGCGTGCTCCATACACCAGAAACAACCGCCCGCAAATGTGGCTGTCATTAAATCCCCGTCTGTGTCCGCCCGGGCCGGGCATGCAAGTGCAACCGTGGCTGCCACAACAGCGAGTACTCTTGCCAGCATATTTGCTATTGTTTCATTATGAATTTGTTTACGAGGGCCTCAAAGATCTCTTACTGACTGAGTTTAGACAACCCCCTCCTCAGCGCCACCGTTCGCGCTACCGATCCGTATGCCTTGTGGCGAAATACGGATTGAGAAGATTTCTCTCTACCATCTCATGAATGATTATATCTGGCTTTTCCCGATCGATTAGCGACATAGATAGCTCTGGCCCGCCCTGCCAAACGAAGACTGACCGAGAGAAGCTCTCACTCAGAAGGTTCTTGACCGAATTCCCAACAAACGAATCGTGAAATACCATCAATCGCGGTAAATCGCTGTCCTGCTGCTCACGTGCGGCTGGTTGTCGAGAAGGGTCCTTCGTCAGTTCCGGAAATGGATTAACAGCACGCTGGGCGCGTACCGGCTTGATTCTCAATCCATAGGCACGCTCGGTAAGCGCTCGCTCCATCCCGAGCAACCTGGCCAAATCCCCACCCGGGGCACCGACTTCTTTCAATGTCACACGGCCTGCATCAATCACGTCCTCGACATCTATACCGCTCATCATCGCCTGATACGCCACGACAATGCCGTGTCCATCCCAGTGAGTGTCGGTCTGCCTGAAGAGTGGCTCAGAATCTTTTGCCTGCTCAATAAATGCCTCACGGAGATCAAGCAACGGAAACCCATCCAGACGTTGTAGCCCCCTTCCCAATTGATCCGCTCGCGAACCTCCACTACTGCAGTTAATTTGCGTCGGCAGATATTGCGGGTAAACGGAATGCTTGTTCGGCACAATCACCAACAAATACTCCATATTGCGTTGGTCTATGGCGCGCCAATTGGCTTCCAAAGCACCAACCCATTTATCGAGTTCAACATCATCAAACGGTGCCCGTCCACAGCGGTCAGCGACAATCGGAATCGTCCTTCTATCTTCGCGCACACCTCGGGCGAGGAATAACCATCCATCCTTTCCTATTAGAACTCGGTCGGAAGTCTTGAGCCAGTTATAGCTGAGATAGTTGTGCCACTTAACCAGCATATTGCGGAAGCCGAAGTGATCATTGAAGTAGTTCTCAAATCTCTGCGGATATTTTTTTAGCTCCGATTTCTTCAGAACAAATACCGGGGAACTTGTAAGGTTACGGTTTTCAGTGACCTCTATCACTGGAGCGATCTGTAGCATCTCACTCGCCAGCGGAAGCCAAATGGCTGCTAGAAACAATATCACCAATGTGACGTTCAGTACTTTTCGAAGACTAGCCATCATCAGAATCTGAAGTAGATGAACGGATTATAGGTCTGCGCTGCAATCGCCAACGCTGACAGCACAAACAAGACGGCTACCAAAAGATCATGCAAAACCAATTGAAGCTGAGTGGTCTGCGATGTGGTTCGCGGTAACAGGCTGTTGCGCAGTATTGAATAGATGGGCGCTGAGAAAACCACCCCGAAGATAAACGCCAGCAAGAACTTCCTATTTAGATAAGAGCCAATGTAAGTCTGAAGATCTGAACTTTCCGAAATTCCGCCCATTATTGAGAGATAATCCAACGCGTATCCAAGATCCTCTGAACGGAAGAAAACCCAACCTACAGTGACCACAAGCAAAAGATATAGGTGGCACAATACGGCCGGAAGTCGTTCAAGAATCTTGCCGAACCCCAGTCGCTCCAATACAAGAAAGGAACCGTGGTACAGACCCCATATTACAAAGCTCCAACTCGCGCCGTGCCATAACCCGACCAACAAAAACACGATTAACAGATTACCGTAGACGCGCAGACCCCCTGCGCGATTACCGCCTAAGGGAATGTATACATAGTCCCTAAACCAGGTGGATAGAGTGATATGCCATCGACGCCAAAACTCTCGTACCGACGTGGAGATGTACGGGTGATTGAAGTTTTCGGGGAAGCGAAAACCAAACATTCTCCCCAGCCCTATGGCCATATCAGAATAGCCCGAGAAATCGAAATATATTTGCAGTGCATAACTTGCTATACCCAACCATGCGACCGATGTACTTATTTGGTCTGTAGGATGATCGAATATGTCATCTGCGGTCTGCCCGAGGGTATTCGCGATCAAGATCTTCTTTGCCAGACCAATGACAAATCGTCGCACCCCGTAGCCAAAATCTTCTAAAGTCGTAATGCGATTGGTCAACTGTTGCTCAATAAATCCATAGCGCACAATTGGTCCAGCAATGAGCTGCGGAAACAAAGAAATATATAGAGCGACTTCCAGGAATCTTTTCTGGACTCGGGCGTCACCACGGTATACATCAACAACATAAGAAATGGCCTGGAAGGTAAAAAACGAAATGCCTAGCGGCAGGTGCACCGGATCTTTTTCCAGGGGCGCTGTACCTAAGAACCCTAATAGTAGATTTAGGTTGTCGATAATAAAGTTTGCGTATTTGTAAGAGCCCAGCAGGATCAAGTTCGAAGCCACGGCCGTAATGAGGTAGTTTCTCTTAGCAGCCCCAATGGCTCGACTTATACGTACTCCAAAGAAGGTGTTAAATGCGATGGATAGCAACAACACGAACACATAGAACACTTCCCCCCAGCTGTAGAAAATGAGGCTCGCGACCAATAGAAAGACATTGCGCGTCGCAACACCTCTCAGCAAGAAATGTCCCCCGATAACCAGGGGGAGGAACAGAAACAGGAAAACGGCTGAACTAAAAACCATCTATTAGTCTGGTGCGGGTCAACACTCCCAAAATCAAGTGATCATCCGGCAGTTCAAGGATCTTTCAATCCTATCAAAGATCAACAAACCAGCGGATCTTGGCACCCAATGCCAATGAAATACTCGGCATAAGAATCAGACACACTTCACAACTGACGCGAACACCACAAGATCACCACAGAGCGTTGGAGACTGCGCACACTTGCAACACGGCGCGGCAAGTGCGTCGGGTGCGGCGTAAGGTTACAAGCTGTGAGTCGGCGTGACAATTAGAAAGGCCATGTTGCACCCCAAAGTGCAGCATGGCCTCAGATTTATGATCGGACGATTGCGGGGTTACTTAGTCACTGAGAAACTTAAAATCTCCGCCGGGAGCGGCGCGATGACACGCCATACAGGCCTGCTCCATTTTGCCGGCCATCTTATGGCCGCCTCTGACACTTAGCTCGTTGTCCCCACCGGCGCGCACCCAGAACCAATCTCCATTGTCGGGATCATAACCCTGTTCGCGTTTGTACATGATGGTGTGAGCGGCAAAATACTTCATCGGCTCAGCCGCCACCTTTTCAGGGGTAACATCTTTTCCACCGAAGTTCCGCTTCACAATAGCTATCCCGGTATGACCACCGATCGTGATTTCTGCTTCCACCGTATCCAGGACCGCCCCATGAGGATGGGTGCCTTTGTAGGGCTTTTTGATTATGCACTCGGGGCCCACTAACTTAGCATCCAATAACTCCGCCACTAGTTTCTCAGCATATGCCACGTCATCTGCACTCCCCCACCCGTTCTCTTCAGCATATGCGCCAGCGATGAGGGTGAGAAGTCCCAGACCAACTAAATTTGAAACCATAGCTCTCATATTCACTTCCTCCACTTTTAGCTATTGTGCATTAGAAAAGACAGTCGTTGGCCATTGTGCGATCCCTCTATTGTGTAAAAACGCGATCAGACGGCCATCCACAATGATGGGACTCGTTGCCAGCCCACTGCTAAGGATCTTCATCCACACCGTGTCGCCAGTCACACGGTCTAGGACCACGACTTGCCCCGTAGGTTCCCCCACTATTACAAAACGTTGCGACACCCTCGGAGGGAACGACATTGTATCGACCGGTTTCTTCGACCATACCACTTGGCCGTCCCGAATAGCTCTCACAGTAACTGAACCATCATACCCTGCTGTATACAACCACCCGTCATGCACCGTTGGTGAACTATTCGCAACCCGATTGTTTTGATGCCAAAGCATACTGCCATCTCTACTGGATATCATTCGCATGCCACCATCAAACGTTGTGACCACTACACGGTCCGGTGCGACATCGATCGGTCTATACACAAGCTCCTGCCCTAGTACTTTTTCCCAAACTACTTTGCCGGAGGTGGTTTCAATTCCATAAAGCACACCGCTGCTGCCCCCTGCCACCAGTCGATCACCCCCAATAGCGGGCGAATAAAGCCATCCCTCGAACTTGCGCTGCCACAGCGTCCGTCCTGAGCGCACTATAACAGCGCGCAGCGACCCATCTTGCCCTGCCACATAGGCAACATCTCCCAACACAGTGGGAGAGTACAACGGCTCTTCTGAGTCTATGTGCCACAAGATCGCCCCGATTTCAGGGTGGAGGGCGAAGACTCCGCCAGTGCTGCCAACTAGTACGGCAAAAGGCGTAACCACAGGCTCAAAGGTGATCAGATCTTGCAGTGCGTGCCACTTAACTTCTAGATCCATTCGATCAATGGACATGACGCCATTGGTCGACGCATAGATGACAGCACCGCTCACAACCGGGTTTCGTGGATAGATGGGTTGACTCGCGAACGCCTCAGCGGCGATCGCAACGAGCAATCCAACGCTTACAATCCGACCGATGAGATTCAAATCAGTGGTGCAACAGCGAATAAAGTCAATGTAATTCGAATATGCTAATGTGTGGGTACTTTATCCAACTCCGCTACCGATGTCGTGCACAGCCGCCCGAGGGCAGCCCGTGAGCACCAACGCCATCTACACCGTCGGCCATAGTAATCGTTCCCTGGACGATTTGGCGGACTTGCTACGCAGTGAACGTATTCATACGCTGGTGGACGTGCGAGCCCGACCAGGTTCCCGTCACAACCCGCAATTTGCGGCCAAAGCCTTACGTGTCCGCATCGAGCAGGCCTGCTTAACTTATCAATGGGCCGGAGACGAACTCGGAGGGTTGCGACGTTGTCACCAAGACTCGCCCCATGTGGGGTTGCCCGAGGCACTGCGCGGTTACGCTGACCATATGTGTACAAATACTTTCCACAATGCAGTGGCGGAGGTGGTCACTCAATCCCAAGACCTAAGATTCGCCTTAATGTGTGCAGAACGGTTGCCACAACATTGTCATCGCTCGATGATCGCTGACTATTTGACCTTAAAGGGCATTCAAGTCATTCATCTCATCGATCCAGAGGTGTCCCACAGTCACAATCTGAACCCTGCGCTGCGTTATCACGCTGGCAATCTTATCTATGACAGAAATTCCCAGGGAACCTTGAACCTATAATCTATGCCTAACGTAGCACGTGGACCTGCAGAGCGCTTGAGTCCTAAGCCACGTTCGAGGCACACTAACACGATACATTTGGGAGAGGGTCAATCATGTTTTCCTTCAGCAAGAAGTCTGAGATGCCTACACCTAGTTCGGCCTTACCGGGTCGCACTAACAAGATGCAGATACCGGAACAACACTTCGTAAATGGCAACCCTATTGCGCCACCTTTCCCTGAAGAAATGGAGATGGCGATGTTCGGACTAGGTTGTTTTTGGGGCGCCGAGCGCAAATTTTGGGAGACACCGGGCGTATACACCACGGCGGTAGGTTATGCTGGCGGGTACACACCCAACCCTACCTATAGGGAGGTGTGCAGCGGCAAGACTGGACACAACGAAGTTGCATTGGTGGTGTTTGATCCAAATGTCGTTTCTTACGACGAGCTATTACGGCTATTTTGGGAGAGCCACGATCCTACCCAAGGGATGAGGCAAGGTAATGACGTTGGTACCCAGTACCGCTCCGAAATCTATACGTATAGCCACTCGCAGAGGCGAAGCGCCGCCGCTTCACGGGATGCTTATCAAACGGAACTAACCCGATCGGGCTATGGCGATATCACCACAGAGATCATCGATGCCCCAGAATTTTATTATGCGGAGGACTACCACCAGCAGTATCTCGCCAAAAATCCGGGCGGATACTGTGGACTGGATGGGACCGGGGTAAGCTGTCCCAGCGGGCTCGCTAAAGCGAGTTAAGGTGGCACTGCCTGCGGCGTATTTACTAGTGCCGCGTGGTAGACCCTTCCATTACCGTGCCGATGGCAAACAGTCCGTCCACGTCCACCGGATCGAAGTGATAGCGACGATTGCAAAATTCGCAGTCGACATCCACAGCGCCAAATTCTGAGACTATTGATTGAACTTCAGTGCTACCGAGGGCCACCAGCGTCGCCTCGATGCGCTCGCGGGAACAGCCGCAACGAAACGCCACGGGCTCTGGCTGGAAAAGTCGAACACGCTCCTCGTTGAACAGTCGGAACAACAACTCTTCTGTCGGCAAGGTTAACATCTCCTGTTCTGTGACGGTGTCCGCAAGCATCGCGATCCGTTCCCAGTCTGCGGCCACGCTGTCGTGGGATGGCAACTCTTGAATGAACATTCCAACGGCTCGTTCCTCGTTTGCCGCTAGCCAGAGGTGGGTCGATAGCTGTTCCGATCGGGTGAAGTAAATCTCGATGACTTCCGCCAAGTTGTTTCCTTCCAGGGCAACGATGCCTTGGTAGCGCTCCGCCCCTTCAGCGTCGATCGTCAGGACCAGACGCCCGCTGCCATACATCTCGGACAGCGTGCCGTCACCCACATCGCCTTTGCATCGCGCCAATCCACGCAATGTTCGTGCGTGCGTAGACTGCGCAACCAAAGTATGTAATGGCCCATCCCCGTGAATCTGTAGGATTAAGGAGCCCTTAAATTTAATGGTGCCGGCCAATAACACCGTCGCCGCGATGGCCTGGCCCAGCTGCCGGTAAACCGCTGGGGTGTAATCATGACACGCCAACACCGCCCGCCAACTGGCGTCTAACCTTATGAACTCTCCACGTACGCCTAGATCTTCAAATAGGAAGCGCTGGAACCTGTCGCCATCGGTCATACAAGTCATCCGACCAAGCTCTCCCAATCAATGGTGGCACAACTCCAGAGCACCAACACGTGTTCCTCACGCATACGTAATCACAATCAAAGGTATACTCCCCCACGGAAAAGGTAACTTAGCAATTCCAAAAAACATGAGCAACTCAGATATGCACACCTGGATGATAGTCGCTCTGGGCTTAATGGTTGGTATAGTCATAGGGTCTCTGATCGTTTACGCAATCATGAAGCCTAAGCCCGGGCAGAAAACCGTTTCACAGGTACAGGCGGAACTCGATGACTACAAGAGTCAAGTGTCCCAACATTTTTCAACAACATCAGAGTTGTTTAGACAAATGACCGAAAACTACCGCAGCCTCTACCAGCACATGGCCACCGGTGCCACTTCGCTGTGCGACGCCGACACGGTCACCCCGGAGCTCGAGCTGGCCGCCGCTGAAATGCTCCCCAAAAAAGGCAATCAAACTAATCCACAACCTACGCCCGTCCCGGAAACACCAGATACGGACACATCCCAACTTGCTCAGTCCGATAACACCGCCGCCAAGGAATAACCTTAGAATTTGGCTCGCCCACCTCAAAAATGGGATTACCGATCAATCCGGCTTGGTGGTGGGTGGAGTCATCGGCATGGGGAAAGGGGTGACATTTCCGGTCTCACTGGAAGTACCGAGGATCTTGTTTTTACCCTCTTTTTCGACTTCGTCGATACGCACCACCGCATGAAGCGGAATATAGGTTCGCTTTACCCCTGAGAACTTGGCTTTAAGCTGCTCCTCCGATGGATCTACCAACACCTTGGAACGTTCCCCGAATATGATTCCGCCTACCTCCACAAACGCATATAAAGAACTTTGCGACACTTCACGTGCGTACAGCTCATATACATTTCCTTGGTTGTGGAAAATTATTCGGTAGATTGTTTTGTTGTCCATTACAAACGTAACTCGATTAATCGGTTATTCTGAAGTCTCTACTTCATTGCCCCTAAGGTATTGTGCTATTAAAGTATAGGTAAGGCCACAGCATGGGCAATACAAGTCCGCCAAGACAGGTGGCGACAATCGCCGTAATCGGGGCATTGATCATCGCCGTCCTGTTGTTAGCCAGTCTGGTCGTGGGCATCACGAGCATCGATGTATCGTGGTGGTCCGACTTATCCGAGGCTCAGATTGTCGAGTTTGTGCGCTCTGTGGGCCCTTGGGGTATCGCCGCTGCTGTGGGGTTGATGGTGTTACACTCGTTCGTCCCCTTTCCCGCAGAGCTAGTCGCCATTGCCAATGGCATGATCTATGGACCTCTTTGGGGCATCGTGATTACATGGACTGGTGCCATGCTCGGCGCTTTTGTGGCATTCGGTCTCTCGCGGGCGCTCGGTCGGCCGTTTGTGGCGAAGGTACTTTCTAAACGTGGCGCAAAACAATTAGACGACTGGGTGGCCAGACACGGTAGCGGGGCGCTATTGTTCTCCCGCTTCTTGCCGGTCATTGCATTCAATCTAATCAATTACGCGGCGGGACTCACCCAGGTGTCTTGGTGGACTTTTTTCTGGACCACCGGACTGGGTATTCTTCCGCTTACGGCGTTAATGGTCATAATGGGTGATCAGGCGGATTCGCTATCCTGGAGGGTATGGCTGTTGTTGCTTGGCATTGGCTTGTCGATCTGGATGATCGTTTACTTTATTCGAAGACGCAGCGAGATTGACAGAGTTAAGGCGCGCGCAGCTCGGTGACGAATCAGGACCTCTTTAGTCCGTGTCGGTGCCGCAGATCGACTCTCATACGGTAGATAGGACCCCGAAATTGGAAGACATTGCACAGGAATATCGTGACTTTATAGCGAAATTTAGCACAGCGTTGCTGTCGACTGCTGACGGCTCAGGTACACCGAACATAAGTTATGCACCAACAGTGTTCGTCGGCGAGGCGTTTTATGTCTATATCAGCGATTTGGCCAAGCACACACGGAACCTAATGGAAAACCCGCAGGTAGCGTTGATGTTTATTGAAGACGAAGGTGGTTGCCAGCAAATCTATGCAAGAACACGCGTGATATTAGACTGTCAGGCGAAAATGGTCGAACCAGGTGATCACTGGCATTCGATAATGAATGAGTTCGCACTCCAGTTTGGTGAAATCATGCAAACCCTCACAGCGTTACCGGATTTTCGGTTGCTCCGCCTAGAGCCCGAAGGCGGACAGTATGTCAAAGGGTTTGGTCAGGCTTATCGCATCACCGGCCCACGTTTAGACCGCCTGGTGCATATCGATCGCAAGGAGCAAGGTGGTGTCCAAGGCTAATGGTGGCAACGCCAATCAGACGAGAGCAGACGCCAAACGCTCAATAATAGGCTCGGCTTTACTGTAACCTCGAACCAACCATAGCATTCGGCCGTCCTTTTCCAACAACACGCTCGGGAAACCATCAGCTCCGACTGATCTCGCCCAAGCCACTTCCTGTCGCAATGTGCGCTCGACTTCCGCTGAGCCTAGCTCTGCCTCAAACTGGTCACGTTCCAATCCGATCTCCTCAGCCAGTTCGACTAGGGTCTGTTTGTCTGAAGGATTACGCGCATTGAGATAATATGCTCGCTGAATCATGTCAATCATTGTGCGCGAGTGTTCGGCACCTTGGGCCCGGGCTGCGATCACTGCGCGACAGGCCGGGTAAGTGGAGCGCCGCGGCTCACACTTCTTCCAAAAATCGTCGTTGAACTGAGCTCCCGTCCGCTCTGCAATGGTTCGCCATACTTGTTGAAGATACTCGCGCATTTGGTCTGGCATGGGTGCATCTGAATCCGGCGCAAGCCCACCCATCACATAACGAACCGAAGCGTCTTGCGGTACCTGCGCGGAGATCTTGTCCCACTCCGGTCGAAAGGCCCAACACCAACTGCACATGGGATCCATTACATAGTGGATGGCTGTCATCGAAGTCTTCAACTTGCACCCATACCAAGTTTACCTACGCTGGTCCCGGTTGGTGCCAGGCCTAGTTTGATTTTCAGTGTCCATATTCACCGATCAGATACCGACTACCCGGCACGATATACCCGGAACCATAGTTGTCATAACACATTGTGCCACCGATCTTCACCTTCCGACCGTAGCTATCATAGTCGTATTTGGACACTTTATGACAACCCCGGTACTCGTGCCCGCGACCATACGAATGGCGCTTGTAGCCGTACGAGTTATCGTACGCGCGCCCTCCGTGACCGTAGGAGTGGCCGTACCCACGCCCTCCGTGACCGTAGGAGTGGCCGTACCCACGCCTCTTATGACTAAAGGGGTAATAGGCGTGGCCGCCGCGACGTTTGTTGTAATGTTTACCATGTTTGTATTGCTTGCGATGTTTATTGCCATAGGAGTATGAGCCACCCCCGTGGTAACCAGTGCTATAGTGGATACTGAAATGATCGCCTCCGGCCAGTGTCGCGCCAGTCGGTGCCAGTCCAACCGCGAGCACAACGGCTGGTAGTGCAACAAGCTTAGCTAAGTGTTTCATTTTCGACCTCCATAATCTACGGATCAAGATGTGTCTCTGGAGTGCGCATCTTGTCAGATGGTGGCTGAATGGAGGATGAACCGAAACTGAACGCTAACTGAATGGATCTTGTCTTTGATTGGACAATCATTCGTCAGAAGCGCCAGTTAACGACAAACTAAAAGAGATTCTTTCGCGTGATCTCTCACATATTCGTCCACATATTCTCTGTAGTAGTCCTTCACTTTGCGGGTGATATCGCCACCCCCCTGCGGAAATAACACTTGGCCGCCGTCCTCAAGACGAAGACTACGCACAGGCATGACCTCTCGGGTCGCACTTGTGACAAAACACTCAGTGGCCGTTGACAGTTCACTTGCGTGGATGTCCCGCTCTTTTGTCTTGATCCCATGTTTGGTGCACACTTTTTGAATGGCGTTTTTAGTCAGGCCCCGCAGATTACCGGCGGCCTGACCGGGGGTGACGAGCTCGCCGTCTATCACAAAAAAGACATTGCTGTTGGCCGCTTCAGTCACGAAATTCTGATGGTTTAGGATCACACAATCATCTGCTCCCAGCCCCCTGGCTTCGGTGATGGCGAGTACATTGTTTAGGTAGTTACCACCTTTTATGTTTGGATCAAGGGCATCTATCGGATTTCGCCTTACGTTAGGTATCGCCATCTTCATGCCATGTGAATAGAACTCCGGTTTCCAACTCGGCACTTCCCTGGCGATCACAACATATCGAGTGACAAGATCAGGGTCAGGATAAAGATCCACAGGACCTTCGCCTCGAGTAATGGTATAGCGCACGTACACATCTTGCTCGGGCCTAGCTCCTGTGGCCTGTACAGTTTTACGGATTTCGGTGGTGATCTTTTCTCCACTTTGGCTGATATTCATGTGAATCAGCCTTGCAGAGTTTAGCAAGCGCTGGTAGTGCTCTTGGTAAAATAACGGTACCCCGTTATAGGTCCGAAATACTTCGTACACAGAGTCACCGTAGAGAAATCCGCGATCCATTACCGGCACACGCGCTTCTTCAGTGGGGGTGATGACGCCGTCCACGTTAGTCATGCTGCGAAACTTGTTGGTGACCATGCACGCCTCTATGTTTGTCATCTTAAGTCAAGCCATACGCAGGCCGGTCAGCTGCCGCCTGGCGCGTCGCTTGGTGATCTAACTTTACACTAGAATCCCTTGGAATAAGCCAGACACATGCGTAAAGTAGCGAGCGACGGGCAACCGCCGACGCACCGGTAACGTCGCCGGTTTTATCCGACGTGTGTTTGTTTTATCCCAGGGATTTGCGTCAAATACAACAAATATTCACGCACCAGGATCATGGTAATCGAGCAGCCATATTTGTTGTTTCTTGGGGACGCACCCGATGAGCTCGCGGCGAAAACGGCTTTTGGTGTCTTTGAGTGGCGCCCTGATGCATGTATAGGACAAGTCCGTCTGCCGGGTTGCATCCCCAAGCTCGATTTACCTGAGATGTCGCTATCCCAAGGCGTTGGTCAAGGAGCAAAGACCTTGCTGATCGGTGTCGCGAATCGCGGTGGCGTAATCCCTGACGCATGGCAAGGACCGCTTATGGAGGCTCTTCGACACGGACTAGATATCGCAAGTGGGTTGCACACACGACTTTCTGACATTTCCGTACTACACGGAGCCGCTAGGCGCTTGGGGCGAAAATTGCATGATGTTCGCCATCCAGAGGGACCTTTCGTCGTGGGCAGCGGCAAGAAGCGCTGCGGTAGACGTTTACTCACGGTGGGCACCGACTGCTCGGTGGGCAAGATGTACACCGCGCTTGCGTTGTATAAGGCCATGCAAACCCGCGGCATCAAGGCAGATTTTCGCGCCACCGGGCAAACTGGCATATTCATCCAAGGCGATGGTGTATCCGTGGATGCTGTGGTGGCTGATTTCATCTCAGGGGCAATCGAGCAGCTTTGCCCTGAAAATGACTCAGACCACTGGGACTTAATAGAAGGTCAAGGTTCTCTTTTTCATCCTTCGTTTGCCGGGGTGAGTCTTGGGTTGTTGCATGGCGCGCAACCCGATGTGCTTGTTCTGTGTCACGAGCCCACCCGAACGCATATGCGGGGCTTGTCCCACCAACCGCTGCCCAGCTTGCACGACTGTATTGATGCAAACTTGAGTGCCGCACGTCTGGTAAACGCTGAGGTCCGCTTTGCAGGGGTAGCGATCAACACCAAGGTACTGGACGAACAGGATAGTGAGAGTCTGCTGCATCAAACTGAAGATTCTTTGGGATTGCCATGTGTCGACCCAGTACGCACAGGCGTTGACAAGTTGGTGGACAATCTGTCTTGATGCGCACCCTCAGTGTGAATCAAGAGTCTTGGCCACTGCGCCAGCAATTCACGATTTCCCGCGGTAGTAAATACGCAGCCGATGTCATCTATGTGGAAGTCCAACAACGTGGCGCAATCGGGCGTGGAGAGTGCGTACCGTATGCCCGCTACGGCGACACACTGGACAGCGTTCTCCAGCAGATAGATGCAGTCCGAGCAGAACTCTGCGAAGGACTTTCGCGCGACGCGCTGCAACAAAGGCTACCCCCGGGTGCAGCCCGTAACGCCCTTGATTGTGCCTTATGGGATTTGCAGGCCAAGCTCACGGGGCAACCCGTGTGGAAACTGGCAGGTCTAAGCAAACCCCAACCAGTTGAGACTGCGTACACCTTGAGTCTCGATTCCGTCTCAAACATGGCGGCGATGGCGCTGGAGCACGCCGATAAACCACTACTTAAGCTAAAGCTAGACTCACACAACCCGAGCGAGTGCGTCCGTGCAGTGCGCAGCAGTGCGCCTGATGCACGTATCATCGTCGACGCCAACGAGGCTTGGAGCCTGGACCAACTACGCCACATACTGCCCGAGCTTGCGAAACTCAATGTCGAATTGATCGAACAACCGCTAACCGCGTCTGAAGACTCACTGCTAGAGGCTATAGAACATGCCGTAGCCCTTTGCGCAGACGAATCGTTCCATCACAGCGGCGATATTGGAACTGTCCGAAATCGCTACAATGTGGTGAATATTAAGCTTGACAAAACCGGTGGGCTTACCGAGGCGATCCAATGTCGTCGCGCCGCCCTCGCTGCAGGTCTGGATGTGATGATCGGGTGCATGGTTGGGACTTCGCTTGCTATGGCGCCCGCCATGCTAATTGCGCACGGGGCCCGCGTGGTCGACTTGGACGGACCATTGCTGCTCAATCAGGATCGCAAACCGAGCCTAGTTTATAGAAACGGGAAGTTGGAGCCGCCGTCACCAATGCTCTGGGGGTGAGCGTTTGCATAGGGTTCAGCGCGCAACCGGCGCCGCTTCCTCATCGATATCCTCCACATCCGACCGGAACAGTTCTTCAAGTTCTGCGGCGGCCTCTTTCACAGTTTGTATTAGCATTGTCTCATCGTGATGAATAGCGTGCTGTTCGAGCATCGTCTTTTCATCATGATCCTTGAATGTCGCAACAGTGTCGCGAGCCACTCGTTCCGAGAGTCCCAAACCGTGGAGCACATGTTCTGCGAGCTCCAACGCCGACAGAAAGGTCTCTCGCGTGATCACCTTGATCCCCAGGTCCATCAATAGATGTGCATGGCGTCTGTTCCGTGCCCGAGCGTAGATGCTCAGTCCCGGGAAGTGCTTCTGCACCGTCTCCGCGGTTCGTATCGAGGCAGTCATGTCATCGATGGCCAGCACGAACAAGTTCGCTTTGTCAGCACGTGCAGCACGTAAAAGGTCTAACCTTGAAGCGTCTCCGTAGTAGATCTTAGACCCGTATTTGCGGACGAAATCTACCTGTGATGGATTAGCTTCTAAAGCGGTGAACGGAATATTTCTAACCCGCAGGATGCGCCCTATGATCTGCCCGAATCGTCCGAATCCCGCGATAACAACTTGGTGATCGCTCTCCTCTATGCGGTCGAAGGCTCTAGGTTTATCGACACCCAGCCAGCGTTTCAATACTCGCTCGTTGAAGCTCACCAGCAACGGTGTCATTGCCATAGTGAGCGTTACTACCAGTATCAGGAGTTCCGCAAGTCCACGATCCAGAACCTCGTACACCAGTGCGGCGCTGAATAAGACGAATGCAAACTCTCCGCCTTGGGGAAGGGTAAAGGCTAGATTTCGCGAGGCTTCGCTGTTGAGTCCGAATAGTCGACCCAGCACCAGCAACACAATGAATTTTGCAGCTAAAAGCCCGGCCACCACAGCTAACACCAGCAATGGCTGACCAGTTACCAGACCTATATTTGCAGACATCCCAACGGCAATAAAGAACAGGCCCAACAACAACCCCTTGAAGGGCTCGATGTCGGCCTCCAGCGCGTGCCGATACTCGGAATCCGCAAGCAGTACGCCAGCAAGGAAGGCCCCCAGAGCCATCGATGCGCCGACAAACTCCATCAGTGACGCTGCCCCGATGACGACCAATAGCGCTGCGGCGGTGAATATCTCGTGGCTCGCATGAGCGGTGATCAATCTAAACAAGTGACGCAATAAGAAGCGACCACCAAAAACAAACCCAATCAACACCACAACCAACTTACTCACTTGCAGCGCCATGTTGCCACCCTGGTCTTGCGCTTCTGCCGTTCCCAGGAACGGCACTAACGCAAGTAGTGGGATTACCGCCAGATCTTGAAACAGCAGGATAGAAAATGCTGCTCGCCCGTGGGCGGTAGGCAGTTGTTTTCTTTCCGCCAGCATCTGCAGCACAAACGCCGTGGAAGATAGCGACAATCCCAGACCCGCCAATATTGCGCTCTCAAGGCGAAGACCAACGACAAAGCCAATTGATGCCAACACCAATCCAGTCACCAAGACTTGAGTGAGGCCAAGCCCGAAGATCGATTTGCGCAACACCCATAAGCGTGAGGGTTGTAGCTCCAGTCCAATGATAAAGAGCAGAAACACGACACCGAGCTCTGCGAAATGCAAGATCGTATCCACACCACTAACTAAACTTAGACCCCATGGCCCAATCACTACGCCTGCAGCGAGATATCCGAGCACGGAGCCGAATCCCAATCGTTGAAATAGCGGTACCGCGATGATCGCAGCCCCTAGAAATATTGCCGTTTCGTGCAACAGATTCATGTGCGTATCCTTATTGAAAAATTATTAGTCGCCTCCATGATGGTATAATGATAGGCCGTCATAGATCTCATAGCGGGTTTGGAAAAGTGATATCTGCGAGCAGGATTAGATGACAATTCAGGAGACCATTCGACAACAGTTGGCGGAGCAGCTTGAGCCGGTGCATTTGGAAGTAATCAATGAGAGCTTCATGCATAGTGTCCCGGACGGCTCTGAAACGCATTTTAAGGTCATCGCAGTATCCGCAAAATTCGAAGGCAAGTCGTTAGTCGCTCAACATCGCCTGGTTAACAGGATTCTCGCTGACCAGCTCGCTGGGCCAATCCACGCATTGACATTGAACACGCTGACACCCAACCAGTGGGTCGAGAGGGCGGGTGAGGTTACAGATTCGCCACCTTGTTTAGGTGGCTCCAAGGCCGACACCCGATCATAATCCCACAATAACCGTGGTAGCACCTGCTATCGACACGTACCACCGAGCCCGGTGGACTGGCTACCCCGGAGCTGGAAAAACCTCCCGCGAGTGTGAACTCAAGGCGCGTATCAGCGATCTTAATACTTAATGGAGCATTATCACCTACACGGAACACGTGCTAGAACCAACTGATCCCTTTCACTACGACGGTACATTGTCATGAACTTACACGTTCCTATAGTTCTTTCGTTAGTCAGCTTATCCATTTGCACACCGTTTTATGGCTCGGCTTCTCCCACCGAGGAGAGCATAGTGGCTATGCATGGTTGTAACGCAAGGCGTGACCAGTATTGCACCAACGATTACGGAACCGATACGCGACCAACCAAGCCCGCAAAAAACAAAAAGACCGAGGCTGTGGGTTCGCAGATCGCATAGGCCAACGAATAAGACCAACTCGCGGATTCGTCCGTGGACTATCGTTATTGCGTCATCGATCCGCCGATTCGCAACACAGCTTGCACCAACGCCTCCATATGCTCAGCGCGGGTGGCATGGTTGATGATACACACTCGAAGCACCGGTCGACCGTTGATGTTCGTACTGGAAAGGTAAAAGTCTCCTTCCTGTTCCAATTTCATACGAATCTTCGTATTGATCCTGTCCACTACTTCGCTGTCCAAGCCCGGCGGTGCGTAGCGCAGGCAGCAGATAGAGAGCTGTGGATCATTCACTAGCTGAAGATTCGGATCGTGATTTATTAGGTCCGCGAGATACCTCGCGCACTGCACATTGTGTAACACGTTTCTCCCCAGACGATCGGCTCCGTAGTGGCGAATCGCCAGATACGCCGGCAATGCTCGAAACCGTCGCGACAACTCGGGCCCTAGATGAAAAAACATGAACTGCTCCGGCGTCCCTTGTCGTGGAAACTGCACATAGTCACTGCGTTCGAAAAAGACCTGTTTCGCTGCGTCAGCATCACGCAGCAGTAGAACGCTTGCATCAAAGGCGAGATAAAACCATTTGTGCAGATCGAGGGTGACTGAATCCGCAGACTCGATACCAGCTAATCTTTCTCTTAAATCCGGGCACAACATAGCAGCGGCACCATAGGCTGCATCAACGTGCAGCCATACGCCGTATCGCGTGCATACCTCGGCGATGGCATCCAGTGGATCGATGGAGCCTGTGGTGGTGGAACCTGCGCTTGCGACCACGCAGATGGGCAGAGTGCCGGCCTTGGCAGCGCGCTTTAGCTCTGCTTCAAGCGCTTCAGGGCACAGACAAAAATGATCATCAGTGGCCAGGGTATGAACTTGCTGTCGACCGATACCCAGCAAGACGGCGGCACGCTGCACCGAGAAATGGACACTCTCGGCTGCAAGTATGATCGGCATCTGCTCTGGGGCGAGCTGAGCCAGCCCTTTATCGCGAATCTCCGGCCCAAATCTCGCATGCAAGGCCGCCGCAAGAGCGGTGAGATTCGCAATGGAACCACCGGCTAACAATAATCCGTCTGACTCGTCAGGTAATCCGACTAACTGCACAAGCCAACGCACCACGGAGCGTTCAATGGTTGTGGCCGCGGGTGCCCCAGGGTACCCCACTACATTCTGATTGAGCGCGGCCACCATGGCGTGGCCCAACGGATCGGTCGGCAGTCCCGGGGAAGCGATGTAGCCGAAGAACCCAGGATGGGTGTTACGCCGAGTGTACGGTTCCAATAAAACGCTGAGCTCGGTTAAGACTCCCTCCATGGGCTCACCTTGCCTCGGGATTCCAGTTGGGATCTGTGATCGTAGCTCTGCCGCATTAGACGATCGAATGATGGGTGAGCTCGCTCGGTTAGACAGAATAGGCGCGATGAATTCGCCTATGTCGACCGGCAATGGAAAACTCAGCACATCTTCGGGCGCAAGCGGCGGCGGGCGAATCGGCATGGTCATTAACGCTGAGAATCTACTTCAAAGGCCCGCGGCGGTCTGGCCTTGTGATCGCAGAAGATTTGTCACACCCTTATCCGCGGTGATCAACCGATGACCAAGTTCTCGAAACACTCTAGCAGTAGCCGAGGCGTCACCATAGGCAGTATGTCGATTCTTGATAGTTACACCGCAAAACTGCGCCACATCCTCAAGGGTATGGCGCCCGTATCTACCGGTCAAACTGAGGTATAACAGCATGGTGTCGATACAAGGGTTGCGTAGCGCGCACAGCGCCGACTTACGCAGGGTCTTGTTTAGAAATCGCACATCGAACTTAATGTGATGGCCAACTATTATCGCATCACCAATAAACCCAACGATATCCGCAATAACCGTCTCCAAAGCAGGGCTAGCCTCAACGTCTTTGTCGGTAAGCCCATGAATCGCAGTGGCACCGGGAGGTATGGAGCGGCCTGGATTGACCAAGATCGAATACTCGCGACCGGTAATTTCAAGCCCCTTAAGTTCAATCAAGGCGACGGATACAACCTGGTCTCCGCTATACGCATGCAGTCCAGTGGTCTCCGTATCAAGCACAACGAACCTAACTCGCTCGATGGGACTTGCGAGTTGTGTTCGAAAGTCGGCGCCAACACATGCACGATGGACCCATCGTAACTGTTCCTCCTTAAGGGTTCTGCGCTTTAGCAGATGACATCTTACCGACGTCTCCAGAAAGTGAAGACAGATCCCATGGAGTTCTTTCTTATCCACCGGCAGTTTCTAAAATGCAGACACCCCGATCTCGTCGGCAAGCCTGTCTTGCAGTCTTTTTACCGCACGCATTGCCACCCGCCGGCAAGCCCGGCCTATCTTGTCGGTAGTATCGCAGTTTCTGCGAACGAGATGCGCGATCATATCCTGATGGGTGAAATGATGTATCCCGGGCTTGGATTGCGGAAGCTGCCATCGGCTCGATGCACGGCAAGCTCGCCGCTACAAAAAATATAAAGCTCCTCATGAAACCCTTCTCCAGTACTGAATAAGTTTTCACCACGTAACAAAGATCGTGGCTCAACGCTATCGACCAGGGCGTCCAGAATCTGTCGGCAAACGCAGGGGTTTGTCGCAATAAGTCCTGAACAGTTTGGGAGTAATAGGCCATATCCAATATGGTACATTGCATGAGGGGTGTGATGTCTGACCGTTTATATTTATTGCTGAACATAGTCCTCCATGATTAATGACTAAACCACTATCGACTCTGACCGAGGGTTCAGTGCGTCATCACCTTGTGGTCATGACGATACCCATGATCTGGGGGATTCTGGCGATCATGTCCATGTACTTGGCGGACACCTATTTTGTCGGTCAACTCGGCCCCCGCGAACTCGCAGCGTTGAGCTTCACTTTTCCTGTGGTAATGGTGGTGGTGAGCCTATCCATTGGGTTGAGTGCCGGTACCTCTTCGGTGTTGGCCCGCGCTGTGGGTGAACACGACAATCAAAAAGTTCGACGATTAACCACCGATAGCCTGTCGCTGTCACTGGTGCTGGTTGTGATCGTGTCTGCCGTCGGAATTGCCACCATTGATCCGCTGTTTCGTTGGCTAGGTGCCACCGAGGACCTGTTGCCTCTCATCCACGACTACATGGAACTGTGGTACGTAGGCATGGTTTTCCTGGTCGTACCGATGACGGGCATGGGGGCGTTACGGGCCACAGGAGACAGCAAGACCCCGGGGTTCGTGATGACCGCCGCGGCCATCGTCAATTTGGTGCTAGATCCACTGCTGATCTTCGGTCTCGCCGGATTACCTCGGATGGAACTCACTGGCGCAGCGGCCGCCACAGTCATTGCCCGCGCGGTAACATTTGTGATTACGCTGTGGGGGCTCAAGTTCAAACTAAATGTGATCACATTCGCCCGCGTCACTATCGCCGAGGTGCTGGCATCGTGGTCACGTATCATGCATGTCGGCTTACCGGCCACAGGCACAAATATCATCATCCCTGTTGCGAACGGCATCGCGGTGGCGATGATTTCCCAGTACGGCCCCAATGCGGTGGCGGGATTCGGCGTAGCGACGCGAGTCGAATCCTTAGCCTTAGTGATCTTCTATGCCATGTCCGCGGTTATTGGGCCGATCGTGGGACAGAATCTCGGTGCCGGCAAATTAGAACGCATTAGCGAGGCCATGCGGCTCAGCATGATATTCTGCGTCACACTAGGATTGGCTCTGGCCCTAGTCTTAGGCCTGGGTGCCAAGCCCATAGCCAGTTTATTCACAGATGAGCCGGCTGTGATTGCGGTCGCGACAGATTATCTCTGGATTGTGCCCATTAGTTTTGGTGCAGCAGCAGTGGTAATGATCGTCAACGCGGCGTTCAACGGTCTGGGAAAACCGATCCCTGCGGTCATCGTATCTGTAACTCGCATGATCGTGTTGTTCTTGCCGCTCGCATTCTTGGGCGGCCGCTGGTTTGGTGTGAGCGGCATCTTTGCAGCGTTGTCGCTGGCAACCCTCATTGTGGGAGTGGGCGCGTATATGTGGTATCAAAGCGAAGTTGTTCGCCTGAAGGCGAACCTGCAACGTGCTCCTACCCCGGTCACAGACCTGATGTAGGTGCCTCTTTAGGCGCACACACATTGTTCGCCTGAAGGCAAACCTGCAACGTGCCCCTACCCCGGTCACAGACCTGATGTAGGTGC
>Ga0224508_10001343_pt1 | contig 22164 bp, 15 predicted proteins | sample SF_Jan12_sed_USG_4_FD_170157 | JGI IMG/M metagenome (GOLD analysis project Ga0224508, IMG submission 170157) | Sediment microbial communities from San Francisco Bay, California, United States - SF_Jan12_sed_USGS_21 | ecosystem: Environmental > Aquatic > Marine > Sediment | place: USA... | reverse complement strand
GAATTGCCTCGCCTTCCTGGCTTGCGACGCAGCCGCCGACACCAATCACCATATCTGGCTTGTTCTGCTTTAGCTTCCTCCAGCGCCCGAGCTGCGAAAAAACTTTCTCCTGGGCCTTTTCCCGAATCGAACAGGTATTCAGCAACAACACATCAGCTTCCGACTCGACATCGGTGACGGACAGATTGCAGCCTTCGGCAAGCACATCCAGCATTTTCGCTGAATCATACTCATTCATTTGACAGCCGTGGGTTTTGATAAAGACTTTACCGCTCATACGCCTATTCTAGTTAAAAACATGGCCAAAAGCGCGCAACATACACCGTGTTAATTGGAGATTCCAGTGGTTTGGCTCAGGAAGGGTATTTGAGAATATTTCCTTTATCGGCACTATCGACATTCTGCGTTAATCTTTGCTGTACCAGATCAGCCACATCACATTGGGGACTGTATCCATTTACCGCCTCAACTAAAATCAGCCGCCCGGCTTCGACATTGTTAGTTTCAATCGCTAATTTAAGTTGGTCTATGTAGTCCGAAACTTGCCCCCAATTAGTGTAATCTTCATCAGCAGCCATAATAAGGGGATGACTGGTCGGCGACACATTTTCACCGATTAGCAATTCTTCATAAAGCTTTTCCCCCGGTCTTAATCCGGAAAATACAATTTCGATATCGCCATCGGGATTTTCTGCATCCTTAATTTCCAGTCCACTTAAATGGATCAGTTTCTTTGCCATATCTAAAATTTTGACTGGCTCACCCATGTCCAGCACAAAAACTTCGCCTCCATCACCCATGGCACCAGCCTGTATCACGAGTTGCGATGCTTCCTCGGTAGTCATGAAATAGCGGATAATCTTGGGGTCGGTAACGGTAACGGGGCCACCGTTTTTAATCTGGCTTCTAAACAAGGGTATAACCGAACCTGAGGAACCCAGTACATTGCCAAATCGAACCATGCTAAATCGCGTGTTTACTTTTTCCCGCATTGATAGTACCTGCAGAACCATTTCCGCAAACCTTTTGGTTGCGCCCATGGTACTTGTCGGGCGCACCGCCTTGTCCGTCGAAATCAAGACAAAAGTTTCGACATTATTTTCTATTGCTGCAATCGCTGTTTTATATGTACCAAGTATGTTGTTTTGAATAGCTTCCAGCGGATTTTTCTCGACCATCGGGACATGCTTGTAGGCTGCGGCATGATAAATAGTCTGAACCCCGAAAGCCTTGCAAACCATTTCCACCCGGCTTTGAATGGTAACGGAAGCCAATATTGGGATTATAAAGTTTTCATTAGTCACCAAATCTGGAAAAATCCGTTCTGCCATGGCGATTAATTCACTTTCCACTTTGTACAGGTCGTGCTCGCTACGTTCATACAGAATCAGGGTAGCTGGTCTAATCTTTAGAATCTGACGACAAAGCTCGGAGCCAATAGACCCACCCGCCCCAGTAACCATGACCACTTTACCGGTAATATTACTGGTTAATAAATTTTCATCCGGGTCTACAGGGTTCCTACCTAACAGGTCACGTAAACCTACCTCTCGGACATCGTTAGATTTGATCTCGCCACTGGCTAAATCCTCGAGGGAGGGTAGCGTAATTACATGAACCGCATGTGGCTCCAACATCGAAATAATTCTACTCCTGGTCGAGCGGGAAGCTGAAGGCAATGCTAGCAGCACCTCGGTCACGGCTAAATTGTCAATAATCGAACTTAGCTGCTTAAACGAATATACCCGTAAACCGGCGATGTAATTTCCTTGTAGACCAGGATTATCATCAATAAATGCAACCGGTTTAAACCTGAAACTATTAGACAAGGCACTTGCAATCTGTATTCCGGCCTCGCCCGCACCATAAATAGCTACTCTGCTTCTTGTTTTATTCCGAGCCCCCTTCTTAAAGCTACCTGAAAGCCACCATCGAGCGATCGCTCGGCTACCTCCAACCAGTAGAATAATCATCAACCAGTTAATAATCAAAACCGAGCGAGGCACACCCGGTGTCGCAGTTAACAATACCAGTACACCCCAAGTAAGAGTGTAAAGGCTTGCCGCTTTTATCACTGCCCAAAAGGCCATGAAACCGATATATCGAATAATTGCGTTATAGAGACCCAGGCGAATAAAAATGGGAACCGCAATGACCGGTGCGGCAATAAACAAATACAAAATATCGCCTTCCGGAATATAAATCCTACCGAGTCTCAGCGTAAAAGATGCCCATAAGGCAAAAGGGATCAGAAACAGATCTACGGAAAGTAGAATTGTTTGTTTAATTCTTCTTGGCAAACTAAGAATTTGATTTGTTATCATTAACAACTATCCGGAGTAAACGTCAGATCTCTTTAATAGATATTATATGGCGCCATCAAGTAAAGAGCCATGCGCCATTATAGCTCAACAACACAGTCGTCAAATCTAATACTACGGAAAATACTACAGAAATTGATCCGAAATCACCTCCAACTCGCTGTTACTTTGGGCCTTGCCGGATCTCAGGTAGACAGAGTATCTACTGGTAATTTAAGCTCGTCGTTGGCATTAGGTATTAACTCTTCAATAATACACTTAAAATAGCCAGTTGAATTGGTAAATCTGAGGTCGCTTAACTAAAAATCAACATTAATATATTTAAATGAAGGCTAAAACCGAGATTTAATAAATCTAATCGAAAAAATTGATAAAGAAAAGAAAGTTCCCGGGAACGATGCCTTCCAAAACAGTTTCGAAAGTTCCAACGGAACGCTTCAATCCGGATACATTGGACATCGAATAAATAAAACACTTAACCACATAGCATTGATGGAAAATATCGATCGTTTGCGAAGGTTCTAGAATTGAAATTCCTTATTATTAAAAAAAAATCGCTAACTATTCTAGGTTTGTTGATCGTTTACAAACTGTTACTAGATTTTTGGTACATAACATCAATAGGTGGGATTTTTCTGGGATATTCAGAACCAGTTTTTGACATCATAAAATTAATCGAAGCAATGGTAATAACCTCTCTAGCTGCTTACTTATTTCCTCGTCACTGGAATACTCCATCGAGTTTCTACTACAGTATCTTGGCATTGGCCGTCATTATACCAATGGTGGTTTTATACACGTGGATAGATTGTAGCCGCTTGTATTTATATATCGTAGCATTAGCTTTTGTAATTATAGGAATTATCAGAAAGCTCAAAAGGTTTAGGATCCCAATTGCAGTAAACGTCTACAGAATTGTTCTGTCGACCCTTACCGTTTGTACTCTAACAGCGTTAATTTGGGTTATATATGCGACGAAAGCCAATTTTATTATCGATTTAACTGACACATACAAGTATCGGATTGAATATCGCACGAGCCTTGAAATCGGATTGTGGGGGTACCTAATAACCTGGGTTGGAAAAGTCTTTATACCTCTGTTTATTTCTATAGCATTGCTGAGAAAAAATAAACTTACACTCATAGTGTTAGTGGCAGTGGCAGTCTCGTACTTTTCGTTAACGACCCACAAATACCTGCTCGTGATCGGCCTGTTCCCCCTATTACTCTACGCCCTACACAAATACAGCGATCCAGTAATAAAAAGCTTGTATCTATTAACCTCCACCCTTACCTTTTTATATATCGTGTTTTTACTTTTCGAAAGTTACTGGATACCAGCACTGGCCGTCCAGAGACCAATCTTGAAACCCGCTTTATTAAATTTTATTTACTATGATTTTTTCAGCACCCATGGCTTCGTCTATTATTCAAACAGCGTTTTTAGCTGGTTAGTGGAACCACCATATGATAAATCTCCGCCGTTTTTAATCGGGGAATATTTCAAAAACGATCTCGAAACCAGATCCAATACAGGTTTTTTAGGTACCGGTTATGCCCATTTTGGATTGATTGGTGTAATTGCTTTCGCCGTGATAATTGGATTGATTTTGCGAATCTTAGACTCGGTTTCCCATGGCATGCCAGTGTGGTTTGTCATTGCTATTACATTTGGACCGTTTTCAAGCATGCTTATCGCAGCAGATCTGTTGTCGGCTATTTTTACCCACGGTGTACTTATTTCCCTTATTCTCATTTGGGCAATAAGACCTAATATTATGAACTACTGTAACCGTTATCCTGTTCTGAGAAATTACGCCTTTTAGACAAAGTTTATACGGAGATTATAACGACGCTTTCTCCATCACATTAGCGATTACTTCGCCGGTTTGTTTTATTTCATCATCGGTAAGCGTGGGGTGTACCAGAAACATCAAGCTGGTCTCTCCCAGTTCTTTCGCATTAGGTAAAGATTTCTGAGGTCTAAATTCCGTTGCCTCAAATGCTGACTCAAGGTAAACCTCTGGGCAGCTACCATGATAACAAGGGACCCCCTGCTTGTTAATTTCCTCCACAATCCTATCCCTGGACCATCCAGGTTTCAATTTTTCAGGTCGAACAAATACATAATGCTTGTATTTGGCATGATTTATGTGGGGAGGTATAAGAGGTACACGAAGCGCACCAAATTGTTGACAAGCCGCGTCAATTTTCAAACTGTTTGCAAGTCTTTTCAAGCTCCAGTCCTGCATGCGTTTTAACTGGAGCCTTCCCAAAACCGCCTGTATTTCAGTCATTCTTAGATTGGTACCAAATGTATCATGCAGCCATCGAAATCCCGGAGGGTGGCTCGAGTCGCCCACTTTATCTAGAGATTTACCATGATCCTTATAGGACCATAATCTTGCCCACAATTTCTCGTCATCTGTTGTAATCATGCCTCCCTCGCCACCCGTACTCATGATTTTATCCTGGCAGAATGACCAGACGCCTATACGTCCCAATGAACCAACCGACTTGCCTTGATAGCGGGCTCCATGCGCTTGCGCACAGTCTTCAACAACATGCAGCCCATACTCATTGGCTACCTGTTCTATGCCGCTCATTTCGCAAGGCCAACCTGCGAGATGGACACAAATGATGGCTTTAGTTTTGTTTGAAATTTTTTCACGGATGGACTCAGGAGTTATATTTTGAGAATTCAGCGAAACATCGGCGAAAATCGGAATTGCGCCGACGTTGATAATGCACGAAACGGACGCAATAAATGTGCGCGGCGTTACGATTACCTCGTCGCCCTTAGCAATTCCTAACGTCACTAACGCGGCTTCGAGGGCCACAGTGCCATTCATTAACGCTATGGCATAATTGGTGCCAGCCCAATCCGCAAATTCTTGTTCAAATTGGCGAGTCTCGTTACCGGTCCAGTAATTAACACGATTCGACAATAGGACCTTGCTTACCGCATCGGCCTCCTCTTGGCTGAAACAGGGCCACGGCGAAAATTTTGTATTTAACATGTCAGCCTACAATACTCTTACAGATATAAAGAAAGTCCTTAAGTAAGGAATAGTTTCTAATATATTCATGGTTTATACGGATCTTATCGGGCCAGATTACTTCATCATTGTAACGCACGGGATTTTCTTGCCGTGCAAGAATCTCTTCTTCATTCCTATATTTTATTGCTGCTGGGCCGGTGATACCGGGCCTTATTGAAAGTATCAGGCGGTCTTCACCTTCAAGATTGTCGGCATAACCAGCTACGTCAGGTCTCGGTCCGACGAAACTCATGTCGCCTATCAAAACATTCCAGAGTTGTGGTAACTCATCAATTTTAGTTTTTCTCAAAAGACGCCCAATTTTAGTTATACGGCAATCATCTGCGGTTGTAATTGAAGTCTCTACACCTTCTACCAAAACCATGGTCTTTATTTTAATAAGCTTAAACGGCATCCCGTTTCGTCCGATCCTCTCCTGAAAGAAAAAACCGTTTGACCTCGTATCGAGCGAGGCAATCGCCCAGGCAGTTACCAGCACTGGCATACAGAGAACTAGACCCACCCCTGAAAATCCAATGTCAAATATTCTTTTTGTAGTCCGCTGAATCGGGGACAAAGCCTTGCTCGACTCATTCATAGCCAAATTTCGAAAGCGTTTCCCCAACAAGTGATCGAATTTTACCCTCCAGTTCCGGTGATAAATTGGCTCGCCCTTTACCGACACTGTTAAGCGAAACATTTCTTACCGCCAATTTCAACTTGTCTTGATCAACGTTGAAATCCAGATCATCTAGTATGCCATTTAGAGATTCCAGTGGCTGGTTTACGAAATCTTCATATCTAACCGAGGCAACCCTGCCCTTTGGTAAGGCGTCAAGCGCAGAGCTAGATAACTCGACACATCTCTGCCATTGTAATGCGCACACCTCCCCCAGACTTAGATCATCCAGCGCTTGATACATGCCATGAAACTGGGGGCCCCAGAAAGCGAGGCGCTGTTCCCGAGAAAAAAACCGATAAATGCGATTAAGAAAATAACGCGAGGCATAAAATGGCAAATCTGAAATCGGCACATAACGCGCCTTCCGCATCAAATAAGCGAGGTCGATATTTGCCTTCCAGCGATTCAACGCAGAGTCCACAACATCGAAGCCGTCTCTATATATAAACACATATTTCGCATTGGGTATGACCTGATCGACGAACGGAACTCGAAGCGAATTTGCACAAGTTTTTTCAACGACAATGTTGAGACCTTGCTTGCTTGCCAACCGTCTAAATTGATCGCGGACATAGTCCTTTACTGCAGCAGTCGCCAGTGCCGTATCATATTCATCGGTCGGCTCGGTGATGTTGCCATGCCTCCAGATGTAGTTTATCTCGTCGCAGGGCCAGGTCCCAAAGCCTGGAATCTGGCATATCACGTCTCGAAGCATGTTGGTGCCTGACCTGGGAGCCCCGATTATTATCAGGGTTTGAAAATCTTTCACGTCAGTAAAGTCTCAGGCAACAAGGCTCTGAACTACTCGGTAAAACTGCTTATAAAGACCTTCTTTTGAGTACATGGTGATCGCATTCTCAAACTTGAAAAATGAACTAGTACTTTGCTTACTATCGATAGCCATATCGACGACGTTAATAATATCATCAGCCAACCTGGTCAAGTCCTCGTTTACCAGGCCAACATTTACCTCTTTCACGATTCTGCCTGCTTCGCTATTTTTACCTATCACAACAATAGGCGTACGCGCTGTAACATAATCAAAGAACTTATTGCCTAAAGACGCAGAAATAGCTTCGCCACCATCGACAGGATAGATTGCAAAATCATACTCTGAGCACCTTTCGACCACCATATTTTTTGGTACAACACCATTAAATTTGACATCTAGCCCCAATGAACAAGATTCATCTAATAGTGCCTGCCTTGATTCACCATCACCGTATATATCCAATCTTACTGCGAGACCCTTGTTTTTCAGAATCACCGCCAGATCAAACATACTTGATAAAGAAAGTACTTTCCCAAGCGTTCCAAAAAAACATATCTTGACCTCCCTATTTACCAGCGATGCTTTATCTACAACAAAATCAATTTCACCAGTACCAATTGGAATTATACTACTCGAGCTCACTCGGTAACGCTGCGACAACAGCTCCAGCATCTGTTGGCTATAACTGATCACATGGTCGGCATTCTTGAATAACATCCCTTCAAAAAAACGATAGCATTTTGACAAAATTCCGTTTTGTGAAACTATTTTTCTTTCAATCGCAACATCTAATGGAATGTCTCGAACCTCTATAACCAGTTTTGTGGCACTCAACCATTTAATCGGTAAGGCGGCAATCGCCATTAGTAGCGGATGAGTGGTTGTAATGATGACATCCAGTTTTCTTCCATGAACCAGAAGAAATAACAACACGTTGAAAAAACAGAAGGCGCTATAAAGAAGCCGCCCCGGCAATCCTTTTCTGGCAGTGGCTGGCACATAAAATCGATACTCTCGATAACCACTTGCGTCCCTGAAGTATCGCCAGGGCAGCAATAAATCAGGAATCGCCTTTTTCCCGGTTAGAGGATCTACGTTAGGAATTAAAGCAATGACCTCAGCATCCTGGGTTGCAAGGAACTCTGCAATTTCCCGTGATCTTTGACCGCCTCTTTCGTTTTCGTATCTTAAATGTTGAAAAAGTAACAAAACTTTCATTTGCCATCACTACATCTTGAAACATTCCAGTCAGAAAGTTTTTGCTGAATATCACGCTCGTAAATCCTACCAGAGGCTACCATTTAATCCCTTTAAAAATGACATCTCTACGGATATTGTCCTTGCAGCTTATAGCTTCCTCTAATGCATGAATCATATACTCATCGGACAGGAGATGCGGCACTACTCCGATATCAACTAGACCCTGGTAGGTTGGGTTGTAATAGTGATCTTCCAACTCCTTGCGGGGATTTTCAATGTGTTCAATATTTACCTTGATTCCAAGTGCGGCCCCTGCCTTTTGAGTTTTGGTGGCAAGTTCGTTTACCGAAAAAGTCTCGGTGATCTGGTTAAAAATACGCAACTCACCTTTATCTGCCGGTTTCAATTCAGCCTTGTGTACGCACTGCAGTGTATCCTTGATATTCAAAAAACCACGTTTCTGTCCACCTTTTCCATATACAGATAGCGGATAATCAATTGCAGCCTGGACAATAAATCGATTCAGTATCGTCCCGAATATTTCGTCATAATTGAACAGGGTTTTCAACCGGGGATCAATTTTACTTTCCTCAGTTTCATTACCGTACACCGGACCTTGCATCAGATCAGTAACCCTGAGGTCCCAATTTCTAACGCCAAACCAAAGTAGATCAGTATCCATAATCTTAGTGGTGTGGTACACGGACCCCCCCTGCCGGGGGTAAAGAAATTTTTGTTCCCTACCCTTGTGCGTGACCACTAGCCATCCTTCTTCAATATCGATATTGGGAGTTCCATATTCCCCCATAGTCCCGAGTTTTATGATATGGGTCTCGGGGCTCAGGTCCTTAACCGCCCACATCAAGTTATTTGTCGCTTGAAGATTATTGGTAATCGTTAGTCCTGCGTATTTATAATTCATCATCGAATACGGCGCTGAAGGTTGTTCAGCGTAGTGAACCACGGTCGTAGGTTGGGCGTGAGAATTATTACTCAGAGCCCAATCGTAGTTGCTTTTGCTATTAAAAAGAGACCTGGTAAATTCGTCGTTGGTTAGATCGCCAATAATTACCTTGATCTCTTTACCGGTTAGCTGATGCCATAATTTGGCTCGATCAATCAAATTCGGAACCGGGTAGAGTAAACCTGTATCCAGTTCATCACAGGCTTTGCGCCGGAAATAGTTATCGACGACTACAACATCATAGCCGCGGTCGGAGAAATACATCGCGGTTGGCCATCCCAGATAACCATCACCACCAAGGATTAATATGCTCAAATTTAATCTACCTCAGAATCCTGGGACAGGTCCAAGCACCTTATGTTGATTCATAAAAGTTTCAATTTCGTTAATTGAAAGGAAGGGTTCATCTGATGATATATATGGTCTGTCAATATTGTCACTAACCAGATCAGCGTAGTTATATTCTACTTTTTTATACTCGTCCCTAAATGCTGGCAGTACAGAAAAATAGTCTGGCAATTCAACTGCCCTGCTGGTTTCATCGCTGCTCATTAATTCTTCGTACAGTTTCTCTCCAGGCTTACTGCCAATATTATTGATATTGATGGCAGCAGGATCATGACCATAAGCCGGTGCGAGCATTTTTACCATTGTGGTCGCTAGATCAACTATTCGAATCACAGGCATTTTAGTGACAAATACCTCTCCCCCAAATGCGAGCTCGGCAGTATCCAGGACCAGTCGAACCGATTGCTCCAGGCTCATGACAAAACGGGTCATTCCCGGATCGGTTAGCGTAATCGGGCCACCTGAGGCAATCTGCTTGTGAAATACAGGTACAACCGAGCCGCTAGAGCCCAATACGTTCCCAAACCGCGTGGACGCAAACACAGTTTCACCAGCTTGACGATAAGTGTTAGCCGCTGTAATGAGTTTTTCACCCATTAATTTTGATGTCCCCATCACGTTGGTAGGATTGACTGCCTTGTCTGAGCTGGTAAAAATTACGCGCTTGACAGAATTATCGAATGCACAGGCAATAATATTCTGTATACCGATAATATTGTTCTGTACCGCCTGACCCGGGGAATGTTCACAAAGAATTACATGCTTAAGCGCCGCCGCATGAAAAACGATATCGATTCCCGACATATGCCGATTGAGTTCATCTCTATCCCTGATATCGGCTACATAATGCCTAATCTTATCGTCAGCAGTATATTGTTGATCAAGGAAAAACAATGCAGATTCATTGTTGTCGAGCCCGATCACTTCTGCCACACCAAGTGACTCGTCAGAAGCCAATTGCCTGACCAATCCTGCGCCTACCGTACCGCATACGCCGGTTACAAGAACACGCTTGTTCCGAAAAATCATTATTTATTTTTCCTGCTGATTATCATTGCAAGTACGAATCAAGAATTATCCTGGGCAAGTAATCGTTGAACAATTCGAAAGGATGCCTTTCCATCACCATATAAATCAGTCTCAAAGTTCATATCCTGATTTAACATTTCCTTTATGGCAGGGAAAATTTCCGCTGCTGCAACATCTACAAGTCGATTCACCCCAGTTTCGACTAATTCGGTCCATTCTGTTTCTTGCCGTAATGTAATGCAACCCTTTCGATAAAAACAGGCTTCCTTCTGCAACCCCCCGCTATCTGTAACGACCAGATTGCAACGTTCTAACAACCATAACATCTCGAGATACCCGACTGGATCGATGGTATGGAACCCGGGTTTGATTTTCATCTCGGAAAATTTTTTCCGCGTGCGTGGGTGCAATGAAAGCAAAACTGGTATTTGCTGGTGGACCTGTTCGAGGCCTTTCACAATCTTTTTCAACCTCATATCATCGTCGGTATTCTCGGCACGATGTATCGTGGCAAGTATAAACGGCCTTCCTGGATCCAAATCGGAAGGAATAGCGGGTTCAGACGCTTTCGCCCGGTAAAATTCGGTCGCATCAAACATAACGTCACCTACCTTCAGAATTTCAATTCCAAGCGTAACAAAACCCTCTGCTTCGAGGTTTCGAACCGATTGCTCCGTGGGACAAAAAAGAAGCTTCGATACTCTGTCGGTCATCACCCGATTGACCTCCTCCGGCATTCCCAAATTATAGCTTCTGAGGCCAGCTTCGACATGAGCCAGTGGTAAATTCAGTTTAACCGCGGCCAACGCTCCAGCTAGAGTTGAATTCGTATCACCGTAGACCAGTACCCAATCGGGATTTTCCTTCAGCATCAAAATTTCGAGTTGTTCGAGCATTCTGCCGGTCATTTGCCCATGCCCTCCACCCGCTACGCCAAGGTGATAGTCTGGCCTGGGAATATCCATTTGTTCGAAAAAGATATCCGACATATTGCCGTCGTGGTGTTGACCGGTATGCACTAGTATTTCTGACACCTCGGGGATCTCCCTCAAAACCCGAGATACGGTCGCCGCTTTGACAAACTGTGGCCGCGCACCAATAACTGTTAGTAGTTTCATATTTATGCAGATAATCCAGTCTGGTTTTCGTTGAGTAGTTCCTCATACATTCCGATAAGCTTATCTGACTCAATCTTCCAGTTATATTTTTCAATTACAGCTCGCCTACCATTGCCACCCATTTTTCTGGCATCTTGTGGGTTTTCCAGTACCCATCGCAATGCATCTGCTATTTCTTGTGGGCTTTCCGGATCTACAACTAATCCGGCATTCTCTCCTTCAACAATGCGGCACCAAAAAGGAAAATTTGACGCAACTACCGGTATCCCCGCTGACATATACTCAAATAGCTTGTTCGGTTGGGACTCAATGTGATTAGGAGTTGGATGAAAGAGCACAAGTCCAGCGCGGGCCTTTCCCAATAACTTAGCCATAGCTTTCCTATCTACCCAATCGTAGTACTTAACAGCCCCCCATCCGCTCATTTCTTCTAATTGCTCTTTCAGTGCAACCGGGTTGACAGGGCCAGCAATATGCATCGTCGATTTCCGATGCCTGTTGAGAATTTCTATAGCCTCAATCATTTCGCGCGCAGCACGCTCGTCAGTTAACCCACCTACATATACAAAGTCTTCGGGGCGACTCTGATAATCATGATCGTCATCAAGGGACAGCTCATCGACTCGAGGGAAATTTTGAACAAGAACAGTGCTCTCCCGCGGAAATCTTTGTGCAATCGCCGGAGTTACCACTACTATCCGGCTAAATATCCTACTGGATAATTTTTCCGTCATCGCGACAGCTAGGGAGACGGGCTTTCGTATAAACCGCGGTATCCACTTCCTTTTCATTATGGTTTCAGGTACCGATTCATGAACATCGTAAATTACCGTTTTACCCAATAATCTAAAAACCAATCCTAATGGAATCAGTTCAGGATCATGAAAATGAATGATTTGGGGTTTAATTTTAAGTAGAGTTTTAAACATTGAAAAGCTCCCCAAAACCATTCGCACTAATCGGCCACGACCTAATTTTCCAATGTCGATAACTCTCACACCTTCGAGATCACTGTCACCCTTGTTATCGCGAACCAGCAGGCAAACGTCGGATTTCCATCTCTCCGCCAAATCCGCGCACTCCTTCAACCTGACTCTCGTATCATTTCGAGGATGAACTGTGGTTATATGTGCAATTTTCATAAAAAGATATCTTAATGAGGTTAGTATCGAGATGAATCCAGATACGAGTCACGATCTTTTGACCGATCGGTGTATTCGTAAGCTAGATATATAAGTTAGCTAAATACGAAACAGTCACTGCACAAATAGCCCAGACCAAGACGTATGGTAATGAAGACGACAAACGTCCAAGTGTTTCGGTAAATCTCATGCCAACAACGTTAATCACGACGATCAAATAAACAGAATAGAATATTGCGCCACTGACCGCATACCACTTTGACACATCTGCATTAATTACGATCGTACCCGCAATGATGACGGCCGAGATTCTAAATACCAGTCCAAATAACTGCAAGCCCAATGCAAGCTTCTGCCGTTTAGCTACGTGCAAAGCCATGGATACCGGAGACGACAAAAACTGCAGCATGAACCACGGGACCATCCAGGCAAGCAGTTCACCCGCCCGCTGCCATTCCTGTCCGAATATCGGACCGAATACAAAGGGTGCGACGATAGCAGCAAACAGCATTGGCCCCAAGCCTAACTTAGCCATTCCTGCCAGCACATTACCCGTTGTTTGTGAAAGTTGATTAGAGCGCTTGTCATCAACAGCCTGGGAATAGTAGACCTGTGAGACCGCGGCACCCACAAGGCTCAGCGGCGCCTGCATGATGCGCATGGCTAACATCAGTATTCCAAGCTCCGCACTTCCCGTGAATACCACAATTACCAGCAGAGGTACCTGAATTGAGGCAGCATTAGCCAAAGCTTCGAATGTGGAAAATCTGGGATAGTGGCCATAAAGATTGGCTGCCTTACGAATGCGCGAAAGACTGATTTGCGTAAATGCCCGCCTGTCTTCCTTTATTGCGCGACGTGCCAACCCAAGAAATCCTGCCCCCTGACTCACCAGTTGGCCAATAACCAGACCAAAAGCACCATATCCCAGTAAGCCAAATCCAACTTGCGCGCCAATACCCCCGATGGCCTGTTCAACTCGTGTTACTGCTATCCTTTTAAAGGCCTTTTTTCTCGTTGCCCAAAATCGAAAGGTATTGTAAACACCCACTACCAGTACGCCGAGCCCCAGTATCCAGAGATTACCCGTTTGTTCTGCCGGAACAATACCAGCCAGAAATTTTTCGGGAATCAACAGGGTGGCAAGTGTTACCAGGACAGCAAAAAATGAGACACTGATAAGTGCCAATGCCAACAGGTTCGATGCCAGACCATCTGTCTTTGGTAATGGAATCGCAATATGATAGCGTAGACTCGATACCGAACTGATAATTCCCAGTGTAGCTGTGAAGACTGCAAGAATACCAAAATCTTGCAGGCCATAAATTCGGGTAAGCACGGGTAATGCCGCCAGCATCAATAACTGCGAAAATGCAGTTGCTCCGGTAAGCATTGAAACCGAACGAACGAAATTACTTTTGGAAATTGTCATTGTCCTGAAAATAACCAGGAAAAACTTACCGAATTGTAATTCAAGTCTCGATACATCTAGATAGTTAATATAATACGCGGCATGATTCGATAAGCCTCCTGCTCATGGGTTGTCACACGAATCGGCAGATTCGCGCTATCTGATCAGGAAACTCCCGTCCGATTGATGATCCTTGTCTCTGACAGGTTCGATACGAGGCCAATCCCGGTGTATAGTAGACAACTATGCTGTCGAGCTGTACTCCGTGGGCAAGCGCGCAATGTTTAATGCCAATATAAACTTTCCGAGCTTATAACAAAATGAGAAATGGTCGCTGCCGATTTGCAGGGAGGTAACTGTACACCCGGCATCCCAGCCAATTCATCGCAGTATATTCTCGCTAAACTTCTGCGATGTGCAACGATTTTCTCCTATTTCATGAATTATTGAACAACAAAGCGAGCCTCGCAGATGCCATTTGCAACAGATAGCCTCGATACAGGCCATATATTTCTGAATTATAGTTAAACGAAACTGTAACCATCCCCTGAATTAGGAACATCAACATTTGGAGTTCTCCCGCGTAAACTGTGCCATTACCGAGAACGAAAATGAAGAAGTCACGATATTCGGAACACCAATTCATCAAGATCCTGAAAGAAGTTGAAGGCGGTAGGTTGGTAAAGGAAGTATGCCGCGAATACGGTATTTCCAACGCAACTTGCTACTGTATGTCGTCAAACCAAATAGGACAGATGGCATCCTGATTTCCAGTGGAATATTGTTATCGGATATCCCTTAAATACTCCGCTGATCGATTCTACATACCAGAAATCAAGTAATGACTTATATGTGATTATCAAGACAAGAATGGTAGGGGTGCTTTTATTTATTACCAGTGGTTTCACTTTTTTGCAGCCATGTATCTACGAAATTTACTAGTCAATATTGGCAATCCTTACATAAAACGTTGTATTTTCAAGTAGCATCGTTGATTGCACAATACCAGTTCCTATATTGGTGTAAAACCTTTAAACGCCATGTTCAGTTATTCATTATAATATGTCCAGGGCCATCAAATTGCCTGGTGTCGAATGGATAGTGAAAATAGCTCCTAATCGATCTGTTGAAGAAATTTAGGGACTACTTCTAAATAGGGAGTAAAAGTTAAAAATGAACGAACATATTGAGGCACAGAAAAATCGGTATGATAAGGAGGCGTTGGAGCATGAGGAACATTATGGAGATCCTTATACCCAAGCCTATCGCGATCGATTTATTAGAGGCCCCCTTTTTCGGTATGAACTAAAGGGGCTGCGTGTGTTGGATGCAATGAGTGCTTCAGGAGTAGAGACGGGGTTTCTGCTGAGTAGAGGCGCGAATGTTATTGGATTAGATATATCACCCAACAATGCCCAGGCGTATGAAAATAAATGGAATCTACCATGTGTGGTTAGAAGCATTCACGAAACAGGGTTCGAAGACGAGAGATTTGATGCGATCTATATTTGCGGAGGACTGCACCATGTTTTGCCTGTTTTAGATCAGACTATGAGAGAAATATATCGGATATTGAAACCTGGCGGGGTATTCTATTTTGTAGAGCCAAACAAGGATACTTGGTTAAATAAACTTCGTGAAATCTGGTATCGAAAAGATGATAGATTTACCGATGAAGAAGAAGCCATTAGCTACGAACAAAGCCTAAAAAAATATTTAGCCCTAGGTTATGAGGAAAAACATGTCGAGTATGGCGGAAATATAGCTTATTTGGTGATCGGTCAATCCCTGGCGTTAAGAATTCCCATGGGCTTTAAAAAGCTGATCGCACAACCACTATTCATACTAGAGGTGATTTTCAATTTCCTGCCTTTTTCGCCTAAATTATTTTTTGCAGCTGCCTGGCAAAAGCAAGCTGGTTAAATCGAGGCTACCTGGATTGGAAGTCATAAGTTGTAGTCGGTTACAAACATGTTCCGCTCCAGCTTGTTAGGTGAGTAGTATCGATCATTCGCTTCACCCCATGTTTTGTTTAGGCAGATTGAAGCGGCTGGATGATTTAATTTGGCGAAACAGTGGGTTTGTCGCAAGGCTCAAGTAGCATGACGAATTGTGAACGCGCAGGTCTTGAGTCTGTTGTGGATGATGATTCGGCTAACTCCACATAGAATCATTCCGGGCTTGGCGGTGACGAAGCGAACTGACAGATATTGGTTGTCTGGGTACTGTAACTGACTGAATTCGTTATTGAAATTAATATTTTTACACCAAGGTAGTGACAATTATGATATTAAATATCAATTTAGTTTAAAGGGTTTAAATGTTTTGATGAGAAAATGGGAGATTGATTATGACCGTTCATTTCCGGGTGTAATTTTCAACCAGCTGGAACGTAATGCTATAGAAAGATTAATTACTCCAAGAAATGAAAGTATGCTGAAACGCCACGTTAAGAACATAATGGCTACTGCATATGCACTTCTTGGTGAGCGTACTAGAATGATAATCTCATCTCAAATTATGAAATCACGGAAAATAGTACGACGTGATATTCGCTCTTACCAACCAGATAAAAATATACAATCATTATCTGGATGTAGGCGCGGCCTTTCTTTTAAGCATAGTTCCATGCCTGTTCTGTTTTCACATGATGTAGATTACAAATTTTGCTATTCAGAAGTGATTAAGCTCGGTATTTTGGAAAACAAAAAGGGAGTGAAAGCGACATATAACTTCTTAGTGAATGCAGGTTACAGTATAGACACAGAGGTGTTAAAAGAGCTAGATTCCATGGGCCATGAAATTGGGTTGCATGGGTATACTTATGATTTGCGAGTAGCCTTCCGAAAGCCAAAAACAATATATTCTCGTCTTGAAAATGCTAAAAATTGCCTTGAGAGTAAATTAGGTAAGCGGATTCAAGGGTTCAGGAATCATTCACTGGAATATTCTTTTGAGCTGCTTGATGTGATAGATCGGCTTGGTTTTAAATATGAATCTGGTATTTATCCAAAGCAATTTCAGGATAACTTTAATACCTTTTTCTGTTGGCCTTTCTACTATAAAGGGAAGCAATTAGTTGAGATCCCTGTAATATGGCCGATCGATACTGATCTTTTTCGGACCTTCAATTTTTCTGATCAGGAAGCGCTTCAATATACTAAAGAACGTTTAAATCAGGTTGCTTCATTAGGGGGGGTAGCGGGCCTTCTCTATCACCCATCTATAATTTCTACTCGAATGTCTTTCTTCAGTGGTTTAATTGATTTTGTATTAGATAATGATTTCGAGATCAGAAATTATCGCGCTTTTGCTGAGGACTGTACTAAAAGTGAATAGCTCACCAGTATCATCAACAGATACAAAAATAGTTTTCTTCTTAGGAACCCATCGTACAGGAACACAGCTTATCGCGAATTTTTTTGATCAAGGTTTCGCTAATGTGAAAAGCTGCCACCAATTAAGCTCGCATAAACTCTTGAATATCCTTTCGACATTGATGCTGCATGGCTATTTGCCTAGCTCTCTCTTTAATTCTGCTGTTGATTTTCTATTGGCACGGCGTTTACGAAGAATGGAATGCTCGACTTATATCGAAACCACTGGATGGAATTACGTTGCTGCTAAAAGAATAATCCAAACTTTTCCGGATGTGCGTGTCATACATTTGGTTAGGGACCCTCGAGAATTTGTACCTTCGTATTTGAATGTAATTAGAAATCGCCGGAAAAGTTGGATTGCATCATATTTAGTTCCGTTTTGGACAATATCTGCAGTAGCAGTTGGAGCTCTAGGGTCACATGAGTGGGCTAATATGACACCCTTTGATCGTTTGTGCTGGACGTGGGCTTATAAAAATCAATACCTGGAGAACACCTATAAAAGTGAGAACTATCTATTATTGCGGTTAGAAGATTTGACTAATCCTAAGAGCCGTAGTGGAACGTTAGCTACACTATTTGCATTTATCGATATTCCTCTTAGCGAAGGAGATGGGGATTTCCTTTCCCAAAGGCACAATACTCAATTTCGCGAAGAGGGCGAGACATGGCGCAGGTGGCCCATGGATAAATGCCAGCGTCTGCATAATATATGTGGTGATTTGATGAGTAGGTACGGTTACGGTACAGAAATTGAATGGCAAAATAAACTTAGAAAGGTGAACTGAAGTGTGCGGTATATTTGGATTGTTCGCGACGAAAGATATTTCCTTAGGTGGACGATACAATCGGCTCGTGCGTGACTTATTCTTGCTTTCTGAAACTCGGGGTAAAGAAGCTGCAGGAATTTTAGTACATACACCCGAAGGGACAGTAGTTGTTAAGAGCCCTTTAAAAGCATCTGCTTTCTTACGTTCCAGAGAGTATCGAAATAATATGAATGTGTTAAATGGAGGGATTCGAACAGGCACAGTTGTGCTAGGTCAGACTAGACTAGCTACTAATGGTTATGAAACAGAGAGTAACAATAATCAACCTATCACTGTGGATAAAACAATCGGGGTACACAACGGGATTATTACAAATGTTGATACCTTATGGAGTGTAAACCCCGATCTTAAACGACATGCTGAAGTCGACTCTGAAGTAATCATATCGTTAATTAATCGAGCCTGTAGTAATGGTATATCTGCAGAACCGTTAGCTTTAGTACTGTCTGAACTTGAAGGTACTGCTTCCGTTGCTACACTTTTGCCATCTCAAGAAGATTTGCTCCTTGCAACAAATAATGGTTCTTTGTATATAGCACTAACAAAAGATCAGCAGTTTGGAATTTTCGCATCCGAAAAATACATACTTACAAAGTTATTGAGGAAATTTACTAATGACTTATCAATTTTACCAGAATACATTAAGCAAGTTTCGCCTGGCCAAGGCAAACTTGTAAATCTTTCTGGGAGAGGGATAGACACTATAGAGTTTCAATATTCACCAAGAAAAAATCAATCAAGCAGGAGAAAGATAGAGGTTGCATCAGATGAAGCCGTGCCTCTGGCCACCCGAAAACGATATTGTGAAAAATTGGAAGGAATTGCAAAACTACGTCGTTGTACTAAGTGTGTATTACCAGAAACCATCCCTTTAATTGATTTTGATAATAAGGGAGTCTGTAATTTTTGTCGTAAACATCGTTCTCATCATTTGCTTGGAAGGCAAGCCTTGGAACAGGAAATAAATAGTCTTTGTTCCCAAAAAGCTGATGGGGATTTCCTGTTTTTGTTTAGCGGTGGTCGGGATAGTTCTTATGCTCTACATTACATAGTTACTGAACTTGGAATAAAACCAACAGCATTTACCTATGATTGGGGCATGGTGACACCACTTGCCAGGAGAAACCAGGCTCGGCTTTGTGGACAGCTAGGAATAGAACATATAATCGTTTCAGCAGATATTCGGGAAAAGCGTTCCAATATTGCTCTAAATTTGAAAGCTTGGCTGAGGCGACCCGAACTAAAGATGGTGCCTATTTTAATGGCGGGTGATAAGCAGTATTTTTATTATGCGCGTAGAGTAAGCGAGCAAATTCAAACACCATTAATAATTTCGGGTGGAGGGAATCCACTAGAAAAAACTGGCTTTAAATCCGGATTTGCACAGATTAAGGAAGAACCAGGTCATATCTATAATATGCCTTTAATGCGTAAGACTCGGCTAGCAGCATCATTTGCAAAGGAATATTTTCTGAATCCGTCGTACCTGAATAGATCTTTATTTGACACGCTATTCGCCTTTTATTCTGCCTATTTAATGCCGCATAATCTCTTATTCTTTTTTGACTACATAAAATGGGATGAGCAGTTAATAAACCATACATTGAAAGAATGTTATAACTGGGAATCGGCATCAGACACTGACAATACTTGGCGCATTGGTGATGGAACTGCAGCTTTTTATAACTACATTTATCATCATGTAGCAGGTTTTACGGAAAATGATACGTTTCGAAGTAATCAAATTAGAGCAGAAGTAATTACGAGAGAAGAAGCCATGCGTCGTGTAATGGAAGACAATCAGCCTCGATTAGAAACCATAAGGGAGTACCTTGACTTGATTGGGTTGGGCTATGAGGAAACTATGGAAGCCATTGAAGATATACCCAGTTTATACTAAGCCCAGTTCCAGTCGAGACTGTAAATTATTCTGTGTAACTGCCACGGGTTAAATGAATTCCGCCGTGCGGTTTCCATAAAGAATCATAAATCGATTGAGCGCATCTTTCCAGTTTCGGATTGACTGGGGATACTCGAACAGAAGTGGCCCATAAATGAGCTCCCATCTCGGTTTTTGACCAATCTAAACTGCTGACTTCAATCTCAGGTAAGACAATCTTGCTGGATATGCCTTGAGAAGATACCCGCCAGCCGAAGTGTAATTTGGTGGCATTTTTGGGGATGTAGGTTGCGACCCCAACGCGATCAAGATCAGACTCAATTTTGCGATCGAAAATATGGTGCCGCTCCCTGTGTTTGTATTGAATATACAGTTTTAAATCAGCCGCAGCTGGTTTTTGTATGTTTCTACTGGAAACCAACAAAAGCTTGTCGAGTCGCTTTGTGGTCTCCGATTCAAGATTGAAGTTCAATATCAACCTCAGATTTCCAGATGTTTCTAAAGCCTCCAGAATTATTTTCCTGTTGCGCAGACTCAGTTTTGCATTTCCCCGAAGTCCGGCAACATCAACAGGAAAGTGGTCTAGCTTCGATATTTCTGAAAGCAAAATGGCTTCAGATTGGTTCGAATCGAATGCAGGGTATTCGAATCTCCGGATGTTCGAATATTGATGCAGGTTTTCTGCTTTGTTAGTGAGCAGCCATCCTGAGCAACCGCTCGGTATTTTATCAAAGAAGACTTCCTTGTCTGGGACTTCGTCTACGCCGTTATTATAAAACAACTGGTAAACTCGCCGTGCCCTGTATGTTTTTCGGGCATGTGGGCCTCTGCCTACTTCAACATCTACCCATAGGGGACGATTAGCGGTCTGTCTAATTTTCCGCCCGAGCCAATGGTATGGTTCGGAAATCTCTTTTTTGAATCGGCTGTCGCTTATACCCTCGCCAGCCCTGATAAAAAAGCCGGCAAAGACACTTGCCAAACCTAGCAAGAGTATAACGGTGCTCATTCTTGGCGATTTTATTTTCCACGGCATGAACACAAGAAGCAGTAATCCTGTCCCTAGCCAGGCAATATAAGAAGACGATATTCCAATCAACGAATGCCAAATTTTATCTGGTCGATAAACCCCCGGGTGTCGTGCTAGATCGAAATGGGCATGTGCCAGTGCGCTGAAAAGGCCCAGCAGTAAGAGAAAAATGCAGAGTGGACCAAGAATGCGATTGGCAACCTGGATTCGTTTACCTAAAACTCCAGCAAAAGCAATCATTCCGAGTACCATTGCATCATAGGAATAGTTATAGATTAGAGGCCCACCGCGCTGCGTAATTGCGTATATAGCCAGCAGAAAACTTGCTTGAAAAACTGCCGCCACTGCAAACGGACGCAGTGGGTTGGGGCCCTCACCCTTAAGAGTCAAAAATATGCCCAGTAAAGCTGCGATTACCACCGGTTCCTTCAGGTACTCATAGAAAGGCGGCATCCCGCCCTCACCACGACCGGTGAATTGACTCTTAGCTGAATTCTGACTGAAATAATTGCTTGCAATACTTAAGGTTTGATCAAAACCTTGCAGTAAAATAAGCAGAATAATCATCGAAATCAATCCTAGCGAACCCCAACCGGCCAGTTTTAACAACCCGGTCAGCTTCTCTCTTTCACGTCGAATAACATCGTAAATAAGAAAGATTACAAAGCCGACACCTTGAATCTTGGAGAAAACAACAAAGGTGGCCCCAAGTCCCCCAACCATAATTTTAAAATCATCTTTTACGCTATCCATCCAAACGAGCGTTACCACGATTCCAAGCGTCATGAACTGCATCGGGTAGGTATAAGTTGCAAGAGCGAATGTTACGGGTGAAACTAGAAACATTAGTCCGAAAATCGCACCGGATAGAATTCCGATGCGTTTACTTAGCCACCAACTCGATGCAAATAGTATTAAGGAAGTCGCGATCAGCGTCGCGACTGGTCCGACATGTTCCGGATCCAGTGGCAGCATAAAATCTACCAGCCTGAGCCA
>Ga0224508_10001342_pt1 | contig 22169 bp, 23 predicted proteins | sample SF_Jan12_sed_USG_4_FD_170157 | JGI IMG/M metagenome (GOLD analysis project Ga0224508, IMG submission 170157) | Sediment microbial communities from San Francisco Bay, California, United States - SF_Jan12_sed_USGS_21 | ecosystem: Environmental > Aquatic > Marine > Sediment | place: USA... | reverse complement strand
CGGTAGCCGGGCCATGAACGCAGCCAACTTGCTGCGACTGAGCTGCTTCCTCAACACGACTTCGCCGCCACCATCCACACCGTGGAGCTGGAACGATTGTTTTGCTAGATCAATACCTAAAACCATTACCGGATCTTTCGCGCTATGCTTTCTCATGGTTCGCCTCGTACCTGTGTTGATGTCAGTCACCACCGACATCATGGCTCGTTTGAAGCCGTTTAGGGTGCGGGGCGAACCATTCCATTATCTCCTACGCCGACTTTCCGGACTTTCGAAACAGCGACGACCGCAGCCTTTGCTGCACTGCATCAGGCCGAGAACGGCCAGCGGACATTCGGCAGATAAGAAAAACCCGGCATAAAGCCGGGTTCTTCCAGATACACGAAACGTATTTAAGCGGTTAGGCAGCTTTCAGGTTGCTGGCCGCCGGTTTGCCGCGCTCGGTGACGACATCGTAACTGACGCGCTGACCGTCCGTCAGTGTGTCCATGCCGGCGCCCTGTACCGCGCTGACGTGCACGAAAACGTCTTTATCGCCGCTTTCCGGTTGGATAAATCCGAATCCCTTGCCAGAATCAAAAAACTTAACAGTTCCAATAGCCATTTTTGGCCTCCATAACAAAATGCCACGCACGAATCGGGCGCGGAAACGAACAATCTGGGTATTGTGAATGACTTGAAACGAACGCCCTGGAAACGGGCAGATAGCTGAAAGACAGGCCAAAACGAAGATCGCGCTTGCATCCTGCGCGATATTCCCGCCGAACGCAAGTAACTGATTGACAATGTAAGATTTGGTGAACAAGAATCCGCTGAACTAAGGGCCCGAATGTCGGCTCTGGGTCCAGGCTGTGTGAAAACTCTACTGAAGATATAATTGGTCATCTCGGTGAAGGATGCCAGTGGTGACAGCCTACCGTTAGCCAGTTGTGTAATCCCTTGAAAGTCCGCATCTTCACCAGAAGTTGGAACGAATTCCAACCAGTGCAAGCATTCGCGTAATAGGCTTTTTGTTCACGATTTGCTGAGATCTTGTCCTATGGTGGATTTGTCATTCTCTAGTCGAAGGCCCTTCGTTGAGAACTGTGGCCGCTATCTCAAGCGCTACAGTTTTTGTTTTGCTGGAGATATTTCTGAGACGCTCCGCGAACCTCCAGAGATCCCTGCTGCTAAGAGCTCGCTCTTTATCGCTGTCCAAGAAAACCAAATTGAGCTCATCAAGGGCGCTCGCTCGGCCGCCGATGACGTCAAACATCTTTTGTGAAACCTCCGACCGAGCGGACTGTCCATTTCGTTTGCAAGTCCGACAATTTCGCTCAATAGCTCGCGAGCCTTGGCGATATCGTTGCTTATCAGGGTAATAGTCTCGTGCTTGTCAACAATCCTTGAATACCGGAAGTGACAATGTTCCCTAAAACCGTCGCGAGTAGCGTCACTTAGAGGCTGTTGCTGATATCTGCGGCAGGCGCTTTCTTGCGCGTCGTATGCCGCGATGAACTCCGGGTCATCGCGCAGCGACAACCTGTCACCTACATGCGTCAGATAATCCTCCTCGACCACGTCGGGGAGATGCCGACAGGCCGAGCCGTCCCAGATCGGCGCTTCGAAACCGCAGCGGCGATTCCTCGCCCAGATCCACAGCAGGACGACCACGGCGCCGATGATGATGAGCCCCATGACGGAGCGGGCGGTCAATCGGGCCACCGGAGCACTCCATGTTGGCTAGGGATAACGATACGAAGCCGCCCCGCTGGAAGTTAACGCGCATCGATGACGCGCCAATCGGCGATACGGTGGTCATGCTCGATGCCCGCCAGCGGCAGCACAGAATCATGCCCCAGGGTATTGATGCTCCTCCTCTTCGTTGAGCGTCGCCGTCTCAACCAGTAAGGCCGACTTACGCTCCACGTCTTGGGATTGGATGGACCGGCAGGCCACCGCTTTTACCCACGTTGTCAAGCTGTATCGGGTGGTTGATCGACCCGACGAAAAGGCGGACCATAGGGCCCATACTTTCGATTGTCCCCTTTTTCGCGGTCAGGGCGGGTTGCGTTTCGCTCGGTTAGGTCCCCGGGAGCGATACGCGGCGCCCGGGCATACTCGTGGATTCCCTTATCCTGGTTCGCGACTTGCGACGCTGCCATCAAGGCGATTGATGATGTATTTCCGAATCGGTTACGAGCTCATCTACAGCATTCCCCAACCCACGCCTATCATTTTGGTGGTGAATATCCACGATTCACGGACCTCGGACATCGTCGTTCCCGATAGCCTCACGATCGAGCCTTCGGTTCCAATCACTGGCTATCGAGATCAGTTTGGAAACCATTGCAAACGCGTGCTCGCCCCTGCGGGCCACCTTCGCCTGGCAGCCAACGGCGTAATCAGGGATTGCGGCCTGCCAGATGAGACCGTGGCTACCGCATGGCAGGATTCGGTGCAGGATTTGCCCGAGGAAACGCTCGTGTTCCTTCTCGGGAGCCGCTATTGCGAAACCGACCTTCTTACTCAGACGGCCTGGGATCTTTTCGCCGGCACGGCTCCAGGCCACGCGCGTGTGCAGGCAATCTGCGACTACGTTCACTACCACCTCTTCTTCAACTACCAGAACGCCTGCGCTACCCGCACCGCCGCGCAGGCCTTCAACGAGCGGACCGGTGTCTGCCGCGACTATGCGCATCTGGCCATTGCATTTTGCCGTTGTATGAATATACCGGCGCGATACTGCACCGGCTACTTGAGCGATCTGGGCACTCCTCTTCCTTACCCTGCGGGCGATTTCGCGGCGTGGTTCGAGGCCTGGATCGGCGGTCGCTGGCACTTGTTTGACCCGCGTAACAATGTGCCGCGTATCGGCCGGTTCCTCATGGCGCGGGGCCGCGATGCGTCCGATGTCGCGATCGCCACGACTTTCGGTCCCAACACACTGGAGAGTTTCAAGGTCTGGACCGATGCGGTTGCAGATGACGATAATCTGAGAGCGGCGCGCTGATGTCTTCCCTTACCGTCTACCATTCGACCGTCTACCGTTACAGTGATCCCGTCAGGTTGGGCGAACATCGCATGATGTTCCGCCCTCGCGAGAGTCACGACCTACGCTTGATCAGCACCGACCTCGCCATCACGCCGACGCCCGCTCAACTACGCTGGCTTCATGATCCATTCGATAACTCTGTCGCTGTGGTCACTTTCGAGGGCGCAACGACGGAGCTCCGTTTCGAAAGCACGGTGACACTCGAACATTTCGAGAGCTCGATGCCGGAGTATTCGCTCGAGGAGTCCGCGCGGACGTATCCTTTCCGCTATTCCGATGAAGATTTTCCCAATCTCGAACGCGCGCTGGCTCATCAATATCCGAACGAAAGTGTGTCCCGGTGGGCGCTGCAGTTTCTCGATGCGTCAGATACTACCGACACCATGAAGATACTTCGCGCCATGACCAACGGCGTCAACGATCAGTTTTCCTACACCAGCCGAGTCGAGAAAGGCGTGCAAACGCCAGACGAGACGTTGCGGAATCGGCGAGGCAGTTGCCGCGATTTTGCCGTCTTGATGATCGAAGCCGCCAAGTCACTAGGCATCGCATCGCGGTTCGTCAGCGGGTATATCTACGTGCCCGATAGCTCCGGACTTGCGGGCGGCGGCGCCACGCATGCGTGGATGCAAACCTATCTGCCCGGCGCCGGCTGGATCGACTTCGACCCTACAAACAGTATCATCGGCAACCGCAATCTCATTCGCGTCGCCGTTGCCTGGACGCCCGAGCATGCGCTACCCCTGTGGGGCACCTACGAGGGTACTGCGGAGGCTTTCCTTGGCATGGACGTCATTGTCAACGTTACCGAAGCCGAGGGTCTTTATTGAAACCAGGCTTGACTTGCGAGAACATCAGCTTCCCTGTGCGCATCTTGCCTCACCGTGCAACCTGCGGTTCAGGGGTGCGGCGCTAAGCTGCCACGTCAATGGCAGAGATGGGTCCAGACTGTGTGAAAACTCGGCGGAAGATATAATTGATCATCTTGGTGATGATGCCAGCGATAACAGATTTCATTGAAGGCGAAGATCGCACGCAGTGAAATAACCCTCGAAAGGCCGCCCGTGGAGGCCGGCCTTTCGAGCATGATTCAGGCTCGCCAATGTTGTAGCGGCTGGTGTTTTAGTATGTTTGCTTCACGAGGAAGGACTGTCCGTTGACACCCGAGAGCCGACCAAATCCGATTGCCATCACATGGCAGGAACGCCGACAAAACAGCCGGGGAAGAACATCTGTTGCGATGCAACACGACTCGACTGCAATCGCCGCAGTCCTTGTCGAAATTATTTTGCCAAACCGAAGATTTCACACGACCGAGTCCCAAAGTGGACATTTAAGTTTTTGGATGCACCGTATGACATACGGCACATTTGCGAGACAATTATTAGTAGTCAGGTGGCGACGAATAATGAGCATCTATCGACAGCTTGAACGATCCCATATCTACTTGGCGGAGTGCTTTGCAGCAAGGCTTCCTCGCCTGTCTCTTCCGGTCATACAACAGATCGTCGCTGCACGCGCGGGAGCGTCTCATCCTGCGGCAATCGATTCACGGTTACAGCAGAAACTCAAAGGCATTCCATGTTTTTAGCAACTAGGGAAAAGCTATTTGCACGACGCGCCATTAAGCGTCTGCTGAAATCGCATTCAACAGTTAGCGCCGAGAAACCTGGCCTTTCCGGTGAGGCGCTCTATAGGGAAGTCCTACTGCACGCTCGACAGGCTGATCCAGCGCAAGTAGATGAAATATTGCGGCAGGCGGAAGACAGCGTTGACGAATGGACTGCCCCTGGTCGGAACGCGCTTGGATTTCGAGAGGTCGTGCATTTCGTCGTCATGTTGCAATATAAGGCCACCGGCCATGAAGGGGCTGTCGTCTCGTTTGGAAAAATCGTTAACTCGCTGATTCCAGAAGAACTTTAAGGCTACTGTAACGCCGACGAAACGGACCGCATCGACGACTACAGCATTATGCCTTTGCCGCGCTGCGCAAGGTCGTAGTCGGTCCAGGCTGTGTCAAAGGTCAGAACGAAGAAAATTGCGCATCGAAATACCGCGTATGCACGTCATACGTAACCTCGTTTGCCGCTACGGGTATCTAAGACCAAAAGTAGGCGGCCGAGCTCGCCGTCGAATTTTCGATCCCGACTTTCGACACAACCTGGGCTATGAGGAGGCGCTTGCGTGTTTCCATGCAACCTCCGCTTACGGTAACGCTCTACGGAAGGTCGTGGCGTAATTATTCCTTATTTACTGAAAGTGTGAATCACATCGAACTATAATCCGGCGGCCTGTCTGAAAATCAAACACTTGGTACGCCGAGTCGGCAACGGACGCTGGATGACGGCAGATACACAGGTGCCGTACTAGTGATACCTGTACCAAACAAGCAGTTACGTTAACGCAGGTTTTTTTATTGTGGCGCGCAAGACCTCGGCACCGATTATCGACCTTTTCTTGTTCGGCCCGGCTGGCGCTCCGGGGCTTCATATCGTGTCGCGATTTAGCTTTTTTTTACAACTGAGCATCATGATCTGCGATGGTTGATGAACTCCTGGCCTTCGCTATCTACGGAACGCCGATTGCGCTGATCCTGCTGTTTTACACCTGGCAGCAACGGCGTCGGGATCGAGTGAGCTCGAAAACTCTCGAGGAAAGTCAAGAGGCTGGCCTTCTCGAACCCCCATCCTTGCACCCGGTGATCAATCTCAATAAATGTATTGGCTGCGCATCTTGTGTGGCGGCCTGTCCAGAAATGCCTGTGCATCAAGTCCTCGGGTTGGTGGGGCGGAAGGCAACACTGGTTAGCCCCACTGACTGCATCGGTCACGGCGCCTGCAAAACAGCCTGCCCGGTCGGTGCCATCGACCTCGTATTCGGAACCGAACGTCGCGGCGTCGATATCCCGAACGTAAAACCAAACTTTGAGACCAATATCCCCGGAATCTTTATCGCCGGCGAACTGGGCGGCATGGGTTTGATCCGAAACGCTATCGAACAGGGCCGACAAGCCATGGAATGCATCGTCAAGAAAGTGGGTGGAACCCGCGACGGCACTGTAGATGTCGTCATTGTTGGTGCCGGACCATCGGGTCTTTCGGCATCGCTCGCTGCCAAGCAGCACAAGTTAAGCTTCGTCACATTGGAACAAGACTCACTCGGCGGAACCGTAGCTAAATTCCCACGAGGAAAGCTGGTTATGACCGCGCCAGCAACGTTACCGCTAGTAGGAAAAATGAAATTCACAGAAACAACCAAAGAAACTTTGCTTGCGTATTGGCAAAAAGTAGTCGAACGCACCAATCTGCAAATTAACTACAAGGAAAGGCTGGAGTCGGTCAAGGTCAACGGCGGCACTTTCGATGTCGTTACGACTCGGAACCAATATTCAGCACGCGCGGTACTGTTGGCAATCGGTCGGGGAGGGACTCCACGAAAACTCGGCGTACCGGGTGAGGAACTATCCAAAGTCAACTATCGATTGATAGATCCCGAGCAATACAGAAATCAGAAAGTGCTCGTTGTTGGCGGTGGAGACAGCGCCCTCGAGAGCGCGTTGATGCTGAGTGAGCAACCTGGGACAACGACTACTCTCTCGTACAGGTCGCCAGCAATTTCACGAGCAAAGAAACAGAACAGACTGAAATTCGAAAATGCCGGCCGCGAAGGCCGAATTCAAATTCTGCTCGAATCTAATGTTCAGTCCATTGGCAAGGAGCAAGTTGAGATCGAACAGAAGGGGCGTCTAATACGCATTGCAAATGATGCGGTCATCGTAAACGCGGGGGGTATACTGCCCACGGGATTTCTGAAAGAAATCGGTATTGAGATAGAAACCAAATACGGGACTGCCTAGCATCTTCACACGAAAAGATGCGACTCTGATTAACGGTTACTGTAACCGACAAAAATCGATAAAAGAGGTAGGGGAATGCCAGATCAGGAAATGTTAGAGGAACGTCTCAGGTTCTTGAATATCGATGGCAACGCCGTATCGGAAATACGAAACGCCAAAGATCTTCTCGAACCGTTAATGGACGAAATGTTGGACCGCTTCTACTCGCACATACTCGGGGAACCCGAGCTACGGGCGCTCTTCGTCGATCAAGATGCGATCGATAGCGCCCGTTCGGCGCAAAAGAATCATTGGCTGAAGACACTGTTCGACGGCAAGTATGACAACACATACTTCGAGAAGACGGCTCAGATCGGCCGCGCTCATTTCCGCGTAGGCTTGACGCCGAACTGGTATATCGGCGGTTATTGCCACATGCTCGGTCAGTTTATTGAGCTGATTTCACACAAATACTCCGACAACGGCAAGCCGGCAGCGCAGATTATCCAGGCAGTGACTAAGGCCATCTTTCTCGACATGGATCTGGTCATTCACTGCTATCTCGATGCCAAAGACAGCTCGATGCGACAGATTCTGCGCCGCGCGACCGACTTCACGACCGATGTGACGGCACTCGGTGATGATCTAAACGCTGCGGCGACACAGATTAAAGCCACTGCTGAAACGCTGTCAGCGCAGGCAGCCGGGCAGCTCGGGACCACATCGAGTAGGGCTGGCGCCTTATCGGAACACATGGGCGACACGGAGGAGCCAATCAACGAGTTGCGGGCACAAGCTGACCAGTTGATCCATCAGACGGCGCAACTCAATGAGCGCCTCAAGGAATTGCAGTTCAGCGACAGGCTATACATTGAGGACGGCATTCCGGAGTCCGCAACGCTTTCGCGCTTGAAAGCTCTGATATTCGGAAAGAAGTAGCGCCAAATGGATGCAGAAGAGATCGACCCTACACACTACATCATGACTGAAAAAATCGCTGCTACGATGAATATCCCGCGTAGTTTTGAGCAGCCTCCCTGCCCATGGATGTCGTGGTTCCTGGAGGAGGTCCGTTGGCCGATCTCTCATTCGTGCAGTGCAGCAAAGTACTGATTCCGGGTCCTCCCATGAAGTCCGTAATGTCGGGATGCCGTTGAAAAACCTGCGCTGTAATCGCTTGTTTCGAGCGGTTTGAGGGGGGTTGAAAAAACGGTGAGTTGGTGTTGTTTTCCATCGTCGGCTGAGATGATGGGTTGAGATTGTTAATCGGGGTGGATTTGCCTCAAGCGGGCACACCAATCCTGTAAGTAGGTGGCGGTTGACCAATCAAGTTTGCCATTTCGCGCAGGTTCTGCGCGGTGGCTGCCAGCAGCAACTCGTCCTTCGCACCGGTCAGTCCGCGTAGCCGTGACCGATCCACCTTCAAGATGCACTTGGGATGCGCAAACAGCATCTCGACCTTGCGACGTTGATAGTAGGAGCGTTGGTACTCAGGTGTCTTGGCGATCCGCCGCGCCACATCGCGCGCGGCTTCATGGACGCTGCACGAGATCTTGCGATAGAGCGCATTCGGGCAACACTGTTGCTTCAATGTGCAGGGCCGACAGTCGCGCGTGCTGGCTCGATAGATGATGGTGTTGTGGATGGTGACCGTGCCCGGTGTGCCAGCTCGGCGGTGTACGCACGCAGCACCTTGCCGCCGGGGCAGTGGTATACATCCGCTTCCTCGTTCCACTGGAAGTCACTACGCGAGAAGGTGCCGTCGGTGCGTTCGGTCTTATCCCATACCGGGATGTGCCACCGGTCCGGGCTGCCCCGGCGGCACCGTTAACGGAGCGCCGTAGGCGACCGAGAGACATAGAACTTACTAATTCGCCAAGGACACGTTATCGGTCCGCGTAGCGTGGCCAGTGCCAGTCAGCACTAGCAGATACGCGGCAGCGGGTCATCTTCGAGCTCTTCCAAAATCCGTTCACCCCCGAGTTCTGTCTCCAATACAACATGTTGCTTTGAGTCATCCTCGACCCGTCCAATGATGGTAGACGCAGTACCACCCGCAACCGTGCGCATCGCAGACAACGCCGACGCTGCGTGATGTGGATCCACGACCGCGACCAAGCGTCCTTCACAGGCAAGATAATACGGATCATAACCAAGCATGTCACAGACCGAGCGCACCGGCTCCTGGATAGGTACCGACGATTCCTTTAAGCGCACCCCGCGACCGGTCGCCGCCACAATTTCATTAGCCACGGACGCCAATCCACCACGCGTGGGATCGCGCATGAAACGCAATCCATCCACCATCAGCAGGGCTTGCGCAATCTCGAACACCGAAGCCGAATCCGATTTTAGATCACCCCGCAACCCAAATTCCTCGCGCGCCAACAGCACGGCCGTACCGTGATCCCCGATCGGGCCATTCACCAATAACACATCGCCTTCGCGAATACGGCACATGCCCAGATCAATGCGCGAATTGCGTAGTCCAAAGCCGGTCGTCGCCAAGTACAAGCCGCCGCCTTCACCCCTGGCTACGACTTTGGTGTCGCCGGCCACCACCGGCACTTCCGCATCACGTGCGGCTACGCCGATGCTGGCGACGATGCGTTCAAGCTGCGCAATCTCCAGCCCTTCCTCGATAAACATGTTAAGCGTGAGATACTTGGGTACCGCACCGGCCACACTTAAATCATTAATAGTGCCATGCACCGCCAAACTTCCGATATTCCCGCCGGGGAATTCTAGTGGCTTGACCGTGAACCCATCCGTCGTAACGAAGGTATCGTAGCCCCATTCAAACTCAATACGCGCCGCGTCCACCGTGGTATCAAGAAACTCGTTTGCGAGATGTTTTACAAACAACTCGTCGATCAGTTCGCGCATAAACCGACCGCCGTTGCCGTGGGCCAGTGAAATGTGTGTCTCCTGCATGGCTGCAGCTCGTGCTACCAGTAACTCGCGTCTGCGCGAAACGGTTTTGTTTCAATTTCCAAGACAGACATATTCGACCTTATCGTTTTCGACCCAACGCAATCAGCTTGCGAGTGGCGAATATGCGATCACCTCGTCGTTCATCCCATCTTTCGATAACCGAAGTCGATGATTTGACCGTAGCTAATTCCTGCATCGTTGCACGGGACCTGCATTGGAATTAACACTGTGAACCCCTTCGCCTGCAACAATCCCTTTACCGCCTCCGTGAGTCTACGGTTCTGAAACACACCACCGCTCAAACCGACAATATTAACACCGCTCTGCTCGCTAATCCGCGTCGCGAAGGTACACAAGGTTTGCGCAACCACAGCGTGAAACCGGGCAGCCTTTTCCGCAACATCTTCCTTTCTATCCAGTAACAGCGACAACAATGCCTCCCAGTCACCACATAAGACACCGACCTCATTTATAAACAATGGTAATGATGGTTCGTGAAGATCGCGTTCATCCGCTGTCGCTTCCAACATCATCGGCCCCTGACCTTCAAAACTGGCGTATTGGCACACATCGAGCAAGCTCGCCGCCGCGTCGAACAGGCGACCAACAGCCGTACTCGAGGCACAATTGATATCCCGTCGCCAAGCTTGCAAGGCCAACTCGGCACCATCAGGTGAATAAACCATGTCACGCCCCGCTTCCCAACACAACGCTGCTGCGGAACGCCACGGTTCGCGACCGGCCTTATCACCGCCCGGCAAGCGAAACGGACGGAACGAGGTCACCCGGCGCCACCGGCCAGGACGCCCCAAGAAGCCCTCACCACCCCAAATGCGGCCGTCCTCTCCATATCCGGTACCGTCCCAGGTAAAAACCAACAGGTCTTGTTCTACATTGAACTCACCGAAGACTGCCGAGGCATGCGCATGGTGATGATAGACCTCGGTGACTGGCAATGATTGGGAACGCGCCCACCTACTACTCGCATAATTTGGATGTGCATCGCACACAATGTGCTTGATCCGTATCCCGTAGAGCCGCTGTAGGTCTTCGATAACTTGGGCAAATACGGCAACGCTACGGGGACTGTCTAGTTCACCGATGTGCGGCGAAATGACCGCCCGATCGCGCCACCCTAACGCGATGGTGTTTTTCATATGCGCCCCGACTGCCAAAACGGCCTCAGGGAGGTCGATGGAAAGTTGTAACTCAAGGGGCGTCACACCACGCCCAATGCGAAACGAACGTCCATTATCGGCGATGACACGATAAACCGAATCATCCGCCGGCCGTCGAATGGGACGGTTATGGTGCAAAAATGCGTCCGCCACAGCGCCGAGCCGCTGCTCCACTTCATCCGGATCGGTTAGTACCGGCTCGCCGCTGATGTTACCCGAGGTGGCGACTAAAGGTCCGCCGAAGGTATCGAGAATGAGGTGATGTAGTGGGCTATAGGGTAAAAACAGCCCCAGCTCTTGAAGACCCGGTGCAACGGAATCGGCCAAACCGTTATCCCCACGTGCACGACACAGCACAATAGGTCGCCTTGGATCACGCAATAATGCAAGTTCACTGTCAGTGGGGGCGGCAACCTGACGTACCGCACTGCAACCGTCAGCACCTGTCTGTGGCACCATCACCGCCAAGGGCTTGTGGGGTCGGTGTTTGCGCTCGCGCAACTGTCTCACGGTAGTTTCATTGGTCGCGTCACACATCAAGTGATAACCGCCGATTCCGCGCACCGCCACCGTGCCTCCTGAGCGCAGTACGGATAAGGTTTCAGCCAGCGCGGCTTCATCTTCATTCACCGCGCTTTGGCCCTGCCTAAACTGTAACAACGGCCCGCACACAGGACACGCTACCGGCTCGGCGTGAAACCTGCGGTTCAGCGGATCCGTATACTCGGTCTGGCACTCCGGGCACATCGGAAAGCTTGACATGCTCGTGTTAGGACGATCATAAGGCAACCGATCGATGATTGTGTAGCGCGGTCCGCATTGCGTGCAGTTTATGAAGGGATAGCGATAGCGCCGATCCCGGGGGTCGCGCATCTCCGACTGACATTCCCCGCAGGCGAAATAATCCGGGGGAACATGCGCATCGCGCTCACCTATCGAATCGCTGTGGGCGATAACGAACTCGCTCAGCTGGTCATGCTTTTCTTCGCTTGCGTGTGACAGATGTGGCGCTGCAAGGGGAGGTGCTTGCTCAATGAGCCGGGTGGTGAATTCCCCTAAACGATTGGGTTCCCCTTGAATAAGAATCTCGACCCGACCAGCGGTATTTCGCACCCACCCCGTCAGTCCGAGGTCGATGGCGAGTCGATAGACAAAAGGTCGAAACCCGACGCCCTGCACCTGGCCGGTGACCAGCAGCTTGCGGGTGCTACGCAGACAGGGCGTTCGTGAACCAGACAAGTCCCAGCCCAAAACTCAACGAACCCGCGGAACCGGCCCACCATCGACCGGCGTTACGTGAGGCATGGCGCAGCTTGACCATGAGATGACCTACCCCAGAACGCACCCATGAAGAAGCTGCTAGCGAGACCGAAGGTCAACACGTACACAATGTAATCCTCCACCTGCCACACCGAGATACATAAGCAACACACCGACACTCGCTTCAAAGGCACGTTGCCAAAATCCGGACTCCCGGGCGTCCAATATCACCAATAGCAGACCTAACGATAGCAACGATAGTGTGTGAGGAACGCCCCATATTAATCCCTTCGTTAAGGTGTGCCACTGGTTCTCCCGTGAGGCCCGACCAAGGTGGACAGGGCCGCAAGATGATACGGATCGAAGCTGTGGGCAACTCCGAGCGCGAAACCACCGGCCAAAATGAAGACTATCTCGTTCATGCTTGTGCCACCTCGGGGTTGCGGGCTCCGGCCGCCCACCAGATCCGGCAGGCGCCCTCGTCCGACACCATGCATGGCCCAATGGGGCGACGAGGCGTGCAGGCGTTACCATAAATCTTGCATTCATTCGGATAGATCTTTCCCAGTACGACATCCGCACATTGACACCCGGCCGGCATTTCTCCGGCGCGTCGTCGCGAAGCATCTGCATAGGAAGGAAAGTGCCGTCGTGCGTCGTGCGACGCCAACGCTGGTTTAAGCGTAAAACCGGATCGCGGGATCGCGCCGATTCCGCGCCAGTTGGCATCCACCACGTCCATCGTCGCCGCCAGCTGGGCGCGCGCGGTACTATTGCCGCCTGGCTTCACGACCTCGGGATAGCAGTTATCGAGAAATCGTTTCCCCGCGATTAATTGCCGCAGGGTGGAGTACATGGCGGCCAGTAGCGTTACCGGTGTGAAACCTGCCACCGCGGCGGGAATATGGTGCCGCTCGACCACGAACGCCCATTCCTCGGGGCCCATCACCGTAGACACATGACCCGGGGCAATCAGGGCATTGAACCGCGCTTCCCCAGAGTCCAGCAGGGCGGCCACCGCGGGCCACGTCAGCCGACCCGACAACAACAGCAACAGGTTTTTAGGGACACCCTGTTGCAACATGGCCGCTACCGGCGCCGTCGTGGTCTCGAAGCCGGCAACGAAGAATACTACCGTACGCTGTGGGCAGGCTTTGGCGATGTTGACCGCTTCAAGAGGAGACGCGATCGGGCGGATGTCCGCACCGGCCGCCTTGGCTTGCTCTAAACTCCGCACCTCTCGTTTCGGCACATTCACGGGCACCCGCAGCATGTCCCCAAATGCCAGCAGACTGATGTCTTCATGCAATGCCAGTTGGATCGCTTCATAGACATCTTCTTCAGGACAGATACAGACAGGACAACCGGGTCCGGGGATCAACTCGATATTGGCCGGCAACGCGCCACGCAGACCAGCCATGGTGATCGCGCGTTCGTGGCCACCACATACATTCATGATTCGCACACCGTTTGGCAACGATAGTTGCCTTATTTCCTCCAGCCATTGTTTAGCATTCAGTGTCATCGGTTAGTATCGGCTAACGGCGCAATCTTGGATTCACCGTCACAATCCGTGCCCCACATGCGCCTTGTGCGACTGTATTCGCGGCCTGGCTGTTTGACCACTTACGACCCGTAGGCGTTGCGTCGTAATCTGTTCACGCAGCCAATCGACCCAGGTCTGCATCCCTTCGCCCGTTTTACTTGAAATCGAATAAGCCGGCGCCCTGTTGGCCAGGTTTCGCAAGTTAGAGGTGGCGCGGACGGGATCAAACTCGTCAATGGCCGGCAATAGATCTGTTTTGCTGATCAACATCACATCCGCACCGCGGAACATCACCGGATACTTTGCTGGCTTGTCATCACCTTCGGTAACCGACAACAATACGACGTTATAATGATGTCCCAGATCGAAGCTGGCAGGGCACACAAGGTTCCCGACGTTTTCGATAAAAAGAACATCAAGCGGCGCCAGTTCCAACTTGTGCAAAGCATCGTGGACCATGTGCGCATCAAGGTGACACGCGCTACCGGTTGTAATCTGGATCGCTGGCACGCCTCGAGCTCTAAGCCGTTGCGCATCATTTTCTGTTTCCAGGTCTCCTTCGATCACGCCGATACGAAATTCATCCTTCAAGAGTTCAACGGTCGCTTCCAACAGCGCGGTCTTACCTCCACCAGGTGATGACATCAGGTTGACTGCCAAAACACCGCGATTATCGAAATGGGCGCGATTGTGGGCAGCTTGATGATCATTCTCTGACAATAGATTTTTCAATAGATTCACGGATACTTTGCCATCGGTCAGTGCATGCTTGCCGTCGGGACGAATCAAGTACTCGTTGCCCGGCGTTACATTACAACCACAGGTGTCACACATTGGTATGTCTCCAGCGTCCACATATGCCTCGAAAGGCGCGAGCAAAAAAATCTCTAGACCGCATCATGTATCATTTCACTTGCATCTAGGTCTAACTCAACACTCGCAAGAATCATCTCATCGCCGCTAACCAGGCGCGTGCGATAATCGCTACATACGCCGCATAGCAATCGATTTATCTTTGCCGTCGTCTCGGCGCCGCAGGTCTCACAAGTCACACGTATCAGCTGTGGTTCAATGACTAGCTCAGCATTCTCCGCAAGGGTTCCGGCGCGCGCCAGGACATAAGCCTGATGCAATAAAGGAATCTCTACCCCAGACAACGGGCCGATACGCACTACGATCTTGTCTACAGCGCGTGCGTCGTGTTCCAGCGCAATGCGCTCAACCTGACTGATCAAACCCTGACAAATGGATAGCTCGTGCATTACGATTTCCGTGTAGCGTATTCAGCACGAGGCGTTTATCGCCTTGCCCGTGAGGTACCCGGTTCGTCCACCAGATCAACGTCCTCTAGTCCGAGCATTTCGTCGTAAAGCTCCCACGCCGAACGGGCCTCCTCTGTGGTCATTTTCTGAATCGCATAGCCGACGTGGACCATCACATAATCGCCGGACTGGACAGTATTTTCAGGTAACATGAACAAGCTCACTTCGCGCTCCACACCGTTCAACTCACAGCGCGCCATGAAACCCGCGATCTCTTTAACCTGCATGGGTATGCCGAGACACATAGGGTTACCTCTGCGTTATGCGCATGATCGTTCGCACGACTCGGGACGACGCTCTTCAGTGAGCGGGACACCCATATATCCAAGCTCTTCTATGGCTGCGCACACGACTCGCGGCAACGCCGCCTGCAGCGCGGGGGTAAGTTCGAGGCCGAGCGATCGCACTTCCAAAGGCTGCACACCCAGGATTCGGGTGCGCGGGCGCCACCCCAGAAGCTCGCCCACCGACAGCACATCGGTTAATCCGACTTCGTGCAGAGACATCAAGGTGCGCCGGCGTTTTGACAAGGCGTCGGCATCGAGATGATATATCGTGCCCGGCGACCCGCCGCCGTGCATAGCATCAATGATCAACAGTTGTTCCGCCGAGCGCAGCTCATGCACCAACTGCAGACCCAGCACGCCACCTTCGATCAAGCGCAGCGAGGATGGCAGAACATAATCCGTTGCGATCGCGCGGACCGTCCATACGCCAATGCCGTCGTCCTGCATGAGCACGTTGCCGATACCGGCCACGATTACCGATGCGGAATCCGTCATTTCGCGGCCTTTTCTTGTTCCCCTCCCACCTTGAGCTTGTAGCCCGTGAATATGGAGCGAAACGTATGGTCGCGTTGAACCCAACTCATGAGGGTCGCCATGTAGACATGGACGGCGATCGTGATCAGAAAAACCCACATCCCGAGAAAATGCCAGACCCGTGTGTAGGACCTGCCACCCAGCAGCGTGTTCACCCACTCAAACGCATCCGGCGCCTGAATGAGCCCGAACACCGTTCCGCGGTACAGCGCAAACCCGGTCAAGGCCATGAAGATGATCAAGAACGCCCAGAACAGATAAACCAGTGCCTGCAACGGGTTGTAACGCCGGTATGTCTTGTGCGTGTCTTTGAGAAACAGGTAGTAAAGCAGTACGTCGGGGACGTTTCTCGCATTTCTGACCAGGCCGAAGTCACGCCAATCCGCATCGAACGTCGATCTGAAGGCCAGATAAACCCGCACGACGAGACCCAAGATTAGAATGTAAGCCGACACAAAATGTGCAAACCGCATCCAGCTCATCACCGCAAAACCGCCTTCCTCGCCCCCGGGCAAGAATGGCCAGTAGACATAAAACCCGGTAAACGTGAGCACGATCAATGCGATCACGCGAATCCAGTGGTCTATCCGGTAGCTCACGCTCCACCAGTATTCGTATTGGGTTGTCATGGCCGCCTCACGCTACTCTGACCTCGTAGACTTCGTTGCTGCTTGGATCGATGACATGCACCGTGCAGGCCAGGCAAGGGTCGAAGGAATGAGCCACGCGCAGAATCTCAAGCGGGCGCTTGGGATCTTCTACGGGGGTTCCGATCAAGGCCTCCTCGATCGGACCTTGAATTCCTTTGCCATCGCGAGGCGAGATGTTCCAACACGTGGGGGTGATCACTTGGTAGTTGGCAAGGCGTCCGCCTTCGATCTGATTCCAATGTGCCAATGCCCCGCGCGGTGCCTCCCAGAGTCCTGTGCCTTGCGCATGGTCCGGCATGGTGTAGCCCGTGAAGGTTGCCTTGTTGCCGTTCTTGAGGTTCTCCAGGATCTGCTGTGCCCACGCCACGGTCGCATCGGCGATGATTTTGGTCTCCAGCGCGCGGGCAGCAATCCGCCCGACAACTGAAAACAGCACTTCCGGCTTCCCGCTGACCCCTAACGCGGCCAACGTATCGTTGATGAGTTTTGTTGCGGTCTCGTGTCCTTTGGCATACGCAACGACCATTCTCGCCAGTGCGCCGGTTTCCATCGGCTGTTCGCCGTAGCGCGGAGCCTTGGCCCAGGTATATTTATTCTCGACGTCCCATTCCGTGAATTCGGGTTCCGTTACCCCGACAGACGGATGTAGGGCTTCGCCATCCTTGTACCACCCGTGCGTAACATCCTCCGTTACGGTCTGCTGATCGACCTCCTGCGCCGCAAGGCTGCCACCCATTACAACCCCGCTGGGCATCAATCGATTCGTGGTCTCGAAGCTGGGGTCGTCAAACACGCCCCATGACAGGAAGTTAGCCGGACCCTTGCCGATTCCGGCGTAATCGAGGTAATACGGTGCAACCGCAAGCACATCCGGTATGAAGACGTTCTCCACCCATTCCCGCAACTCGAGTAACCGCGGCAGCATGTTCGCAATATCATCGACGGTCGGGATATGAACTGACCCGCCCGCAGGCGTCGTCATGGTCATCGGCATACGCCCGCCGAAGATGGCCGAGATGTGAGAAGCCTGCGCCTGCTTGTCAATCGCTTCCAAGTAGTGTGCCACGGCCAACAGGTTGAGATCCGGCGGCAGCTTGTAGGCCGGATGCCCCCAATAGGCATTCGCGAACGGTCCCAGCTGACCACTCTCGACGAACTTCTTGAGCCTCGCCTGTACGTTCTTTAGATATTGCTCCTTGGGTTTGGCTTGAAGCGCGGACACCACGTCGACGAAATCCAAGGCGGCCAGATGATAGAACCAGAGAATATGGGAATGCAGAAACTGCGCGCCTTCCACGACATTGCGCACGAGACGTCCGGTGTCGGGCGGATGAATACCTACCGCATCTTCCAAACACAGCGATGACGCGTGGGCATGCGAGGTCGGGCAGACACCGCAGATCCGTTGCGTAATGTGATACGCGTCCCGCGGGTCCCTTCCTTTGAGGATAATTTCAAATCCTCGAAAAAGTGTCCCGGACGCCCAGGCATCCTTGACTTTGGAATCTTGAACCTCAACCTCGAGGGCCAGGTGCCCCTCGATGCGCGTGATCGGATCAATCTTTATGCGGCTCATAATATTCTCGCTTCGCTTCACGTATCGGGGGACACGTCAGACTTCTCGGACGGTGGTTCCTTCGTTGGCCGTCGTTTTTTCGCCGTGACTATCGCGTGGGCCGCGATTCCCGCCGCGGTGGCGACCCCGGCTGCAATGCCAATCTTGTCGGCGCCGGCCGCTACGCCCTCCAGACCGGGGACCTTCACGCCCGGCAGTCTTTCGTAAAATCCAGCGAACTTGTCCACCCACCCCGGCTCGCCACAGCCGATGCAGGGTGCGCCGGCACCGATGCACCAACTGACACGATCGTTGTAACGAAACTTCGAGCAGTTGGCGTAAGTGTCAGGCCCCTTGCAGCCCATCTTGTACAGACAATAACCGAGTTCTTCTTCCTTGCTGCCAAACCGCTCGACGAATCGGCCCGCATTGAAATGCCCGCGGCGTTCGCACTGATCGTGAATCGTCTGGCCGTAGAAGATCTTCGGTCTGCCGTGACCGTCTAGCTCAGGTACGCGCTGGGTGAGAAGGAAATCGACGATGGTAGCGACCAGAATCCCTTCATTCACCGGACACAGATCCAAGTTGATGGCCTGGACGCCAAGCGCTTCGCGAACACCTTTCAGACCGGCTGGGTTGGGATCCCCTGCCGGCACGCCACCCCATGTGGCGCAACTCCCGACCGCGATCACCGCTTTAGCCTTGTCGGCAAACTCTTTGCCGATATCGATCATTTCGCGACGGGCGATCATCCCGTAACCCTTCTTCGTGGGAATCGCGCCTTCGATGATCAGGATGTAATCGCCTCGCTCCAGGGCTTCTGCAAGGATCTCCTCCGCCTGCGTCCCAGCCGCAGCCATGATGGTTTCGTTGTAGTCAAGACTCAGAATCTCGAGGATGAGCTGGGCGGCATTTGGATAAGTGGCCTTGATCAAGGCCTCGGTGCAGCCGGTATCCGAGGCGAAATTCAGCCACACCACGGAAGGTCGCTGACCGGCCGCCGTGACCAGCGCATCGGCGATTCGGGGAATGCCCGCTGCGCCCAGGCCGAGCAGGGCCGCGGTCGTGGCGCACAGCTTCATGAAATCTCGTCGGCTGAAATTGGGCACCCCCGGGAACTCTTCCTCTCTTAACGGGGGAACCCCAAGGCGTGTACGAAAAAAATTCCGGCCGGCTGTTATACTGGCGTTGCGGAATGTATTAAGCGATTGAGTGACCGAGGAGTTATTCGGTCGACGGAAAACGTCACTCATAGGTCCCTCCGATTCAGTTCGAACAAAGGGCTACTTCTCGGCAGATATGAACGAGCTGCTCTTGACCTTTTAAGCCACATAAACACCCGATCGGTGTTTAATGCCTTGATCTCAAGCAAACAAAGGCCAAGTTCCATCTGCCACGTGCCGACAGGAGCGGGTAGAAGCTTCTATATAGCAAAATTTAGCGGGCGTGCTCACCGCGCCGCCAGGACGCACATGTGACGCAATTGCGCTCAAAAATGGGCGCCGGCATACAGGCACCAGTGAATAAGTGCCAGACGTGGCGTAGGTCAGGGGCAGGGAACAGAGCCACAACTGCGAGTGCGTCTCGTGGTGACTTGTTGTGGATGAGTGCGTCACCAGTGTGTCAGAGATTGACTTCTTGAGAGTTATCGTTAAATTAACTCAAAGGAATTTAGATACTTATGGTGGCCAGGGGCGGAATCGAACCACCGACACGGGGATTTTCAGTCGACCGTGTAACGCTCTGCCGATACCCCACGCTACGGTGATCAGCAGTGCAAGCCATCGTCGTGCGACACCGAACACCAGATACACAAGCCAGAACATACTGTTCAGCATCAGGAACAGCGCGAGATTCATCAAACGCAGCAATTCGTCGTAGACGTCTATTGCCACGGTATGCAGCAGTTGCAGTTCGAGAGTAGCCACCAGTGCCGCGCTGAAGGCCATGCTGGCGGACAGTAAAAAAGGCCCAGTCGCTGCGATCCCGCGTCCAGAAGATGAAGTGCATGATCCCGAGCATGAGATTTGCCGACGCGCAAACTGACCACAAAGAAATTAGCAGGGACACTGGAGTACGCGATAAAGGACTGCGAGTTACTTTAGCAATACCCGCACTCCACGGGAACGGTGACCAGCTCGCCGACCGCGCTCAGGTATGGGACTAAAGTCCAATAGCGCACCTGGATCGGCCGGTGATACCGTCAATCGCGCCAGGCGTTAACGCTGTAACCCGTGTTGCGCGAAAGTAAACCGGCGTGGCTTTTTTACCTTCGAGAGGAAGCTGATTCATGCATAAGAAACTGAATTTGTGGTTGGCGAGTTGCGCAATTCTGGTCGCATCGATGCTGCTGTCCATTGTCGCACCTGTGCAGGCCGTCGAAGGGAAACCGAATATTCTCGTGCTCTGGGGTGACGACGTAGGCTACTGGAACGTGAGCGCGTACAACCAGGGCATGATGGGTTACCAAACGCCCAACATAGACTCCATCGCCGAGCAAGGGGTGCTCTTTACCGACTGGTACGCCCAGCAGAGTTGTACCGCGGGGCGAGCTGCCTTCATTCTCGGCCAGCACCCCTTCCGCACCGGTCTGCTCACCATCGGGATGCCCGGCTCGGACCAGGGCATCGGTGATGGCATGGTCACCCTTGCCACGCTACTCAAGCCCCACGGCTATACGAGTGGACAGTTCGGCAAGAATCACCTCGGCGACCAGGACAAACATCTGCCGACGGTGCACGGATTCGACGAGTTCTTCGGCAACCTCTACCATCTCAACGCCGAGGAAGAACCCGAGAGTTACTACTACCCGAAGGACGAAGAGTTCAGGAAGCAGTTCGGTCCCCGCGGCGTGCTCCACAGCAAAGCTGACGGCAAAGGCGGCCAGGAGATCGAGGACACCGGACCCATGACAGCCAAGCGCATGGAAACCGCCGACGACGAGTTCGCCGACGCGGCGATCGACTTCATCGAGCGGGCCCACAAGGCCGACAAGCCTTTTTTCACCTGGGTGACCACCACACGCATGCACGTCTGGACCCACCTCAGTGAAGAGTGGAAAGGCAAGAGCGGGATCGGTCTCTATCCCGACGGCATGCTCGAGCACGACGATGACGTGGGCCGTATCCTCGCCAAGGTCAAGGAACTCGGCATCGAGGACAACACCATCGTCTTCTACTCCACCGACAACGGCGCTGAGACTTTCACCTGGCCCGACGGCGGTACCATCCCCTTCCACGGCGAGAAGGGGACAACCTGGGAAGGTGGCTTCCGAGTACCCTCGTTCATCAAGTGGCCTGGTGTCATCAAGCCGGGAACGAAGCTCAACGGCATCGCCTCTCACGAGGACATGATTCCCACTCTGCTCGCAGCGCTTGGTGAGCCGGATATCAAAGAAAAGCTCAAGAAGGGCCACACGATTGACGGCAAGCAATACAAGGTCCATCTGGACGGCTACAACCTCCTTCCCTGGTTCAAGGGAGAGGTCGCGGAGTCACCCCGCAAGGAGATCATGTATTTCGACCAGGTCGGAAACCTCAACGCCATCCGCTACAACAACTGGAAACTCCACTTCGCCATCCTCGAGGGGAATATCGCCTCCGCCGTTCGCGTGCAGACGGCGTGGCCGAAGGTCATCAATTTGAGGGCCGACCCGTTCGAAAGGGCCTGGCACGAGTCGGAGATGTATCTGCGCTGGATGGCCGAGAACATGTGGCTGTTCGTTCCCGCCCAGGTCTTCACCCGGCAGTGGCTGGCATCTTTCGAGGAGTTCCCGCCGAGAGGGGGCAATACGCTGGGTATCGACGGCGTGATCAAGCGGTTGGAGAATCCGCCAGCGCGGCAATAACCGCGATCACAGTCGAGACGCTGACAACACACCCCGCTTCGGCGGGGTGTGTTCTTTTACGCAGCGCGAAACAACCGCCAACCTGGTTGGACACCCACTAGAAAAACGTCGCCAGGTAGAACTCGCCACCCCGATACAGATCAGCCAGTTGACCTGTGGGTCCCGACAAACCCAGTTTTTTGATTCC
>Ga0224508_10001341_pt1 | contig 22172 bp, 22 predicted proteins | sample SF_Jan12_sed_USG_4_FD_170157 | JGI IMG/M metagenome (GOLD analysis project Ga0224508, IMG submission 170157) | Sediment microbial communities from San Francisco Bay, California, United States - SF_Jan12_sed_USGS_21 | ecosystem: Environmental > Aquatic > Marine > Sediment | place: USA... | reverse complement strand
AACCGCGGGCCAGATCTTGTCGATGGGGAGATGGACTCATTAGAATTCTCTTGAATATTATTCTTCAAACAGGCCGGTCAGCAATTGCACGGAATTTTTTACGTGCCAGACACCCCGGGCCATTACACTATCAACTTGATTATGTTGGTCCAGCACCACTAAATCAGCATCGAGTCCCTGACCGATGCGCCCCTTCTGCCGCAACCTTAAAAGGGTCGCAACATTGCTGGTCATGCAGGGCAACACCTTGCCTTCAGACAAACCACTATCGAGCAGATTTTTTAAACTCTGCGCCATTGCTGAACAACTTGCGAATCCCATTTTAAGCAACTCTCCCTGTGAGTCGAAACTCGGGGCGCAACCGCCACCATCCGAACTGATGGTTAATTTACTACCGTCGTAGCCCTGGTCCAGGTATCGTACTAGCGCTTCCTCGGCCGACCAGCCCTGATCGATTGAGCCTGCCGAAAACGCGGTCAGGTCCACGTTGCAACCACGCCCGCTTAATTCGCAGGCCTCTTCAAACAAGGCCTTGTTCCGATTCACATGTGTCGGATTGAATACCCGGGGCGGGATTTCACTGGTTTCGAGACAGTCGCGGATCATTGACAGGCCGCGCTCGCCGTCGCCGAGGTGGAAATGTACGACACCGGCCTTGCCGGTCATCAATCCGGCAACATGCGTCTCACTGGCCAGGCGCAGAATTTCATCAAGCGTGGGTTGACTCGAGCGATGGTCACTTATCGCTACCTCACCGACAGCAATTACCGGTTCCAGGTTAACAATGTCGCTACGCGCGGATCCGGTCAGTGTAACAACCGGTACATGGTAACCCCCGGTATAACACCAGGCAGAAAGTCCTTCCTCGCGCAGTCCCATGACCTGGCTGAGCAAGTTTTGCGGTGTGCGCGTAAGATCGTCGGTACCGAGCAGGCCTATCACGCTGGTGACACCGGCATGGGTTATCTGGCTAAGCGCCAAGGGTGGTACCCGCGTCGATGGCCCTGCTTCACCGCCTCCACCAGTCAGGTGCGTGTGCGCATCGATCAAACCGGGCACCAGCCGTGCGCCATCGAGATCGGTTACCTCGACCTCGAGCACGTCATCCAGTTGCGGTAAACGATCACCGAGATAAGCAATTTTGCCGGCGCAAACCAGAACCTGTTTTAGTCCCAGGGGTTCGGGTGCAAAAACGTTAGCGTTGGTGATCAATTTAAACATGGTTAGATAAGGCCAGTGTTACCCGGTGGTATGCGGTGCCTTGTTATCGTTATTCGACAGTAACCGACTTGGCCAGGTTACGTGGTTGGTCAACGTCAGTGCCACGCAATACCGCGACGTGATAGCTGAATAACTGCAGCGGAATGGTCGACAGGATCGGGGTTACCCAATCAGTGTCGCAGTCCATTTCGATGACAACATCGTCGGACTCGGTATCGAGATGCGCACCGCGGTGCGCAAACACGTAAAGCTTGCCGCCTCGCGCCTTGACCTCTTGCATGTTGGAGTGCAACTTTTCAAGCAGATCGTCGTTCGGTGCCACCACGACTACCGGCATGTCGGCATCGACCAGTGCCAGTGGTCCGTGTTTGAGCTCACCGGCCGGGTAGGCCTCGGCATGGATATAGGAAATTTCCTTGAGCTTGAGTGCGCCTTCCATCGCGATGGGGTGATGTTCGCCGCGTCCTAGAAACAGCGCATGTTCCTTTTCGACAAAGTCTTCCGCGATAGCCTCGATCTGCGCATCGAGACGCAGTAATTTTTCGATCTGCGCGGGCAACGCATTCAACTCGCCGATAATGGCGGCTATGGTTTTATCGTCGAGGCGCTTTTGGCGTTTGCCGAGCGCCGCAACAAAAAGCAGCATCGCCACCAGTTGCGTGGTGAAAGCCTTGGTCGAAGCAACCCCGATCTCGGGTCCGGCACGGGTCATCATAACCAGGCTGGACTCCCGCACCAGCGACGATTCCGGGGCGTTACAAATGCTTAACGAACCACAATAATTATTCGACTCGAGGCTGCGCAACGCCGACAGGGTGTCCGCGGTTTCGCCCGACTGCGACAGGGTCACGAACAAGGTATTTTCAGGGACCACTGCCTTGCGGTAGCGAAATTCGCTCGCGACTTCAACCTGGCAGGGTATATCCAGCAGCGCTTCAATCCAGTACCTGGCAACAATTCCGGCATGGTAACTGGTGCCACAGGCAATGATCTGCACATTCTCGACGCGATCGAAGATCGCATCGGCATCGTAACCAAACACCGCGTCGAGCACGGTTTTGTCGCTAACGCGGCCTTCCAGGCATTCGGCAATCGCCCGTCCCTGCTCATAAATTTCCTTCAACATGTAATGGCGATACTCGCCCTTGTTGGCCGAGTCGCTATTCAACTCGCTAATCTTGACATCATGGTCCCTGACCTTGCCCGCCGCATCGTACACCTGGAAGTCATTTTTATGCAGAACGACGTAATCACCCTCTTCGAGATAGACAAACCGGTTGGTAACGGGCAACAACGCGGAGACATCGGAGGCAACGAAGTTTTCCTTGATGCCAACACCAACTACCAGTGGATTGCCGCGCCGACAGGCAACCAGGGTATCGGGATCGTCGACGGCAATAATGCCAAGCGCAAACGCCCCTTCGAGTTCTTCGACCGCTTTCTTGACGGCTGCAAACAAATCATCTTTAAAATAACTGTCGATCAAATGTGCGACCACTTCGCTATCGGTTTCGGAGCTGAACTCGTATCCCGCTTGCAACAGGCGATCACGAATTCCCTTGTAGTTTTCGATGATGCCATTGTGCACGACCGCGACGCGGTCGCTGGAAAAATGCGGATGCGCATTGTTTTCAGAGGGCGCGCCATGAGTCGCCCAGCGCGTATGCGCGATACCGATATGCCCGGATTGCTCAACCGACATCCTGGCCTCGAGTTCACTGACCTTGCCAAGCGCACGGAATCGCGTCAGCTTTTGATCCTCGATCAGCGCCATGCCGGCGGAATCATAGCCGCGGTACTCGAGACGGTACAAACCCGCGAGCAGTATCGAGCTCACGTCGCGTTGCGCCAGCGCTCCCACTATTCCACACATAGACTAATTATCCTCTTTCTGCTTTACCGGTTTGGACCAGCCGTTAATGGTAACCTGTTTGGCGCGTGACAGGGTAAGCGCGTCGGCGGGGGCATCCTTGGTAATCGTCGAACCTGCACCGATGGTTGCGTTTTTCGCAACCGTTACCGGTGCTACCAATTGGGTATCCGAGCCGATAAAAACACCATCTTCGATGATGGTTTTAAACTTGTTAATCCCATCATAGTTACAGACGATCGTGCCTGCGCCGATATTAACCCCGCCGCCCATCTCGGTATCACCGATATAGCTAAGGTGACTGATCTTGCTGCCTTTACCAATGCGTGATTTCTTTACTTCGACAAAATTTCCTATCTTTGCAGCATCGTCGAATTCGGCACCCGGACGAATCCGCGCAAACGGCCCGATGCTGACACCGCGTCCGATCACCGCCTCGTCGATCGACGTCATCGGTTTGATATCACTGCCGGCGCCGATACTGGTATTTCGAATCACGCAATTGGCACCGATACGCACGTTGTCCCCAAGCGAGACGACGCCTTCAAACACGCAATTGACGTCGATTTCAACATCGCGTCCAACGGTAATCTCGCCACGAATATCGACACGCGCCGGATCGTATAACTTGACACCCTGCTTCATCAGCAGTTCGGTCTGGTGAGACCGATAAATGGCTTCAACCGCTGCCAGTTGCTGCTGGTCATTAATACCGCTCACTTCGCGTGGGTCGTCGCACAAAACTGCACTAACCGATTCACCCATGCCGACTGCAATGCCGACCACGTCGGTCAGGTAGTACTCGCCCTGGGCGTTGTGCTTGTCCAGGGATGTGACCAGTTGTTGCAACTGTTCGCCACGGATCAACATGATTCCGGAGTAGCATTCGTCGATATCCAGTTGTTCAGCGTTCGCATCTTTTTGCTCGACAATTGCCTGTACCGTTGCATCCGGATGGCGCACGATCCGACCATATCCGAATGGATTGTCAGGTTTAAAACCGAGAATGCAGACTGCGGCTTCACTATCCTGCTCGACCATCTGCGCAAGGGTTGCGGCACGGATCAAAGGCACGTCGCCAGAAAGTACCAGCACCTTGTTACCCGGCGTTATTGTATCCAGGCATTGTGCCAGGGCATGCCCGGTGCCGAGTTGCTCGAGTTGCTCGACAAAGATCAACCCCTGTTCCTGCATCGCATCTTTAACCTGATCGGCTCCATGGCCAACGACCGTGATTAACTGATCGGGTTCGAGTGCAAGACTGGCATCGACAACATGCTGCAGCAGCGGCTTGCCGGCCAGTTCATGGATCACCTTCGGGCGCGCGGACTTCATGCGCGTTCCCTGGCCCGCGGCGAGAATGACAACAGTCAGTGACATATATGAATATTAGAATAAAATCGGGCGCTTATTGTAATGCAGTGCAGGGTTTTCGTCATTCTCGTAATGTTCGATTATTGCAGATACAAAGTCATTCTCTCACGAACGGGAAGCTTCTAATGTGAGCGGATCGATGATTACAGAGATGAGTAAGGGGTGAGGGCTCTCGCTTGTAGTTGAGGGCTATTTCTGGATCCCGGATAGCTGCTGGCGCAGCTTCCGGGATGACAAGGATAAAAAAGGGGCTTATGCCCCTTTATTTATCCTTGTCACTTTTTCTTGAGCTTTTTGATCGCCTGGATTTGCGCCGCAGCAGCAACAAGTTCGGCCTTGGCTTTGGCGATATCGAGATCAGACTGCTGATCGGCTAACGCTGCTTCGGCGCGTTTCTGGGCCTCGATCGCCGCGGCCTCGTCTAGATCATCCGCACGAATCGCTGTGTCCGAAAGTACCGTCACCAGGTGAGGCTGAACCTCGAGAATACCACCGGATATGAAGAAGAACTCTTCTTTGCCATCACCCATGTCAAGACGTACTTCGCCAGGTTTCAGCGGCGATATCAGCGGGGTGTGACGCGGTGCGATACCCACTTCGCCCATCACCGCCGGTGCGTAAACCATGTACGCTTCACCGGAGAAGATCTGCTCCTCGGCGCTAACGATATCTACCTGGATGGTGTTGGCCATAGTGGTACCTTACAGGGTCTTGGCTTTCTCGGCGACTTCTTCAATGCCACCAATCATGTAAAACGCCTGCTCAGGGTACTGATCCATTTCGCCTTCGAGAATCTGCTTGAAGCTAGAAATCGTATCCTTGACCGAAACATACTTGCCGGGAGAACCGGTAAATACTTCAGCAACGAAGAATGGCTGTGACAGGAAGCGCTGAATCTTGCGCGCGCGACTGACCACCAGTTTGTCTTCTTCGGAGAGTTCGTCCATGCCGAGAATCGCGATAATATCTTTCAGTTCCTTGTAGCGCTGCAGCGTACCCTGCACACCGCGTGCGGTATCATAATGCTCGTTACCCACCACGTTCGGATCAAGGATACGCGAAGATGAATCGAGCGGATCAACCGCGGGATAGATACCCAGTTCTGCAACCTGGCGAGACAATACGAGGGTCGCGTCAAGGTGGGCAAAAGTGGTTGCGGGTGACGGATCGGTCAAATCGTCCGCCGGCACGTATACCGCCTGGAAGGAGGTGATCGAGCCCGTCTTGGTCGAGGTGATACGCTCCTGCAAGACACCCATCTCAAGCGCCAGCGTCGGCTGGTAACCAACCGCCGAAGGCATCCGTCCAAGCAGCGCCGATACTTCGGTGCCCGCGAGTGTATAACGGTAGATATTATCGACGAACATCAGTACGTCACGACCTTCATCGCGGAAGTGCTCTGCCATGGTCAGGCCCGACAGCGCCACGCGCAGGCGGTTCCCAGGAGGCTCATTCATCTGTCCGTATACCAGCGATACCTTGTCGATAACGCCGCCTTCGGTCATTTCGTGGTAAAAGTCGTTACCTTCACGAGTTCGCTCACCGACCCCGGCAAATACCGAGAAGCCCGAGTGCTCGACCGCGATGTTACGAATCAGCTCCATCAGGGTTACGGTCTTGCCAACACCCGCACCACCGAACAGGCCGATCTTACCACCCTTGACGATCGGCATAACCAGGTCGATAACCTTGATACCGGTCTCGAGGATTTCAGTCGCTGTCGCCTGTTCGTCATAGGTCGGTGGCTTGCGGTGAATCGGCATACGCTTTTCTTCGCCGATCGGACCTTTTTCATCGATCGGGTTGCCGAGAACATCCATGATGCGCCCCAGCGTCTTTTGTCCTACCGGTACCGTGATCGGCTGCCCGGTATTACTGACTTCGAGTCCTCGGCGCAGGCCTTCGGCAGCACCCATCGCGATAGTGCGTACGACACCGTCGCCGAGCTGCTGCTGCACTTCCAGTGTCAGGCCTTCGGCCTCGGCGATCAAAAGCGCATCGTAAATCTTGGGAACAGCGTCTCGGGGAAATTCCACGTCGACGACTGCGCCGATTACTTCCACGATATTACCTGTGCTCATCTGTTAGTCCTCTATCAATACTGAATCTGTTTAAACTGCTGCCGCGCCGCCGACGATTTCGCTGATTTCCTGCGTAATGCCAGCCTGGCGTTCACGGTTGTAAATAAGTTGTAGCTCGTCGATCATATCGCTCGCGTTGTCAGTAGCGCTCTTCATCGCGATCATGCGCGCAGCCATTTCACAGGCCACGTTTTCGACCACACCCTGGTAAACCAGCGACTCGATGTAACGCTCGAGTAAACTGTCGAGTACTTCCTTGGAATCGGGCTCGTAAATGTAATCCCAGTGATGCTTTAGCTCTTCGTCGGGTGCGGGCTCAACCGGCACCAACTGGGTAACCGTCGGTTGCTGGGTCATGGTGTTAACAAATTCGTTAGAAATCAAATAGATCGCGTCGACTTCGCCTTTTTCAAAACTGCTGAGCAAAACCTGCACCGGACCGATGATCTTGGCGATCTCGGGTCGATCACCGATATGACTGGTCTCGGCGACCACCTTGGCTCCGATTCGTTTAAAGAACCCAAGTGCCTTGGTACCGAAGGTCACCACTTTGATTTCGATGCCCTTGTCATCGAAGTCACCAATATGATTGAGCGCTTTCTTGAACATATTGGTGTTCAAGCCGCCGCAAAGTCCGCGATCAGTCGATATTGCGATTAAGCCGATACGTTTGATCGGCCTGTCAATCAGGAACGGATGCTTGTACTCGGGGTGCGCGCTTGCTACATGGCTGACCACGTTGGCGATACGTTGCGCGTAGGGACGCGTGGCGAACATCTGGTCCTGGGCACGGCGCATTTTGCTGGCCGCCACCATTTCCATTGCCGCGGTGATCTTCTGAGTGTTCTGAACACTCGCGATCTTGGTCTTTATCTCTTTGCCGCCAGCCATGTTTAAGCTCTCTTAGTAAACGCCGTTGGTTTTGAAATCATCGATCGCCGCCTTGATCTCGGCCGCGATGTCGTCATTGTAATCGCCGGCCTCGTTGATCTTGTCGAGCATGGCCTGGTTGTTGGAGCGGATATGGCCGAGCATCGCGTCTTCGAAAGCGACCACCCTGGTGACTTCCACGTCGTCGAGATAACCCTCGTTCGCCGCGTACAGCGAAATTGCCATTTCGGCGACCGACATCGGCGAGTACTGGCGTTGTTTCATCAGTTCGGTAACGCGCTGACCGCGCTCCAGCTGCTTACGCGTGGCTTCGTCGAGATCGGAAGCAAACTGCGAGAAAGCCGCGAGTTCACGATACTGCGCCAGCGCCAGGCGCACACCGCCACCGAGTTTCTTGATGATCGGGGTTTGCGCGGCACCACCCACGCGCGATACCGACAGACCGGCGTTGATCGCGGGGCGGATACCGGCGTTGAACAGATCCGATTCGAGGAAGATCTGGCCATCGGTGATCGAGATAACGTTGGTCGGTACGAAGGCCGATACGTCACCGCCCTGGGTTTCGATAATTGGCATCGCGGTTAACGAACCGGTTTGTCCTTTGATCTTGCCGTCGGTAATCTTTTCGACGTAATCCGAGTTGATACGCGCGGCACGCTCGAGCAGGCGCGAGTGCAGGTAGAAAACGTCACCCGGGTAGGCTTCGCGTCCCGGTGGACGACGCAGCAGCAGCGATACCTGGCGGTAAGCCCAGGCCTGCTTGGTCAGATCGTCATAAACAATCAACGCGTCTTCGCCGCGATCGCGGAAGTATTCTCCCATGGTGCAACCGGAATAAGGCGCGATGTATTGCAGCGCCGCGGAATCCGAGGCGTTGGCCGCGACCACGATGGTATGCTCCATGGCGCCGAATTCTTCGAGCTTGCGTACCACGTTGGCGATGGTCGAAGCTTTCTGACCGATACCGACGTAGACACACTTGATACCGGTGCCCTTCTGGTTGATGATCGCGTCGATCGCCACCGCCGACTTACCGGTCTGGCGGTCGCCGATAATCAATTCGCGCTGGCCACGCCCGATCGGTACCATCGAGTCGATCGATTTGAGGCCTGTCTGCACCGGCTGCGATACCGACTGGCGTGCGATAACACCGGGTGCTACTTTTTCGATCGGTTCAAATTGTTTGGCGTCAATCGCGCCCTTGCCGTCGATCGGCTCGCCCAGCGAGTTGACGACACGACCAAGCATCTGCTCACCAACCGGCACTTCAAGAATACGACCGGTACACTTGGCAGTATCGCCTTCAGAGATGTGCTCGTAGTCACCGAGGATTACCGCACCCACCGAGTCACGCTCGAGGTTGAGCGCCATACCGTAGGTGTTGCCCGGAAACTCGATCATTTCGCCCGACATAACGTCGGCGAGACCGTGAATGCGTGCGATGCCGTCCATCAGGCTGACAATGGTGCCCTCGGTTCTGGCTTCGGCCGCACTTTCAAAGTTCTTGATGCGATCTTTAATAAGTTCGCTAATTTCTGACGGATTAAGTTGCATCGCGTTCTATCCCGTAATCATAAAAATCTGTTATTTGTTGACCGCAAGCGAAAGTTTTTCGATACGGCCACTGGCTGAACCATCGATTACCAGGTCGCCCGCGGTAATCACCGCGCCGGCAATCAGGCTGTCGTCGATATCAGTGGAAATGCTAACCTTCTTGCCGAGCCGTTTGGCCATGCTGTCGGCGATATTCTGCTGCTGTTCGGCGCTGAGTTCATGCGCGCTGCGGACCTGCACCTCGATCTCGCCTTCGGCTTCCTTTTTCAGCACCGCAAACTGGGCGGCGATCGCCGGCAAGGCTGCAAGCCGGCTATTTTCGGCCAGCAGGCGAATGCTGTTGTCGAAATCATTATCGCTGTCGAGCCCGGCAGCGGTAACGACCGAGAGAAACAATTCACCCAGTTCCCTGGGCAGCACAGCGGGCTGTTCGACAAAGGCCTTCATATCGGCGTCGGTGGCTACCGCCGCAGCGAAGGAAAGCCTTTCCTGCCATTGATCCAGCTTGTTTTCATCCTGCGCCAGTTCAAACATGGCCTTGGCGTAGGGTCGGGCGGCAGTTTCGAAATCAGCCATAATCTAGCCCTTAAATCTGCGCGACCAGTTCATCGAGCACGTCGGCATGCGCCTTGGCATCGACTTCGCGCTTGAGAATCTGCTCGGCGCCGGCAAGCGCAATCACGGACACTTCTTTACGCAAGTGCTCGCGCGCGGCTGTGACTTGCTGATCGATATCAGCAGTGGCGGCCACCTTGATCTTGTCGGCTTCGTCGCGCGCGCTATCCTTGGCTTCATCAACTATCTCGTTGGCGCGTTTTTGTGCCTGGTTAATGATTTCCTGTGCCTGCTGCTTGGCATCCTTCAAGCTGTCACTGACTTTCGCCTGCGCGTCTTCAAGGTCCTGCTGACCACGTTGCGCTGCGGCCAGGCCCTCTGAAATCCGTGCGTTTCGCTGTTCCAGTGCTGCCATGAGTGGTGGCCATATATATTTCATGCAGAACCAGACAAACACGATAAATGTGATTGTTTGTCCTATCAGAGTTGCATTGAAATTCATATTGCTGTCCTCGCTTTAGTCAATGTCGGGGCAGTTGCGCCTAAGCAACCGCAAACATGACATACATAGCCAGACCTACCGCGATCATCGGCACCGCGTCGACCAGGCCCATAACGATAAAGAACTGGGTACGTAACATCGGGATCAGCTCCGGTTGGCGCGCGGCGCCTTCGAGAAAGCGTCCACCAAGTACACCGATACCTACAGCCGCACCGAGTGCGCCCAGGCCCATCATTAAAGCGCCAGCGATATATAACAAGGCTGATTCCATGATTGTCTCCTAATAATTTAGAGTTTGTTAAATAAAAAGTTTAGTGATCTGTCTGCGACGCCATATCCAGGTATACGATGGTCAGCGTCATGAAAATAAACGCCTGCAAGGTAATAATCAGGATATGGAAAATCGCCCAACCCAGTTGCAACAATCCACCCGAGACGAAGAGAAGCCCAAAACCACCGCTATACATCAGCGCTATCAGGATGAATATCATTTCACCCGCATACAGGTTGCCGAACAAACGCAGGGCAAGTGACACGGGTTTTGCAATTAGGGTGACGCCTTCAAGCACGAGGTTAATCGGCATCATGAATTTGGGGAAAGGATGAAAGGCCAGTTCGGCGAAGAAACCGCCGGGCCCTTTCATCTTCACGCTGTAGTACAGCACCAGCACAAACACCGACAGCGACATGCCGAAGGTCACGTTTGGATCAGTGGTCGGCACGATCTTCAAATAAGGCACGCCCAGCAAGCTCGCGAGCCACGGAATATGATCGACTGCGATCAGGTCCATCAGGTTCATCAGGAATATCCAGACAAATATGGTCAACGCCAGCGGTGCTACCAGCGGATTCTTGCCGCTAAATGAACCGCGCACCGAATCGTCAATGAATTCGATCATCATTTCGACGAAATTCTGCATCCCGGTCGGAGCGTCGGTAGAGGCTTTTTTCGCAGCGCGACGGAATATCCACAGGAACAAACAGCCGAGACCCACCGAAAACAACATCGAATCGACGTTGATCGACCAGAATCCCATTTCCTTGATCTCGTCGGCACCATGAGCGAAACCCCAGCTGCCATCAGGATGCTGCCCATAGACCAGGTTGGTCAGGTGGTGCTTGATGTACTCGCTTGAATTCGCGTAGCTACCAGCCATATTCGATCAATTACCTTTAGTCACAATCGGTGCAAACCAGCCGGATACTTGAATCAACACAAATCCAGCAAACAATACCACAGGATCCCAGGGATAATTCGTGGTGAATGCAAGCACAAATACCGCGCTCATAATCACCCATTTCCCGATCTCGGATCGGTATGCGTAGCCCAACCACTGCGTCGCATTATTATTTTCCGTCTCGCGTAACATTCTGATACTGAAATAAGTTTTCGGTACCAACGCTGCCACGCATCCCAGCAGGGCTGACGGCGTAAAGGCTATATCCCAGAGGCTCGTGCCTATCAGGTAAGTAACCCCCAGAATGTATTGAAAAATCAGTATCCTTATAATCTGATTTTTCATCGCTTTTTATGGGCACGATCCACGCTAAAGCACCCCGTCCGAAAAAGCGGATGTCGAGTATAAGCGAGTTAAACGCGAATAATCAATGACCCGAACAAATATATTTATAAACTCAAATGTTCGAGGATTCCCTCGAGCTCAGCAGGACTGTGGAAGCTGATCACGAGTTGCCCGGAACCCTTTTTACCAGGCTTAATTTTAACGCCAGCACCCAGCTTTTCGCTGATCTCGTTTTCCAGGCGCTTAATATCGGGATCCGATGCACCGGGTTTGGCTTTCACCTTTTTGTCCCCAGCCAGTGTTTTTTTCACCAGCAATTCGGTTTCGCGCACTGACAGGCCACGATTGACCACTAACTTCGCAATTTCAATCTGGTCGTGACGGATGAGCGCCAGCAGGGCACGCGCATGCCCCATGTCGAGCAAGCCCCGGTTGACCTGCTGTTTTACGGGTTCAGCAAGCTCGAGCAGGCGCAACAGGTTGCTGACGGCAGCCCGTGAGCGCCCGACTGAATCTGCAACTTGTTGATGTGTAAGGTCAAATTCCTCGATCAGGCGTAAAAAGGCCTGCGCCTGTTCGAGCGGATTCAAATCTTCACGCTGGATATTTTCGATCAGTCCGATTGCTGCAGCCGCTTTCGAATCGAGTTCACGGATCACTGCCGGTATTTTTTGCAAACCCGCAAGCTGTGCAGCACGCCAGCGTCGTTCACCTGCAACCAGTTCGAAGTGACTACCCTCCGGGCGCACCACGACGGGTTGCACGATGCCCTGGACGCCAATCGAGTCGGCCAGTTCCTGCAGCGATTCCTGATCGAATACCTGTCTTGGTTGATACTTGCCGCGCTGAATGCGGTCTATATCGATTTCGGTTAGACCGCCAGCATTGACTTCGCTTACGTCCCGGGTGACATCATCGAGATCACCGATTAACGATCCGAGTCCTCTGCCTAAGCGCTTTTTTTTCATATTGGTCATTTGATCGTAATTATCATACTTTAAACAGCACCCGCAAAATGGTCTTTCTTGGCATCCCGCCGTATTACCTCTCCCGCCAGCGCCAGGTAGGCCATCGAGCCACGTGAATCCTTATCGTATTTCAAAATTGACTGGCCGTAACTCGGTGCCTCAGCGAGCGCAATGTTGCGCGGGATCACGGTGCGGTAAACGCGATCGCCAAAATGCTCGACCAGTTCGTTGGATACATCGCCGGACAGATTATTGCGCGGATCATACATGGTACGCAGCAAACCCTCGAGCCGAATTTCCGGATTGACACTAATTCGGATCTGTTCGATGGTTTCGAGCAGCGAGGACAGGCCCTCGAGTGCATAGTATTCGCATTGCATCGGGATCATGATACCGTCAGCGGCAACCAACGCGTTGACCGTAAGCATGTTTAGTGAGGGCGGACAATCAATCAGGATGTAGTCGTAATTGTCGTGCAGCGTGTCGAGCGCGAGGGTTAATTGCATTTCACGGCCAATCTTGTTCATCAATTGTACTTCCGCCGCGGTCAGATCGGCGTTGGCCGGTAAAATATCGTATCCGCTCTCGCTCACGTGCAACACCTGTCCGGCACTGGCCTCACCCAGTAGCACGTCGCAAATACTGAGTTTCAATTTTATTTTATCGATCCCGCTACCCATCGTGGCGTTACCCTGCGGGTCCATATCGACCAGCAATACGCGCCGCTTGGTCGCTGCCAACGCCGCGGCGAGGTTGACCGTGGTCGTGGTTTTACCGACCCCGCCTTTCTGATTGGCAATGGTAATAATCCTGGTCATAACGGATTAATTATTACCAGACTGCGGGGTTCACTGATGCCGGGTACTTTAATTTTTTCTTCCTCGAAAGTGAATCGGGTGCTATCCAGTTGCTGCACCTCATGCTGCTTGAGCCCGGTCTTCATGGTGATCAGTCGGGTTTTTGGGGTCAGCAAATGGGCAACGCTGTCGCAGAATTCCGCCAGCGGAGCGTAGGCGCGACTGACAATGAAATCAAGTGAATCCGGCGCATGATAATCCTGAACCCGTGTCTGCACAACTTGTGCATTTTTCAATCCACAATGCGCAATCGCCTGGCGAATAAAACGTGTCTTGCGCGCATTGCTGTCAACTAGCACCCAAACGGCATCGGGCATTGCAATCGCAAGCGGTATGCCAGGCAATCCGGCACCACTACCGATATCAATCGCCTTGCGGCAATTGCCAAGCAATGGCAGGACCGAGAGGCTATCGAGCAAATGATAGCTCAGCATCCGGGACAAGCCGCGAATCGAGGTCAGGTTATAAACCTGGTTCCACTTTTCGAGCAGCTGCAGGTACTCGAGTAATTGATCATACTGGGACTGTTGCAGCGTGATTCCCAGCGCCCCGGTGCCAGCGCGGAGCTCACCTGCGAGGTTCATTCAAGCCGTCTTTTTAGCCTGGTATTGATGCCGTTTCAGGTGCACCAATAATAAAGAAATAGCGGCCGGGGTAATCCCTGAAATCCGGCTTGCCTGGCCAATCGTGGACGGGCGATGCTGGGCCAGTTTCTGGCAAACCTCGTTAGATAGACCGCGTACCTCGGTATAGTCGAGTTGTTCCGGTAACTCGGTTTGTTCATGCTGGCTGGCCTTATCGATCTCCAGCTGTTGACGATCGAGATAGCCTGAGTACTTGGCGTTGACCTCGGCCTGCGCGCGCACGCTGGGCGGGAACGATTCTGCATCCTCGACAAAAGGCATCAAATCACTAATCCCGATTTCGGGACGTTTCAGGATTTCAGCATATCGGTACTCGCGCGTTAACGGATTTTGCAAAACCTTTTCCAGGGCACGGGCGGCCTCGGTATCGGGCCGTAACCATTGTTCGCGCAATGACTGGTTCAAGCGTTCGAGTTGCTCGCGATACTGCTCGAAAGCCTGCCAGCGTTGATCTTCGACCAGGCCCAGTTGACGCCCCAACTCTGTCAGGCGCAGATCAGCATTGTCTTCACGCAGCATTAAGCGGTACTCGGCGCGCGAGGTGAACATGCGGTAGGGCTCGTTGGTGCCTCGCGTGATCAAATCGTCGACGAGCACCCCGAGGTAAGCCTCTGAGCGCCTCAGATCAAGCGCCTCTTTACCCTGCACCCTGGCAGCGGCGTTGGCACCCGCCATCAACCCCTGCGCAGCCGCTTCTTCATAACCGGTGGTACCATTGATCTGCCCGGCGAAATAGAGACCTTCGATGAAGCGGGTCTCCAGTGTCGGGCGCAGATCACGTGGATCGAAAAAATCGTATTCAATCGCATACCCGGGCCGGGTAATCCGGGCCTGCTCGAAACCGACCATGCTGTTAACAAACTGTTGCTGCACATCGAAAGGCAAGCTGGTGGAAATTCCGTTGGGGTAAACCTCGCCAAGCTTCAGTCCCTCCGGCTCGACAAACACCTGGTGCGAATTTTTATCGGCGAAGCGCACGACTTTATCCTCGATCGACGGGCAATAGCGCGGACCGACTCCCTCGATGTCGCCGCTGAACAGCGGCGATCGATGCAGGCTTTGGCGAATAATATCGTGCGTTTTCGCGTTGGTATGGGTGATGTGGCAGCAGATTTGCTCGGGATGCATATCGACACTACCCATGATTGAAAATACCGGTAACGGGTCATCTCCGGGCTGTTCCTCGAGCCGCGCATAGTCAATCGAGTTACGATCGATACGTGGCGGGGTCCCGGTTTTCAAGCGCCCAATACGAAACGGGCGCGTCCGCAGACGTTCGGCGAGTGCAGTTGCGGGCGGATCACCGGCACGTCCGCCGGCGTAATTGGAATCACCGATATGAATCTTGCCATCGAGAAAGGTACCCACCGTCAGTACCACGCAAGGCGCATAAAAATGCAGCCCCATTTGTGTTACCACGCCTTCAATAGCATCGCCATTTTCAAGCAGGTCGACCACGGGTTGCTGGAATATCGATAATCCCGGCTGATTCTCGAGCTTTTCGCGAATCGCCATGCGATACAGTTGCCGGTCAGCCTGGGCACGCGTCGCGCGCACCGCTGGACCCTTGCGGCGATTTAATATCCTGAACTGGATGCCGGCCTTGTCCGCGGCGAGCGCCATTTCACCACCGAGCGCATCGATTTCCTTGACCAGGTGTCCTTTGCCGATACCACCAATCGCCGGGTTACAGGACATTTGCCCCAGGGTCTCGACGTTATGCGTCAGCAGTAGCGTCTCGACACCCATGCGCGCAGCCGCAAGCGCGGCCTCGGTACCCGCATGCCCGCCGCCGACCACGATCACATCGAAACGCCTGTTAAACTCCATAACCAGTCATAATAACCAAAAAGGGCGCGCATTCTAGCGCAATAATCCCTCTTTTCCAAAATTACTCTTCGAACGCTACGCCGGTTGAATGCCCCCCAAAAGTCGCTCCCAACTGGCGCAAGCGCCAGTTGGCCCATCCATGGGATCGCTTGACGCTCGGCATCCCTGCCTCGCGACACTTTTGGGGGGCATTCAACCAACGTAGCTCAAGCTGTAGCAACTTGTGAAAGCCAGTGGTGAACCAGGTTGACGTACAGTGCTTAATCCGACGTATCAACCAGCAACTAAAACGATGGTACGAGCCATGTCGGGTTGATGTTCGAAAAAGTGTCGCGAGGCAGGACGCCGAGCGCCAAGCGGTTCCAGGGATGGACCGACCGGCACCTGTGCCGGTCGGGAGCGGCTTTTTCGGACATCAACCCGACGTGGCGATCGCAACACGAAGACTGCCCCTTTACAGGCGCCGTAATGGTGGGTTAAGAGGAGTGATTGGTGATGAGGTCGGGGAGGTCGTGCATGCGCTCGAAAACGAGGTGGGCACCGCTGGCGTGGAGTCTGTGCGCTGGCATCAGTTCGGCGAAACCGAATACGTTCATACCTGCTGCTACCGCTCCGATCACACCAATGGGGCTGTCTTCGATGACGAGGCAACGCCCGGGATCATCGATGCCCATGGTCCGGGCGGCGTGCAGGTAGATATCGGGATGTGGCTTGCCGCGTTCGACATCGCTGGTACTGAAGATTTTGCCAGGAAAAAAACGCATCAGGTCGGTCTTGCCTAAAGTCAATTGCATCTTTTCGTGCGATCCACTCGATGCGACGCAACAGGGCAGGGCCAGTTGTTCCAGCACGGTCTCGATGCCGTCGATCGCAGCGACCGATTCGGCCAGTGCGCGGTTGATGTCCTGCTGGTAGCGTTGGTCCAGTTCTGGCGGGGGTGGTTCGCCGATCAGCGCTTCGATCTTTTGCAAGCATTGATCGCGTGAGTGCCCGACGAAGGTATCGAACATGTCCTCAAGCGTAAACTGCAGGCCACAAACCTCTTCCAGTACGCCTGCGAATACCTCGTTGGCGACGCGCTCACTGTCGACCAGCACGCCGTCGCAATCGAAGATAACCAGGTCAAACCTTTCACCCAATTAAATAGCCCCGGGTGGATCCTTTTTGGCGATGGTGGTGGCAAGTGCGATCATTGAGGACAGGTCGGTCAGATTCGACGGCACGACCAGGGTATTGCCTTCTTTTGCCAGGTTGCCGAACTGCGTGATATAGGCTTCCGCGACGCGCAGTTGCATCGCAGCATCACCGCCTTCGACAACCAGCGATTGCGCCACCCGGTAAAGGCCTTTCGAGGTTGCGGTGGCGACCGCCAGGATCGCCTGGGCTTCGCCCTCGGCTTCGTTGATCTGCTGCTGCTTGGCGGCCTCGGATTCCTTGATCACGCGTTGCTTCTCGCCTTCCGCCTCGTTGATCTTGGCATCCCGCTCTCCTTCCGAGGTCAGGACCACCGCACGCTTTTCACGTTCCGCGCGCATCTGTTTTTCCATTGCGGTAAGTACGTCATGTGGCGGATTGATGTTTTTGATTTCATAACGTAGCACCTTGACGCCCCAGGGATCCGATGCCTTGTCGAGTTCAGAGACGACGTTCGCATTAATCATCGAGCGTTCTTCGAAGGTTCGATCCAGGGCGATCTTGCCGATTTCACTACGCAAAGTGGTTTGCGCAAGCTGTGAAATAGCAAAAGCAAAGTCGGAAATTCCGTACGAAGCCCGCTCCGGATCCATTACCTGCATGTAGAGCACGCCGTCGACTCCAACCTGGACATTGTCGTTGGTGATACAGACCTGCTCGGGGATATCGAAGGCCAGTTCCTTCAGACTATGCCGATAGGCCACGCGCTCGATAAAGGGTATCAGTATGTGAAAACCCGCGCGCAGCGTACGGCTGTATTTACCGAGGCTTTCAACAACGAAAGCACTTTGTTGCGGTACCACCACCGCGGTCTTGAAGATAACAAGAATGACGACGATTGCGGTCGCAATCGATACCCAGAAGGCAAAATTACCGTACATGATGTTCTCCATTATTCGTGAGTTTTAACGGTATCGAGCTTTAACGTAAGCCCATCCACACTGCTGATCTGCACATGCTGCCCCTGCTCGAAAGTCTGCTCGCTGGTGTTGACCACGGTCCACTCGGTACCCCGATAAGCAAGACGCCCGGTTTCGCCGGGTTGCAGGGGCTGTTCAACTGTCACAATTTCACCCTTTGGCCCGGTTTCGTAGCCGATACCGGAACCACGCAACTTGGCGTAAAGCTTTTTGCGGAAAAAGACCATTAATATCAGTGCAATAACGGAGAATAATATCCACTGCACCCAGGGCTCGAGACCAAGCCCGGCAAGCTGGACCAGGCCGGTAATGGCCGCCGCGATACCGATGAATACCAGGTAAAACCCCGCGTCGACAATTAATAGCTCTGAACCAAGCAGTAATGCGCCAACTATCATCCATCCCCACCAGGGCATAGCATTCTCCCGTCAATTCAATGAATTATCTTATCCCTGAGACTAGCACAGTCAAGGCATTCAACATGCCACCTTTTCAGAGAAAACCTCTCCCTTTAAAGAGCCACCTCGGGGTTAAGCCCCCAAAAGTGTCGCGAGGCAGGACGCCGAGCGCCAAGCGATTCCATGGATGGACCAACCGGCGCTTGCGCCGGTTGGGAGCGCCTTTTGGGGGCTTAACCCCGAGGTGGCTCTTCAGGAATTGCAGCAGATGCCACGGATAGAAAGTCTTAGGATTGGGAGAGCTTGAGCGCCTGGTCGAGGTCCCAGAGGATATCATCGAGGGTTTCGAGCCCGACCGAAATGCGCACCATGTCCGGGGTCACCCCGGCCGCGATTTGCTGTTCTTCGCTGAGTTGGCGGTGGGTGGTCGATGCCGGGTGAATAATCAACGTGCGCGCATCACCGACATTGGCGAGGTGACTCATAAACTGGGCACTGTTGATAAACTTTTCGCCTGCCGCGGCACCACCGTTGACGCCGAAGGTCAAAATCGAGCTTGCCCCCTTCGACAGGTACTTCTTCACCAGTGGCTGGTAGGGATTGTCTTCAAGCCCCGCGTAATTGACCCAGCCTACCGCCGGGTGCTCGCGCAAAAACTCCGCCACCCCGATTGCATTGGCACAATGGCGGTCCATGCGTACCGGCAGGGTCTCGATACCTTGCAGCATCATGAAGGCGTTGAATGGGCTCATCGCCTGCCCAAGGGTGCGCAGGGTTTCGCAGCGGGCTTTCATGGTGAAACCGAAATCACCAAAGGTTTCATAAAAACGAATGCCGTGATATCCGGCCGAAGGTTCGGTCATGCCCGGGAAATTACCGTTGTCCCAGTCAAACTTGCCCGATTCGATCATGACGCCGCCCATGCTGGTACCGTGTCCACCGATAAACTTGGTTGCCGAATGCACCACGATATCGGCGCCGAAATCAATCGGCTTGCACAGGTACGGCGTCGCAAAGGTACTGTCGACGATCAACGGAATACCGGCGTCGTGTGCGATCGCGGCGATGGCTTCGATATCGATTATGTTATTGGTCGGGTTGCCAATGGTTTCGGCATAAACTGCCTTTGTTTTTGTGGTGATTGCCTGGCGGAAGTTTTCCGGATCGTCAGAATCGACAAACGTCGTCTCGATGCCCATCTTGCGAAAGGTCACATCGAATTGCGAAAAAGTGCCACCGTAAAGCGTTTTTGCCGACACCAGTTCGTCACCCTGTTGCATCAGCGTCAGGATGGCAGTCATCTGTGCCGCCATGCCCGAACTGACCCCGAGCGCGGCGCGGCCGTTTTCGAGCGATGCCATGCGCTCCTCGAACACCGCGGTGGTCGGGTTGGTCAGGCGCACATAGGTATTGCCGAAAGTTTGCAGGTTAAACAGGCTCGCGGCATGCTCGGCATCATCGAACACGTATGACGTGGTCTGGTAAATCGGTACCGCGCGGGCACCGGTAATCGGATCCGGAATTTGGCCGGCATGCAAACACAGGGTTTCGATTCCAAATTTTCGGTCTGCCATGGCCTGCTCCGTTTAACGGTTAAATATTGTCGGTCGTTGCGCCGAAATGACGCCGGTATTGACGCCGGCCGTATTCAGCCCACCGAACAGGCGCGCATACTCGATTTTCACGCAACGGTCCATCACCACTTCCAGTCCCGCGGCGCGCGCTTTTTGTGCCGCCTCCTCGTTAATAATACCAAGCTGCATCCACACCACTTTGGCCCCAATTTCAATCGCGTCATCGACAAACGGCGGAATTCGATCAGAACGTTGAAACAGATCGACCATGTCGACCGGGGTCGGGATGTCTTTTAAATCGGCATAACATTTCTGTCCCAGAATTTCATCGTATTTAGGGTTTACCGGGATTATTTCGAAACCGTGTTCGAGCAGATATTTGCCGACGAAATTGCTCGGTCGGGACCAGTCGGCGGAAAGCCCGACAATGGCGACGCGCTTATTCTCAATGAGAATACGACGCAGGGTATTGATGTCGTTCATAGCTTCCTGGCGCTTTCGCGTAATACAAATTTCTGGATTTTGCCGGTCGAGGTTTTCGGCAGGGGCCCAAATACCACCTTTCGCGGTGCTTTGAAATGCGCCATGTTAGCGCGACAAAAATCGATAATTTCCTGCTCACTCACTTCACCCGCATCATCGCGCAGGGTCACAAACGCGCATGGCGTTTCGCCCCACTTCTCATCGGGCATGCCGGCGACAGCGGCTTCGAGAACAGCGGGGTGGCGATACAGCGTGCCTTCAACTTCGATGCTGGAAATATTCTCTCCCCCGGATATGATGATATCCTTGGAACGGTCCATGATCTGGATATAGCCGTCTTGATGACAAACCGCGAGATCGCCACTGTGGAAGTAACCCCCTGCAAAGGCTTCTTCACTGGCACGGAGATTTTTAAGATACCCCTTCATGACGATGTTGCCCCTGAACATGATCTCGCCGATGGTTTCTCCATCACGCGGCACTGGTTTCATGGTCTCGGGATCCATGACGACGAGCTCCTCCAGCATCGGGTAGCGCACGCCCTGGCGCGCTTTCATCCCGGCCTGGTCGGCCAGCGATAACTCGTCCCATTCCTCGTGCCAGGCACATACCACGGCCGGCCCATACACTTCGGTCAGGCCGTAGGCATGAGTCACCTTGAAGTCTAATTTCTGCATCGCCTCGAGCACCGCCGGCGGTGGCGCCGACGCGGCAGTCATGATATTCACCTGGTGGTCGACGCCCGCTTTCAACTCGTCATCGGCGTTGGCCATCAGGTTCATGACGATCGGAGCACCGCAAAGATGGGTGACCTTGTGCTGCTTGATTGCGTTGAAGATATCTTCAGCCCGCACTGCACGTAAGCACACGTTGGTTCCATTCAAGGCGGCGATGGTCCACGGGAAACACCAGCCGTTGCAGTGAAATAAAGGCAGTGTCCACAGGTACACCGGGTGAGCGCTCATATCCCAGCCGAGTACATTCGACACGGCGTTCAGGTAAGCACCGCGATGATGAGTCACCACACCCTTGGGATCCCCGGTAGTGCCCGAGGTATAGCCAAGCGCAATCGCCTGCCATTCGTCCTGCGGTAGCTGCAAGCCGAACTCGGCGTCACCCTGGTTAAGAAAATCTTCGTACTCAAAATCGCCGATAAAATCACCGCCACCAAATTCGGGATCATCAACATCGATGATCAGGGGCTTTTTATCGAGTTGGGAAACGGCCGTTTTTATGGTGTCTGAAAACTCACGGTCGGTCAGTAATATTTTCGCTTCACCATGTTTGAGTTGAAATGCGATTGCATCTGCATCAAGTCGAATATTGAGCCCGTTAATCACGCCGCCCGCCATCGGAATAGCAAAATGAGCCTCGTACATCGCCGGAACATTGGGTAGCATCAAGGCGACGGTTTGATCCTGCTGCAAGCCATGTTTGCGCAGCGCCGAGGCGAAGCGACGTGACCTGGCATAGGTCTGTGCCCAGGTTTGCTGTTTGGCTCCGTAGACCAGCGCACAGCGATCGGGATAAACCGAAGCCGCACGCTCGATAAACGTCAGTGGCGATAGCGGCGTATAGTTAGCCTCATTTTTGTCCAGATCCCTCGAGTACTGACTATCAGCATTCATTCCGTTTAACGGCCTTTCCATTCGGGTTTGCGCTTCTCGATAAATGCATCGATACCTTCACGCGCATCATGCGAGTCCATGTTGCAGGTCATGCGCTCGGCGGCA
>Ga0224508_10001340_pt1 | contig 22173 bp, 19 predicted proteins | sample SF_Jan12_sed_USG_4_FD_170157 | JGI IMG/M metagenome (GOLD analysis project Ga0224508, IMG submission 170157) | Sediment microbial communities from San Francisco Bay, California, United States - SF_Jan12_sed_USGS_21 | ecosystem: Environmental > Aquatic > Marine > Sediment | place: USA... | reverse complement strand
CGAGACCGGGATCAGCGTCTCGGTGGTGATGCCGATCTACAACGAGGAAGAGACACTCGAGAAGATCGTCCGTCGGGTGAAGAGTGTTGCGTCGGATGTCGAGCTGGTGGCCGTGGACGATGGATCCGTCGATCGATCTCGCGAGATTCTGTCGCGTCTCGAATCGGAAGGCCTGGTCGACAGGGTGTCGCTCCACGACCGGAATCGGGGCAAGGGTGCCGCCCTTTCGACGGGGTTTCGGGTCGCCACGGGCGACATCGTGATCGTGCAGGACGCCGATCTGGAGTACGACCCGGTGGACTACCCGCTGTTGCTGGCCCCGATTCTGGAGGACAAGGCCGACGTGGTCTACGGCTCGCGTTTCATGGGCGGACGCCCGCATCGGGTCCTCTATTTCTGGCATGCGGTCGGCAACCGGCTGCTCACCCTGGCCTCGAACATGGTGACGAACCTGAACCTGACCGACATGGAGACATGCTATAAGTGCTTCCGTCGGGAGGTGCTGGATCGACTCACGGTCGAGGAGCGGGCCTTCGGAGTGGAGCCGGAGTTGACCGCGAAGATCGCGCTCGGCGGCTGGCGCGTTTTCGAGGTCGGGATCTCCTACGCCGGTCGGACGTATGCGGAAGGCAAGAAGATCACCTGGCGGGACGGGATGTCGGCGTTCCGTTGTATCGTGAAGTACGGGATCGTCCGGCGCTGGACGGGGAAAGGGATCCCGCGTGTCGATCGGGACCGGGTCGAGGGATCCGAGCCGCCGGCGCTCGAACGGACCGCCTGACGGGAGTTATTCGAGCCACTCATGAACATGAATCTCGCTGAAAGCGGAAGCGGGGCCCGCCCGCCGAGTCCGCTGCGCCGGCGTCTTCGCGCGCTGACGGCCTGCGCCGCCCTCGTGGTGCCGCTCGTCGCGTGCGAGGATCCGGCGGACCGCTCCGTCCTCCTGGGCGACCGTTTGCTCGCCGTGGGCGAGATGGACGCCGCGATTGCCGAGTACAAGCTCGCGCAGAGGCAGCACGGGGATGCCGAGGAGATCATGCTTCGTCTGGGCCACGCGTACGCGGTCCGGGGAGACGTTGACGAAGCGTTGGCGCATTATGAGGCGCTGGCGGAGAACGAGCGGTATCGGCACCAGATCGCGGCCGATCTGGTAGCCCTCGCGACCGACGCGCGTGAGCGTGGAGCTTCCGAGAACATGGCGCGTTCGGTGCAGCCGCTTCTCGAGTGGGGGCTCGGGTATGTGCCGGCCGACCTGCTGTTGTCGCTGGCGCGGCATCATGCCCGTGACGGCGATCACACGCGAGCACTCAGTCTCTACCTCGCCGTGCTCGGCGAAGAAGATGAACCGGGGCCGGCGCTCTTCTACGAGACCGGCCGCGCCTATTCGTCGCTCGGTGGCTGCGACCGTGCGCTGCCGTACTTCGAGCAGTACGTGGGAATGGCGAGCCGCCGGGCCGCGGAGTACGACGCCGCTCGCTTCCATTACGGAAACTGCCTGTTCGTCTCGGCTGACGAGGACAGAGCTTCCGGGAGACCGGCGTCCGCCATTCAGAAGCTCGAGGCGATGGTGGCGCTCGGCGTCCCCAGGACGTTGCTGGCCGACGCGCATTTCCTTCGTGGCGAGATGTACCTTTCGATCGGCAACAACGAGTCGGCGCTCGAGGCATACCAGCGTGTCCTCGATCTGAACCCCTCTCGCACAGGCGCCATGGTGCGCGAGGCCGAGCAACGGATCCGCCAGATCCGTTTCGGGTTCGAGAGTGGGTGACGTGCGAGAGCCGCGCGTTCTTGAACGGAGCGTCCGGAATCGCGACCGCACACGTTCAGGGGGCCTCGCCCTCCTGACGGCGATGGCTGGATCAGGCATCACCGGGTGCGGAGCCGCGAAGCCGCCCGACAACATCAATGCCACCGATCTCTTCGAATGGGCTCAGACGCACTTCGACGAAGAAGACTACGCGGGCGCGCGGAACGGCTTCCAGCGTTACCTCCTCGCGGATCCTCTTTCGGCGTTGACGGACAGCGCGCAGTACATGCTCGCCGAATCCCACCTGCGTTTCGGCCTGGAGCTCGAGGCCGCGGACGAGTTCTCCCGGCTCTCGATCGGTCGCCCCAACAGCTCGCTTGCCGACAACGCTCAGTTCGGCGTATGTCGGGCGTATCTGGCGGCCTCGCCAAAGGTGACCCTCTCACAGGAATACACGGAGCGAGCGATCATCGAGTGCGAACGCCTGCTTCAATTCTTCCCGGCCAGCGATCTCAGGCCGGATGCGGAAGCGCTTCTCTCGGAAGCGCGAAGCAAGCTGGCGGAGAAGAGCTTCACGGTCGGGAAGTACTATTTCGATCGGAAGTTCTACGAAGCAGCGAACGTGTATTTCGAGAAATCCATGTCGGAACAGCCGGGGTCGGGCCTCCTCCCACGTCTTCTGGCGCTGATGTGGGACAGCTACTCGAGGGTCGGGTTCACAACGGAGGCAAACATCGTTCGCAACCGGCTCTATGAGGAGTTCCCGGACTCGCCCGAGGCGGATCGGGTTCGAAGCAGGGATGGCGGCGAGGGGTGAACGCGTGGGGGTCTTCGGGGGTACATTCGACCCGCCGCACCTCGGCCACGCCATCGTAGCGAACGATCTCGTCGAACAGCTCGATCTCGACCGGCTCCTCGTCATTCCGGCCCCGCGTCCGCCTCACCGTTCGGCCGTACTGTCGGCCGAGACCCGGTTGAGCCTGATCCGCAAGTTGTTCGAAGGGGCGTCCTCGATCGAGGTCGACGAGCGGGAGTTCGAACGGGCTGGGCCGTCCTTCGCCGTCGACACGCTCGATGAGTTGCGGCGTGAATACCCCGAAGCAGATCTGACGATGGTGATCGGCGCCGATCAGCTCGCGGCGATCGACGAATGGCACGACTATCGGCGCTTGCCGGAGCTCGCCACCATCGCCGTCATGAGGCGTGACGGGGAGGAGCCGACGCTCCCCGACGCCGCCGCGGGTTTGCGGTATATTGCGGTCGACGTTACGCGGATCGACCTCGCGGCGAGTGCAATACGGGATCGGCTACGGACAGGTCGATCGATTCGGTTTCTCGTTCCCGAGTCGATTCGCACGGACATAGAGCGCGCCTGGGCGGCCCGGGGCGCAGACCAGATGGGCACGGATGCTTAAGAAGGCTGTCAGAGGAGTTCTCGGGACCCGCTTCCAGCGCGAAATGAAGCGGTTGAGTCCCGTCATCGAAGAGATCAAGGCGCACGAGGCGCGGCTGGCCGAGGCCTCGGACGACGATGTTCAGGCTCAGACCGGGCGCTTCCGGGAAGCCATCGCGGGGCGCACGTCGGAGCTCGAGTCGTCGGTCGAGGAGCTGCGTGAGAAGAGACGGCACACCGAGAACCCCGGGAAGCGGGCGAGCCACACGGAGCGAATCGCGGCGACCGAGGGCGAGCTGAACGAAGCGCTGCAGGAGGTCCTCGACGAGCTGCTGCCCGAGGCCTTCGCGACGGTGCGTGAGGCCTGCAGGCGCTTGATGGGGTCGGCCATCACCGTCACGGGCAACGAGATGTCCTGGGACATGGTGCCCTACGACGTGCAGCTCATCGGCGGGATCGTCCTGCACCAGGGCAAGATCGCCGAGATGGCGACGGGTGAGGGGAAGACGCTCGTCGCGACGATGCCAATGTATCTGAACGCGCTCTCCGGCAAGGGGGCGCACCTCGTCACGGTCAACGACTATCTCGCCCGCCGTGACTCGCAGTGGATGGGCACGGTTCTCGATTGGCTCGGATTGTCCGTGGCCTGCCTCGACGACACACAGCCGGGCTCCGCCGAGCGACAGGCCGCATATGCGGCCGACATCACGTACGGCACGAACAACGAGTTCGGGTTCGACTACCTGCGCGACAACATGGTCATCGACCTCTCGCAGCGGGTCCAGCGCCCCCACTCGTACGCGATCATCGACGAGGTGGACTCCGTCCTTGTCGACGAGGCGCGTACGCCGCTGATCATCAGCGGCCCCGCCGGTCGGGACGAACGAGACGTCTATCGGAAGTACAATGCGCAGGTTTCGGCGATGATCCGCCGGCAGGGGCAGATCGTGAGCGGCCTCATCGCCGAGGGCACCACGCTGTTGGAGGAGGCCGAAGCGGAGGACGACGGCGAGAAGCGCTGGGAGGCCGGTCTCAAGCTGCTCGCAGCGCAGCGGGGGGCTCCCAAGAACAAGCGGCTTCTCAAGATCCTGACCAAATCCGGCGTGAAGCAACTCCTGCAGCGCACGGAGGCCGACATCATGCGCGAGAAGCGCATGTCCGATGTCGATGAGATGCTGCTGTTCTCGATGGATGAGAAAGGGCATACGACGCAGATCTCCGATCAGGGGCTCGACGTCCTGTCCCCGAACGATCCCGACGCGTTCACCGTCCCCGACATCTCCGAGGAGGTGCAGCACGTCGAGGATAACGAGGAGTTCGACGCCGACCAGAAGCGCGAGGAGATCGAGCGGCTGGAGCGCGAATACGCGGAGAAATCCGAGAAGATCCACGTCATCCACCAGCTGGTGAAAGGGTACTCGCTCTACGAGAAGGACGTGGAGTACGTCGTGGAGGGCGGCGAGGTGGTGATCGTGGACGAAAACACGGGCCGGAAGATGCACGGCCGGCGCTGGAGCGACGGGCTGCACCAGGCCGTCGAGGCCAAGGAGGGCGTCTCGGTGCGCGGCGAGACGCAGACCCTCGCGACCATCACGATCCAGAACTACTTCCGCATGTACGACAAGCTGTCGGGCATGACCGGAACGGCGGAGACGGAAGAGGCCGAATTCCACGAGATCTATGGTCTCGAGGTCGTCGTGATCCCGACCAACCGCCCGGTACGGCGTCTCGACCACGACGACGTGATCTTCCAGACGAAGCGTGAGAAGTACGCCGCGCTCGTGGAGGAGATCGAGCGGATCAACGAGCAGGGCCTGCCGATCCTGGTGGGCACGACGAGCGTGGAGGTATCCGAGATCGTGGCGCGGATGCTCAAGCGGAAGGGTCTGTCGCACGAAGTCCTGAACGCCAAGCAACACGAGCGCGAGGCGCACATCGTCCAGAACGCGGGTCAACCGGGCGCGATCACGATTGCGACCAATATGGCCGGCCGGGGCACCGACATTAAGCTCGCCGATCCCTGCGTTCAGTGTGAGGTCTGCGGGATCCGCTCCGACACGGCGGCCTTCGGCCAGGCGGACGAGGAGCCCGATCTGTCCCGAGCGGAGATCAAGGAGCGCGGGTGCGAGGAAGAGCCGCCCTGCGGCCTGCAGATCCTCGGCACCGAGCGGCACGAGTCGCGTCGCATCGACCGGCAGCTGCGGGGCCGCTCGGGCCGTCAGGGTGACCCCGGCGCGAGCCTGTTCTTCCTCTCCCTCGAAGACACTCTAATGCGCCTCTTCATGCCCGAGCGGGTCGGGAAGATCATGGATCGACTCGGGGTCGAGGACGGAGAGGTCATCACACACCCCTGGATCACGAAGTCGATCGAGCGCGCGCAGAAGCGCGTCGAGATGCAGAACTTCGACGCGCGGAAGCGGCTCCTCGAGTACGACGATGTGATGAACCAGCAGCGGGAGGTCGTCTACGACCTGCGTCTCTACGCCCTCGAAGGTGGGGAGGATCTGAAGGGCGAGACCTGGGAGATGATCGAAGAGGCGTTACGCGCCGAGATCGACGATCATGTGGAGCCCGGAAGCGCCCACGACGAATGGGACCTGCCGGGCCTGAAGAACCGTCTACTGATCGAGTACCTGATCCACACCGACGCGCTCCCCCGCGCCGGGCACGCGAGCGCGGACGACTGGGCCGACTCGGAGGCCCTCGCCGATGCCGTCGTCGAAGCGGCCCACGACCAGTTCCACGCGAAGCTGGAGAGCTTCAAGGAGCTCTGGGAGCAGGTGCTTCGGTTCATCGTGCTCTCCGTGATCGACGAGAAGTGGAAGAACCACCTGTACGACCTCGACCACCTGCGCTCTTCCGTCGGGTTCCGGTCCTACGGGCAAAAGGACCCGCTGGTCGAGTACAAGAAGGACGCATACGAGCTATTCGTCGATCTGATCACGGACCTGCGTCGGACGGTGGCAAACAAGTTCTTCAAGGCCCAGATCGAGGTGCGTCGGCCGGCGCGGCCGAGCGCGCCGAAGATCACCGGCATGAGTGGCCCGGCGGAGGATGCGGGGCTCGGCGCCGGCCTGTCGCCGCAAGCCGCGCCCCGAGCGGAGCAGCCCGCGTTCAGCGCCGCGGGAGTGGCCTCGGCCGCGGCGGTCGACGAACGGCTGCGACCGGATGACACCGCGGCCAAGGCGGCGCTTGGGAGCGGACGGGGAGGCCGCGCGGCCGAGCCCGTGACGGCGGACAAGGAGCCGGGCCGAAACGACCCCTGCCCCTGCGGCAGCGGGAAGAAGTACAAGAAGTGCCACGGACGGGTAGGCTGACACCCCCACCCTGTCGACTTCCGGGGGCTGAACGGCCCCCGCGTCGGGTCAGTTGATGAGCGTCGTCGTCATCGACTGATTCATCGACATCTGCATGCCGCCGGCGTTGAGGTCCATTGCCATCGCCACTTCGCTGCTCGTCATGCGCCCGTGCGTCACGTCCATGACCAGCGTGCCGGACATCGTGCCGCCCGCCTCCATCCCGACGCCGCTCCCCTGACCGGACATTGAAACCGGACCCTCGAACGTGATCGTCGCGAACTGGGCGCCGCCGGCGGACGCGACCTCGACCAGCGTGTAGACGAGAGCCATGTCGATGGCTCCGCTGGCACCGGGCAGGCCCGGAAGCTCGCTCTGGATGTTGGCCTCCCACGTATCGCCGGTGGACACGGGCCCCTCGGGGAGCTCCAGTCGCATTCCGCCCAGCTGTCCCGCCAGCTGCTGCGCCTCCGGCGGCCCCGCGTCGATCCCGATGAACCGCCCGCGCGTGTCCATCCTCATGGTGACGGTCTCCCCCGTCTGATCCGGAATCTGCTGCTGGATCATCGGCATCGCGGGGGTCCGGATGTCGGCGGAGTCGGTCGTCATGGAGTAATGGACCACGTCCCCCTCGACGCCGATCACCGTCTGCGTCGTGTGGATGGTGCCGATCATGAACGGCTCGTCGGACGCAATCATCGGCGACTCCATGTGCATCTCCATGCCCATGACGTAGCGGGACACGAGTCCCTGTTCCGGGTTCATCCGAAGCAGAACGGACTGGGCGGACGCTGGAGTCGCGACAGTGAGCACGACGGCGGCGAGGAGCATGCCGCGGGCGGTTCGGGTGTTCATGAAGCCTCCGACAGCGAGGATGTGACCGGCCACATGCAGAATAGCCGTTCGGGAGCGCGCGCGCGCGCGCGGCGGCATTGAGCCCCGATTGACCGTCGGCCGGATCATCCGGCATGTCGCCGAGAATCCAGGAACTCCCTCTGTCGGAGCGCCCCAGGGAGCGTCTTCTTCGTCTCCGGGCGGACGCCCTCTCCACGCCAGAGCTGCTTGGCGTCGTCATCGGCGGGGGCGCGGTGGGACGTTCCGCCGTGGAGGTGGCGGCCGACCTGTTCGGCGCCCATGGGGGATCCCTGCGTACTCTGGCCGTCGCAGAGCCGCGCGGTCTCGAGCAGACCCCCGGCGTGGGTCCGGCGCGGGCCGCCGCGGTCGCGGCCGCGATGGCGCTGGGTCGTCGGCTGGCCGCCGAGCCGGCACGGGAGGCCAGCCGGATCACGGGGCCACGAGACGTCTTCGGTCGGCTGGGGCCTCTGCTGCGTGATCGGAAGCAGGAGGAGTTCTGGGTTCTCCACCTGGATACGCAGAACCGCATTCTGATCGAGAGGTGCCTGACGATTGGACTGCTCAATTCGTCCCTCGTTCATCCCCGAGAGGTCTTCGCGCCCGCGATAACGGCGGGAGCGGCCAGCCTCCTGCTCGCTCACAATCACCCGAGCGGCGATCCCGAACCGTCGCCCGAGGACATCGCCGTGACGCGGCAGCTCGTCGAGAGCGGGCGTCTGCTGGGGATCCCGGTCCGGGACCATATCGTGATCGGTGACGGGTCGTTCGTGAGCCTCAACGAGCGCGGTCTCTGTGGGTAGGGGCGTACTCGCGGGGGGGGCGCGACGGGGGCGTGGCACGTGTGCGCTTGCATCGGGGTATCGAGACCGCAGCTTCAGGTGGAGCCCCTCACCTCGGAGGGCTCCAGGTTGTCGCGACGGCCGATGCCCTCACCCACGATCCCCCCTGACACTCGAGCGAGGTGATGGAGAGCAGCGCGACGCAGGCACACGGAAAGGGGCAGAACCGGCGCGGAGCCGGTCCGCGCTCCCTGTTGCCCAAAGAGCTGCTCCAGGTGATCGCCGATCACGAGCACCACCTGGACCTCGACCTGCTCGCGCTCGCCTTTCAGTACAGCCTTGAGAAGCACGAAGGGCAGAAGCGAGCCTCCGGAGAGGACTACATCACGCATTGCGTGGAGGTCGCGCGGATTCTGAGCGAGATCCACCTGGACACGGTCAGCGTCGCGGCATCGCTGCTCCACGATGTCGTCGAGGACACGGACACGTCGATCGACGAGATTCATCGCGAGTTCGGTGAGGAGATCGGCACGATCGTGGATGGTCTCACGAAGCTGGCGCGTTTCGAGTTCGGCTCGATGGCGGAGCGGCAGGTCGAGACGTACCGCAAGCTCCTTCTCTCGATGGCGAAGGACGCTCGCGTGATCCTGGTCAAGCTCGCCGATCGTCTACACAACATGCGGACTCTCGAGCACGTGTCTCCGGCACAACGAGAGCGCATCGCGATCGAGACGCGCGAGATCTACGCCCCGCTCGCACACCGGCTCGGCGTCGCGCGCGTGAAATGGGAGCTCGAGGACCTTGCGTTCAAGCACCTGGAGCCCGACGCGTACCGGAAGCTCGCGAAGAGTGTTCAGCAGTCGCGGAAAGAGCGCGAAAGCCTGGTTCGACAGATGGAGGAGCCGCTGCGCGAGGAGCTGGAGACCGCCGGGATCGAGTGCCTCGTGACGGGTCGGCCAAAGCACCTCTGGTCGATCTACGGAAAGATGGTCAAGCGGGACAAACCGTTCGACGAGATCTACGACGTTCTGGCCATGCGGGTGCTCGTCGACTCCGTACCGGATTGCTACCACGCCCTCGGGGTCGTGCACAGTCGCTGGACGCCGCTTACGCATCGGTTCCACGATTTCATCGCGACGCCCAAGTCGAACATGTACCGGAGCCTGCACACCACGATCTTCGGACCGGGCGGCCGGTTGTACGAGATCCAGATCCGCACGAACGATATGCACCGCACCGCCGAGTACGGAATCGCGGCGCACTGGCGCTACAAGGAAGGGACACCGGACGGGGACGAGGTCGACGACAAGCTCTCGTGGTTCCGGCAGGTGCTCGAATGGCAGCAGGAGACGCGCGAGCCCGAGGAGTTCATGGAATTCCTCAAGATCGATCTTTTTCAGGACGAGATCTTCGTCTTCACCCCAGGCGGCGACGTGAAGCAGCTCCCCAAGGGGGCGACGCCGATCGACTTCGCGTTCGCCGTCCATACCGAGGTCGGGTTCCGGTGCTCAGGTGCCAAGGTGAACGGCAGGATCACTCCGCTCAGCCGGCCCCTACGCAACGGGGTGACCGTGGAGATCCTCACCTCGGACTCGCAGACGCCCAGCCGTGACTGGCTCGGGTTCGTCCGGACGTCGAAGGCCCGGCACAAGATCCGGCAGTGGATCCGCTCCGAGGAGAGGGAGAGCGCGATCCGGCTCGGTCGAGACATCCTGACCCGGCGGTTCCGACGGGTGAAGCGCGGCAAGCCCGATGAGGCGGTCCTGCGCGCGGGAGCGCAGAAGCTTGGCTACCAGACGGTCGACGACCTCTACGCGGCGACCGCGCGCGGCGATGTCAGTCTGACCCGCGTGACCCGTGCGGTCTTTCCGGAGAGCGTGCCCGAGGAGCCCGAGCGCGCCCCGAGCCCGCTCAACCGTCTCGTCGACAAAGTCTGGGCGGGAGGCGGCAAGGGCATTCGGATCCAGGGGCTCGACAACCTCGTCATCCGCTATTCGCAGTGCTGTCAGCCCGTCCCGGGGGACGATGTCATCGGATACATCACGCGGGGACGAGGCATCTCGATCCACCGGCAGGACTGCCCCAACGTTCTTCACCTCTCGAGCGACCCCGAGAGGCGGGTGGAGATTGAGTGGGATGACGACGCGGCGAGGCGATTTCTCGTCCGGATCGTCATGGAAGGCTCCGATCGGCACGGTCTCTTCGCCGATATCGCCAAAGCCGTGACGGATACGGGCACGAACATCCAGTCCGCCGACATCAAGGCCGTGGAGGGCGGAATGCGAGGACAATTCGTCGTCGAGGTCGAGAACCTCAGTCATCTCAAGCGGGTGATGCGGCGGGTCCAGAGGGTGAAGGGCGTCCTCTCCGTCGAACGGAAGGAATCTTTCGGCGAGAGCGATCTGACGCTGGAGTAGGGCCCGCAGAGAAGACTCCCGTGTGCCCGAACACTTCCCGAAAGCTCGACGGCACGATACTCTATCTCCCCCTTGCTTCGGAACGGAAAGCCAGCCGACCGCGCGAGGGCTCCACCAGGCGCCAGTGAGGACGACGGACCGACGTGCCAGACCTCGTCACCAGACCGGATGCGTTCGACCTTCAGCTCCCGTTCGAGCCAACGGGCGATCAGCCGGAGGCCATCCGACAGCTCTCCGAAGGAGTGCGGCGGGGCGACCATTGGCAGACGTTGCTGGGAGTGACCGGGAGCGGGAAGACGGTGACGATGGCAGCGGTCGTTGCCGAGACCGGGCTCCCGACCCTCATCATGAGCCACAACAAGACCCTCGCCGCGCAGCTCTACGGCGAGCTCAGGCAGTTCTTCCCGCGAAATGCCGTCGAGTTCTTCATCTCCTATTACGACTACTATCAGCCGGAGGCGTACGTCCCGTCGTCGGACACCTTCATCGAGAAGGACGCGTCCATCAACGAGGACATCGATCGGCTCCGCCTGAGGGCTACGTCCTCGCTCATGGAGAGACGGGACGTGATCGTCGTGGCCTCGGTATCGGCGATCTACGGTCTGGGCGACCCGGTCGGATACCGGGATCTGATGTTGACGGTCCACGAAGGCCAGGAGATTTCGCGACGCGAGATTCTCTCGGCACTCGTGAAGATCCAGTACTCGCGCAACGATCTCGATTTCAAGCGCGGGACGTTTCGGGTCCGTGGCGACGTCGTCGAGATCATGCCCGCGTACGAAGAACAAGGCGTCAGGATCGAGTTGTGGGGAGATTCGGTGGAGCGGATCTCCAAGATCGATCCTCTGACCGGAGCGACGATTACCCGCCTTCCGCAGATGGCAATATTCCCGGCGACGCACTACGCGACCCCCGAGGAGAAGCTCGAGGCCGCGGTCGGCGGCATCTACACGGAACTCGAGGCCCGGCTGCTGGAGCTGCGGACGGACGGGAAGCTGCTCGAGGCCCAGCGACTGGAGCAGCGTACGCGTTTCGACATGGAGCTCATCTCGCAGATGGGATTCTGTCCCGGGATCGAGAACTACAGCCGGCATCTGGACGGACGGGCGCCCGGGGAACGGCCGTACTGCCTGCTGGACTATTTTCCGGACGATTTCCTCGTCATCCTGGATGAGTCGCACGTATCCGTGCCGCAGATCGGCGGCATGTACGAAGGCGATCAGAGCCGGAAGCGAACACTGGTAGAATTCGGTTTTCGGCTGCCGTCCGCTCTCGACAATCGTCCGCTGTCGTTCTCCGAATTCGACGAAAAGGTGCAGCGCGCCATCTTCGTTTCCGCGACCCCGGGGAGCTTCGAGCTCGAGCGATCCCAGGGAGTCGTCGTCGAACAGCTCATCCGGCCGACCGGTCTCCTGGACCCCGCGGTCGAGATTCGGCCGGTTCGTGGCCAGGTGGATGACCTGCTGGGCGAGATTGCCGAGCGCACGGGCCGCGGCGAACGCGTGCTCGTCACGACGCTCACGAAGCGTATGGCGGAGGACCTGTCGGAGTTCCTCTCCCTCCGTGGCGTGAAAGTGCGCTATCTGCACTCGGACATCGCGACGATCGATCGCGTGAAGATCCTGCGCGACCTTCGTCTGGGGACGTTCGATGTCCTGGTGGGGATCAACCTCCTGCGGGAGGGACTCGATCTTCCGGAGGTGTCCCTGGTCGCGATTCTGGACGCGGACAAAGAGGGTTTCCTTCGCTCCGACAGGTCGCTGATCCAGACGATCGGGCGGGCGGCAAGGAACGTCGAAGGGAAGGCGATCCTCTATGCGGATTCGGTCACCGATTCGATGCGCAGGGCGATCGATGAAACGGGCCGCCGTCGAGAGGTGCAGGCGGCGCACAACGAGCAACACGGCATCGAGCCACGTTCGATCGTGAAGTCCATCAGCGAGATCCGTTTCTCGACCGCGGTCGCTGACGCCCACGAGCAGCCAGCCGTGGCCGAACGTGGTGGGGCGTACGCCGATCTGTCCCCGGAGGAGCTGGCGGAGACGCTGGAGAAGGAGATGCGCGCCGCCGCTACCGCCCTCGATTTCGAGGCCGCCGCGCGGCTACGCGACGAGTTGTTCGAGGTCCGGGTCAAGCTCGACGGTCGGAACCGTCGCGACGCCCGATCACGCGTCGGAGCGCTCCGCAAGACGGAGCCGGGCGTCCCGTGACCGGGGAGACGGCCGTGCGGGTCGCTCTCGACGGACTGGTCGAGTGGGGACGCCGATTGGGCCAGGTCGCCGCGCGCGAGCGCGTATTCGTCGCCCTCAGCGGCCCGCTCGGAGCGGGCAAGACCACGCTCGTGAAGGCTGCATGCGAAGGCGCCGGGTTCACGGGCGATGTCACGAGCCCCACGTTCACTCTGGTGCAGCGCTACCCCGCCGAGGAGCCGATCTACCATGCCGACCTGTACCGGATCGATCGCCCCGAGGAGCTGCGGGAGCTCGGATGGGACGACCTGACCGGAGGTCAGGCCGCCGTCTTCGTCGAATGGGCGGACAAGGCCGGCGAGGAGCTGCCGGCGGATCGCTGGGACATCCGACTCGAATACGCGGACGGAGGCGAGACGCGAACGGTCGAGGCGTCGGTGCTCGGTAGCGCCCCGGCGATTCCGGCCATCCCGTGAGAATGCTCGCGCTCGACACGAGCACCCGGCTCGGCAGCGTCGCCCTTGGAACGGGCGATGAAGTGATGGCGGAGACGATTCTGTCGGTTCGGGCCACCTACTCGGAGACCGTGTTGGACGAGGCGTCGCGTCTCATGGATCGGTGTGGGGTGCGCGCTCGCGATCTCGACGCTGTGGTGGTTGGCGCCGGGCCAGGTTCGTTCACTGGCGTTCGGATCGCGGCCTCTCTCGCGAAGGGTTTATGTTTCGCGAACGACCTCCCGCTGTTCGCGTACTCGAGCCTTCGGGTCGTGGCGGCCTCTGCCCCTCTCGATGAGATCTGCGCACTTTTCGATGCACGGCGGGACGAGGTCTATGCGGCGGCGTTCCCGGCGGGCGCCTCGGGTGGCGCGTCCATGGGGCCCCTGGCCGCGCCGATCGATCGGTTGCTGGAGACGATCACGGCGAGCGAGTGGTCGTTCGTCGGCGATGGGGCGCAGGCGCACAGGGACCGCATCGTCGATGCGGGAGGTCAGGTGCTTCATTCGCGTTTTTCCGCCCCGCGGGCGTCCGCGCTCCTGTGGTTGGCGGCGGTGGTGCCAGACGAAGGTCGCGTGGACGATCGCGGTTCGTGGGAGCCGGACTACGTCCGCGCCTCCGGGGCGGAACGAAGAGTGGGCGCCCGTGCATGAGCCGGGGGTCGCGAGCCGGGCCGGGGGCGAGCCCCGAATTCGCCCTATGAGGTCAGCGGACCTCCCGCAGATCCTCGAGATCGAGAACGCGTCGTTCGCGACGCCCTGGTCTCCGAAGACCTTTCTCAACCTGCTGCGTCGGCCGAACGCCGCATTGTTCACGGCGGAGTACGTGCCGGGGGACGTGGTCGGGTACGCGGTAATCTGGTTCGCGGGTCCCGAGGGCGAGCTCGGCGACCTCGCCGTGCGGGCGGAGGGACGGCGACGGGGGGTCGGGTCGGCGTTGGTCGAAGCGGCGCTCAGTGAGGCGGCGCGGCGCGCATCGCAGGAAGTCTATCTGGAGGTCCGGGAGAGCAACTTGGCGGCTCGCAACCTGTACGAACGCCACGGGTTCGAGGTCGTAAACCGGCGCACGGGGTACTATTCCGATCCCGTGGAGGACGCACTCGTCATGCGCCGCTTCGTGCCCACGGCGGGCGCGACCGGTTCGAATTGACCGTCTTTTGGGGCCTGTCTAAGTTCGAGGCCCGCTCAACTATCGAGGAAGGAACACCATGTCCCGCAGCTTGAACAAGGCCACCCTGATCGGAAACCTGGGTGCCGATCCCGAAGTCAGATCTACGAATACCGGCACGCGCGTAGCCACGCTTTCCGTCGCGACCAGCCGCCGCTGGACGAGCCGCTCGGGGGAGCAGCAGGAGAAGACGGAGTGGCACCGCGTGATCTGCTGGGACAAGCTCGGGGAGATCGCCGAGCGCTACCTCAAGCGCGGCGACCGGCTCTACGTAGAGGGACGGATCGAATACCGGCAGTGGGAAGGGCAGGATGGGCAGACTCGCTACACGACCGAAATCCGCGCGAACGAGATGATCATGCTCGGGAGCAGCGGCGGACGGGACGACTTTCAGCAATCGGCCCCGGCGCCCGCCGGCAAGTCGGCCGATTTCTCCGAGTTCTCCAACGAGTCGCTGGCCGGTGAGGACGACCTGCCCTTCTAAGACGTCCCGGGTCCCGACTCTGCACTAATTGCAGGGCGGGGCCACATTTGTGCCGGTCGAAAGGCCGGCGTACGTTTTCGGCGTGTGGTGGATGAGGCCCGGTACCGCGTCGACGAGGGCGTTACGCGGTGCCGTACGGTCCAGGCGCGGAAGTCCGGATGTTGCAGGCTTCCGTGCGTGCGGGAGGTGGTCGAAGCGCCTTCCGACCGTAGAGGGCCTGCTTCGGGAGGAGGAGCGCGATGGGTGGGGAGTCGTGGAAGGTGTGGCGGAGACCGGATTCGTGGGTGCCAAGGATCGGGATCCCGGTTCTGACGTGTGTCCTTTCGTTCCTCGTATTTCCGGGTATAGTCGTGGCCCAGGAGGAGACTGAACCCTCCAAGGCCGCCGAGGACCAGGCCCGCGAGATCACTCATGAGGTCCGGCCCGGGGACACGCTGTGGGGGCTGGCGGGGGCATACCTCGCGGATCCGTTCCTGTGGACGCGGATCTATGAGCTCAACACCCAGGTCGTAGAGGACCCGCATTGGATCTTCCCCGGCGAACTCCTCGCCCTTCCGGGCGCGTTCATGACCGAGGCGGCCGCGGATGCGTCAGCGGTCGCGGTGGAGACGCTGGAGTCGTGGGACGCGGCCCAGGAGCAGCAGGCGGTGCAGGAGACCGGTCGACGCGGCGTGAGCTGGTTCGGCGGGTCGAGCCTGTTCGACGACTCTCCCGACGTCGGCAACGTCATCGGCCTGCTCGAGGTGGAGATGTATCGGGAGCCGCTGCTGGTCTCGGAGAGCGACTTCTACCGTGCGCCGTTGCTGGTCGGTCGCGAGGAGGTCCAGTTCACTGGCCGCACGGTCCGGAAGCTCGAAGGGAATCCTCTCAACCTGCGCATCCCCGCCGGGGTCCGACTGTACGATCTCGTGATCATCGAGCTGGACCGACTCGACGTGGTCGCGGGAGACGAACTCCGCGCGATCCACTGGGAGGAAGCGGCGAACGGTCGCCGGATCGCGAAGTCTGTCGCCCTGCTCGAGGTTCGGGAAGCGGACTCGGAGACCGCTCGGGCAGAGGTGACGCGGCTGTACGGGGACTATCAGGTCGGGGACGTGGTGATTCTGGCCGAAGGCTTCGACGTGTCCCCCACGCTTTCCCAGGCGGTGGAACAGGACGGCCTGAAGACCGAAGTGATCTCTGCGGAGGTCGACCAGGCTCTCCTGGGCGAGAACGAGATGGTGTTCCTCGCGGCGGGCGATCGTGATGGCGTCCGCGTCGGCGACGAGTTCGCCCTCTTCGACATCCGGGACGATGCCAGTGCGCGCTTCGAAGACCGGCTCGCGACCGTCCGGATCCTGCGGGTCACCGACGAGACCTCGACGGGTCGAATCGTGGACCTTCGCGATACGTCCCCCCAGGCGGGATCGCCGGCACGTCGCATCCTCCGGGTGGTCGGAGGCTGATTTCGGCGGGGTGCGCCGCCACAGCGCGCACCCCGGCTCCTCCCCCGAGGCACCGCCCCTGACGGGCGCGCCGGCGGCACGTCCGTGATCGCCGGCCTCCTCGGACTCGCGGTGGCGGGATACGCCGTCGCCTGGCTCCTGCAGCTCCAGTCGTTCTCGCGGGCCGAAGACGCCGTGTCGACTGCCTCCGCACGCGTGACCGCGGGAGCCGCGCTCGCGCACCTGGCCGCGCTCGTCGCCTTCGGAGTGGCTCATCGCACCATGCCGCTCGCCGGTTTCGGGCCGACGGCCGCCACCCTGTCCCTGGTGACCGTCATGGCACTACTCGTTCTTACGAGGAGGGCCGAGGGCGCGCTCGCCGGCCTGTTCGCGCTCCCTCCGATCATCGCGCTCGCGGGAGCCGCGATCGTCGCTGGGCTCGAGCCGCCGCAGTCGGTGTCCGGACTCCGAGGGGCCCTCTTCATCTTCCACGTAGCGACGGTCCTGCTCGGATACGCGATTCTGCTCGTGGGGTCGGTGGCGGCCGCGATGTATCTGCTGCAGTTTCGAGCGCTCAAGCAGAAGGAGTTCGGAAACGTCTTTCGCTCATTCCCGTCCCTGGAGACGCTCGATCGAACGAGCGCGATCGCCCTCGCGGTGGGGCTCTCGGTGCTGACTGTCGGGCTCGTGGCCGGATGGAGCTTCACGATCTCTGCCGGTAGGAGCCTTGTCCTGACCGATGCCGATGTCGCCTTCGGCCTGCTCACGTGGGCCGTGTACGGGGCCGCAATCGCAGTTCGCTACACCCCTGGCGGGAGAGGCGAGCGCGCCGCGGGCATGACCGTATTCGCCTTCGTGGCGAGTGCCACCGCCTTCGCGCTTCTGCGAGCCATTTCCACGACTCCAGAGCTTTTCCTGTGAGCCGTCCCCGGGACCTCGTCGTCACCGGCCTCAGCCATCGGACGGCTCCGATCGAGCTTCGGGAACGGTACGAGCTTTCCGGCGAGCGCCTGCGTCGCTGGGCGGCTCGGATCGCCGACCTCGACGAGGTCGCGGAATGCGTGGTCCTCTCGACGTGCAACCGCACCGAGTGCTACGCCACCGGGCCGTCGGGTTCGGACGTCGCGGTGGCCGTGCGAGCCGAGCTCGACCGGGCGGCTGGGCTGCCGCGGGGGCAGGCCCGTTTCTTCAATCTGGAGGGATACGACGCCGTCCGTCACCTGTTTCGCGTCACGTCGGGGCTCGACTCGCTCGTGATCGGAGAGGCCCAGATCCAGGGCCAGGTCGCCAACGCGTACGAGCGCGCGGGGACGGAGGTGCTCGGCCCGGTCCTCCACAGGCTGTTCCAGTCGGCCCTGGCGGCCGGCGGCCGCGTCCGCGCGACGACATCGATCTCGCGGGGCGCCGCGTCCATCCCGTCGGCCGCCGTCGAGCTCGCCCGGAAGGTTTACGGCTCCCTCGCCGGACGCTCGGTGCTGGTCGCCGGGACCGGAGAGATGGGGCGTCTGACTGTCCGCTGCCTGCGAGGCGAGGGGGTCCAACGGGTCTTCCTCGCGAGCCGACACCGAGGCAGAGCCGAGCGGGTGGGCAGAGAGCTCGATGCGATTCCCGTGGACCGCGAGGCGATCTGGGGTCTGATGCGGGAGGTGGACCTGCTCGTAACGGCCACCGACGCCGAAGCGGCCTTCGTGACCGGCAATCGCCTCGCGGCGGCCCACGACGACTCGCGTAAGGTCGTCGTGCTGGACATCGCGGTCCCGCGGAACGTCGAGGAAACCGTATCGGTCCTTCCCGGTGTCTTCCTCTACAACGTCGACGACCTGCAGCGCGTCGTCGACCAGACGCTTTCGGCCCGCAGGTTCGAGAACGATGGGGCGGAGGCGATCATCGAACACCATGCGGGCCGGTACTGGGTCTGGCACCGGACCCGGATGGCGGCGCCCCTAATCCGCGGGATGAGGGAAGCGGCGCACCGTATCCTCGCCGCGGATCTGGAGGCGAGGCTGCCGGCCGGTCCGCGGGATGTCGACCGAACGGAGGAGCTGCGCTTGGCAAGTCGCACGCTACTCAACAAGATACTGCACGGACCCACGCAGGCTCTCCGCCGTCTGGCGGAGCAGACGGAGGATGAGCGCGAGTTCCAGGAGTTCGCGGCGCACTTCTTCGAGCCGGGCGATACGTGGGAGTCCTCGCGGACCGCGAGAAACGGTCTGGGGTAGCAGCCGCGCGTCGAACGCCGACGGCGGTCCGCAGGGGAGCGGGGTGGACGAGGGAGCGAGGAGGAAGTGCATGAGCCCGGGCAGGGTGCTGGTGACCGGCGGCGCCGGCTTCATCGGATCGCACGTTTGCGATCGATATCTCTCCGACGGGTGGGACGTCACCGCCCTCGATGACTTGAGCAGCGGTCGGCGCGAGAACGTATCGCCCGGCGTCGAGTTTGTGGAAATGGATGTCCGCTCCGCGGAGGTTCGAGACCTGTTCGCCGATGGGCGGTTCGATGTCGTGAATCACCACGCCGCGCAGATCGATGTCCGGACCTCCGTTGCCGATCCATGGCTCGACGCATCGATCAATCTCGGCGGTCTTCTGAACCTGCTTCAGGCAGCGGTCGAGTTCGGGCTCCGGCGCTTTGTCTTCATCTCCTCCGGTGGGGTCGTCTACGGTGAGCCCGACGTTCTGCCGACGCCGAGAGAGGCTCCGAAACAGCCGCTCTCTCCCTACGGCGTCAGCAAACTGAGCTCGGAGTTTTACCTGCAGGCCTTCAGGCAGCTGCACGGGCTCGAGTACGCGGCGCTCCGCTATTCGAACGTCTACGGCCCCCGCCAGGATCCGCACGGCGAGGCCGGAGTCGTGGCGATCTTCTCGCAACGGATCCGGGACGGCGAGACGCTTACGATCTTCGGAGATGGCGAGCAGACGCGGGACTACGTGTTCGTGCGGGATGTCGCGGAAGCCAACCTGCTGGTGACGGGCGCGGATTTGCCGAAAGACGGAGGCCTCGATTCTGTGGCATTCAACGTCGGGACGGGGATCGAGACGAGCGTGAACCGGCTCGCCCGAACCCTGATCGATGTGGCGGAGAACCGCGTGCCGATCGAATACGCTCCCGCGCGGCCCGGCGAACTCATGCGCAGCTCGCTCGATTGCTCGGCCACGGCGGCCATCGGGTGGTCGCCATCGTTCGATCTCGAGGCGGGGCTGCGCGAAACGTACGAGTTCATAGTGAGAGCGGTCGCGTGACGGCCCTGATCGCCCTTACCATCGGCCTCGCGCAGGCGCGCGTGATCGACTCACCGTTCGACATGGTGTGGGGTGCGACCCCCGCCACCAAGATCATCCTCCTGGTTCTCGCCGCGTTCTCGCTGATCTCCTGGGTCCTCATCATCTGGAAGTGGCGAGAGTTCCGTGAACTGAACGATCAGGCAGACCGGTTCGTCTACGCCATGGAGGGAGCCCGCGGGCTGCACGATCTGCACGGGGCGCTCGGACGGCTGGAAGAGTCGCCCTTCACGCGTGTGTTTCGGGAAGGCGTGAGCTTCTTCGGCGACCTGCGACCCGGAGCGCTCGATACGGCGGCGAAGCCGGGAGACGGCCTGTCTCCCACGCAGCTCGACACCCTCTGGCTCGTCCTGGAGAAGAACCTCTCGCAAGAGCGGGACGACCTCGGACACGGTCTTTCGTGGCTCGCGATCATCGGATCCGTGAGCCCGCTTCTGGGTCTCATGGGGACGGTGGTAGGCGTGATGATCTCGTTCATCGGGATCATGGGCGAGGGGTCCGCGAACATCGCGTCGGTGGCTCCGGGAATCGCCGAGGCACTGACCACCACGGTCACCGGGTTGGCCGTCGCCATCCCGGCTGTGATCGCGTACAACCTCTACGCGTCGCGCCTACGTCTGTTTACCGGGGAACTCGAGGGGTTCGCGAGCGAGTTCATCGGAACCCTGGCGAGGGAGGGCCGGATTTGAAGCGGCGGTTCTCGAACGACGATTCGCAACTGGACGTCTACGCCGAAATCAACGTCACGAGTCTCGTCGACGTCGCTTTCACGCTGCTGATCATCTTCATGATTACCGCCCCCATCCTGCAGGGCGGGATCGAGATCGCCGTGCCCGAAGCGGCCGCGGGACCGCTGTCCGCTGAGGAGTCGCTCGTCGTGTCGATCGACGAGGAAGGACAGATATACGTCGATGATGCTCCCGTCACGTTCGACGAATTCGACGCCACGATCGACAGACTGCTCGACCAGCAGGAAGGGGACGACGTGTTCCTCAAGGCGGATCGAGGCCTCGCGTTCGGTGAGGCGGTTCGGGTCATGGGGCGTCTCCATGATGCCGGTGCGGCCGTGAACGTCATCACGGATCCGTCCGATCGGGATCGGCCGTGATCGGGATCACGCGTCGCGACTCTGTGCGGGAACGTCCTCCTCGCCTCGCGCTGATCGGATCCCTGTCCGTGCACGGGGCACTCATCCTCATCACGGTCCTCGCGGCCCGGGTGCCACGGTCCCCGCAGCTCCAGTCGATCCGTGTGCGCATGGTGACGGCGGCCCCCGAAGACGCACCGATCCGAGCAGATCCGGCCCCCCCGGAAGTCGCCGAGGAGGAGTTCCGGCCGCCGCCGCCCGACCCGACCCCCGACCCCGTCCCGCAGGTGGAGACGCCGAAAGTCGAGGCGGAGACGCCGCCTCCGCTGGAGCCGGAGCCCGAGCCCGCCCGCACCGAGGACGTCGGCGATGAGGCGATCAACGTCCAGACCGAAGGTGCGAGCTTCTCGGACCCGGAGTACATGCGGAATATCATTCGAGAGATCCAGCGCTACTGGCGGCCGCCGGCCGGCGGTCGGGCCTATCGAGCCGAGATCTCATTCGTGATCCACCGGGACGGCCGGGTCACGGACATCGAGTGGGTACGCAGGTCGGGAAGCGCACAGTTCGATCTGCTGTGCAGCAGCGCGGTGGAGTCTGCCGGCCGGGATCAGGCTTTCGGCCCGCTACCGGACGCGTATCCGCGCGATGAGCTGTTTGTCTCGTTCTACTTCGACCCGACGGTTCGCTAGATGACCGGAGGGATCTTCATGGACTCGATGGGCGGGGGTTGGGGAGAATGATGCGTGCGGCGCTTGGCCGAAGGTGCGCGGTGACTGGCGCGACTCTGGGTTCGATCGCGGTGCTGGCTCTGTACGGGCCGGTCGCGGCGCAGGAGGAGGGCGTCCGGCTGGGCATCACGTATCAACCCGGGTATGTCCCGGCCCTCGTCGTCGCTCCGATCCAGGCGGACGATGCCCTTCGCGCCGTGGCTCTCGAAGCCGCGGACATCCTGCGGACGGATCTGGATTTCTCCGATCGTTTCGAGGTGGTCCCGGTCCCCGATTCGATGCGCTCGGGCGGACCCCCGAACTACCAGCTGTGGAACCGACTCGGGGCGGTCTGGCTCGTGACGGCCGACATCACCGGATCGGCGACGGCCCCGATCCTCCGGGTGGGCCTCCACGACGTCGTGTACGGCGATCTGAAGAACATCCAGGCGTTCAGCCTGCCCGATCCGAACAGCGTCGATTTCCGTATGGCCATCCACCGGGCCTCGGACGCGGTGGTGTCCTGGGCGACCGACGGTGCCGCCGGGATCGCCGCCACCCGGATCGCGTTCCGAAGGAAATCGAGCGACGGATCTTCGGCCCTCTGGATCATCGACAGCGACGGCGAGAACCCCCGGCGTGTCGAGACGGGAGCGTTCTCCGTCTTTTCGCCGGCGTTCTCCACTGACGGGACGCGAGTGGCCTACGTGATTCAGGATGAACAGGGCAACACGGCGGTCCTCGAGACCAACCTGGTGACCGGGCGCCGGCGAACCGTGGCGACGACGAACGGCGTGATCCTGACGCCGGCATACGCGCCGGACGGTCGCCTCGCGTACGCCGCGACCTCGG
>Ga0224508_10001339_pt1 | contig 22197 bp, 15 predicted proteins | sample SF_Jan12_sed_USG_4_FD_170157 | JGI IMG/M metagenome (GOLD analysis project Ga0224508, IMG submission 170157) | Sediment microbial communities from San Francisco Bay, California, United States - SF_Jan12_sed_USGS_21 | ecosystem: Environmental > Aquatic > Marine > Sediment | place: USA... | reverse complement strand
GGTCAGGTTGAGATTCTTGTAGACGCGTTTGCACAGCCGCTCGAGCTTGGGCTCGATGCCGTCGGGTAGTCCCTTCGCCTTCGCATATTTGATCCCAGCCTTCTTCTGGTAATCCACATCCCATTTGACCTTCGCGGTCGCGATCAACGGGACGCCGTCGTCCCGACTCGTCGAGGTCAACTCCCACGCCGGGAAGGTCTGAAGACGCCGGTTGCCTATCACGGCCACGTACAGCTCGCGGCCGTCGATAAAACGTTCGGCGATGGCGTCGGTCCGGAGACTCTCGTGGATGAACCGAACTCGCTCCGCGAGCTGGGCATCATCGTGGACCAGCGACGCCAGCGCTATTCCGACCGACCCCTCTTCCGTCAACGACTTGACGAACAACGGGAAGTCGAGTCTCTTCGGCCGCCGCGTACGCTGACCCAGAGCAAATACGGCGAAGTCGGGCACCGGAACACGATGGTAGCTGAGGACCTGTTTGGCTAGCGCCTTGTCGTGGGCCAGCAGCAACCCTCGCGGGTTACACCCGGTGTAGCGCCGTTTCATCAACTCCAAGTAACTCACGACGTGATGGTCGTAGACCGAAACACCGTGGAATTCCTCGAGCAGATTGAACGCGATGTGTGGATTGAATTCTTCGATCGCCTTGCGTAGCACGCTCAGATCGTCGCGGAGACCGAGCGCCAGTACTTCGTGGCCGAGATCGTCGCCCAACGTCGCGATCACGTCGTACTCGGTCTTCCACTTGGTCATCTCCTGTTCGCTGACACCTTCCAGCGAGTCCGGTGGGATCAGGTCTTCGTGCATCGGCACGAGGATGCGCAACTTCCTGTGTTTTCCCTGCCGTCGCGTTTTGCTCACAGCGGGATCTCCCTGTGGGTCCAATGCATGCAGTGCATCGTGTGGACGGTGACCAACATCATGGCCTCTTGGCGGGCCCGGTTGATGGGCATCGCGAGTCGCAGCTTCTTCTCGCGGCTGCGATCGATCATATCCTGCAGCACCTGGTCAACCGTGTAGGTGTGAGCGCCGGTCCACTCAGCAATCCTCTCGCGGATATCTTTGCGGATCCCACGGAGGAAACTCGCGGCCGTCGGCCGCGCAGCGTGCTGCTTGTCGTTCGAGAACAACCGCGCCAAGTCGCGGTCGTAGTATTCATCCCACTCGACGCCGTAGTGGGCGCGCTTCTTGCGGTAGTGCTGGCGCAAGGTCAGCCTGAGGTCCTTCAACGGATAGATCTGAGCGCGCGAACGGACGGGTGCCGGCCTGCCGGCAATCTCCTGCATCAGCTCGTCGACGTACTCGAGCTTGCGTAGCGCCGCGTACCAGTTCTTGTAACGTTTGCGCCATCGCGAACGCGGCGTAAGCCAAACCGCAAACGTCTCGGCGAAGTCTTCGGCTGGGTGCGCCTGGGCGTACCACGCCGCGAGGTGAACGACGTAGTTTCGGCTGTTCGGTTTGGGTTTGTAGGAGTTGGGATAGGGCTGGCTGAAGCTGCCGAAGATCTCGCGCCAGCGCTTGCGGCGGTGTAGGCGATAGGCCGTATCGATAGCGTGACCGGCCTCGTGTCGAAGGATGCGCCTGCACTCCCCTTCCGTGCCACCCTCGACCTCGAGCATTTTCTTCTGTTCGAGCTTCCTCAGCCGCGGATGTGCGAGATAAAACGGGAGCGCGATCCCGGGGACACCATCGGGCGAGAACCACTCGTTCGAGAGCCAGACGTGGGGCTTGTGCCGGATATTGCGTTGCTCGAGTTCGTCGTACAGTCTGTCGATCGGTGGTCCGAGCGGGGTTCGTTCGATTTTGAGATCGAGATCGCAGAGACGGAGGTCGAGCAATCGATCGTCGTCGTAACGCGCCCAGTTTTTTCGTCTTCGTTGCACGGACTACCCCAGCATTACTCGTAGTAGACGATGTCGCAGAGCCCGGCCGGCCGGTAACCGAGCGAACGGGCGAGTCGTTTGGAGACGGGATTGGCCGCGCACCACTCGGGTCGCAGGTCCCGTTCCCGGCAGGTCAAAAGCATGCGTGCGGCGACCGCGCGGGCAAGACCGAGCCGGCGAAAATCGGGATGAGTCCCGATGGAGACTTCGACACGCCTGGACGAAATGGCGTAGGAACTGGTCTGCGCCGCGACACGCCCGTCGGACGCGACGACTGCGTATCCGATTCCGTGCTCGACGAGCGCTTCGGGTGACGAGAACACCTGCATGGCATGAGGCCGGAGATCATCGCCGAACTGCCGCGCCAAAGCGACGTCGATGGGCTTGATCTCGAACCCATTCTCGAGATCCTTGGCGGCCGCTTCGAGGTGTGCGTCGTCCAGCGCATACAGCGCAAAGGTTCGCATCGTGCGGTCGCTGCAACGCTCGCCCATCAATCGATCGACGAGATCTCTCCAGGACTGCGAATCCGGCAGCAGGATCTCGACGGGGGGCGTCAGATCCCTGAGCCACTTCACGGCGAGCGAATGCCCGGCATCGCCGCTGAAGATGGCAAAACAACCGAGATCGATCCGTCCGACCCGCGGGTTTTCGGGATCGTCGTAACAAAGCGCTCCCAGACGCCGTTCCAGCGCCGATTCGATCACCGCGCGCAACGTGGTGTGTTCATCGAACAGCCCCATGATCCGGCATGTTAACCGGCCGCGGCGACTTGTCGTATATATTTCGAGGATCGCTAGGACGGCGCAGGTACGCTGAACAGGTATACGCCGTTGGCTTCGACCTCCATCTTCAGACCGCCCAGGAAAGCGTCGATACCGTCGCGTCCGCCGTCCCTCGACAAGTATCCGTAGAGCCCCTGCGCGCGTTCCAGTCGATCCATTTCCCCGGTGTCCAGCAACACGTGCGTGAAAACCTGATCGCGAAGTTCGGCCGTCAGGCAATCTACCGCGGCCGGATCGTCGATCAGCGGGGCGATCCACGGATCGTCCCAGACGTACGTAAAGGCGCACTCCCGGTTGATGTACGCCGACCGCGCGCTGCCGATGATCCGGATTCGAGCCGATGAATCCAGGTTTTCGTTGATGTAGCGGGCGACGGGTGTGTAACTCAAACGTTCAACGAGGTAATCCTCCGGGGTGGTCTTGCCCAGTAGAACGCGACTACCCTCGCCGGAGATCGACTCGCACATGTTGAACGAGAAGATGAAACCGGGGACCGCGATCGCGGCGAAGACCAGACCCAACACGACGCGCACGAGGGGAAGGCGGAAACGCTCCCAAAGAACGGCCCCTGCAATCGGCACCAACACCAACGCCGGTGCGTAGACCCGCAGGTACGAGGTAAAGAATACGACGCCGATAGCCAGGCTGGCGGCTGCCAGACCGAGCATCCACGTTGCATCGCGGCGGCGGGAGAACAGCAAACCCGACAGCAGCAAGGGAATCCAGACCCGCGAAAGCTCCCCTCCGGAACCGTACCCGGAGCGCCAGCCGATGGCGGCGAGCCGCTTCACGCTAGCAATCGGCGATCGATCGAGGTTCATCCCGGTCTCTGCGCGCATCCGGGCGGCGTTGTCGGCGTCCCAGCCGGTCCCGCCCAGCGACTCGTAAAACGCGGGGAAGAACGGATTCCCGCGATGCGCGGTGTTGCGCAAGAGCCAGGGCGAGGCCACACCGACGGCGAGGAGCAGCACGAGCAAGCCGTGTCTCCAGCGAACGCGCACTTTCGATCTCACGACCCACGGTAGCGAGATCGCGGCAAGACCAACCGGAGCGAGATTGGAAAACTTGACACCGACGGCAAGCCCCAGGAGCACACCGCCGACGATCCACGGGCGGTAGCCGTCGGTTTCCTCTCCATCCAGAATCGCGGCGAATCCGGCGAGCAGGAAGAACGCCCCGATCATATCGACCTTCAAGAAGATCGCCTGGAACCAGAAGAACCACTGGCTCACGAGCAACAGGTACGCCAGGTTACCGGCGACCCTCCCGAAGCGATCGACAACGATTCGGCGCAGCGCCAGCGCCGCCAAAGCACTGAGCAGGAAACCGGTGAGACGCGCGGCGACTTCGCCGCCGGCTGCCAGCGCGAGGGTCAAGATCATCTCGGTGTTCTGTGGGTAGCCCGCGAGGCTGAACGCTTCGGGATAGGCCAGCGAGCCGGTCGCCAGGTAGAGATTCGGGAGACCGAGGTGATACACGAGCGCGTCGTAGAAAACGGGTGGCAGCGTCGCGTAGAGCAGCCCGGCGATCAACGGGAGGCTCAGGATCATTTTCTCCGGCACCTGAGAACGTACGTCCGACGCGATCCAGTCGCGAAATCGTGCCGCACAATCGATCAAAGCGACGAGCACACCGGCCGCGAGAAGAAGAGTCAGCGACGATCCGCCGAGTAACCCGGCGCTGCCGAGGACAAACACGACGGTGGCGAGAGCCCCCAACCCCAGACCTAGAGCAGTGTAGGGCGCGAACCCCAATATGAGACCGGCGGGCCAAAGGAGCTTCAGAACTCCCCGCCCCAGCGTCCAGGCCGTTAACGGCACGGCGGCCGCGACCGCGAGTTGGGTCGCCCAGGAAAAGATCCAGGGATTAGGCTCGGTCACCCGTTACGAACAACCGCTCGTCGCCCCGCAGTTGACGCAGGCATAGCAAGCGCCGCTACGGACCATGATCTCGCCGCACTCCGAACACGGCGGGGCATCGGCCTGGGCGACGAAAACCGCACGCTCCTGCTCGGCCAGTTTGACCTTGGCGTCGGCATCAGGTTCGAAATCGCCGGTTTCGTTGTTTTGGAGCCCGCCCCCCGGTTGCTGCTCTTCGGCGAGGAACTGCAGTGCCAGCCAGCGAAACACGTAATCGACGATCGACTTGGCCATCGGGATGTCCGGGTTGCCGGTAAAGCCCGATGGTTCGAATCGCACGTGGGCGAATTTTTCGGCGAGGAAGCGGAGCTCCACGCCGTGTTGCAACGAGAATGAAATCGCGGTGGCGAAGGCGTCGGCAAACCCGGCGAGCGTCGAGCCGGCCTTGCCCAGCGTGACGAAGATCTCGCCCGGTTGACGCGTGTCGGGATACAAACCGACGGTGATGTAGCCCTCGTGGCCCGCAACCGAAAATTTGTGCGTGATCGAATCACGCGTGTCCTCGAGCTTGCGACGCGCCGGCATCAACTCCTTGCCGGCGACGACCGCCGCGCCGGATCCCTCGACACCGGTGGACAGCGGTTGCGTGCGCTTGCAGCCGTCGCGATAAATCGCGATCGACTTCAGCCCCAGACGCCAGGCTTCGATGTAGGCATTCTGGATATCCTCGACGGTCGAGTCGGAGGGCATGTTGACCGTCTTGCTGATCGCGCCCGAAAGGTACGGCTGCACGGCGGCCATCATCTTGATGTGGCCCATATGATGGATCGTACGCACGCCGTTTTGCGGTTTGAACGAGCAGTCGAACACCGGCAGGTGTTCCTCGGCGAGTAGTTCGTTGCCCTCGATCGTGCCCTGTTCGTCAACATGATCGACGATCCGCTGGATCGTTTCGAGCTCGTAGCCGAGTTTCTTGAGCGCCAGCGGCACCGAATGGTTGACGATCTTGAATACACCGCCACCGACCAGTTTCTTGTACTTGACGAGGGCCAGGTCCGGCTCGATCCCGGTGGTGTCGCAATCCATCATGAATGCGATCGTGCCCGTCGGTGCCAGTACCGTGGCCTGGGCGTTCTTGTACCCGTGCTCGGTCCCCAGCGTCACCGCATCGGCCCACGTCCCGCGTGCCGCGGTCAGCAGGTCGGAAGGAACTGCGGAGGAATCGATACCGTTGGCGTGGCTCTGGTGTTTGCGCATGACCTGGAGGAACGGCTCGCGGTTGCGTGAAAATCCCGTGAACGGGCCGCTCTTGGCCGCGATGCGCGCCGATTGGCTGTAGGACTCACCGCACATCAGCGCGGTGATCGACGCTGCATAGTGCCGGCCCTCGTCGGAATCGTAGGGCAAGCCCCGCGACATCAGCAAAGCCCCGAGATTGGCGTAACCCAGACCCAGCGGCCGGTACTCATGCGAATTCTTACCGATTGCCGGCGTCGGGTAGCTTGCATTATCGACCCAGATTTCCATCGCGGTCGTCGTGACGGCGACCGCATGACGAAAAGACTCGACGTCGAACTCGCCATCGGGACGACGGAATCGCATCAGGTTCAACGAGGCGAGATTGCACGCCGAATCGTCGAGAAACATGTACTCGCTACACGGATTCGACGCGTTGATGCGCGCCGTGTTCGGACACGTGTGCCACGCGTTGATCGTGGTGTCGTACTGGATGCCCGGGTCGCCGCACAACCACGCCGCCTCGGCCATCTGACGCATCAATTTATCGGCCCGGAACGTTTCGGCGGGTTTCCCCGAGGTCACCTCCCGCGTCTGCCAGTTGCCATCCGCGAGAACCGCGCGCATGAACTCGTCGGTGACGCGCACCGAATGGTTGGCGTTCTGGAAAAACACCGAATCGTAAGCGCCCCCGGGCACGTTGAACTCGCCCGAGTATCCGGCGTCGATGAGCGCCCAGGCCTTCTTCTCTTCGGTGGCCTTGCAATTGACAAAGTCTTCGATATCCGGATGGTCGCAATTGAGGATGACCATTTTGGCCGCACGGCGCGTCTTGCCACCGGACTTGATCACTCCGGCGAAGGCGTCGTAGCCCTTCATGAACGAAACCGGGCCCGATGCGGTCCCACCACCGGCGAGATTTTCCCGGCTGGAGCGCAGCGTGGACAGGTTCGAACCGGTCCCCGAACCGAACTTGAACAGCATCCCCTCGGTCTTGGCCAACCCGAGGATCGAGCCCATCTTATCTTCGACCGAATTGATGAAGCAGGCGGAGACCTGGGGCTCTTCCTCGACGCCGCAATTGAACCAGACCGGCGAGTTGAACGACACATGCTGGTGAACCAGGAGATAGGTCAGTTCCGCCTCGAAGGCTTCCGCATCGGCTTCGGAGGCGAACACGCCGCCCTCGCGACCCCACTTTGCGGCAGTCTTGGCCACGCGATCGATCAACTGACGGGCACTGTGCTCACGCTCCTCGGTGCCCAATAAACCGCGGAAGTATTTCTGTGCGACGACGTTGGTCGCCAGCTGCGACCAGAAGGACGGGATCTCGACGTTGCGTTGCTCAAAAGCGACCTCGCCCTTGTCGTTGGTGATCACGGCATCGCGCAATTCCCACTCGATCCCGTCGTAGGGATGAACACCCGGTTCGGTGTAGCGTCGCGGTATGCGCAAGCCCTCTCTGATGTCCGGAAGTGCCGATTCGGCCGCGCTGTCCGCGCCGGGTTTCGGGCTGGCTACAGTGTCTTGTCGGGGCCGCTTTTCCGGACCGAGCATGTGGGGGGACCTCCTGGTTTGGGACGCTTTTGCACCACGTCGAACGGGTTCGCGGAATTTAGCAGGCGGCCGCCGGGGCCGTCAATCCCAAATCGTCTCGTTTCTACCAAATGTGGCATAAAACAGATTGAATAACCCCAACATCTAGTGGTTCGCGAACCTGCTACGCGAACCCCTTTCCGTGCAAAAAGTTACAACGCCTTTTGCTTTTCTTTCGTGTTCCCAACAGTGTACCACGCCAAAGCCGGGAGGCCTTGCGGATGCCGGGTTTGGAGCGTTTTAGCGGGCCTCTTTCCAGCCCTCGAAAAACGTGAGCCACTCGGGGTCCGGCTGGAGAAAATAAACTCCCATCCCGCATTCGAGGACGTGCGCCAACTGCGGCGGCACCTTCTTGGCGCGCATGACGCGACCCCACATCTCGAACGTCCTCTCGGGGAAAATCAACTCCAATCGAAGTGTTGTCCCGGGCTTGAAGACGCTGTTCGTCTTGATGAAGACACCGGTCTCGGACAGGTTCATCGTGAACCCGGTTCGATCCGTTTTGTCTACACCGAAACGGCACATCAAACGCCGCTTCGCACGGTTCGTTACCCGTTTGTCGTCTCGTGGCATGACCGATCGCCCTCTCTCTTCCCACAGTAACGCAGGAAACCCGCCCCGCCTAGGGCAACTGCTGTTTGATTTGCTCAATGGCCCACGCCGCGTGGCCACGCACGACCGCATCGGGATCGTCGAGCGCGGCGCGTAACGGCTTCAACGCTCCGGGATCCCGCCGATTACCCAGGACGATGCACGCATTGCGGCGCATCCCCTCCCACTTGGCGCGCATCAAGGGGGTGCCCGAGTAAGCCGCGCGAAAAGTAGATTCGTTCATCGAGAGGATCTCGGTAGCGTCAAGTCCACGCAGATCGTCGCGTCGGTCGACGTGTTCGGCTTCGACCGGGCGGGCGTGCGTCTCGTTCCAGGGGCACACCTGCTGGCAAATATCGCAGCCGAATATCCACTCGGCGTTTCCCGCCCGGCGCTCCTCGGGAACCGCGCCACGGTGTTCGATGGTCCAGTACGAAATACAGGCCCGGGAATCGACGACACCGTCGTCGACGATCGCTCCGGTCGGGCAAGCGTCGAGACAAGCCGTACAGGTCCCGCAGTGGTCGGCGTGTGGCCCGGCGTCCGGTTGCAGTTCGGCGGTGCTCAGCAGCTCACCGAGCAACAACCACGACCCGATCGATTGGGTCAGCAGATTTGCATTCTTGCCGATCCATCCGAGACCGGCGCGCTGGGCCCACGCGCGTTCGAGAATCGGCGCCGTATCGACGAAGGCCCGCGTCGTCTCTCCGGATTCCTCGGCCAGCCATGCCGCTAGCCGCTTCAGTTTCGTACCCATGACCTTGTGATAATCGCGACTCCGTGCGTACAACGCGACGCGCGCTCGACCCGCGATGGTCTCGGCCTCCGCGCTTCCGGGCCAGTAGTTCATCGCAACGACCACGACACTGCGACAACCCGCGAGCAGTTTTCGCGGGTCTACGCGCCGATCGCGGTAACGTTGCATCCACTCCATGGTCGCGTGGCGGCCGGCTCCCAACCAGGTGTCGAGCGCAGCGGCGTCGCGGTCGAGGGCATCGGCCGCCGCCACGCCGATCAGATCGAACCCTTCTGCGGCGGCGCGTTCCTTGAGAACCCGCGTTCGTTCTTCGGGGGTCACAGCCCGGCCTTGTCTGCGGCCCACTGGATTTGCCGCGCCATCCCGCGCAGCGTCGCGATTTCTTCCTCCGTGACCCCCGCGCGACCGTAAAGACGGCGTAATCGGCGCATGATCGACGGTGCTGTCTGGTCGGTGATGAATCCTATCTTCCGCAGTGCCCCCTCGAGATGACGGTAGAACGCCTCGCGGTCTTGATCGGTGGCGACCGGATGGTGGGGGTCGGCCGGGGCCAGGCCGGCGAGATGCAACTCCCAGGCGACCAGCAACACCGCCTGCGCCAGGTTGAACGACGTGTACGCCGCATCCGCCGGCAAATACACCAGATGTGTGCAGCGGTCGAGATCCTCGTCGTTGAGCCCATGGTCCTCTCGACCAAGAACGACGGCAAGCTCGCCGGGGTCCTTTTGGGCCAGGACTTCCTCGGCGAACGTGTCGATGCGCCAGTGAGGCTTCCTTTGCTTGCCCGTTCTCGCCGTCGCGCCGACGACCGTTTGGGCACCGGCCAGAGCGGTATCCAGCGTGGAGTGAACCGTGGCGTTTTCCAGCAGATCTGCCGCGCCGACAGCCATTTTGCGCGCTTCCGCGCCACGCGGATCGCAGGCCGGGCGCACGATCTCTAGCCGCGAGAAGCCGAGGTTGGTCAAAGCACGGGCGGCGGCACCGACATTCCCGGAGCCCTGCGGCTCGACGAGGACAAAACGGATGCGGCCGGGGTCGCTCACCGCACCAGCATAGCGCGAACCGTCCGTGTCAAAAGTTCAGACGTCTCCGCAGCGGGAAGGTCTCTTCGATCACTTTCGGTTCGGCAAGCCGCTCGCCGGCAACGGCGATCATCGTCTTGTTGAAGAACAACGTCACACCACGCGTGCGCAGCGTGTTGGCCAGATCGAGCTCGCGCGTGAAGCGGTCACGGCGCTCGGCCGGGATATCTCGCACGGCCTTCGTCGCGTCGTACTCGAACGGACCTGACCAACCGGTCTTGAAACCATCCTCTTCCCAAACGATCACTTCGCCGAGGCGTTGGCGAATCAACGGATCGGAGAACAGATCGAACGTCACGATGATCTCACTCTGCCCGTCGCGATCCAGATCGAAGAGTTGCAGATCGCCTTCGCCGACGTTGCCGCCGTACTTGGCGCTGAGATCATGGTCCCAGACCGTCGTGTACTTCCCGTCATCGTCCCGGATAATCGCCAAACGCAGTTTGACCTCGATGTTTTTTTCTTTTTTTCCGCTGAAGTAAGCGACCAGACAGACAATCTGTTTGTCGTCACCGGGAAGGACCCTTGCCATCGCCTGGGTCGCGCTGATCACCATGCCTTTGTCGATGCCCATCGCGGCGTAGGCTTCGACGCCTGCGGCGATCGGGAGCGTGGAAAGCAAGAGCGCGGAAAGCAGACCCGTTAAGACGCGTCGAGTGGTTTTCATGTTTTCCAATCTATCCCGCCCCCGGCGCCGAGGCCAGTCCGTCGAGCACGATCTCGCCCTGACCCCCATCCCAGCGGAGCCTGTCGCGGTGGAGTGCGTACCAGGCATCAAGATCCTCCAGATCCCGGTCGAGATCGGGTCCCGGCAACATGCCGACGAAATTCCCCGACCAGTCCACCTGGAGGCCCGTGAGGCCCTTGAAAAACGCCGAGGCTGAGCGGAACTCGCGTAACGAGAACTTCTTTCCGCGGACGATCCGTCGCAGCACGTCACGGTTGCAGGCCCAGACCGCGTGAGCGTCGACATCCGCGAGTTCGGGGTCGACGCGGCACACGTACGGTCGAACCGGCGCCGAGCAAGACGATGCCAATACGGCCGATAGGCAAAGAACTAGGATCGAACAGCGCACAGGCCAAGTATCTCATGTCGCCGGGTGCGGGCAGAACGATCGCTGTAGTACGCTCGCCGTCACGGCTTTTCGAGGGTTTCCCCGTGCCAGTTTACGTGTGCTCCCACTTGCTAACCCCGCAGGGCATCGGCGCGGGCGCCGTGGCGTTCCGCGACGGCATGATCGCCGCCGTGGGATCGCCGCGGGAAGTGTTGCGAGAATGCGGAGACGCCGATGTACGCGATCTCGGCAATGCCATCCTGATGCCTGGGTTAGTCAACGCGCATACCCACCTGGAACTCTCTTCCATGGGCCGTGACCGTCCCCCGGGAGGCGATTACCTGACATGGTTGGAGAAGTTGCTGGAACGGCGCACGAATGAGGACGCCGGGGTTGCCCGGTGCGCAGCGGAAGAGGCGCGCGATGCGCTGGTCGCGCGCGGCACCGTTGCGGTGGGCGACATCTGCAACGACACTTGGATCGCCGATGTTTGGCACGACGCACCGCTTGGCGGGGCGCTGTTCCACGAACTGTTGGGGCTGGACGACGAAGGCGCGGACGACCTCTTCGAAGCGGCGCAGCAGCGCGTCGACATGCGGCCGGCACCGAACGGTTGGCGCTGGAGCCTGGCCCCTCACGCCCCTCACACAACCTCGCCCGGACTGCTGCGACGGCTCGCCCGTCATGCCGCGAACCAACGGTTGCCGATCTCGATTCATCTCGCCGAGAGCGCCGGAGAGACCGCGCTCCTTGCCGACGGCGGCGGAGAGTTTCGGGAGTTTTTCGAACGACGCGGTTTCCTCGGTCGGGGATACAAAGCGGCGCGTTGTACGCCGTTCGAGCGTGTCGAGGCGGCGGGGCTACTGGGTCCGCGTTTGCTCGCGGTCCACTCGATCCGGTTGAGTGCCGCTGAAATCCAACAGATCGGCGAGAGCGGAGCTACCGTGGTGACCTGCCCGCGGAGCAACGCCTACCTCGGTGTCGGGAAGGCGCCCATCCCGGCGTTGCTGGATGCCGGCGCGGGTCTGGCGCTGGGGACCGATTCGCTGGCCAGCACGACGGATCTGGATGTATTCGCGGAAATGGCCGCCATGGCGCGCTTGTATCCCCAACTCGCTCCCGCGGTCATCGTCCGCGCGGCGACGCTCGGTGGCGCCGCGGCACTCGGTCTCGAAGCCGAGTTGGGTACGATCTCACCGGGCAAACTGGCCCGGCTCGCCGTCGTGCCGTTCTCGGGAGGCGGCGATCCGCTCGAGTACCTCTGCAGTTGCCCGCAACACGTCTTTCCGGTGGACGACGCGCCGTACGAGCCCGCCTAGTGAGCAAACTCTGGACCGCAATGCGCACGTGGGCACGCATGGTCAAGGTTTCGCACAGCATTTTTGCTCTGCCCTTCGCATTGTCGGGAGCCGTGCTGGCCGCGGGACAACACGGGATCGACGGACGCCAGGTCGGTTGGATCGTCGTTGCCATGGTCGGCGCGCGCAACGCCGCGATGAGCTTCAACCGCCTTGTCGATCACTCGATCGACGCCGCCAACCCCCGTACGGCCAACCGGGAACTACCTGCCGGCCGGCTGTCGCGAACCGCGGTCTGGGTCGTCACGCTGGCGCTCAGCGCACTGTTCGTGTTTGCGTCATTTCGGCTGAGCCCGTTGTGTGGCCGGCTCTCACCTCTCGCGCTTGGGATCGTCTTCGGATATTCGCTGACCAAGCGGTTCACATGGCTGAGCCACCTGTTCCTCGGTCTCGCGTTGGCCGTCGCCCCGGTCGGTGGATGGGTCGCGGTGGCCGGCGGGTTCTCACGCGTGGCCTGGTTGCTCGGTGCGGCGGTGCTGTTGTGGGTCGCCGGGTTCGACGTGATCTACGCTTGCCAGGACACCGAGTTCGACCGCCGAGCGGGTCTTTTTTCGCTGCCGGCACGGTTCGGGTCCGCCCGCGCACTGCTGGCCGCGCGCCTGTTCCACGCGGCCGCGTGGATTCTACTCATCGTGGTCGGTCTATCGGGTTCTCTTCACTTCGTCTACTGGATCGGCGTGCTCGCGATCGGTGGCCTGCTTGCGCAGCAACACCGCCTGGTCGGACCGCAGGATCTTTCGCGTGTCGGGGTCGCGTTTTTCAACCTCAACGGCGTGATTGCGGTACTGTACTTCGTCAACGTGTTGGCCGCGGTTCTTGCCGGCAGGTTCTGGAGTTGAAATGGGACACGCGCCCGAGCGACTGGTGATCGCCGTGACCGGAGCGAGCGGGGCGATCTACGCCGTCCGGTTGCTCAAGGCGGGGCTCGAACTCGGACTCGAAATGCACTTCGTTGCGAGCGACTACGGCAAGCGGCTGCTCATCGAGGAGTGCAAGCTGAACCTCAAGACCGAATCGATCGAGGGCTGGCTCGACGAGCGCTATGGCAAACGGGAACGCAGCGGCTCTCTGATCCATCATTCGCCACACGATCTCGGCGACACGCTGGCCTCGGGGTCGGTGGGTTGGGACGGGATGGCAGTCGTGCCGTGTTCGATGAAAACGCTCTCCGGCATCGCCCACGGCGCATCGACCAACCTGATCGAACGCGCGGCGGACGTCACGCTCAAAGAATCCCGGCGCTTGGTGCTCGTCCCGCGGGAGACTCCGCTCAACCGGATCCAACTCGACAACATGAGCCGTGCCGCGGGAGCCGGCGCGAGCATTTGCCCGGCAATGCCCGCGTTCTACACCCGCCCTGAGAGTTTCGAGGACCTCGCCGATTTCATCGCCGGTCGGGTCTTGACGCTGCTGGGCGTGCGCCACGACCTGACCGCACCTTGGTCGGGTTAGAACACACTCCCAAAACCGACGAAGAGTTGGTAATCCTCTTCGCCGCTGCGGCGATCGAGCGGAAAACCGATATCCATCCGCAAGGGACCCACGGGAGACGTGTAGCGCACGCCGATTCCGGCGGATCGGAACAGGTCGAACGTGTAATCGCTGGGTGAGGTCCACACGTTACCGGCGTCGAAGAACACGACGCCGAACAACGAATCCCAGAGACGCGCGTGGAATTCCTGGTTCGCCACGAACATCAACTCACCCCCCAGCGGCGTCCCGTCGATGTCGAGCGGTCCGATCCCGTTGGTCGAGTAGCCGCGGACCGAGTACTCGCCGCCCGCACGCAAGCGATCGACGAACGGGATCGATTGTTCACGAGCGGTCAATAACCCCGCGCGGTAAGACTGGTGCCAGGAAAACCGGCCACTATCGATCGGGCCGAACGGCGCATAGACCTTGAATTGCGTGAACGCACCAAATGTCGTCAACTCGCTGCCGAGACCGGCGTGCGATCCCGAGAGATCGATGCCGAAGAAAAACCCCTTGCGTCGCTGATTTGTCAGGTTTTGTTGGACCGTCGTGTAAGCCAACTGCCAACCGAAACGCGGGCTGATCACGCGCTCCTGGAGCGGGAGGTCCGGGGCCGGAATCCCACTGAGGATGTTCCTTGTTCCCACGGCGGTGTAGATGCGCGTTTGCATCCTGTCGGTCAGCGGGAACGTCAACTGAGCCCAGGCCTCGACGACCTCCGACCGCACGTCCTCGATCTGCTCGCGCTTGCCCTCGATGAAAAACTCCAGGTTGCTTCGCTCGGACCGTAGTGGACGCGGGATCACGTGGTACAGCCGTAGACTCCGCACGTCGTTGTTCAGGATCGTGCGCACGCCCGTGCGGTGGCCCCGACCCAACGTGTTGCGGTTGACCAGATCGACCACACCGCCGAGACCGACGTCACTCTCCCAGCGGCCGCCGTAGGACAACTGATAGCGCGGGGCCTCGTCGAGCTCGAAGGAAATCGCAACGGGGCGAGATTCCTCCGCGGTCTCCTCCGCTTCGAGGTCATCCTCGAGTGAGTCGGTGATGACGCGGATACGCTCGAAGACTCCCGTGCGGTACAACCGGCCCCGTGCCGCGGCGATCTCGTCACGTTGCAGGGCGGAATCGGGGACCAGCCCCGACACGTTCGAAACCCACGCCGGGTTCGAATTCCGGAGCCCCTCGAACTTGATCTGCCGGACATGCGAGGGCCGCCCCGTACCGACCGTGAACGCCACATTGGCGCGCGTCGGATCGTCGGGGTCATCCTCGATGACGCGGCGGACGGATGCGTCGGCGTAACCGCGATTCCTCAGGTCGACTTCGATCGCACGAGCCGATGCGGCGATCCAATCGCGTCGTAACGGGTCTCCCTTGCGAATCGCGATCAAGCCCTTCACTCGCACCGCGGTTGCTTCGTCGGTTCCCTCGACACGGATTTCCTCGACGAAACAACGCGGACCTGGATCGATGTTCATCTCGAGGCGCGTCCCGTCCTCGGAAACACGGCGGTCTGCGATTCGCGCGTCGTCATACCCCACGACGTCGAGCGTGCGCAGTAAGTGGTCGTCGGCCTCCAGCAGCCCGGCGGCCAGCTCGGTCCTCGACAACGGAGAGGCGAACCCGGCCACGATCCAGTCCGCAACATCGTCAGGCAACCCGATCAGGACGGGTGCGTCGAGATCGACCTCTCGCGCACATGCGCTGTCGACGCGGATTCGACGGTGCTCCCCGGGTTGCGGATCGACCGGTTGGACACCGATCACCGGCTCCAGGCACCCGACCGCGCGCAGCGCGCGTGCGGCCCGGTCGCGCATCTCGTTGAGCGATCGCGATTCCTCCTCACCGGAGCGGTAGGATCCGCGAATCCGCGAGCGAACCGAACGTGGTAACTCCGACTCACCGGCGAACTCGAAGTGCACGCGGGGTCCGGGGTCGATAATCACCGCCAGATCGATTTGAGTCTTGCCGGTTTGGACGGTGTGGACGTCGATCGTGGCGTCCGGGAAACCGGCGACACGCATCGCATCACCGACGTCGACCTCGATGTCCAACTCGGCGCCCGTAGGAAACGGGTCACCTTTACGGAAACCCACGGCGCGCTTGATGTCGCGGCGGCGCTCGACTTCGGGGATCTGGAGCAAGCGTTCTCGGATTACCGGGTCGTCCCCGGCCTGCGTGTGTTCCTTGTCTCCCAGGATCAGCGTCTGCTGCAGCGTCGCCCCGCGCGTTTCGTTATCGCCCGTAAAGATCTGTGCCCGCAAACTCGGCGCCGGCCGAAAATTATGCAGGTCGAGAATGTACGTTTGACCCTCCGCCTCTCGCGGGTTGGTCGAGGCGACGAAACTAATACTGCTGTTCAACTCTTGCGACAGGGTGAAGCGCGCCTCGGTGTCGGTTTCACCGAACAACGGGAGCGGCTCGTAGCTCAACTCCGTGCGGTCGAGTACCTGCGCAAGCGAACCGTACAACCGGTCCTGGGTGTAGGTCGCCAGGCTGGCGCCGAGTGTGCTTTCGGTGACATTGCTCGCCGCGGTCCAGAAGCCGAGCGTACCGCCCTGGCCCGGTCCGAGATCGGTCGTGTACCAACCGCTGCGCCATGACTGCCCGATCGTCGGATCCTCGCGAGAACTTGTCGTTTGCAATGAAATTGAGGGTTCACCCGGTGGTGATGCGGTCCAGGTCAACGTGGCCTCGTCGATGCGCAAAGTCTCGCCGAGGAGGTGCAAGCGCCCGCCCGCGGCGACATCGGCGGTGCCGGTCAGCAACGGATCGGCCAGCGTCCCTCCGACATCGAGCCCGGTCCAATCAGCGCGCAGCTCGGCGAGGTTGTTACGGATGATCAACCCCTGATCGGTCTGGATCTGCAGGTCGAGGTCGACCGTATCCAACAACCGGCTGGTTCCCGTCGCGAGTTCAGGGTCGAAGATGGCGCGGAGGATCTCGCGATCCAAGTTGAGGTTGCGATGGAGAAGCGCGCGGTCGACCACGGCGGTCCCGGCAAGTTGGCGCCGCCCCGTGGGTGGCCAATGAAGTTGCAGATCGGCGTCGAGCCGGGTCGTCACCCCGAACCCCAGGCGGTAACGCACGCCCTCGAAACGACCCTTCAGGTCCAGTCCGTCATCACCCGCGATCACGCCCTCGACATGACCGCTCCCACTGTTGATGTCGGCGGTCGCGTGGTCGATGCGAATCGTCTTGCCTTGCGTGCTGACACGCAAGTCGAAGTTCTCGATGCGCGTCGGGTAGGGCTCGGAAAGGAGGAATCGGGCGTTTTCCCCACGCATCGTCCCGACGACCGAGAAGTTTCCGGGCCGACCGGCTCCACGGAGGTGCAACTCCACAGGTCCCGCTCCCGCCGCTCCGAGAATCGGCGCGAGCAACGCGGCGCTGACGTTCCCATCGACCGAACCTTGCATCCCGACCAGCGAGTCGGCGAACGCATCCCCGAAAGTCCAGTCCTTGCTCAATCGCGCGTGGCCACCGATGTCCAACGGAGCGGTTCCCGAAATAGCGGAACTCGCGGCCAACAGGCGTCCGGGTGCCAGCGTGACACCGCCGTCCCCGTAGCGAAAATCGAGCGAGTCGACGGCATCGATTTGTTCCTCTCCGAGTTTGAAACGGAAACCGTCGAGACGCGCTTGCCCGGTCGCCGCGGCGACGTTCTGCAGATCGACGTCAATCGTCCCCGTCAGCTTCCCGGCGATTTCGGGTCCTTGCTCGTCGTCCAGCCACAACGCGACGATCGCGCCCACATCGAGGTCTTCCGCGTGGAGCACGGTCTGACCGGTCGAACTCGCGAGTGGGCCGAGCGTCAGTTCGCCGGACAGCGGTATCGCCCCGGTCAGTTTTCCTCGGCTGCCGTCCCGGCTGGTCAACGTTGCGGAGACGATGCGAACGATGCCATCGCGAAAATCGAGTTGCGCCTCGGCGCTCTCCCCGCTTCCCGGCAACCCGCGTTGCACGAAGTGAGCCCGGAGCTTGCGGACCGGCGTACCCGGCTCGAGTGTCCCGTTTGCTTGCAGCACGCCGTAGGCGTCGTCCGCCCACGCCGCGACCAGCTCGTGGAGCGTCCATAACTCGGGCGACAGCTCGAGCGTTGCAGTCAATTGCTCGATTCCCGGGACACCCTCGATCCCGATCCCACGACCGTGCAGCACCAGATCGGCACGTGGCTCGAGGATCGGGCCGGAGGCCTGAAGGGATAGGTCAACCTTGCCGCGTTGGAAACGTGACGCCAATTCTTGCGGTAACAGGGCAGCCAGCCGTGCGAGGGTCAGATTGCGAGCCTCGGCCTCGATGCGTTCGAATTCGCCCCCGCCCGGATCGTCCACCGGGATCACGCCGCGCGCGATTACGTTAAGCGTCTCGTCGGCTCCCGGTTGCCAGGCGAATCCCGCATCGATCGAAGGGCGCCGGAGCGGCCCTTTCGCGTCGAGTTTCAACGTCAGACGTCCACCCAACGCGGGATCGGCGGTCAACAGCAGATCGACCCACGCGGGGGTCGGGCGTTCGGGCATCAACGACGAATGGATTGCAGCGAACTGCTCTCCTGCCCCGTACGGGTCGGACAGTTCGATCGAGGCATGCGCATCCTCGATCCTGGGGTCGGCCCACCCCGTTTGGGGGTCGGGCGCGAGGTTTGCCCGCCACTCGCGCTGTCCTGGTTCCGCGGAGAGCAGTGTGCCGTGGATCGCCAATCCGGCAGACAGATCGGCGCCCTCGAAACTCGCCTCGAATACGGGACCATCCTCGCGGAGCCACATCAAACTGCCGTCGAGCCGCAACGCCTCGACGGGGCCCGAACTCTCAATATTCAGCGAGAACGCACCGATGGGTCGTAGCGCCTCGACCCGTTCGGGGAGTAAGCCGAACCGTTCCGCGGCCGCACCGACGTCGGCGAAATCCGCGTCGGCTAACGCAGCGTCCAAGATCGCGCCCTCGGCACGATCCCAACCGCGTAAACCGATCGAACCCTGGAGCACACACTCGTCGGCCTCGGCAGGCATCAACAGAGCATCCCACGTGACCCGAACCGGGTGCGTTTCGTGACCGTTCGATTCGGCCGTCACCGCTGCCCGCAGTAGGGTTTCCCGACCGCGCATAAGCTTGGTGTCGAATTCGAGATCGACGATCTCGCGATCGTTCTCGGTATCCCCGGTGCGGCGCAGCGGAAGGTCCAGCCGGTACCGCCCGTCCGCCTCGAGTTGCTTACCGACGAGTTGGATCTGGGCCAGCGGGCCACGCATGACGGGCTCGAGCAACCGCGCGGGAATCTGGGAAAGCTGCGCATCTCCCGCGCCGACGAAGCGCTCACCGGCCCAGCCCACCGTGCCCTCGAAGTGGGCACGGCCGGTCGACGTCATGTCCGGAAACAGCACGCCCAGACGGGCCTCGAGCCGGCCGGCGAACGTCAGGTTCTTCGAGTCCGTGCCCGAGAGGCTTCCCGCCCCATCCAGTCCCTTCCCCGACAACGTGACATCACCGTCGTAAATCGTACCGTCGAGACCGACCCGGCCCGAGAGATCGACGTCACCCTCGATCAGTGGCCGTGCGGGGTGGTGAATCTCGAGCACCCCGGATGACTCCGTGACGTGGAGGACTCCCTCCTCGAGCGTGCCCACACCTCCGATGCGCGTGACTTTCAGGTGTTCGAACCAGGTTGCGTATCGTTCCCCGCCGGTCCATGTTCCGACCTCGCCGGATTCCCAGCGCAGATCGGCGACGTACAGCGGCAACGGTGCCGGGTCCCCGGGTTTCGATTGGCCTCGAGGTCGGGGCAGCATCGCGGTGTCGGTTGCGACGGTGCGCACGATGACCTGGTTCAACCTGATGGGATGGGAGAACAAGTCATTCCACGCGAACGACGCCTCGACCTCGTCCGCGGTCACGAACGGCCGCTCTCGATCGGCTGCGGAGATCCGTACGCCATGCAACTTGATTCGGCCCGACACCAGGGACAGGTCGCTCGAATCGATTTCGACGCGGATGCCGCTCCCGCGTTCGATCCGCTGCGCCAGCAACTCGAACACCCATCCGCGCCCGTGCGAAGTCTTGACGAACAGGCCCGCGACGACAGTCGCAAATGCGACGGTCAGGGCCAGACGGACGAGAACCCGGCGCAGCCGGCTTCGGCGCCGGGTGGGCTGCCGCGATGGATCGTTGGCTTCTTGGGGCAACGGTGAGACCTGGCGGAGTGACGGTGACCCTCGCCGATGTTAGGGGCGTTGGGTCTGCAGCCGCGCGATCTCCGCCTCCGCGGCTCGTACAGCCTCACGTGCTTTCTCGACGAGACCCTGCGTCCGTTCGTTCCGCTGCGCCGCGGTTTCTCCACCCTGTCGGCGTTTCTCTATTTCTTCATCGGGCAACTGGGGTCGTGCCGAGTAAGGGTTGCGCGCCGCCATCGCCTGACGCTCTAGATTGGCCAGGTTGCTGCGGGCGGTCGTCAATGCGGACTGTGCTCGTTCGATCGCGACCTGATGCTCCCGTTGGGCCTGCTGGCGCTGGTTCAGCCAGGTCAGGGGATCCGGTTCGGCCGGCGCATCCGGTGCGGCCGGCGTATCCGTTTCGGCCGGCGTCCCCTCTGCGGTTTTCGTTTCAGTGGCCGGTTTCTCGCGGTCCTCCTCCGCGACAACGGGGAACATCTTTGCGAGATCGGCGTTCGTGTAAACCTTGACCGAGCCTCTTTGTGGGGGCTTCCCGCTCGCGACTGGAGTGTAACGGCCTTTGGGTTCGTCCGCGACGACCGCTGCGGCCAGCAACCCGGCGGCCAGCACGGCGAATAATGTCGAAACTCGCATCCCGGCTCCTTTCGCTTCCCTCAGACCTAATAATGTACACCTGGGTCGGTCGGCGTCCAAGCGTCGGGGCTCGAGCCCCTCAATTTGCGGATTTGAGGGCGGCCCGTCGCGAGCATCGAGTGCACCGCCTCGAAGACGGTTCCGACGTCCAGCCGGTCCATGAGGTCGCGGGCTCGACGACCGCGCTGCCGCCTGGACCAGCGCCGTGCGCCGGGTTGCCCGACGACGAGGGCCCATCCCTCGGCGCCGTACGGTCCCCAACGCTCGACCCCGCAGCTCTTCCACGGAGCGTGGATCGCCAGGGTCGATGTGCCGAGCGCGTTCGCCAGGTGTATCGGACCGGTGCTGTTGCTTACCACGAGCCGCGCTCGACCGAGCAGAGCGGCCAACTCCGGCAGGCCCTGTGCGAAGCGTGGGAAGTTCTCATGGGTGAACTCCCTCATGGCGAGTCGATCCGCGGGGCCCTCGGTGATCACGACGGGATACTCCGCTTTGCGCAACTCGTGGGCCAGACGGCACCAGCGTGCGGCGGGCCAGCCCGGACACGAGCCCGCGGTGCCGGGGTGGATGACGAGCGGGTCCGCGGCGATCTCGTTCGCGTCGAGCCATTGAGTGACCCGCGCCTGTGCGTCGTCAGGGACCTCGATGGGGAATCGAATCGGCCCGGGCACGGCCCCCGCGCACGTTGCCAGGTCGATCGCGTGCTCCAGCTCGTGTCGAGTCGCCGCGCGTCGCGAACCCGGGACGGTGCGATCGAAAAGAAACGAAAATATCCTCCGCCCCGTGCCCGTGACGCGGCGGACACCCGCCCTGCGCAACGCCCAGGCGGCGGCCGGGCGACGAGAGATGCACACCGCGGCATCCGGCGCGAAATCGCGGATCGCCGCGACGGTCGCGACCACGCGGTCCACCGCAGGGAACAACGAAGCCAACGGAGCCAGGGCCGGTTGAACCAGCAGACCGATGGCCGCTTCGGGATAGGCGCACTTCAACCGGTCGATCGCGGGCAACGTGAGAACCAGATCGCCAAGCCGGTCGTCACGTACGACGAGCAGCCTGCGAACTCCTTCATAGGCGGGGCGCCCCGGCCCGGAACCCATGGTTCGCCGTCGCACCTGAACCAGTTCGGGCCGGATCTCCACGAACTCAGTCTAGCCGACGGTAGAATGTCGGCCGTATGCATGTTCGTTTGATCCTTTTCGATATCGACGGCACGCTCGTCGACACGGGGGGCGCCGGTCGACGGGCGCTGCTGGCCACGTTTGACCGGCTGTTCGGGCCGCTATCTTTCGTGGGCGCCGATCGGGTGCCGTTTGGCGGCAGGACCGACACTTCGATACTTCGCGATTTGGCACGCAAGTTGGGGATCGACGAGCAGCGTCTCGCCGCACGATCGGCCGAGTTCGAGCGGACCTACGCGGTCATGTTACGCCGCGAGCTTTCCAGAGACGGCGCACCCGCGCAACGAGTTTTGCCCGGCGTGCTGCAACTCTTGGAAGCGTTGATGAGACGCCGTGATTCCCGACTCGGTCTGTTGACGGGCAACATCGCCACCGGCGCCCGGCTCAAACTCGAGCGACACCGAACGGACCGATTCTTCGAGGGTGGAGGCTTCGGTGACGACGCGCCCGACCGCCGAGGTGTGGCGCTCAAGGCTCGCGACGACATGGCGCGCCGCTGCGGAATTGAATTCTCCGCGGGCGACGTGGTCGT